>Ga0157374_10004061_pt1 | contig 12294 bp, 7 predicted proteins | sample M25metaG_FD_115308 | JGI IMG/M metagenome (GOLD analysis project Ga0157374, IMG submission 115308) | Miscanthus rhizosphere microbial communities from Kellogg Biological Station, Michigan, USA - M2-5 metaG | ecosystem: Host-associated > Plants > Roots > Rhizosphere > Soil | place: USA: Michigan...
AAGATTCGCGACGCGCAGATGTTGAAGATTCCCTACATGCTGATCGTTGGCGGCAAGGAAGCCGAAGCAGGAACTGTCTCCGTGCGCCAGCAGAGCAAAGGTGACCTCGGCCCGCGGCCCCTCGCCGAATTTCTCTCCGACCTGCGCAAGCAGGTTGATGCTCGCGAACTTTGATTTCCTGGTAGCACAGACTTCAGTCTGTGGATTTTGCTCGCCAAAACGTCCAACCCACAGACTGAAGTCTGTGCTACTTGAACCCACGCCGTTGCAGCCCTATTCGGTATTCTGCGAATCTTTGACTTCCCCGCACATCTGTGCCAAAAAATTCCTCGAAGCCAGGAGAACTTCGCATGAATGAAACGTCGGCTAGCTCAGCCCCAAAGATGGAACCGCGCGATCGCAAGCGCATCCTCAAAATTCTTGAGAGCAATTGGCAGGCTGAGATGCGTGGGTATCACACCTACGAAATGCTCGCGCACCGCGAAGCGGATCCGTCACGCCGCGCCGCATTCCACTCGCTGGCGCATGCCGAGCGGCACCACGCCCAATTGTGGGCCGAGCGGATTCGCGCGTTGGGAGGCAACGAGCCCATATATCGCGGTCCAAAGGCCGGCGAGGCCGACTCTCTCGGCAACCGTGCTGGTGGCGTTGGGGTGGCGCTGCGGCGGCTTGAACTGGACGAGAGCCGCGATATCGCCAGATACGCCAAGCAAATCAAGGAACTTGGCGACGAGCCGAGCATTAGCATTCTGGAGCAGGCGATCGCGGACGAGCGCGAGCACTATCACACGCTCAGCGGTCTCATCCGCAACCGCCGCCCAATCCAGCGCGCGTCTCCCGAGCAGGCCAAACAAGCCCTGGACGAACTTCTGGCCGCAAGGGAGCAGGATCATCCCAAGGCGGCCGGCTGGATCGGCGACGCAATTTACGGAATCAACGATGGCCTTGGCGCAATCTTCGGTATCGTCTCCGGTGTTTCCGGCGCGACCCTGGGAAACAGCAAATTCGTGGTGATCGCCGGGATGGTGGGAATGCTGGCAAGTGCTCTCTCCATGGGATCAGGCGCTTATCTCGCCGCGAAAAGCGAGCGGGAGATCTACGAAGCGGAATTCTCTCGCGAACGCGAAGCGGTAGAAAATAACGAAGCCGAAGCGCGCGAAGTTCTCTCGCTGAGCTACCAAATCCGCGGTCTGCCGCCGGAGGAAGCCGACCGCTTCGTCGAGCATCTGTCCAAGGACAAAGAGCAATTCGTCCGCACGCTGGCGCAAGAACGCCTGAACACGACTGAAGAAGGGCTTCGGAAGCCGCTGGTGTCGGCGCTGTCAGGCGCATTGTCGACGGCGATCGGCGCAACGATTCCCGTGATTCCGTTTTTCTTTCTGAACGGCTATCCGGCCGTCATCGTTGCGGCAATCGTATCGCTTGCAGCTCACTTTGCCGTCGGAGCAGCCAAGTCCCTGATCACCATCCGTTCGTGGTGGGCCAGCGGACTGGAAATGACCGTTGTCGGCGCAGTCGAAGGTGTGGTCACCTACTTCATCGGAATCGCCATCGGAAAGATTTCCGGATTAGGAATATAAATGTGTTGTTGCAGGCACGGCCTCCATAGATGGTTATCACTCACGGTGAACCGTACCGCTACGATTATCCGTTGAATCATAATTCCTGCCTCGTACGATCACTAGAATCAGTTCTAGGGTTCGGCTCTTTTGCCTGTATAAAAGTACGTTAACTTAGCAATTCAAAAATATGCCGGATTGACCCCCTTTATAAAAACTTGACTATTCCGTGAGAAATGGGATATGTGGAGGACATAAAGGGCTGGTTTCATACCGGCGTCCAGGTCAGCCCGATTGATAAACATAGAAGTGAGTGAGTGTTACCGATTCATTTTTTTTTGCCTCCTCATAAGAAATGAGGCTTTATGAACCGTCCTTTTACACGGCAAGGAACCGCTGTTCCTCCGCCTCCATCAGTCCCGTTTCCTCTTCGTCCCGCAACCCCGGCTCAGACACAGCAAGAATTCGGAAATTGGTGGGACCATATGCTGGTGCGGCTGATATTTGCGATCGCATGCGTTGCGGCCGGCTACCATTTTCATCCGTTCGGTCTATCCAACCTTGCTGCTGCGGGGGTCGGTCTGAGCTTTGCGGTGGCCGTCTTTTTGTTTGAGATTCGGCTGCAGCGGGCCAGTATGCGACGCCTGATCGGTGCCGCGATCGGCTCGATTCTCGGAATTCTCGGCGCGTATCTCATGGGTCTCGTCCTGGCCCGCACCACGATTCCAGAAGGTTCGCGGTCTTTCCTGGACGTCGGGCTGCTGCTGGTGATGACCTACATTGGCCTGGTGGTTGGCGCCAATAAAGGCGACATGCTGAATCTTTCGGCGCTCGGCGGGCTGTTCGGCAGCGAACGCAGCACGCGGCGCATGCCCAAAGTGCTGGACACCAGCGTCATCATCGACGGCCGCATTGCGGACATTTGTGAGGCGCATTTTCTGGACGGCGTCATGCTGATTCCGCAGTTCGTCCTGCGCGAGCTGCAATTCGTGGCCGATTCCGCCGATTCGCTGAAGCGCCAGAGGGGCCGTCGGGGACTCGAAGTGCTGCAGCGCATCCAGAAGATGCCGCACCTGGAAGTGGAAATCGCCGATGACGATTTTCCGAACATCGCCGACGTGGATTTGAAGCTGATCGAACTTGCCAAACGCTACGACGGAAAAATCATCACCAACGATTACAACCTGAACAAGGTCGCTTCGTTGCAGGGAATCGAAATCCTGAACGTCAACCAGCTGGCCAACGCGCTGAAGCCCGTCGTGCTGCCCGGCGAAACCATGCGCGTGTTCATCCTGCGCGAAGGCAAGGAATATAACCAGGGCGTGGCCTACCTCGATGACGGGACGATGGTTGTGGTGGACGGCGCACGCCGCATGATCAACAAGACCATCGACATTACGGTGACGTCGGTCCATCAAACCACCGCGGGCAAAATGATTTTTGGACGGCTCGATGATCGCACCGAGATGTCCAGTACGCGCGTGCCGCAGCCCCATGCCGTCAACGACCTGCCGCGGCATGAAAATGGCGGCCGTCATAGCGAAACCTTACCCGGCAGCGAACGCATGCCGCGACCCGTGGTGCCGGATACCCGCGAGCCCGAATAACGCCTTAACAGTTCTTAAGACTTCTTTCCTTGCCTGCCGAATCGGGCTGCGCTACGCTCGCAGTTTCAAAATCCAATGTGTGTAAGGGCAGGAAAGGACCGCTCAACCGTGACTCTTTCTCGACAACTTTCAGATCGCCGCGCTTTTTTGAGTTTCCTGGCGGCCAGCCCCGTGCTGGCATATGCCGGCTTCAATTCGCGCTGGATCGACGAGGTTCTGGCGGCGCCGATTCCCCAACAGAATGAAGTGGTCATCAAATCGGTGAAAGAAGCCCTGAATGTATTCGATTTCGATGCCGCGGCGCGTGTGAAACTCAATGCGGCCCACTATGAATTCATCACCGACGGTTCGTTCAACAATGAAACGCTGCGCGCCAACCGCGACGGATTTTCAAAATACGAAGTACGCCTGCGCCGTCTAACCGGCATCGAAAAGGTCGATCAGTCCGTAAAACTTTTCGGAAAAACCTGGGAATCTCCCATCTTTTTCGCCCCGGTGGGCAGAATGAATGCCTACTATGCGGATGGGGCCGTCGTGGTGGCCCAGGCCGCGAAGTCCACGCGCACGCTGCAAGTGCTGGCTGGATCGGCGGCGGTGATCATCGATCCGCGCGGTGTGGAACGAGTGGTCGCGGCGCGCGGGGAACCGTTGTGGATCGCAGGGCTCGGAAGCAGCCTGGACGAAAAAATGCTTCGCCGCTTTGAGGCTACGGGTTGCCCCGTGCTGGTCTGGACCATCGATGATGGCGGCGCCAATACCATCGGCGCGAAATCGGTGCAACGCGCCGGCGTACGCAACCTGGACCGCGAGGCCGACGATCGTTGCGTCGGATGCCACTCCAATCTTCCCCAAGTCACGCGCATCAACAAGGACACGCCGATGGACGTGCTTGGCGCAATCGGAGCGCTGCAAGGGGAAACAAGCCTGAAGCTCAACTGGGAGGACGTGAAGCGCGTCCGCGACATGACCAAAATGAAAATTGTCCTCAAGGGAGTCGTGGCCGGCGAGGACGCGGCGCTGGCCGTGAAGCATGGGGTCGACGGCGTCATCGTCTCCAATCACGGCGGCCACGAAGACGCCAGCGCGCGTGGAACGATTGAATGCCTGCCGGAAGTTTTGTCAGGCGCGGCAGGAAAAATTCCCGTGCTTATTGACAGCGGATTTCGCGGCGGCGCGGACGTGTACAAAGCGCTGGCACTCGGCGCGGCGGCCGTTGGAATCGGCCGGCCCCACATCTGGGCTCTCTCTTCCTTCGGGCAGGAGGGTGTCGAAACAGTGGTCGCGATTTTGCGCCGCGAGCTGCAAGCCATCATGGCGCAAACCGGTGCAGCCACCGTCGCACAAATTCGCCGCGATTCGTTGATTCCGCACGCCTGAGTTGAGGCGAACGCAAACAGCATTTGCGTAATGTCCAGAATTTGTGCTCGGGACTGCTGTGGACCGCATCTGCAAACGCGAGGTCTTTCTCATCGACAGTCAAAACCTCGCCTCTAAGAGGCGAACTACATTTCGCACGGCGGGAAGGAAAACATGAGCGAGACCGATCCTAAAAACACGTCGCTCCCACGCAGGGGATTTATTCAGAAGGCCGCCGCCGGACTCGGCGTGGCCGCGCTCGGCGGCATTGGCGCGGAAGAAACGCATGCCGCGAAGCTCGACCGCCACTGGGACCTCTCCGCCGACGTCGTCATCGTCGGCTCAGGAGCCGCCGGACTTCCCGCGTCGATTGCGGCCGCGGAAGCGGGAGCCTCTGTCATCATTGTGGAACAAAATTACGACATCGGCGGCCACGGCATTCAGAGCGGCGGCAACATAGCCCTGGGCGGCGGCACAAGCCTGCAGAAAAAATTCGGCGTCGAAGATTCCCCGGACAAAATGTTCGAGGCCCTGGTGAACTGGCGCGATTATCGTTTTAGCGACCGCGAAATTGTCCGCGCATTCTGCGATGAGAGTCCGGCTACGTTTGAGTTTCTGGTGGCCCACGGAGTCAAATTTCCTGACCGGCCTCCCCTCGGAGCGGACGGCGGTCCTCACGATGTTACGAGGGCACAGATCGCCGCGTGGTCCGGAGAGGTCAGTACGTATGCGCCGAACGGAGGAAACGGGGCGGCGCTCATGCGCCCGCTCGAAGCCGCCGCAAGAAAACTGGGGGTGCAAATTCTCTTGCTGCACAGCATGACGGGCGTGATCCGCGAGCAGCAATTTTCCGGCCGCGTTTTGGGAATCACAGTGACACACGAAGGCAAGACCTTGAACATCCAGGGAAAACGCGGCGTCATTCTCAGCACGGGCGGCCACACCAGCAACGTAAATTTCCGAAGGATGTTTGACCCGCGCCTTACCGAGGAATATCAAGTGGTCGGCGAACCGTATTCGCGCCAATCGGGAGACGGAGAAATTGCCGCGATGCAGGTGGGCGCCTCGTTGTGGGGAGCCGCAAGCCAAACCGTCGAGACGAAAGCCCGCTCACACATTTTTGAGAAGCCGTACGTCATTGGCAATCAGTATGGCTATCCCCACGGAGGCGGGGAGCGGCCCGACGAATTGAAAAACAGCCCCATCAAGGCCCTCGCTCGGGCGATCGGCTTGCAGGTGGCGGACTATCAGAATCTCATTCAGGTGAATCAATTCGGCCGCCGTTTTGTGAATGAACTCGCGACGGGTTTTGACTGGTGGAATCCGTGCCTCGAACAGAGCGGCAATAAAGCGGAAGGAGGCGGTCCGATCTGGGCCATCTTTGACGCGGACGCCGTGAAGCGCGAGAGTTGGACAGTCGCTCCGCCATACGTCGATCCCGACGGCTGGTTTTTCAGTGCCGGAACTTTACGCGAACTCGGCGGGAAAATCGTCAGCAAGTATCAGAAGGAGCCGATGTCGGGCGCGACGCTTGAGGAAACGGTCGCCCGGTACAATTCTTTCGTCGATCGCGGCGCGGATGAAGATTTCAAGAAGCCGAAGCCGCAGTTCAAAATTCAAACGCCGCCGTTCTATGCGGCGTGGTCCACGCCATGCGTTCACGATTGCCTTTCCGGGGTGCGCATCAATGGCAAGGCGCAGGTGATCGATCTATCGGGCCAGGTAATTCCGGGGCTGTATTGCGCAGGAGAATCGGCGGGCGGATTTAACCAGCATGGCCTGGCAAGATCACTAACCTTTGGCCGCGTCGCCGGAAGGGAAGCCGCGAAACCGATTACCCGCTCGTAAATCGCAGAGGCACGAGACATGTCATGCCCCCACGGCTGAAACGCAGTCACGTAGTAGCTACGCGTAAAGGATTCGCAAACTATTATGGCCAGTTCTTAATCGGCAGTTCCGGAATCGCCGCGCCATCTTTTCGCGGATCAGACGCGCCGTAATTCACTCCAGATGCATAATCGCGCATCACCGCTTGCCCGCCTCCGAACGCATCCGAAAAGCCATTGTGCATCGTCAGTTTGTGCCCTTTGGCTTCGAGCTCAGCCTTCACATTTCCCGGCACGCGGTTTTCGAGCCGGACGTCGCAACCCGTAAACGTCAGCTTCGTGAATCTCGCCGTCTCCAGCGCCGCCTGAATGTTCTGCCCGAAGTCCACCACGTGTGAAACAAATTGCGCGTGAGCCTGCGCCTGGTTCCATCCGCCCATGATGCCAAACGCGATGCGAATCTGGTCCTTCTCCATGAACGCCGGAATAATCGTGTGCAGAGGCCGCTTGTGCGGCGCAATCAGATTCGGTGACGCCGGATCCAGGCTGAAGAGCGCGCCACGATTGTGCAGCACGAATCCCGTGCCGTCCGCGACCAGCCCAGAGCCGAATTCCGAATAGTTCGATTCAATAAACGAAACCATATTGCCTTCTCGGTCGACGACGCTCAAATACGTCGTGTCACCGCCGGATGGCACCGGCGTGCCCGCTCCCACTTCGCAATTGGCGTGCTGCATGTCGATCAGTTTTGTGCGTTCAGCAGCATATTCCTTGGACAGCATTTCGCTGACCGGTATTTTCGCCGTTTTTGGATCTGCAATGTAGCGGAGCACGTCTGCGTAAGCGAGCTTTTTGGCTTCAATCTGCACGTGCAGCGCGCGCGTCGAATTGAGCCCGTAGGAACGCAGGCCAAATTGCTCCATCAGATTCAGCATTTCCAGCGCGCCGATGCCCTGGACATTGGGCGGCATTTCGTAAACCGTCCAGCCGCGATAGGTGGTCGATATCGGCTCGGACCATTCGCTGGAATACTCGGAAAAATCCTTCGCCGCCAGGGTGCCGCCGTGACGCGCGGAAAGCGCCAGAATGCGCTTGGTGATTTCCCCTTTATAGAACGCGTCCCGGCCGCCCTGCGCGATTTGTCGCAGCGACCACGCCAGGTCGGGATTGTGCATCACCTCGCCGAGGCGCGGAGCGCGATCGGAAATCAGAAACGTCTTCGCGGCATCCTCGTTACCACGCAGCAGATCCACGTTTGTTGTGAAGTGTTGTGCGATCCACTCGGTCACGGGATAGCCGTCCTCGGCGATCTGAATCGCCGGCGCCAGCACTTCATTCATTTTCTTTTTGCCAAATCGATCCAGCAATTTCTGCCAGCCATCCACCGAACCAGGCACGGTGACCGGCTCAATTCCCCGCGCCGGCATGTCACGCAGCCCCTTCTGCCGGAGCCGCTCGGCTGACTGCGCGGCAGGCGCCCAGCCACTGGCGTTCAACCCGTAATATTTTCCGCTCTTCGCGTCATACACGATTGCGAACAAATCTCCGCCGATTCCGTTCCACACCGGAGCCACCACGGTCATGACGGCGTGCGCCGCAATCGCCGCGTCCACCGCATTTCCTCCGCGCTCCAGGATGGCCGCGCCCGCTTTCGACGCCAGCGGAGATTCCGTGGCCACAATCCCGCCCTGCGAAATCACCATCGAACGTCCTTGACCGCGGTCTTGTGCCATGGCCTTCTCCCAATTCATCCCCGTAACAAAAAATTCAGCCATCAGGAGAAGCCCAATTTGAATTCGGCGCGTGTGCATAGATAGAGGAACCCGATCGGCGATCCGGAAACAGAATTGTTTGTGTACCAGAGCTCTGAGAACTGGCGGATTATACTGCCACATCGCGCAATGATCCTAGCGGTCCTTGGGCCAGAGACCGGCCGCAAGGAGCGCGGGCTTCACACCCTGCGGAAAAAATGCTTTGCTCTGTCATTCTGAGCGAAGCGAAGAATCTCTCTTCGATTTAAGTATAAGAAAACAAAGAAGGAGAGATTCTTCGCTTTGCTCAGAATGACAACGTTTTGAGTTTTTCCGCAGCCTGTTCAGCCTGCGGAATTTTGTATCGCGTGGACCAAGCCTCACGCTCGGTTTTATTGAATTTCCGGCGGCCCTCTGATTCGATCCGTGCCTTGCAATCATCGGCCAGCCCGGAAACAATATCCGTATGGAAGTCCGCGACTGGGACAAGCGCTACAGACTTCGCGAGCATGCGGCCTCCGACCTGGAGGCTGGTCCAACGCCACTATTGATCGAAACCGCGGCGTCGCTCAAACCGGGGCGAGCGCTTGATCTTGCATGCGGAGCCGGGCGAAACGCGCTATGGCTTGCGCAGCAAGGTTGGGAAGTCACCGCCGTGGATGGGGCGGAGACGGCGATCGAATTTTTGCGCAGTCGCGCTTCGAATCAAGGATTGAAGATCGCCGCGGTCGTGGCCGACCTGGAGAAAGATGAATTCAACATCGAACCGTCCCGTTGGGACCTGATTCTAAAACTCTACTACTTGCAGCGGGATCTCTTCGAGCCCGCCAAGCGTGGAGTTGTGCCCGGCGGCATCCTGATCTCCATCGTGCACCTTAACGAACCAGGCGAAGGAGACGGCCCTTTTCGTTTGCGACCCGGCCAGCTGGAAAAATACTTCAACGGCTGGGAAATTCTTCATCTTCGGGAAGGAAAAGCAAACGACCCAGCGCACCGCCGCGCGGTCGCTGAAATCGTCGCCCGGCGGCCTGCGAGCTGTTAGCGGTCACTGCCTCTCAGGGGAATGACCGCCGCAATGCGATTGGTGACAAGGCGCTTGAGTAGCGTCGGCTTCACAGGCTGCGGAAAAACTCACAACGCTGTCATTCTGAGCGAAGCGAAGAATCTCTCTTTGTTTGTTCTCTTATACGTAAATCGAAGAGAGATTCTTCGCTTCGCTCAGAATGACAAAACAAGACATTGTTTCCGCAATGTGTTCAGCCTGTGGGTTTTCGTCCTCGCAAGGACTAACCCCCGCAGGCTGAAGCCCGCGCTACTTAAAGCGGGAAGCGCAAAGGCACACTCGGCAGCGCCGCGGCGCCAGAACCTCAGAGTGACGAGCCGATCAGTTCCACTAGAATTTCATTGCTTCCGGCATAGATGCGTTGGACGCGGCTATCCATCCACATCTGGGCGATCGGGTATTCGGTCATATAGCCGTAGCCGCCGTGCAACTGCACGCACTCATCCACGATGCGGCACTGGCACTCAGTGAGCCAGTATTTCGCCATGGCGGCGGTCACCGGGTCCAGCTTGCCGTCGATCATTCGCAGGATGCAATTGTCGACGAACACGCGACCGATTTGCGCTTCCGTTTTGCACTGTGCCAGCTTGAAGCGCGCATTCTGAAATTCCAAGAGCGTCTGGCCGAAGGCCTTACGCTCTTTCGCATATTTGATGGTGATGGCCAGCGCCCGTTCGATGGTCGCGATCGCGCCGACGCCGATCATCAGGCGCTCGTAGCGCAACTGATCCATCATCTGGGCAAATCCCGCCCCTTCGCTCTTGCCCAGCAAATTCCCGGCAGGCACGCGTACATCGTCGAAGAAAAGTTCACACGTGTCGATCTCATGCATGCCGATTTTTTCAAGCGATTTGCCGACTCGGTACCCCTTGAGATTTTGGGTCTCCACGACAATCATGGAGATGCCGCGGAACGGCGCCACATTGGGATTGGTTTTTGCCGCGACGCAGATCAGATTGGCGAGCCCGCCATTGGTGATGAATGTCTTGGAGCCGCTGATGACGTATTCATTTCCTTCGCGGCGCGCGCTGGTCTTGATTGCTTGCAAGTCAGAGCCGGCCGACGGCTCGGTCATGGCGATCGCTCCAACCAGTTCACCTTGCGCCATTGCCGGCAGCCATTTCTTCTTTTGCTCTTCGTTGCCGTAATGGGCGATATAGTGCGAGACGATACTCTGAACTCCGCAACCGAAGTTCACTCCGGCTCGCCCCAATTCTTCCGTCACCACGGCCTGATGGGCGAAATTGCCGCCACCGCCGCCATACTCCTCGGGAACGTCAGGAAGCAGCAGCCCAGTCGCGCCCGCTTGCTTCCAGTCCTGCGCACTTGGCCGGTGCTCGGCGCGCCATCTGGCCTGCCTCGGTACAAATTCTTCTTCAATAAATTCGCGGAGAGCCTTGCGATACATCCGCAGGTCTTCATTCATCCATGGTGATTCGTAGTTGGACATGTTGAACTAGAATGTTATCCCGCGAAAAATGAATTCACCAGCAGTCTGCCCGAGAATCAAACGCCCATGTTTCGTTACGAGCATGAGGCGGGGGAACATCCGGTACATTCCTGGATGCCTAGGGATGATTGGGGCGAACAACGGATCTACAAACGGCAACGCCAGGGATTGGATCTCGCCGATTTGTGATTCAGGCCCTGGGAGGCTCGATTTCGCCGCTAGACTTTTGTGGGGACTTCATAGGCTTCCGTATGCACGTCCAGGATGGCTCGCCCGGAAGGATCCGCGTTATTCTGGAATGCCGCGTCCCACTTGAGCGCTGTGGCTGTGCTGCAGGCGATGCTGCGTTCCCAAGGTACGCAATTGATAGCGGTGGCCCAGGGGAAATGGGTCTCGAAAATCTGGCGGTAAAAATAGGCTTCCTTGGTCTCCGGAGTCTTCACCGGAAAGCGCTCGGCCGCTCCGCGCATCATGCCGTCCGTGATTTCGCGCTCCGCGGTGGCCTTCAGCCCATTGATCCAGCTGTATCCGACGCCGTCGGAAAACTGCTCCTTCTGCCGCCACAACACGGAATCCGGAATGTAACCCTCAAATGCTTTTCGAAGTGGCCACTTCTCAATGGCCCGGGTGTGTTTTGCGTTTCTAGGCAGTTTTACGTCCGGGTCCAGCATCATGGCCACATCCAGAAATTCACGGTCCAGAAAGGGCACGCGAGCCTCAACGCCCCATGCGGCGCTGGCTTTATTCGCTCGTGCGCAATCGTAGAGGTGCAGCTTCTGGAGTTTTCGAACGGTTTCCTCGTGTAGCTCCGTGCCGTTCGGAGCCTTGTGGAAGTAGAGATATCCTCCGAAAATTTCGTCCGCGCCTTCGCCGGACAGAACCATCTTGATGCCCATCGTTCGGATTTTGCGCATTAGCAGGTACATGGGCGTGGTTGCGCGAATACTGGTGATGTCAAAGGATTCCAGTTGATAGATGACGTCCGATAACGCGTCCAGCCCCTCTTGCACGGTGAAATGAATCTCGTGATGCACCGAACCGATGTGGTCCGCCACAGTCTTCGCGGGCAGAAGATCCGGGGCGCCTTCCAGTCCAATGGCGAACGAGTGCAACCGAGGCCACCAGGCAGGCGAAAGATCGTTTTCGTCGACGCGCCGCGCGCTGAACTTTGCAGCGACCGCCGCAACAATCGAGGAGTCAATCCCTCCGGAAATCAGCACGCCGTACGGCACGTCGCTCATGAGTTGGCGGTGCACGGCCGCCTCCAGAGCGGTGCGCAATTTCGCCGGATCATAAGGCTCGGAAGGCACGAAACCCGGTTCGGCCCATTTGGGCTCGTAGTATCTCTGAAAACCTTTTTCCGGTTCATGGCCGAGGTAGAAGTGTCCTGGCGGAAATTCCTGAATGCGCTCGCAAACCCCTGCGAGTGACTTCATCTCCGAGGCCACGTAAAGATTTTCGTGCCGGTCCCATCCCACATAAAGCGGGTTCACGCCGATCGGATCGCGCGCGATCAGGAATGTTTTGCGTTTAGGGTCATAGATGACGAACGCAAATATTCCGTTGATGCGATTCAAGAACTCTTTAGGATTCCCTTCGGAGTAGAGATACAGGAGCACTTCGCAATCCGACGCGGTTTGGAAATCGTGGGGCTGTCTCAGCTGTTCGCGCAAATCCTTATG
>Ga0157374_10004062_pt1 | contig 12293 bp, 10 predicted proteins | sample M25metaG_FD_115308 | JGI IMG/M metagenome (GOLD analysis project Ga0157374, IMG submission 115308) | Miscanthus rhizosphere microbial communities from Kellogg Biological Station, Michigan, USA - M2-5 metaG | ecosystem: Host-associated > Plants > Roots > Rhizosphere > Soil | place: USA: Michigan...
AGAACAACATGTCTGGGCGTCAATCTCGAGAGGATGACATACGGATCTCAAGATGAAGTGAAGGAATGAAAGTAAACAGGAGGGGCAGTGAGTACATTTAGTGCAACAGTTCTCTCTTAAGTTGGACGAAAGTCCAATGGATTCTCTGATTCAATTTCTTTTCTGAGTAAAGAGCGCACTGAGAGATTGGATATCTCACTCTCAATCCCAAGTACATCCGGACTCCTTCTCGTGGACTTCAATCTCTAGACAACAAAAGCACTGTCTGACTCAAGAAAGGAAAGGACGAGGAATTCATGCCGAGAATGACAATGACGTGAGACTCAATTCCTTGTTATCAATGATTTCAGGGACTTTTAGATCCAACAAACATTTGATCCATATGTACTCACTAACAAAAAATGTCACAGGGGTGTCAGTCAACATTTTTTTCTTTTCTGACATGAAGATATCAAATCCGGTTGGGAATCTAAACTTAGAACTCGAACATGTTCTGAGTTCTGAGTGAAAAATGACCTACTCTACCCATCGACATCTCTTACCCGCATCAACGAATCCTGTTCCCTCTTGAATTCACGTCACGAAGCGAATTAACATGTCTCTTTTTCTTAGTCCACAATTATCAACCCTTGAAAGGATCCTTATTCCTTCAGGCTCATGTGATAGGTATCACATTCACTACTTAAAACCACCGGTGAACTTGTTTTACTTCTAAGAATTATTTTGCAAAACAATGGAGCTATAATGACATTTTACGAAAAAAAAAGAAATTGAGGAGGCCGTTAGCAAACCCATTGAGTCTTCAGGAAAATGATTATGACATGACAATGGCTGTCATTTGACATGAACTCTTTGTTCGCTTCGACAGAACAAGAGAAAGGAGTCTTGAAAATAGAGATGTCAGTCTCGTTCGTTTTCCTTTTGTTTGAACATCAAGAGATAGAAATGCATCCGACCATCCTTATTATGGTACCATTGATTCCATTCTCTTCTCGAGTTTCTTGTTGTTTATCCTCGTCGTTTAACGCAGATCGAAAGATTGTCAAAACAAAGAGATAAAGGGTTGCAAAGAAACAAGAGACAAGAAAGACATTACTTGAGAAACAGGGGTCAAAGAAAGAACGAAATGGTTCTTGAACACAGATGCCTCATCTCAAGTGGAAGTGGAAGATCGCTCTCAGAAATAAATACATGGACATTCCATATCAAAGCTTAATGGGGATGATATCATGTTGCAGTAGTCTAGAGAAAAACAACTAAGACTGACAAAGAAAAGAAAAGGAATCACTGGCATCAGGTCTTTGTAACAGCAGTCTTGTCTGGAGGGAAAGAAAATATATCATGGCCTTCATCCTTGTCATTTGATTGAGTGAATGTTCTCTGCCGTTCATTTGGTCTTCTTGATCTAAGAATGTGCTTCATCTTCCCTCTCAAGTCTGACATGCCTTACAAGTCCGTGTCGATATTAGTGGACATGATACTGTACATTTCCCTTCATCATCTTCAAATGAGTGTGTAGTTGCCTTGACTTGTGTTCACTGGGGATGACCATCTTTTTGTTGTTGCTTTTTCTTTGAGGAATGAAAGAGCGAGTACATGTAGAGGGATTCTCTTACCTCTTGCACTTCCAAAAAGTACTCTTGAAACTGATGAGGAAATAAGAGAAGATGCCGAGAAGAAAACAAGTGGGAGACATAGCTCCTTCATTGACACACAGAGTGCGGTTGTAGTTAAGCAAAGTGTGAGAGGAAGCCATCGAAGATCAAAGTGATTGCCGTCTCCCTTACCATTACTATCATTACCATTGCAATGGCTTTCTTGCTCCTTTGATGGCCATTCGAATATGGTCTGATGAAAAGGCGTGAGTCTTTTCCTAACAATGATCATCATCATCTTGACCATCATCATGATGACTAGTGTTGAAGGAATGGATTAAATTGGCATTCCATGCTTCCGTCATCAAAATCTTTTCTCATCCACTTTTTTCTCATCCACTCTTTTATTGGTTCGAGAAAGACCTTATTTGGTCAGGATCCTTTCAATTCTAATAATTTATTTTATTGGAGTTTAAGTTTCCTGCTTTCCATCTAAATTCTTGATTTTCCAGGTTTGATTCTTTGAAAGCAAAAGTACTCCGTCTTAATTCCTGTTGGATTTTATCGCAATCCTTTAGATGACGAAAAGCAAGGCAATTTATTCGAACCCTCATTCGAACCCGGGAAAGCAAGGCAATTGGATTTTGGGAGAAGAATGATACTGAGAAGCAAGTGTACCGTGACTTGACTTGAGATACTCTTACCAGGGACTGATAACCAAGAAAACAGCCTGTTGTTGTTGAGAAGAGACTGCACAACCAGGTCATTCTTGTCAATAAAGTCATGAGAAAGATAGAGAGAAGCAATCTAAGATGACACTGATGAAAGTCCTTTCATCTGAGGCGTAATAACAAGTAGATTCTCTGTGGTCTCCTCATTTGTGTCTCCTCAAACAACACGGGAGGATAGTCATGCAGACATCAAACAACAAGTGACGGACACGACATGATAAGCCAATACCATACACAGTACTTATGCATTCCTTCACAAAAGCAGTCCTTGTTATGCTCATTCTCTTGTGAACAAAACATCTGGAGTTGAATCAAACATTCCTACATGTTCTCTGGTGATGAACATGTGTCGACTTCCGTCCTCATGAAGTCAAACATGAAAAATACAAGAAAAATACAAGTGTTCTTATTCTCATGGTTCTGTTCTTGGTTCAAGAAAATACACCACAAAAGTAAAGACATTTTTTAAATCAGTCTGAAGGGAAGTCATCGATCAAAAGGGCAACAAGGAAAGTCAATTTTCTTTTTCAAATAAAAACGAGTTTGTGAGATCAGTTCTTTAGTACATCTATTTACTTCGTTAGTTCTTTAGTTGACATTTTTGTAACAAAAAGTTAACAACTCACGTGAAGTAGACTAGTAGTGTCAATTGTCTCTCTTCCTGTTGCACTGATTCCAGATTCACTAACAAAAGGATTCCTTTCTTTAGCTTGAGATTTGATGGACTTGAAGGAGTCACACATTTCCGTTCAATTTACTTTTCTTCACTCAATCTTTGCTTTGCTTTTCTCTGTCAATAATACTACTACCTCTAACCTTGTTCAAGAGAACAAGAATAAGAAGACTACTAAGGAAGAGAAACTGATTCAGAAGGGAAATCGAAGGCTCTTTGTTCCTGAATCTGTTACGCCTCTTGTTTGAGTTGCAACTGCAACCACCTCTTTCTCATGTAAGAGAGGACTATTTTTCTCCTCTCGATTTGGAAGAAAACGGACAGAAGAAACATTGCAAAGACAATCAATCAAGAACAAGGCAAGTAAAGTAATATGTTTTACTCACTGATCTCTCATATACTCTTTTCTCAATCAAATTTTGCTGCCTCACTGTCTCTTTCTTTCTAAGGATTACTTTGGCTTCCTTTTCTCAGCGATTCTTCTTCTTTTTCTCAGTACAAAGTACATGTGAAAAAGAACCAATGTACATGTTCCTCGTGTTATGCTTCTCTAAGGAATCATGTGCAAGAACTTGTTGTTGGACCATCGATCCTATTCTTCTCATGAACAAGAAAAATATACCGTGTAATGAAGCCCCTGAGTATTTATATTCCTTTTTACCTCATTTTCTCTCATTCTATCATGAAAGAATGAAAGTCTCACAAGTTTGACATTAACAAATGAAGGCAGGTCTGCATCCCAAATGAAAAGAGACTAATAATACAATACAAGTGTTGATGAATCGAGCATCTGTCACTCGAAATAATTGACATCTTGTTGTCGCGAAACATCTTGTTGTAGAGAAAACCCTTTTCCTAGAAAAACGAGTCCATATCTCCCTTCATAAAGCAATTACTTGACCAGATTCTTTTACAGAACAAGAAGCTTCTAACAATCCTTTCATGTGAAATCTCTTCCACATCCGCTTGACTTGCTATCTTGAACCGGTCAAGTCAAGAAGGACACCACTTCCACGAGTCAGGCGTGATGATGGATGAGAGTGAATGCGTGGGAGGATCTTCCGCTCGACTTGTTCTCTTTAGCCTTCGGCTCCAGATCTTCACTTCTAATGAATCAAGGAGCCTGACATGAAATTATACATACATTCATTCAAAAGTGTTTTGCACGGCATTCATTCATTTTATTCGTGAAGAAGTACAAGTGATATTACTCTGCTAACCATCTCATGATGATGATGTCTGTCATGATGTAATGAAAGAAGATCCCAAACCTTACTCCTTGTTTCCAACTCAGCATGAACGTGAATGAGAGTTGCGCTCCAATAACAACCCCTGGGGACATGTGTTTCCACACACATGCTGTTCTGTATGATGTAGGGGTCATACTGGCTACCAAATGAATGAAACATTCCAGACACTAATGAATCTATGCCTTATTAGAAGATCTGCATGGAGTTTTAGTTGTCAAGGTAGACATTTTTTACAAAGAATGTCTTGTTCTCGTATCCATGGATTCATCAAATAATATCGAAGGATCCCATTTAATGATGTATCCGATTAAAAAGACGAAAACTTAAAGGGATATTCCAACTGAATTCAAACTCCTGGTCGATTCTCTGGATTTGGAACTGTAATCCTTTAAATCTTATTTACCAGGCAATGCTATACAGTACTTTACTGGTGAAGTGCACTTGTTTGCAACTTGGTGTTTGAGTGGGAGAGTAAAGTCTACAACATTTCCAACGAAATGATTTTGAAAAGAAAAGAATGAAAAGAATTGACTTGTTTTTATATCTTTTCATGGATGAAGCAGATACCAAGAGAAAGATGTGAAGGATGGGACTGCTTCAAAATTTCTATGGGTTCTTTTTAGTGATATATTGACTACTTTTGTGAACAATTCTTTACTGTCTCTATTGTACTTCAAGTGTAGAAACGACAAGAAATGAAATCTCTTACGAAACAATCATTATATCACATGCAGGCAACAAGACGAAGTGCTAGAATGTAAAAGACAATGTCAGGGAAACACTATTTAGTCCATTTTTCTCACTGCATGGTTTACGCAAACAAATTGGTTCCTCCACAAAAATAAAAAGAAAATATTCCGAGAAAAAATGGAAGTGGAAACAAGACTAGAACACACATCGAAGCGGAAGAGAAGTTCAAGCCAAAGAACAAGTACACTATCTCTGCATGAAATATGGGAGAACAAGGAGCATCATCATCATGAGGTCTATCTCCTGTACAAGATATACCACATGAGAACTAAAAGAAGAGAGAGTTGAGGATGAACATGATGATGAGACTCGTGATGATTCCATTGGGAACACACATTCACTACAACTTTTTCTCTTCCTGTTTCAAGACAAGGACCATTGTTCTCCTTTATGTTCTCAAGAAAGAACTAAGCATTTGAGTGACGTGTGATCCAGGCTGTCTGTGGGCAGACAGCCTGGGCAGATGATGCTCCAAACCTCCTGACAGACGACTCAACTCGCATTCAGTCATTTATTTTATCCTTCACACTTTATCTTGAGACCTTCATTCCTAGACTGGAACCTTATAAGTATCTCCCAATACTAGACTTCCGCCCTCCATTAACTCAGGGTCAGGATGTCCGAACTCATAAACTTAGTTGTCGAGTACACACAGGAAGGTTTGTAGCAGATAAATGAGGGAAGATATGAAGGACAAAGAAGGAAGGGATGGAGGAAATTAAGGACAAAATGTGGGCTGAATGACAAAGTACTACGATATACCATCCGAACTTATCTTTGGCTCACGATTCTTCTTCTTCAAGAATGGCATCTTGAGCTGAGCTCATCCCTAACTCCTTTTGTATTCTTAGACATTCTCTGTCTCATGCATATGGCAGGAAATAAAGCGTGACAGCAAGCAAGTTAACAGGGAAGAAGAGGCCACGACAAAAAGGATATGATGATGCTTTCAATAGAGCCTTCAGTTTCAGGAAATAATGATTGAAGGGATGAAGATGGAATGAAGAGGTATTTGCGAGCCGTTTCTCTTTAGAATAGGAATCAAGATAGAAAATCCCTTCTCATTAAAAATATTTTCTTTCATACATTATCCATCAGTAACTGATGGAAGACTAGAAACACAATATTCCGTGAAATAAAACAAGTGATGGAGAGAAACAGTAGGCAGTGAGACACTGTTGGAGGCAACACAGACAATTTATCTTGAAGCATGATTACGACGTCTCGTGTTGTTCTGTATACAGTCATTCATTCAGACTTCTCACCAGTGTCTGTGGTTCAATCTCTCTCAGCATGGAACCCTCTTTTGTGTCATTCATGTGTAATAAAGGCATTGACAAACTTTGGTTTGGTTTACAGATAAAGACATGGATAGTGACCCAAGGCCGTTGGTCTTTTTTGTGAGAAATGTTCTTTCTTGACGGACACACATCTCTTGATACAACAGAATTAGAAAATGATAATCACATGGAGATGGTGATGCAGAACTAAAAACTCTTAGCTTTTCTTGCTCATCCTCGTCATCGTCATTAGGTCCTCGTCATCCATGCTGTGGAGGCGACAGACTGATCGAAAAAGCGATTTCCTTCTTCTTAGGAACTGCATCTTCGAGATTCCATGTCTTATCGTTTATCAGGAGACTGCCATGATCCAGTGTCGCATGTAATCATCGATCTTATCTGGCAAAAACTACCCAAATTCATGCGAGAATACTCATTCTCTATTCTTGTACACTTTGCTGCTTCGAGTTGTAATGGGTGTTACATCAAATAACTCTCTAATGCTAACAGATTAGGGCTTCATTACATTCAGAACTAAAAGAATTTTGCAAGAAATAAAGCCGAGAGAGAGAGTGTATCAAAAGGGTAACAGAAGCAGCACCAGACTAGATCTTGAAACAAATCGATGGAATCAAAATGATAGTAGAGAATGTATACTCATGTTAAGGAGGAGTAAGGAAGTAGGGCACTTTCATTCTTTAAAATGTGGCTTCAATTCTCTTCTCTTCCGACTCAAGTGCTGTAACCAAGAATCTCTCTTCTCTTGAAATCCCATCAGTTTCAAACAAAAAGATTCAAGAAACGTTTCCCGTTCCTCCTCATCAGTCTGGCTCAAGTGGTCTTCACCTTAGAATTCTTGCAGGGGATACACAACATGAGAGGATGGATTTTCTTTGTTTCTGAGTAATTATTCTGTTTCTTTAGATAAGTTTCTTTCTTCTCTTTGTAGTCATAAGTTGGTCTCTATAGTAGAACGTGGTCCATTGACGACTGAGAATCGAGTGGTAGCTTCACTGCTGAGGGCCTTCCTTTCAGAGGAGTGTCCTCTAAGGAAGAGGTCCTTAAAGGTCTCTCTGAAGAGGAGACTCATTCCACAGTAAATGGCGAAGTTTACTGGGTAGCTAAGCATAATGAAGAAGTTGGTGAAGAGGATGGTCAAATTGAGGGTCTCATAGTCTATGATGGTGATATTGAGGACATTTTGAGTGACATGAAGGACGGTACACACGGCCAGAGGGGTCTCCGTCGCAAGAAATAGAGAGACCACTGTGATCAACATGATAGTAGTACTGTTTGAGTCTCTCAGTTTCCTTGACTCGCTCTTCCGGTTGTCCTTGAATAAGGCATCCCTCTTTTTCTGAGCGATCTTTAGGGCCCTAAACAGGAGCAGATTTAGGACGACTAGAGTGAGGCAGGGAAATATGTGGACAAATATGATACGGAATACGTAGTAACAGGTGAAGTAAATGTCCTCCGTGATTATGTCGATGACCCAGGGAGCAGTTTCAAAACGACATCCCGAGTGAACAGAACCATTCCATTCAAAATCAACGGCGAAGTAAGATCTGTCTGCAAATCGAGTAGACTGATGTAGGAAGGAAAGGATGAAGACAATCACCATCGATTTAGTTACTCCAGGAACTACGTGATATATGGATAGCGACCATTTCAGGTGAGTTTTGATAACATGATGGATAAGTGTGTAGTCCGTTACAGATAGATTGCCCACAGAATTGATACCCAGCCGTTTGATGGGAAACAGAGAGACAGACAATCATGAGAAAATGCGTTTATACAGTGCATGTATTGTGTAATGAAATGATGAAAGAAGGGCTGCTGTCACGCATCATTCGGTCAAAAAGAAGAAGGAGAAGGCACTCAAAATGTTTACTGAACACGAGACTCAAGAGAATGAAATGAAGGAAAGGAAAGAGAAACAAGAGTACTGTCATTCTTGAGCAGTCACTGGATGTTGTATCACAAGAAAGCATCTCTCAACTTGGCATTCATTGAATCGAGTGGTGGTCACAAGAGTGACAGCATCATTGTCAGACAGACAGAGGACAAGAAAAGTAAGCAAAAAGAGGATCATCTTCTTATATGAAATGCAAGAAGAAAAGGCCACGGAAGAGCAAGAGAAAACAGGAAGACGACGACAGAATGCACTTGAAAAGAAGAAAATCACTGGAATGAAGACCTGGATGAACGGAAGGATGAAAGACAAGAAGGACAGGAAGGAAGGCATGATAGAGAAAGACCAACAAAGGAAAGTGGCAAGAAAATCACGAGGCACACTAGGGATGAAAAGAACACAAGACTAAAGTACGAAAAAAGATGAGGGATCAGAGAGTGATGGGAATCCAAGAGATCAGATGCCGAATAAAATTGAATTTTCATACGAAAAACGCGAGAATAAGAATAGAAGACATCAGATCGAGATGACGACCAGGACAGGAAACACATCTCGAATCACCTTTTCTTTCATATTATTCTTGTTCTTTAGAGAACCTGTCATGGAATTTGCTTTCCGTGTCATTCATTCAACTCCCATAGGTCTCGTTTCCTATCTTGTCTGAGAGAATCTCATATCGAGTTGTTCATCTTCATCATCCTCTACAGCTGCTTCATGTTGGCTGATCAAGAATGCAAAACTTGCACTAAAAGGCTGAAGAGGATAAGCATCAAAAACGACATAACAAAATGGTCGAGACAAGTATGACTGACAGCTTACTTGACATGAAAAACCATAAAAAAAGAGATTAGAAAACGAAAGTAAAATATACCTGTACACCATGTCCTCGCGGATGTTGGATGGCAAACATAAATATATCTCTGGACAGCTAACAAGACTGTGAGCCAAATGGAAGCCGTATGGAAGAAGGCAGGCAGGACTTCGTTCATCCAATAAAACGCGTAACAGGCTGTCGGAGGAGAAAGGACTTTCTCGTGGTTCCCGAGGGTGTACATGTATAAGTACCATGGGGCTGGACAGAGCAAGGTCAGCATGTCTGAGATGGCCATGCCAAGCAGAACTATGTTAGTCGAAGAGATCATGTGCTTCCGAGAGAGAACAATGACCACAAGAGTGTTTGAGAGGATGGTCAGCACCAATAAGAACGGCATGATATACCCAAACATCCACATGGCATACTCGATGGGAACGTCTGCAGTCACATTCACGAGGTATCTTATTTCATGAGACTGAATCATTCTGTTGAGGTACTCATATCTCCCGACCGATACATCACCAGAATCGTTACTCCATCCACTTTGAGTGTCAGGCAAGAGAGGATCTTGGTTGGAAAACAAAGCATGAGGGTCTAGTAAGTCCACCGAGGAATTACCACTCCTGTGTTCAAAGTTGACAACGTCTTGATTCATGTTAACCAAAGGAATCTCAATAGACTTGAAGAAGAAAGAATCCGTCAGTCACTCAGGTCATGAAGAACGTGATCATTTTTCTTCTCGAATGGACTTGTTTATTTGAGTGGTAACAGCGAGAGATTGGGTTGAAGCCTAGAGTATTCAAAATTGTAATGTAAGAAGTAGTTCTTTCTTCCGGCTTCTTCTTTGTCTTCGTGTGATTCTTCTTTGTCTTGTTCTTATTTTCTTCCCCTTCTTCTTTGAATCTCTTTGTTGTTGTGTTTCGTACGTCTTTTTTGCTCCTCTGCCTTCTTCTTGCTCTTTTGTCACGTCGTCTTGAGATAAAAGAGACTTTTCTTTCCTCCTCTTCCTCTGTTGAAGGTTGTTTTAATTCGTTTGAGCTGCCTCTGCCTAAACGAATACGTTATTCAAAGTTAGTCACAGGAAACAGGCAACACAATACAAGAAACCTAAGAAGGGATGGAAATGAATGAAAATTAATTCAATCATGTTTTTCAATTACATTTTGATCATTTCATGCAAGTCTTTCATAAAAACATGAGTTCTATTCTAAGCTTTTTGTTAACAAAAATTCAAAAAAAAGTGCAGATTGACTTGACTCTTTCCCACAGATTCTTTCGAGTAAGAAAAGTACTTGTTTCACTTTCATGGGGTAAACAAAGTGAGGGAGGAATCTCTTCCGGTCTCACTCTAAACTCTAAACATCTCATATGTCATTCGAGGACATCATGTCGGGAACTAAGTATGCGATACACTTACAGAACTTTGAGAGAAGACTGTTAAATTCGGTGACAGAAGATGAGAGAGAAGTTGCAGAGATGCCTGTTTGTTTGTTGGCTGCTGTTCTCACTCAATTCTTTGAGTGCACTTCCTACAGACAGGAATGAGACTGACTCAGCGAGAGATTCGATGGTTCAAAGAAAGCAATCTCTAGCAAACGGCTCCTGCGCTTCTTCTTGCAAAACAGGAGCGGAAGGAATAGAACAACTTTCTGTGTCAACTCTTCACCTTCTTCTGTAACATTCCATGTTTTCCTTGAGGCTGACAGGTTAAGAAATTGCAGAGCAATTGGCATACTTTAAGTCACATTTCAATACAAGAGTATTCAAGAGTATTCCTCCGCAAGAATTCTCTGAGAAACAAGGTCTAATAATTTTATGAGGATTTGAATTGTTCTTTTTTCGAGAAAATTGAAGGAATGAAATGGACGACAAAAGTGCAGGCCGACCACTGATTCTGTCGAGTCAGATGGAAATGTTTAAATTGGATAAAAAAACTCGAAAACGTGGTCTGGAAGAGATTTTATTGAATCCTTGTCTTATGTTGATCCAATCTCTAGTACAAGTGTTGTTGTAACAATAAGAGTTGGCTTTCAATGGAAACAAGTTGTCTTTGGAAACAACAAAGGAAATGACATTTTACGGAGGAGTCACATGAGACATGAAGACACACATTTTATCCCTGGAATAGATTTACACTAAAGAATGAACAGAGAACAAGGAAGCAAGTCAGACTTGTTGTTGTTGTAGAAACCAATAAAAATGCAAGAATCAAGTGAGAATCGACCGGAAGACTGACAGAGAGAATGTAATTCGACAACAACTACAGAGAATAAATGCCTCTGAAGAACAGAATACGACTGAGTCCTTCACTCAACTCGATCCTTCATGTCCTCATCCTTATTCTCGTTTCTCTGAAAAGATGATTGCATGGTGGGATGAAAGTCTAGGATGGAAGTCAAGTGGTGATGCTGGTGGTTGTCTTGTCTGTCGATACCTCTGTAAGTCATCTCCTCAATCACTGACCTGTCTTGTGGTCTGACTCGTATTTCGTTGTCGATCGTGTTTCTTGACATTGAAGCCTCGAGATATTCTCCTCTCGTTTCTCTCTCTCGAGCATGTGATTTCCATCTTCATTTCCAACAAAATAGCACAGACATGACTCTATTTCGAGAGAAATAAGAAGGACTTCACTTGAAAAATGCAAAGTAAAGCTGCTGAGAAAAATGTGTTGAATCTTTGAGTCAAAAAGAAGCTGCTTCTTCTTGACTCGTCAATCGATGCGAGAAAAGAATATCGACGACAGAACCGCCAAAGAAATGAAGAATAAGAAGTCACCAACTCATGAAGAGTCGAAAAAAAGATGAATTCAATCGTGATGTTGATGTCGAAAAAGAGAGGATGGGAATTGAAAAACAGGATACTCGAGTCTGGAATTACATCATGTCTATGTACCATGATCTTTGACAGGAGGAGGAGGTGGAGAGGAGTTCGATCCACTCTCTCTTTAGACCGACAACTTCTCCTTTTCTTTCATATCAAGAAGTACAGGAAAAGAAATGAAGAAGCGAACCATCATCTGTCTGTCTGTCTGTTGAAACATCTCACGGGAGAAAAAGAACAGCAGCCACGAATCACAGCCAAGACTGTCGAAAACTTCATCCCTTCAAGTTATTCAACTGCTCCTGACATGGATCTCCATCATACAAAGCAAAGAGCAATCCAGGACTAAAAGAAGAGTTGGAGGAAAAGATTCTTTTCCCCTGAAACTGAGTAGAAAGATAAGTTGAAACGCGAGCACAAGCTAATTGTTGTTACCGTCGCATGTCCGTCTCTTCTCATGTAACTTTC
>Ga0157374_10004064_pt1 | contig 12288 bp, 13 predicted proteins | sample M25metaG_FD_115308 | JGI IMG/M metagenome (GOLD analysis project Ga0157374, IMG submission 115308) | Miscanthus rhizosphere microbial communities from Kellogg Biological Station, Michigan, USA - M2-5 metaG | ecosystem: Host-associated > Plants > Roots > Rhizosphere > Soil | place: USA: Michigan...
CACATATAATTTCGCTCTGCGAACACATGATAATAATTTATAGGCACCTCTTACGCTTACACGTACAGTATATTAGGATATGAATGAGCTCTGAATGTGCTTTTATCTCAGTTTGGCGGCCTTCACTTTCTCTTTGGGGAAATCGTTACGTAGGAGCAGAATTTTGCGAATTTCATTACTTGTTAGTAGTCCGGTGCTGGGAGTGCTTTGGATGCCTTGGGCATTGTTGATCGCCTCCTCTATGCTCGCGGAATTTAGCAGATTGACATTCTAAGTAAAGGATAAAAGAAAGATAGCTTGCTCATGCGGTCTTTCTACATCGTACCTGAGAGATTCGAGCAGATTTTTCCCTTATAATCCACCCAGCTAGAGAGGTCAAGTATGCGATCAGCTGGCGGAAATCCCTCTCAAGTTGCATTGCCCCGAAGGAGTTAAAGGTGCACTTGAATGTTATGCGTTCGAATTGGTGCACCGCTTCAACACAGACACCTTGCACCAGCGCCTAAAGGGACTTTTTCATTAGCGTTTTGTCAGCGTTGTGATGGAGTGCACGCCTTACATGGTAGACTTCAGGCAGTAGAAGATTCTCGAATTGTCCTAGAAGCCTGTCTATGGTGGATATATAGTTCTCCACAAATGGATTAGAGTCTTCATACTCCGCCAACTCATCATCCGTCAGAGAGTGCGGTATATCCATATAGGTTTCGGCACTGATTTTGATACCTTCTGTACCCACAGACATGAATTTACAATCCAACTCACCTTGATTTGATCTTTGGCTTGAATGCTGCGTCGACTAGCTTGCTTATTGACAAATTCACATAATGTTCGAGTTTCCGAGAGACTTAATTTTAGGTTCTACTGATATAGTAGACTAAATGAAATTATTACATACGCATGTCATCGAATTGCCCCATAGAATTCTCCAGCTTTCCTTTTTCGGTTTCAGTCATCTGCAAGGCGATAGAATGGGTAGCAATATGCAACCACTGCGGATCTTCAATGTTGCTAAAGTTCTACCCTAAAGTAACGCAAGAAATCGTCATTTAATCCGTGTTTGAGTTCCGTTATGCAGCCTATTGCTCCTTGGAGGTTGTTAAGCGCAACAAGGAAGGCAGATTTTTGCTTCTCTAGACCGCCTCCCTCCATCCAAGGGTTGATTGCTGTTTGGGCTGTGTGCGTGATTTCTGCAGCCAGCCCGACGCCAGGATAGCCCAGCTTAAAGAAAGGTAATTCAGGTTGAGCATATGCTTGTGCCCACGCCTCTCTGCCTACCTTGATCGGTGAGCTAATGTGCCTTATGAATTCCATGTCAAATAGAGTAATTGCATTATTCAGGAGAGCGCACACGCAGTCAATAGATGACGACCCTATGGAGCGGCGTATGCTCTTCCTTACAATGAAGAATATGTCGTCTAGGAGCGAACTAAAAGTAAAAAACGTTCAGAAGAAAGGTGCGCGTCGCTTGCCTTGTTAAGGCTCCCTCTTCCACACTGTCCATCTCGATTGCCTTTCTCGCCGATTCGGACATATAGTCTAAAAAACTTTCCATGTAATTGCGCGTAAATAATTACCAAACTTACACTGTTCCATTAGGACATATTTGCCAAGCAGCTCCTGAAAATCCTTGCCTTCTATCCCTATAGACTCTATGGTGCAGCAGAGTCCCCACCTGCATTCTTAGACTCGTGGAGCTACGATGCAGAAGTTTGTCGAGTTTCTTCTCCCGCTCCTTCTTTTGCTGTTGCACTTTTTCCAAGGCCTCCTTTCTTTGCTGGCTTGTTTTGTAAGTTTCCTCCTCGAACACGTCCATCTCCGCTATAGTAGGTTCTTCGCTGCTGGACCGATGTAGTTTCATGGATTGAGACATAGATGGGGTCATGGCGTCTTTAGTCTCGCTTAGCGGACGGGCCGGAGCTTCACCCAATCTTCTCTGGAGGAATCGGAAGTAGAGTTCAGCTCGCGTATGCAGCACTGTTACTTCCGCAAGCAAAATATCTAGGTCCAGAGCGTTGACTCTCCCTAGAATTGAGGTTCTGATAATGCTGATGATTGCTATATATCGTCTATGTCATAGCCAACCTGTTTCCGGCACTGAAGATTCGGATAGGTAGTCCCTACTATCTACGCACTCCTCCACCTTTTTTACCCAGTGATCAAATTTTCGGTTCATAACAAAGGAGTTGATAATGCGGATTGATTGTTTATCGCACTCTTTCTAAAAAGAGCTTTGCATGGGGGACCATAAATTATGCCATATCCCTACTTGGACGATCTCTATAAGATCGAGAAACTTGTCAGGTCCGTAGAATCCGTCTACGAGCGGCTGATGAACTTCGATGATCCTAAACTAAACTATTTTAGCAGTTTCATCGGCTGGGAATTCGGTCTATACCACACCTAGCTATACCCTCTAAGAGGAGAGTCAATGAGTCGGCGTATAGAACGTTCTTCCTCTTGTCGTCTGTCCCCCCAGCTTGCATGATTTTAAAGTTGTCGTCCCCTAGCTTTTCGATCTTTGAGCAGAGATGCCTTCCAAAGCGTTGAAGTCCACTCGCATGCTCATTTATGAGAGGGAAGAGCTTAAACAATCTAAGTAACTAGGATTACAGATAATGAGACAATTAGCTATTAAACGCTGAATGCCTTAAAGAATCGCTCCATGGATGCTATGTCCTGTGCTTTTTGGGCTTCATCAAACTTGCATTCGATGACCTCTCTAAATATTTAGCTGTGATATACTGTTGTACTGGGAAGAAGGGATCAGAAGTCGTACTTCAGCTTTCCAGCCGCTCGCCTTAGGATCTCGTAGCTTTTCTGCATGGATTGTTCGGGATCTAGTATAGGTACTGCGATTAGTCATATTATTTGGTAAATGCTTCGACTACGATTTACCCTTTATGTCCATCTGATTGCCTATTTTAAATACTGCACTGTCGAGTGTCAAGAAGCGATGAATATGATGGGCAGCTGTATCAAAAATCTCCTGCTTCATTGCGAGCTCTACTCCCTCTGCACAGACGCGGAGATCGCGTAAATCTCCCACCAACTGAAGACACTCGATCACCCGACCCTTCGCAGTATCAAGTGCAATAACGCGACTAGAAATGTTCTCGGCAAGGCGGTGCACGGCGGAGAGGCTGCTCGCCAGCTTTCGAACATCGCATTCCAGAGGAGCAAGCTGGTTGTTGAGCCTAGCAACAGCTTGGTCGAACGAATGAGCAAATTCATCAGCAGCTAAATAAAAAATATCCTTATTTGGTATCAATGCTCAATGCGTAGTGCCACAAAAAACCAGCACGGTGGAAAACTACTACTGCGCTAATCCCCAATCAATAGAGTTTCTACATACATCCATATATCTCCTGAAGATGCTGCAGATCTTGTTTTGCCTCGAAGGTTATTTTTTCCTCGTGTTCTTTGCAGTTTTGTAGCTCGCTACGAAGATCCGCCAACAATGCGGAAAAGTCGAACTCGGGTCTATTTTCGACGGTGTCGGCTCCCTCCCTGGGATCCCACTGGAGCTTCATGTCGAAAATAGCGTCTCTACTCATTTGGAGTGTCCCACCAGAGGAAATGGATCACAGTCTAGTTCATTATTAGCCCGAATTTTCCTTCCGAATTCCGAATACCTGATTTGAGGGATTTAAACGTGGATTGAGATTTTACTACAAGGCGCCAAATTGAACATTCAGTACGGGTTAAGCAGAATATCTCAAGAATCTCCCCTTCCTTCCGATTGTGCATATCTATATTGCGTGAACAGTTTGGTTGTAAGCGGTGTGCTCACAAATCACCAATGCAGATGAGATCCAGCGTTTGCTTGAATCGTGAGTCTTACATAATAGTTCGAACTTATTGCTTTATTAACTCTAGCAGGCTTTCGCAGACGGCAAAAGGGGGAGCTAAGATGGACTAGGGATGTTTGGGTGAATTGGTTAGGTTAAGGGGAGGGCCATACATTCACTTGCATGTTCTTTTTGAAGTAGTGGTGGGAAGTTGGCTCCTTGGCCTGGGAGCAATGCCACTTTATGCTATCGTGAATTAGCTAGCCGGCTAACCGCCCCAGGATCCGTCTTTTCCATCCGCCTCCTAATGGTAATTCTAGCAATATTGACTGCCATGTTTGGATTTGAATGTGCAAAACAAGTTCCGCAAGGTATGGTTCCATGCTCTACATGTACGAATAGTAAATGGTGCTGATGAACGAATTAGTCTGCTTCATGGATTACTCTTCTAATCTGGGTTGCATTTGCGAACTCCGACTAAGTTCGCCCTATACAGGAAGGGTACCAGCTAACATCTAACAATAATCAATTATAAACCCCATTGTGCAAAGCTGATTATTGCCTGGGCCCATTTCGGGCATTGGCAAGATTCAGCTATGATCATCTAATCGGTGGGTTGCCAGCTGTGTTTTCGGAGTAATGTGATCCGCTGGGCGGGAGTGGGGACATCCCCGGGGAGCAATACGTCCCGCTGACTGAATTTACGCTAAGGCAGATACAGAGGAAGATGTATAGAGGATATATATTCTAAATCTAGTGGGGCGGGGAGCTGTTTCTGTTATGTTCCCCGTTATGTCACTCGCATCCCTCTCCCACTCCCTGTCGTTGTCAATTTTCATTTGTTGCATTCACTTTCCACACTGCACTCACTGCAGCCTCTTGCCCAGCCCCAGAACCTACCCCGTAACCCCACTTCATTCCCACTTAAACTGGTGGCGGCTGAGTTCTCTCACCCCCTGGTCTTAAGAAGGAAGAGGAGGGAGCTACTCTGCGAATTGGAAATTAGAGCGAAGTGTACACAACGAAAAAGGAAATCGTCCCATCCAGAGTTGGCGTTATTCCGCTCCCTATCTCATTGTCATGCCAGCAAGATCCTCACAGCGTATGTAGTATGCATGTAGGTTGGCCTTGCTCTCTTCCAATCCCCCCAATTCCCTACCGAGTTCTTCCATAAATACGAGAGAATATTGTGCGCCACTTTGTTCGATGATTCTGTGCTGCACACACTTTCTGCCGTATCTCCATAGACAAGTGTACCTGTGGCCAGACAGGTTGATACAAATCTCTCAATCTGATCGTCAACTAGTGTCTATAGCGAAAGTTCTTGACATCCACCTTTTTCGGCTCTCTTCTCGACAATCTAGTTACCTCCCACAAATGGATGTAATTTTCACCCCCTCCTTCGCTTGGCACCCCCCCCTCCCACTCTAGATGCTTTACTTTCGGCCCTATTCGCAAACGAATATGATGGGGAGTGAAATTAGAGAAGGGGCCCATTCTTCGCCACAGCCGCTTTCAATACGGCCTCAATAAGTAATCGACAAGCCGAATACGTTGGCCAATGCGACATGCCCACGAGCTACGAGGCGAGTCAAAGAGGCTCTCCTTCCTCCTGGGCGTATTTCTACGGCTTGCCATAAAATTAGCATTAACAATTCCCTATTCACCCACTTCCGATTAATCCTCACAACTCCTCAACCTCATTGTGTCCCTTTGCCAAAGCTTCCCACACAGCCAAATGCGGATGGCGAAATCATCTACTCTAGACTTACTGAGGTAAGGAGAGCGTGAATTGCCTGCTTGTGTTCCCCACCTCTTCATGCCCTTCGCCCACCCCCATCATTAAAAGCCTACGTGTCGCCTAGCTGTCCCCAATCAATACGAAGCTTCCACTCCTCTCTGTTCATCGATGATATTGTAGCCCTTCCTGATTCTTTCCAAACCCATCAGGATCGTGGCAGGCAAGCATTCGCTAACGAAGATACTAAATGGAATCATCCGAACGACACACCTCTTTTCGACACGGTTCAAGTCGTTAAAATTAGAGCTGATAAGCCTCCACCACAACTCCTCCTTCCTGCTAATCGGTCCTCCCCTGATATAAAATGTCCAACTGAGAGCTGGAATTTACACCCCTCCTAAGGCCAAATAGAAACATAGAACATTGCCTTCTTTGTTCTCGGCAACTTCTCCTCTCAGCTCTAAAATAAGAGGACATTTTGGAGCAGTATACTTCCAAAGTGACGCTTCTCAACTACATTCTTCAATTCGAGACATTTGTTTATTCTATCACTACCCGCCTAATCCGGCTAACTCGCTGAAAATCCCCAGTTAGGAGGACAAATTCCCTCCATCATTCCCTTTGCATTTGTGTAAGGAGCTAACCCGATTATTGTCTGACGTGAACACACCAACTGAATCGATCCTGACCCCAGCCCTGGAACCCTGATGTTACGGACAATTATTGTTGCCAGCAGGAACTAGCGCACCGTGCTGAAAATACCCAACTACTCTGCTGGCACTTAGATTAGGAATGGTAGCGTTTTATAAGTAGTAATTCACAAATTCTCCTCTCCATATAGTGTTGCAACGTCAAGTTTCCGCATATGGATGGTAGGAAAAAGTATGCAAACCTCCTGGCTAGCATACAAAGGAGGGAATTGATTAATAGAAACATAGAGTAGTGGAAAATATGGAGATGGTATGGCTCCGCCCATTTATCCGTGCGAAGAATAGGCGAAAGCTATCATATCCGTCTTGCCCCATGCGTATTCACTCTGCATTCATAGCATAGCGAGGGAAAGAGGTCCCAATAGGCTGTCTCATGGCCTTTCCCCTGTGCAGACTCTCGTGTTCATCTATCAATTCCCACACCCTCCTGCCGTCCATTATAGATTTATTCGTTGGTTTTCATTTCCTCCTTATCGTCTTTCCAACGGGGTCCCTCTCGTACATCAGCCGACCTCTTCATCCTCTCCCTCTATTATTCGAGCTATGTGTTCACATATGTTCTCAGCTATTGCCTCTGCATTCTCGGCGTCGAGTGGAAAGATGAGAAGAGAGAGGGGAAGAGCTATGCAATTCAATGCTGGCAAATCACCTCGACACTTCTTCCCTCGATAGAAGTTGTCCCGAAATTTTATCGTATTTTCATAGGCCAATACTCCGCTATGCTTTAATGCCAGCAATACACTGATCCTTTCCCAGTGCTGAATCATCTTGTGCGTTTAGGCTGTTACAACTGCGGCAACAACTAACTTGGCAACGCGGACAGCTGAGAAAATAATTCTACCCGGCAATTGTCCAAGCTGTAATAGATTAGCCACGGATTCTGCGGTGCGTCGTGTGGTTCTCGATCAATCGGCGAGACGCCCGCTATTTAGTACAGTCAGCGTGAACTAGTCACCAGCTGCATCGGGCTACTAGACCAGGAGCCAAGTGTTCGCAACTCTACTCCACTACTGCCTTCTCCATTCTAACCTTTCCTCGCTAACTGAAGACTCTGCGCTAAGCCGTTCCCTCGAATAACCTTAACTCCACCTGGGCAGAAATGGGTTTGAAAGGTTCAAAGCCGAAGCTTTCGAAGGAGGACCTCGAGTTCCTGAAGAAGAATACCAATTTCACAGAGGAGCAAATCAAAGAGTGGTACAAGGGCTTTGTGGTAAGTTCATCCCGCGGGGCGATCATGGAGGAGTAAAACACGGAGGATGCAAATTTCCTCTTCTGCTACTATTAGTTGGCCGTGTGACCCTTGAATGGCCAAATTGCCCGGGTCAAATTACCTACAAGAAGAGTGGGTAACGCGAGGAGAGGAAGGACCAATTTATGCACTCTGTAAACACACCTTTTTGTGCGGCCAGTGAAACAGTGAGAAACATCCAGCATTAGCATCGGCATTTAAAATTCATGCATAGCCATGAATATGGTGAGCGAAATTCGCCTCGCAGGGAATCTTCTTTTACGACCCCGTGCTGACGTGAAATTGCGACTAAAGTTCCAAACCAAGTGAGCCATTTTCTGGGGCCATTCCATATAGTCTTGGGGAATCAGGGCCGACGGGATAGATGCTGCTTGGAAGGGGATTGATTGAAAACTGACTAGATTTATTGGAACAGTGATTAATTCGGGTACGGATTTCAGCAAGATTGTCCAAAAGGCCACCTGACGAAGGAACAATTTATCAAGGTACGTCCTACTTGCAGCCGAGTGAGTAAGCAACAGCAGGCAACAAATATCCCAATTTGCAGGTCTATAAGGACTTCTTCCCATCGGGGTAAATGGACTAGAGCTAATATATCGTCTCGAATTAAACCTCTCTCATCCATCCCAAAATTTAAGTTCCGCGGAGGGTTTCTGCGAACATGTTTTTCGGTGGGTGTGATACAATCAGACTCTATTTTAACCTTGAGAGGGACACAAACAACTATTCAGGACGTTCGACACCGACAACTCCGGGTTTATTGACTTCAAGGAGTTCTTGTTGGTACGACTTGTATATCTCCCTGGGATCTTATGCAATTATACAATAATGGTTACAGGCAATCAACGTCACTAGCAGTGGTACCCCCGAGCAGAAGGTTGGTGCTGCAAGTGCAAAGCTGCACTGATATAATTTCTCTGCATTCAAGCTAGAATGGGCCTTCCGGATGTACGACATTGATGGGAATGGCACCATCGATGAGAGGGAAATGATCAAAATCATAGAGGTATGAGGTCTATGAGGAATTCTCCAAATTCTCGGAGCTCGTGTACATGGCAATAATCTTCAGGCTATTTACGAGATGCTGGGACCTGAAGTGACCAAGTCTGCAGGTAACCATCGACAAAGCCATGGCCACACAATTTTAGCGCTAATCTCTACTTATTAAGACGATTCGCCCCGCAAGAGGGCCAAGATGATTTTCGAGAAGGTAGGTAGTGGTATCTACATGCTGTGCATGTGATACACGATCCGTTCCGCTTGGATTCGAAGACAGTGACTCATTCCAGATGGATGTTAACAATGACAAGGAGCTCACACTCAAAGAGTTTGTAGACGGCTGTCTAGCTGACAAGGAGTTGTTCCAAATACTCACGAATGAGGTGAAGAAGTAATGGATGTCACTTCCCCTCCGCGCTCGAAATACCAGTCACTGTGATTGCCTCGGACTTTGAATCTTCCACTCTTCTTCTGAGATTATATGTCTCCCGTATTTTTGTGCTTCACAGAGACGAGAGGACAACCTCCGAACTGACCTCTCCACGCCACCCATCATTCCACGATGATAGTGTCTCTTCGTCAACTTTACCGATTTCGTCACCGCAGATCTAAGTCTCGGGAATGCGTATCTTTTGTGTGAAGAATTAGTCTGTTCGTTAGACTGTCGGTCTATAAATATAAATTTACTGCTAGGGTCTCTCCCCTAGCACTGTCACTTATTGCATAGAGCAGCATTTCATTCACGGCGATAAAGGTATATTGTCTAGCGCCATTCAACGCCAAATAGACGAATGGCTGCCTTCAAGACAAAGTCCTTCATTAAGACGCCCTATGCTTCTTTTTACCCTATTTGGTGATGAGAGCTTGTCTGCGGACTTAGTATTCTCGCCCGCAAAAGTGTCACTTTGCGCGAGCACTCCGATTCTCTATTCTCGATTCTAAACTAAACTCCACTTCTGTTAAACGTTGGCTGAAAAGTTCACAACACCATCTTTAAAGAGTGGGGCTACTCTAGGCTATAGGCTGTATTTGGCAGCTGAGGAGTCCCTCACTTACTTCACCTTCATTCAATAATGGCCCAATTCTATTCGAAGCAATTCGGTCGGCCGCCGGAATTCAATAAGAGCGCGCCCTACCCCCGCTCGCGAGCCATTCACATGTCATCAGCAATTTTCAAGTTCCTCCATCCAGTTTCTTCAGCCCTACTTATGTTCAACCCGCGTGGAGTGGCAGCCTGACATCTCCTTCCGTTGGTCCCGTTAGAGTAGATTCTATAGAATGGGTGAATAGCCATGGGAAGTCTCTGCGTTTACGAAAAGTGTCGAATGATGCGGAGGAATCGAATGTATCTTTGCAATAAAAGTTGTGAGGAGTCATGCGGAAATTCGGTAAGGAACATCCTTCGGAGGTATGGCAAGGGATGCTTTCTGGGCATTTTTCTTCTCCATTTGACGATGGATATGATAGTTGATTTGGATCTGTTGATCGATGTATCTAAAACTCGATTGGCTTGCTGATTAAAGCCCGTACTATGGTTTACGGTATCAGCTTCAGGTCATCCGGGATGTAGGCTCCAGCATAGAGACGCTGCAAAAGTCGCGCCGAATCCGGTCCCCCTCTGCCCAGCATTGATAAAAAAGTTGTCAAGTCGAGCTGGCGACCAAGTGAATGTATCTCTAGAGTAGAATATTCGGAATCCGTTTCCCAATGGTCTTCTTTCTATACTTTCTATATAAGATGATCCAACCAGGTCTACTGTGAGGGTGGAAAGGATCAATCCACCGAATATAAACAAGATCCAGCCACCGTAATGATCGTCCGAGGTAGAAGGACAGAAATCGCCGAACCCAATAGTTACTAAGACGGAAAAGAGTTTGATAGTCAGGAAAACTTGAATGCAAATCTTACACAGCGTGACTAAGCTGAAATAAAGTGACTCGAGTAGAGACCAATTCTCTTGGATGTTAGAGAAAACCATCGCCATCAGCACCATGTATCCGAATAGAAGAGTGACCTAATCTGATAATTTCAGCAGACAAGGCACATTGAACGAGGTAACTTTCTCACCACTGTAAGCTTCATCCAAAACCCTGGTTGGATAAGAGCTGCAGAGACTTCATCTGCATTGCCTGGGGCCTTGCAGTCATTCTCATCCTTTTCCCCGTTCGATGCTTTGACATCGGTGGCAGAAAATCCCACTGCTAGTCCGTTTTCCTTCGCAATAACGCCTTGAAGTAGCCTATAGGTCAGTTAGTATTGTGTCAGCAGTCCAATAAGAAGAATAACTTACTTCTTCTTTAAGTGCCTACGCCCCTTGGCCGCAGTGTTCATCAGCAGGTCAGCCAGGAACTTGACCTACAAATAAAGCTGTAAGCCGCTTGGTGAAGATCACACGGTACTGACCACGTCCGCGATAGTGATAAGCGTCAATGGAATACCTATGAGTATATAATAAATGCTCGCACTTTTTGCATCTCCTGCTGTTACATGGATCGTACCCAAGAATGCGTATCCAATACAGAACAGCCTTCCAAATGGAGAAATGGGCGTGAGGTTGCCGTAACCGATTGACGTCAGGAGAGTTGTAGAGAAAAACAATGATGAATGAAAATTCCATTTCGGACGGACTAAAGAGAGCGATTCGTTGTCCCACTTCCACGACTCAACGGGGCCCATATTGTATTGGCGGGTGCGGTTTAGATCATCCGCAAATTTTAGGAGTTCATCCGCACGAATCCCTTCTGCGAAGGCCTCCTAAGATTCGCAGAATATCAGTGTAGCAGTGTGACCGATAGAATATTTACGGAAACTTTACGAAGGCCTGGAAGATGAGGTCATCGATGGCTTTATCAATCGTCTCGTTGAGCTCCAGGCTGTTAACCCGCCGAGCCAACAAGGCTAAGATTTATGGGTTTGGGTGTATGGCATGATTATTACCATACGTGTAAAAATGTGTCAATATGCACTAATCAATGATCGTAATACCTTCTCTTGTCTCGAGGACACGTAATAGTGAACTCTATAGAAGTTTTCCTGTTTAAACACATAGCCTTTCCAATACATAAACTTGTAACCTTCGCTTCGGAGATAGCCATTGAGTGAATTTTTAGGTGCTCAATCTCAAACCTATATTGATAGCATCCGAGCGGATATAGGATCGAGCAATGGATACCTCAAATGGCAATTCTAATCGGTGGAAGACGATCGCTCCGAACAAGGTGTACATGACTGTGGAACTGTACAGAAGGATGTGAGGAATCTAGGGGAATATAGGCCATGAGGAATGGCCAGTAAATCCTCAGAGAAACCTACAATGACTCGGATATTCTGAAGACATTTCGTGGCCATCTTCTCTAAAAAATCGTTACTTGGACCCGAGACGGAATCAGGAAGAATACGCAATTTTCCCAACCCTCACTTGCACAAAGCTTTCAGCGAAATGAAGTTATTCACAGCTTTGTGACCCACATAGTTATTAGCCATAAAACGTAGGCTCCCTGCTGGAAACCTGCGGCAGGCGATTTGCTAGCTTTGTGTCTATGCTCTTTTTAGGTTGCTGTGTGTGCGCTTCAGTATGACATTGTAATTTGGCACGAACAATGACATGGTCGGTTAGGCTCTGGCCCTGAATGATTATGTGTAAGCCGTGCATATGGGTTGCCCTTCAAACATATTTCCACTCTTCATGGGCATGGATAGTTGACCTCCTCGTAAGGCAAGCGACAATTCAAACTTCCCGCCAATTCGACCAGGGACATTGAAGTTACTGTAGTGCTCGATTAGGTAGGTCTTCGCTCGCCG
>Ga0157374_10004065_pt1 | contig 12286 bp, 7 predicted proteins | sample M25metaG_FD_115308 | JGI IMG/M metagenome (GOLD analysis project Ga0157374, IMG submission 115308) | Miscanthus rhizosphere microbial communities from Kellogg Biological Station, Michigan, USA - M2-5 metaG | ecosystem: Host-associated > Plants > Roots > Rhizosphere > Soil | place: USA: Michigan...
CAGACGAGCGTCGCGAAGCGCCCGCAAGGTGCCTCGCGCCGGTGGGAGAAGAAGCGGTCTGCGTCGCGGTAGGTGCAGAAGCCGCCGCCGTGGACCGAGCCGACCCCGGCCTTCGCGAGGCTCGCGCGCGCGAGCGCGTAGAGGTCCGCCTGCCAGCGGCCGCGCGCGTTCGGTGTGAACGCGGCCGCCGCGCTCGCGTCGCGCGTGAGGTACGCGTCGCGGACGTCCGCACCGACTTCGTAGCTCGCCGCGCCGATCGCAGGGCCGAGCCAAGCGACGATCTCGGTGGGCGGCGTGCGCAGCGCCTTGACCGCGGCCGGCAGTACTCCGCTCAAGAGCCCGCGCCAGCCCGCATGCGCGACGCCGACGCGGCCGCCGTCGCGGCCCGCAAAGATCACCGGCAAGCAGTCCGCCGTGAGCACCGCGCAGACGACGCCGGCGCGCGAGGTGACGGCGCCGTCGGCGGGCACCACTGCGTCATTGTCGAGGTCGAGCACGGTCGCGCCGTGCACCTGCTCGAGCCACACGGGCTCGGCGGGCAGTTGCATAGCGGCGCGCAGCAAAGAACGATTCGCGGCGACGCGCTCCGGCGAATCGCCGACATGGGTCGCGAGATTCAGGGTCGCATAAGAGCCCGTGCTCGCGCCGCCGCCGCGCTCAGTGACCCAAGCGCGCACTCGCGGCGGCGCGGGCCAATCGGGCGCGAAGCCCGGGGAAGCGCTCATCGCGCGGCCTTTGCGTCGGCCCGCAACACGTCGAGTAGCGCGCGCAGATCGGGCGCGAGCGCGCTCGTAAACTGCAGCGCCTCCCCGCTCGTCGGATGCTCGAGCCCGAGCCGCACCGCGTGCAGCGCCTGCCGCCGAAAACCCTGCAGCGCGGAGCGCAGCTCGTCGCTCGGCCGGGGCGGCAGCCGCGGGCGGCCGCCGTAGACGGGGTCGCCGACGAGCGGCGCGCGAATGTGCGCCATGTGCACGCGGATCTGGTGCGTGCGGCCGGTCTCGAGCTCGATCTCGCAGAGCGTGTGCGCGCGAAATCGCTCGAGCACTCGATAGCGCGTGCGCGCCTCGCGGCCACCGTCGACGACGCCCATCCGTGTGCGCTCGCGTGGATCGCGGCCGATCGGCGCATCGATGCTGCCGCCGCCGGTCAGTCGACCCTGGCAGATCGCCTGGTACGTGCGCTTGATGTGCCGCCGCTCGAGCGCCGCCGCGAGCGTCTTCTGGCTCGCGAGCGTGCGCGCGACGAGCAGCAGTCCGCTCGTGTCCTTGTCGAGCCTGTGAACGAGACCCGCGCGCGGCAGCGTCGCGAGCTCGGGATAACGGTGCAGCAATGCATTCTGTAATGTGCCGGAGCGGTTGCCGGCGCCCGGGTGAACCACGAGTCCGACCGGCTTGTCGATCACGAGCAGCGCCGAGTCTTCATGGACGACGACGAGCGGAATCGGCTCGGGCGCGACCTCGATCGCGGCCTCGAGCTCGGTCACGAGCGCGAGCTCCTCGCCGCCCGCGAGCCGCGTCCGCGCGCGCGCGCTTTGGCCCCCGAGCGTGAGCCGGCCCGCGTCGATCCAGGTCTTGAGACGGCTACGAGAGAACTCGGGCAGCAGCAGCGCGGCCGCCTGATCGAGCCTACGGCCCGCGAGCTCGGCCGGCACCGTGAGCCGGCGCTCTATGCGTTCCATGACGGCGTCGACCGAGGCGCGGGAAACTTTCGGCTATACTTCATCGTCCAAGCTGCTCAGGTTGCGGGCATTATCGCCCACCAAGCCGTTAACAGATGCGCGCTCTCCGTACGCTCCAACTGCTCGTTCTCGCGTTGCTCGCGGTCTCGGCCCTGGCCGGTTGCGGCCGCCGCGACAACCTCGTGCGCGACGGCGGCCCTACCAAGCTTTACGACCAGGGCAAGAAGCAGATGGACGCGACCGACTACGCGACCGCGATCAAGTCCTTCCAAGCGCTCCAGTCCCGTTACCCGTTCGCGCCCGAGACCCGGCAGGCGCAGCTCGACCTGATCTACCTGTATTACAAGGGTGGGCAACCCGAGCAGGCCGTCGACGCCGCCGAGGCGTTCGAGCGCGAGAACCCGACGCATCCGCGTGTCGATTACTGCATGTACATGCGCGGGGTGGTGTCCTTCGACCAGGAGGCGAACTTCCTCGAGAAGTTCTTCCGTGTCGACATGTCGAAGCGGCCGCCGAAAGACACGATGAAGTCGTACTCGACGTTCGAGGAGCTGGTCCGCCGCTTCCCGAATAGCGAGTACGTCCCGGACGCTCGGCAGCGCATGGTGTACCTGCGTAACCGCCTCGCGCGGTTCGAGAACTACGTCGCGGATTACTACATCACGCGCGGTGCCTACGTCGCGGCGGTGAACCGGGCCAAGTACGCGCTCGAGCATTACCCCGGCGCGCCGGAGCTCGAGAAGACGATGCAGATCATGATCACCGCGTACGAGAAGCTCGGCATGCACGATCTCGCGACCGACGCGCAGCGCGTATACGCGGCGACGTGGGGCGGCCAGCAGCCGACGCAACAGGCGGCACAAGCCTCGCCTGCGCCGGGAGGCCAGCAGCCGACGCAGCCGTCGCCACAAGCGGCAACCACGCCGCCCACCGAGCCGGACACGCGCGCCAGCGCGAACTAGTATCCCGACGTAATCGGATAGCGCCAGTCGCGCCCGAACGCGCGATTGCTCACACGCACGCCCGGCGGCGCTTGCCTGCGCTTGTACTCGGCGCGCCTGACCATCTGCAACACGCGCACGACGGTCGGGCGCTCGAAGCCGAGCGCCGCGATCTGCTCGACCGAGTAATCCTTCTCGATGAACGCCTCGAGGATCGGATCGAGAACGTCGTACGGCGGCAACGAGTCGCTGTCCTTCTGGTTCGCGCGCAGCTCCGCGGTCGGCGCGCGCGTGATCACGCGCTCGGGAATCACGGCCTCGATTCCGTTGCGATAGGCGGCGAGCTGGTAGACGAGCGTCTTCGTGCAATCTTTTAGCGGCGCGAAACCGCCGGCCATGTCGCCGTACAACGTCGCGTAACCGACAGCCATCTCGCTCTTGTTGCCCGTCGTGAGGAGCATCTCGCCGAGCTTGTTCGAGATCGCCATCAGCAGGATGCCGCGGCAGCGCGCCTGGATGTTCTCCTCGGTGGCGTCGGCGGGCAGACCCGCGAACACACCGCCGAGCGTCGCGAGCGCCGTCTCGAACAGTGGCTCTATCGACAGCGTGTCGAAGCGCACGCCGAGGCGGCGCGCCTCCTCGGCCGCGTCCTCGGTGCTCATCTGCGACGTGAAGCGCGACGGCATCATCACCGCGTGCACGCGCTCTGCACCGAGCGCGTCGACCGCGATCGCGAGCGTGAGCGCCGAATCGACGCCGCCCGAGAGCCCGAGCACGACGCCGCGGAAGCCGTTCTTCTCGACGTAGTCGCGTGTACCTAGCACCAGCGCGCGATAGACGCGCTCCGCGAGCGGCGGCAGCGGCGCAGGAGCGGCGCCGCGCGGCACGAGCTTGCCGCCCGCGCGGTCGAGATCGACCGCGTAAAGCCCTTCTTCGAACACAGGCGCGCGGAAGCGCACTTCCCCCGCGGCGTCCACGACGACCGAGCCGCCGTCGAACACGAGCTCGTCCTGCCCCCCGACCATGTTCAGATAGATCAGCGGCAACGAGTTCTCGGTCGCGCGCGCAGCGAGGACCTGCTCGCGCTGCGCCTGCTGGGTCATGTGAAACGGCGAGCCGTTGATCACGAGAATCGCCTGCGCGCCGGCCTCGGCCGGCGCGCGGCACGGCTCGGGGAGCCAGACGTCCTCGCAGATGATCAGGCCTAGGCGGAGCCCATCGAGGTCGACTACCGTCGCGCCATCGCCGGGCTGGAAGTAACGCTTCTCGTCGAAGACGGCGTAGTTCGGTAGCGCAACCTTGCGGTGGTTGCCGAGGACCTGGCCGTCGCGGATCAGCGCCGCGCTGTTGTAGATCGCGTCGCCGACGTACTCCGGATAGCCGAGGTAGACCGCGATTCCGCGCACGCTGGCGCGAACCTTCGCGAACGCGGCCTCGACCCGTGCACGCAAGCCCCGATGCAGCAGCAAGTCCTCGGGCGGATAGCCGCAGAGAGTGAGCTCGGGGAACAGGACGAGGTCGCAGCCGTGCTCGTCGCGCGCGCGCGTCGCGTACTCGATTACCTTGCTAGCGTTCGCGTCGATCGCACCGACGCGGGTATTCAGCTGGGCGAGGCCGATCCTCACCCCAGCGCCTTCGCCATCGTCTCGCCGAGATCGGCGAGGGAGCGCACCGTGCGCACTCCGGCCTTCTCGAGCGCCGCGAACTTCTCCGTCGCGGTGCCCTTTCCGCCCGAAATGATCGCGCCCGCGTGCCCCATTCGCTTTCCCGGCGGCGCCGCGACGCCGGCGATGTAGCCGACGATGGGCTTGGAGACGTTCTTCGCGGCGTACTCGGCCGCCGCTTCTTCGTCCGAGCCGCCGATCTCTCCGACCATGATGATCCCGCGCGTCGCGGGGTCCTTCTCGAAGAGCTCGAGGCAGTCGATGAAGTTCATGCCGCGGACCGGATCGCCGCCGATGCCGACACAGGTGCTCTGGCCCAAGCCACGCAGCGTCGTCTGATTCACGGCTTCGTAGGTGAGCGTGCCCGATCGCGACACGATGCCGATCGAGCCGGGCTGGTGAATCGAGCCCGGCATGATGCCGATCTTGCACTGGCCCGGCGTGATGATGCCGGGGCAGTTCGGGCCGATGAGCCGCGTGCGCGTGCCGCGCAGCACGGCCTTCACCTTGATCATGTCGAGCACGGGCACGCCCTCGGTGATGCACACCACGAGCTCGAGACCCGCATCGGCCGCCTCGAGGATCGCGTCGGCGGCGAACGGCGCCGGCACGTAGATCATGCTGACGGTCGCGCCGGTCGCGCGCGCGGCATCCGCGACGGTGTCGTAAACCGGCAGGCCGAGGTGCTTCTCGCCGCCGCGGCCCGGCGTCACGCCCGCAACGACCTTGGTGCCGTAATCGAGGCACTGCTGAGCGTGGAACGTGCCCTGCTTGCCCGTGAGGCCCTGGCAGATCACTTTCGTGTTCTTGTCGATCAGGATGCTCATCGCCCGCCTCCTGCGAGCTTCACGACTTTCGCGGCCGCGTCGGTCAGGCCGGTGGCCGGCGTGATCTTGAGGCCGCTGCCGGCGAGCAGCTCGCGGCCCTTCTCGACGTTCGTGCCTTCGAGCCGGACGACGACGGGAACCTTGACCTCGACTTGCTTCACGGCCGTGATCACGCCCTCGGCGATCGTGTCGCAGCGCACGATGCCGCCGAAGATGTTCACGAGGATCGCCCGCACGTTCTTGTTCGTCAGGATGATCTTGAACGCCTCGGTTACGCGCTCGGCCGTCGCGCCGCCGCCGACGTCGAGGAAGTTCGCCGGTTCGCCGCCGTGCAGCTTGATCAGGTCCATCGTCGCCATCGCGAGGCCCGCGCCGTTGACCATGCAAGCGATGTTGCCGTCGAGCGAGACGTAGTTGAGGTCGTGCTCGCGCGCACGCCGCTCGCGGTCATCTTCTTGCGCCGCGTCGCGCATTGCGGCGAGCCGCTTCTGACGAAAAAGAGCGTTGTCTTCGATGTTGATCTTCGCGTCGAGCGCGACGATGTGGCCGTCCTTCGTGACGATCAGCGGGTTGACCTCGACCAAGCTCGCGTCGCACTCGCGGAACAGCTTCGCGAGCTTGCGCAGCAGGTCGCGAAGCTCCGCTTGCTGCTCGGCGTTGAGCCCTAGCCCGAACCCGAGCTTGCGAGCCTGGTAGTCCTCGACGCCCGCTGCCGGGTGCAGCGTGAGCGTGAAAATCTTTTCCGGCGTGTCGTGCGCGACCTGCTCGATGTCCATGCCACCCGCCGCGGACGCCATGATCGCGATGCGCTCGGCGCTGCGGTCGACGACGAAGCTCAAGTACAGCTCGCGGTCGATGCTCGAGCCCGATTCCACGTAGACCCAATCGACTGGCAAGCCCTCGTGGCCACTCTGGTGCGTCACGAGCCGCGTACCGAGCAGCGCTTTCGCGTGCTGCTCTACCTCGGCGGGCGACTTCGCGAGCTTCACGCCGCCCGCCTTGCCGCGGCCGCCGGCGTGGACCTGCGCCTTGACGACCCAGATCTTGCCGCCGAGCTTCTCGGCGGCGGCCTTGGCCTCGGCCGGGGTCTTCACCGCGACCCCTTTTGGAACGGGAATGCCGTACTCGGCGAACAGTGCCTTCGATTGGTACTCGTGGAGATTCATAGCGAGATTGTGTCGATGGAATGCGCGCGGGGCGCCGTATTCTCCCTGAAACCGCGGGGACTCGCAAAAAGACTCGGGGTCCGTCCCGACGATCGAATGACTGCTTTCGATGCGCAATGCTGTGTGAATCGACGGCGACTTGCTCGGCCAAACCAGGCTACGACGCCGTGCGACCACAGACCGCTCATTCGATCCCGATAGCACGCTGCGAGCACGTCACGCGTGCGCGCGGACGGTTCACGACGACGACCGATCGAAGCAAGCGAGGCTCGCGATTTGCCTCGCATCGCGAGCGCTCGATCAGGTCACCAAGTGTTGCGGTCACGAGGTCAGCCGCCGGACGGCGCGGACAGAAGGCTCGCGAAATGAGAAGTGTGTCCCGGCGGGGTAAACCCGATCGGACATAATGCGTCACCGCTCCTTCCACAGGTGATGCGCTCATGAGCTCGACACGCGCGCCAGCGACGACCGGCGCCGCGCTCGCACGGCCTGTCCCGCGCTGGGTGTTCTTCGCCGTGTTCGCGATCTCGGGGTTTTCGGGGCTCATCTACGAGTCGATCTGGACCCATTATCTCAAGCTGTTCCTCGGCCATGCGGCGTATGCCCAGTCGCTCGTCCTGATCATCTTCATGGGCGGGCTGGCGATCGGCTCGTGGCTCGTCGCGCGCTTCTCGCAGCGCTGGCGCGCGCCGCTGCTCTGGTACGCGCTCGTCGAAGGCGTGATCGGCGTGATCGCGCTCGTGTTTCACGGGACGTTCGTGTCGATGTCGGACGCATTCTATTTTTCTGTTCTGCCGAGCATCGACGCCGCGTGGCTCGGTCACCTGTTGAAGTGGTCTACGGCCGCGGGGCTGATCCTGCCGCAGTCCGTGCTGCTCGGCATGACGTTCCCGCTGATGAGCACCGGCGTGATCCGACGCTATCCCGACGGCCCGGGCGGCAGCCTCGCAATGCTCTACTTCACGAACAGCATCGGAGCGGCGCTCGGCGTGCTCGCGAGTGGCTTTTGGCTCATCGCACTCGTCGGGCTCCCGGGCACGATCGTGACGGCCGGGGTGCTCAACATTGCGCTAGCGCTCGTCGTCTGGGGGGCCACGAAGCTGGACCCGAGCCCCGCGACCGCGCCCATCGCGGTCGCGCCCGCAACTTCTGCGCGCAGCGACGGGCTCGCGACGCTGTTCCTCGCAGCCGCGGCGATCACGGGCGCCTCGTCGTTCATATACGAGATTGGCTGGCTCAGGATGCTGAGTCTCGTGCTCGGCAGTACCACACACTCGTTCGAGCTGATGCTGAGCGCATTCATTACGGGCCTCGCGTTCGGAGGCCTCTGGATCAAGCGCAGAATCGACCGCATCGAGGACGTCGTCCGGTTCTCCGGCTGGGTTCAGGTGCTGATGGGCGCGACGGCGGTGCTCACGCTCCCGCTCTACGTGGAGACGTTCGACTGGATGGCCGCTCTGCTCAACGGCCTGCAAAGAAACGACGTCGGCTATCGGCTCTTCACGGCTTCGAGCCATGGAATCGCGCTCGCGATCATGGTCCCGACGACGTTCCTCGCCGGCACGACGCTGCCACTGTTCACCCACGCGTTGATGCGTGGTCGCGAAGGCGAGCGAGCGATCGGCCGCATCTACGCCGCGAACACGCTCGGCGGCATCGCCGGAGTGCTCGTGGCCGTGCACGTTTTGATGCCGCTGTTCGGCTTGAAGCAGCTCATCGGATTCGCCGCACTGCTCGACGTCGCGCTCGGCGTCGCTCTGTTGGCCAGGAGCGCGCCGGCGCAGCGCGTCAGGGGGCTCGTGCAAGGATCGATCATCGGGGCCACGGCATTGGTCGGCGTGGCAACCGCGGTGCATCTCGATCCGCTGCGCTTGAGCTCAGGCGTGTACCGCTACCGCTCCGCGGAGCTCGACCGGAGCGCGAAAGTGCTCTCGTATCAGGACGGCAAGACCGCGAGCATCAGTCTCATCGTGCGCGGCAGCCAGGTCACGATCTCCACGAACGGCAAGCCGGACGCGAGCATCGAGATGGACCCGACGCGCACACCGGTGCTCGACGAGATCACGATGACGATGGCAGGGGCCCTGCCGCTCGCCTACAAGCCCGATGCGCGGCGGGTCGCGAACATCGGGCTCGGGTCCGGGCTCACGACCCACACGCTGCTCGGAAGCCCATCCATCGAACGCGTCGATACCGTCGAGATCGAAACCGCGATCACCGTAGCGGCGCGCGGCTTCGGCGAGCGCGTCTCGCGGACGTTCGAAGATCCCCGCAGCGCGATCCATATCGAGGACGCGAAAACCTTCTTCTCGCAGCAAAAGCAGGCGTATGACGTCATCGTCGCGGAACCGTCCAACCCCTGGGTCAGCGGTGTCTCGAGCCTGTTCTCGGAGGAGTTCTACCGCACGGCGAGCCACTATCTCGCCGAAGACGGGTTGTTGGTCCAGTGGGTGCAACTCTACGAGTTCAACAACGACCTTTCGCTGTCCGTGCTCAAGGCCTTGACCCGGGAGTTCAGCGACTATGCGATCTACAACACCGACAACACCAACATCTTGATTGTCGCGAAACGGTCCGGTCGGTTGCCGGAACCTTCCTTCGACCGGCTGTTCAATGGGCCGCTCGTGGCGGAGCTCGCGCGTGTGGGCCTGAAAGGACCGGACGACATACGCATACGCAAGACCGGATCGAAGGCGATCATCGAACCGCTGCTCGCGGAGACGCACGTCCCGATCAACTCCGATTTCTTCCCGTTCCTCGACCTGAACGCGGGCAAGGCGCGCTACCGCGAAGAGGTCGCGACGCTGTTCTTCAGCTGGGGCGTCCTGCCGCTGCCGCTGCTCGAGATGCTCGGCGTTGCCGACGTGCACTACGCCGCAGTGACGCCGGACGCGTCGTTCCTACGGACCCAGCAGATTCGCGATGCTCAACGATCGTTGGCGGTCTTCGTGCAACGGACGGAGCACGCCGGGAGCGGGTCTCTCACGAGCCGGTTCCGTGCGTTGCGTGACGCTTGCGAGAGGCCGGGCGTCGAGGAGAACTGGACGAACGCGCTGCACGAGCTCGCGCGGTCTTCGCTGGCGTATCTCGATCCGAGCGCCGGCCGGGAGCTGTTGTCCGCGGCCGTGCCCCAAGCGTGCCGCGACACCCTCCCGCCCGCCTTAAGCGCGTGGCTCGACCTTTACTATGCGGTCGCAGCCCGCGACGGCCGCAAGATGGGCGACCTCGCCGAGCAGGTTCTCAATGCTACCGGCGAGGAGGAGCTCAAGTACTTTGCGCTCGCGGCCGGAATGCTCGGTCGGCTCACGACCCATGAGCCGGAGCGCGTGCTGCGACTTTACGAGTCCTACAAAGGCCTCGTTGGAGACGCAAGCTCCTCTCCGGAGATCACCTTGATGCTCGCGCTCGCTAGAAACAAGCGCGAGCTCAACACGACTGAAGCGCCGCGCGCGCTCTTATAGCGCCAGAGCCGCGCAAGCCGCGGGTGTCAATCGGGTATATTTCGGGCCATGTCTGCAGTCGATGCACTCGAGATCAGACGCACGAGGAGCGTGCGCAACGCGCCAGCCGCCGACGCCGCAGACTTTGCGTGGCGGGTGCTCATACTGCTGAATCTGTTTCGGCTCACGATCGGCACCGTGCTCCTCGTCATGTTCTACCTCATCGAGAGGCCGCGGATCGTCGGCGAAGCGGATCCGAACCTCGCATGGGCTGCGCTACTCGGGATGCTAGGCGTCGGCTGCGTCGAGCTCGTGCTGCTGCGCCGGCGTTTCCCTGGCGCGAGAGTGCAAACCTATTTGCAGTTCGGAGCGGATCTCACGTCTATCGCGCTGTTGCTCCATGCGAGCGGCGGAATCTCGAGCAGCCTCGGCGGTATTTTGATCGTGTCGGTCGGCACGCTCGCGCTCGTGCTGGAAAGCGAGCGTGCGTTCATGCTCGCCGCGCTCGCGACGCTCGTTCTCCTATCCGAGCAGACGGTCGCACAGCTGCAAGGCATGACGACGAGCGCCCAGTACGCGCCCGTCGGGATCCTCGGCGCCGCGATCTTCGTAATCACCGCGGTTGTTCAGCTGCTGCGTACGCGAATCGTCGAGACGGAAGCCCTCGCCGAGCAGCGCGGCCTCGATCTGCGCAACGTCGTCGAGCTCAATGAGTACATCATTCAGCATCTGCGCGAGAGCATCGTCGTCGTCGACGGCGAGAACCGGATCCGGCTCATCAACGGCTCGGCCGCAAAGCACCTCGGCAGCGGCACTCGCCGCACCGACGAAACCCTGCACGCGGTTTTTGCACCGCTCGCTGAACAGCTCGCGACCTGGCGGACGCACGCCGGCGGCGAGCGCGTCGAGGCGTTCAGCTCGATGGATGGCTCGACCAATATCGTGCCGCACTTCGCGGCGCTCGGTGAGAATCGCAACGGCGGAGTCGTGATCTTCCTCGAGGACACATCCTTGATCGCGGACCGCGTGCAGCAGGCCAAGCTCGCGGCGCTCGGCCGCCTCAGCGCGAGCATCGCGCACGAGATCCGCAATCCGATCGGCGCGATGAGCCACGCCGGCCAGTTGCTCGCGGAATCGCCCGGGATCGGCCAGGACGGACAAAGGCTAACCGACATCATCAGGGTGAATGCGCGGCGCGTGAGCCAGATCGTCGAGAGCGTGCTCGCGCTGTCGCGTCGCAAGCAAACGCAACCCGAGCGGCTTCAGCTTCTGCCCTGGCTCGAAGATTTCGCGCGTGAGTTCGTCCAAACGCTCGAGCTGTACGAGGGCGCGGTTGCGGTGACGGACTCGTCGATGGACGTCGAGGCCGAGATGGACCCGACGCACCTACATCAAATCGTCTGGAATCTCTGCGACAACGCGGTCAAATACGCGAGCGCGACGGCCGGCGCAATCGCGATCGAGCTCAGCTGCGGCTATGCCGAGATCTCGGGCCGACCCTTCCTCGAGGTCCGCGATCGGGGACCGGGTGTCGAGCCGAGCAACGTCGACGAGATCTTCGAGCCGTTCTTCACGGGGCAGCCTGGCGGGACGGGTCTCGGCCTCTATATCTCGAGGGAGCTCGCCGAGCGCAACGGCGCGACGCTCCGTTACCACCCGCGGCCGGGTGGCGGCAGCCAGTTCCGCGTAGTGTTCGCCGATCCGAGCCGCTGGCATTCGAGCGAAGAAGCGCTATGAACCCGGTCGCACTGGTCGTCGACGACGAGCCCCACATTTGCGAGCTGCTGTCGATGACGCTCGAGCGAATGGATATCTCGACGCGGACCTGCAACGACATCGCGAGCGCCAAGCAGGCACTGGCCAAGACACAGTACGATCTGTGCCTCACCGACATGCGGCTGCCCGATGGCGACGGGCTCGAGCTCGTCGAATGGATTCAGCGCGAGGTGCCCGGCACGCCGGTTGCCGTGATCACGGCGCACGGCAGCGTCGAGACGGCGGTGAGAGCGCTCAAGCTCGGCGCGTTCGACTTCGTGTCGAAGCCGCTCGACTTGAACGACCTGCGCAAGCTCGTGACCGTGGCGCTGCGCCTAAAGAGCGAGAGCCTAGGGCAGAAGGGCACGGCGAACGACGCGTTGGTCGGCCGATCGCCCGCGATCGAGCGGGTCCGCGCGATGGTCGGGAAAGTCGCCCGGTCCCAAGCGCCCGTCCATATTTCGGGCGACTCCGGAACGGGCAAGGAGCTCGTGGCCCGGATGATTCACGAGACCGGACCTCGGCGCGATGGACCGTTCGTGCCGATCAACTGCGGCGCGATCCCGACCGAGCTCATGGAGAGCGAGTTCTTCGGTCACAAGAAGGGCAGCTTCACGGGCGCGGTGACCGACAAAGTCGGGCTCATCCAGAGCGCGGAAGGTGGAACGCTGTTCCTCGACGAGGTTGCCGACCTGCCGCTGCACATGCAGGTCAAGCTGCTGCGGGTCATTCAGGAGAAGACCATCCGCCCGGTCGGACAGGCGACGGAAGTTCCGGTCGACGTGCGAATCTTGAGCGCGACTCACAGAGATCTC
>Ga0157374_10004066_pt1 | contig 12286 bp, 23 predicted proteins | sample M25metaG_FD_115308 | JGI IMG/M metagenome (GOLD analysis project Ga0157374, IMG submission 115308) | Miscanthus rhizosphere microbial communities from Kellogg Biological Station, Michigan, USA - M2-5 metaG | ecosystem: Host-associated > Plants > Roots > Rhizosphere > Soil | place: USA: Michigan...
CACACGCCACACCAGAGCGAAGCTCATCCAGTACCCAACGGCGAGGATACTCAATGAGCTTCGCTCTGGTGTGGCGTGTGGGACTTATCACAGGGTTTGAAGCACTTTGGTCTTATGAACATGATTATTAAGACGAAGCTCCCAAGTCCCCTTACCCTTACTCTGATATACCTTGCAGTAGTTAGGATACTCTTCTGCAAGAAGCTTGGCAGCACGCTCAATAATCTTATCTGTACGTTTTTCTTGCATACCACCACCCTCTTTGTAGTAAGCAGTGTTTACGGTAATATATTCGAGACGTATTGAGCCACCTTCATTATCAAAAGTTTGAAATGCGCGGCGGTAATCTTCTTTTTCATCACTATTTACGATATGGTAATCGTCTCCTGTATTTATTAATCCATAACAACTGCCTACCGGTAAAGATAAACCTTGGGTAATTCGATGCTTCATAAAGAATGGGTTACGAGCTGCATAAATGCCCCAAAGTGTTTTTCCCTCTTTTTCACACCACTCGAATCCAGTTCTAGCAAAAGTGTTAAAGTTTGTTTCTAATAACTTCTTATCATCAGGACTTAGCTTTTCAAAGGCTTTAATATCATCATCGACAAAGACAATATGCTCTCCTTTGGGAAAGTAACGCATTATGAAGTTCCGGTTTCCGCTAAGCGTAGGAACTGAATCTACAACCTTAACTAATCCATCTGTACCCTTCACATAGGCTTCATGTTCTGCTGGGTCACTAATAAACACTGTCACGTTTTTAAGATCAACACCAGAACGTATAAGAGAGGAGATTGTGTTGTTAAAGATTGTGTGGCTACGTCGGTAACTAGGTATTGCTATCTGCATTCTTTTGTCTTTCCTCATCTATCATTCTTAATAGTTTGGCAAGTTTACGATCTTCAGCCTTCTTAGCATTCTCAACCTCTAGTGCAGTCTCAAGACAATTCCACATCTGCACTAAAGAATAAAAAACGATTGTAAAACGATAGGAAGCTTCACTTGTGCCAATCATTGGAGTTACACCATGAACAAATCGTTGCCCATCAAACATGCTTAACGAACCATTGCTTATCTTTAAGTTTACTTTTAATTCTGGAATATGTAAATATCCACCTTTGATATCTTTTTTAAGTCCAAGCATAATACTAAATACATCTTTGAAATTACCAGTGTCCAGATGATACTTCAAAGGATTATTCTTGTTAATGATGCCAGATGTAAAATGAGTCTCTGGCATCAAATATTCTTCACGAACATTCTCAGCTAATGTGGCATGGTTCTTATATCTCTTTGGTGCAAACTGACCATACAACTGTTCAGCTAAGTGGGCTATGTTAAATAATTCATCCTCAATAGTCTTGTACTTATTACCAAAGGCTGTCTTGGAACAAGTCTTCTTCCCAGCCAAACCTACCATACGTGGACGATATCCAATAATCTCAGATTGAGTAACTAAACCATTTGTTCTCTTATTGACAGAGAACTTGACTTTACTCAAGGCCTCAATCATTCCTGTGGTATCAATACCTTTTTCACTATCTTTGTAAATTAAAAGAACTTCATCGGTGTTCTTATCAACAATAAGTGTGTCTTCAGCAATAATAGGGTCATTGTTTTCATGGGCTTTTTGGGATAAAAGTTCCTTAGTGTTCTTAGGACTTTGGCTAAGATCAACGTATAGCGTCTTCATACTTCTCCTTGACAGCTGTAACGATTGCATCTGTCACGGTGTCAACACCATAAAGTTCTCGAAAGTAGTTTGCATAAGTCATGAACTCTACAAATGAAGCCTTGTCAAAAGTTAGAGAGACAGACATACTATCACGTAACTCTTGGTCATTCATGTGGTCACTTGGATTTTTGCCACCATCGTCAGCTTTCTGTACCTCTTGACCTATTTCATAAAAGTGGATACCATCAAAATGAGTAAGATCAAACACCTCTGCTTCTGGTAGCTCGTACTGTGCAATGAAGTGGTCAATGCCTTCTTGGGTAATCGTACCATATTGAGAAGTAATTTCCAGTAAGCGCGACATAGCAGCATTAATATTCTTTGCTTTGATAATTAGATAAGGAACTGGCTCTTCCCAACCCTCATTAGTCAAGACATGTTGGCGTTGGTGACCATCTAGGAGCCATTTAGTGCCATCTTCATCTACCCACACATAAACTGGTATATCAAAACCACGCTTCTCAATAGCTTTCTTTAATTTGTTGTAGTTCTCTTTTGAGAGATACTTAAGCTCTCCTTGACTTGGTTTAAACTCTGAGATTGGAGCTGTTGGTAACTTATTGGGATTATTGACTTGCATTTTCTATCCTCTTGAGCCTATATAAAGGCATTGTTTATTTTAATTATACAGATTCATTTAATTGATTGATAAATATTGCTTCTGCCGAAAGAACAAGTAAAAATACAACAAATGTGGTTAAACTACTAGACAAAATGATTGCTGGGGTGATAGATATCCACACAGATAAACAATTAAAACAGCTTACCATATCAAATAGACCACCAGAACGCTTTTGATGTTTAGCCAAGAAAGCTCTCATGCGAGTAAACACTTGCAAAGGACCACTTTCCTTCCAAAGAATATGTGTGAGTCTCCAAACAGCAATACCCCAGAACAAAATTAAAGCAATATCCATCTATCTACCAAAATTGTCAATGCAATCAGAACAACAGCGCCAAAAGCAATCCTAACAGTATGGCGTTTACCACAACCTGAATCCATTTCTTTGCCATAATCTTCATCCATTAAATCATTATTCTTCATTCCAAGCTTCCACCGCCCACTTTACACACGTAGAGCCAGTTATAATACAAGCAGTAATAACTGTTATCTCCATAAGTTCATGACCCTGTAGCACATATACTATGTTTAAGAACCAGACTACAGCCGCAAATCCTAAAAGTACAGACCAGATCTTATTCATCTAATATTCTTTCTAACGATTGTTTTGCTAATATAAGCTTGTTAGTCATAGGACTGTGAAGCACAGTATCAGAACAATGAAGTTTACTGTTAGCTTCATTTATCTTTATATGATATTCAGCAGCAAGAGAAACGGCCTCCAACACTTTTTTTAGTTCTCTGGTCAAATCTTCGCTCATACTTCTTCCATTGGTATTGCTGCATCTTCAGCGGCTTCTTCTGGATTTGCTTCAATTTGTTTTAGACGATCTTCATGGCTAGAGATAGCGTTTTTATAAACATTAATACGTCCCTGGTGAAAAAGCTTTTCTAGCTCTACTTGGTCTACTTCATCAAGCAGTCCTTCAATGACAGCTTTACAGTCCTTATAAGAGTAATAGGACATAGCAATAGGCTGAATTTCCTTCTTCAAACCATTAATCATAAAGCCATATTTGACCTTGCCTGGCTCCAATGAGCTAACACTAATCTGGACTGTATAGTCTAAAGTATTATCCTTAAATGACTTACGAATGACCTTCTTTACCAGTCGTTCAAGCTCCAGAACATTTTCTGCTACATTCACTTGTTTCTTTTCTTTAGACATTACTTCCCCTGTTGTGCTTTAAGCAATTCTTGATAAGTGCACACCATAGCAGGTTTGACAGAACCTTCCTGTGCTGTGACAACATATGTACCATCTTCTAACTCATATACAAGTCCTGTGTAAGGTATTTGATTTGCAAGTTCTTCACTATAAAATGTTCTAACTATACTTTTCATTTGTGTTTCCTATTCTTCTTAGTTGATTTTGTGTATTTGTTTTCTGTAGGGAGTTTCCTACGACGTAAAGCACGATTCTTGGCAACCATATTGCCATCATTGTCAAAGCCAACGGTCATACCTTCGGGTGTCTTAATAACTTTTCCCTTTGGATTGAATTTTTCCTGACCATTTTTGCCTAGAATACGACGACGCCAGTATTCTTGTTTTTCTTCTGGAAGACTCTTAACAGTCTTCTCATCAATCCAGTCTGGTGCTTGTCTAACATGTGTTTTCTGTTCTACTGGTCCCATATTATGCCTTTGTTGGACTTGTTGTCCACTTATCCCAATCTCTGTTTCTATCTTTGCTAAAAGCATTGTGCTGTTTGAAGAAAGTATTCTTCTTCTCTTCCTCTATCGTGAACCAGGTGCGAACCCAACAATTTAGCTTTTTACTAAACTTATACTTCACAGCAGGTTCCGGTATGTTTTCATGACCTTTTATCATTTAGTTTTAAACCCCATCTCTTTACCTGCTTTAGACTCAAAGAATCGTTTAAGAACCTTAGCCATAACACGAACATCTTTATACTCACTTGACTCTGACATATCTTCTAGTCTCACTAATAGTAACTCTAACTCATTCATATTCTTAGTATAGAGGTTATATTAATATTATGCAAGTATAACTTTAGTTCTATCGTTTGAGAACTTTAAACGAGCACATATACCACTTGCTATATAACGGGCAATCTTAGGATTGTCATCAAAGTTTAAAAGCATATTCTTCCATGCTTGATTGGGGTCATCATATATAGTCTGGTCAAAACCCACAAATTCTGGCATAATCCTAGCCATAATATCCATATCGGTTAAAGCAAGAATACCAGCTAGAGTGTGTTTAGAAGTCAAAAGCTTATCGAGTTCTTGCACCCACCGTTCCACAGACACATCATAAATACGATCTGCCAACTGTCGAGCCTTACCAATAAAGTTTGGATCAATAGTAAAGTTATATCGCGCCGCAAACCGAGCTGCCCGCAACATCCTTAATGGGTCTTCTTGGATTCTATCTTTAGGCATACCAACAGTTTTAATTTGCTTAGCATGAATATCTAAACGACCACCATAGGGATCATAGATTTTTCCATCGCCTTTTAGCACCATAGCGTTCATTGTAAAGTCACGACGAGCCAAGTCTTCATCCAGAGAGGGTACAAATTGCACTTCTGGTTTGCGAGACTTAGAAGTATATACTTCTGATCTAAATGTGGTTACTTCTACATATTCATATGTTACACTTGAGTGCCATTGGGCTGACAGCCACCAATATTTTCTTCACCGCCATAATCATTGTATTCTGTGTAAGGAACCTTGAATCCAATAGTTCCGAACTTCTTACCAATCGCATAAACATGTCGCCCAGCAGCAATAGCCCTAGCTTCAATATCGTCAGGAAGCATTGGTGTTGTAAAGTCATAATCTTTAGGGGTGTTACCCATCACAAGGTCACGAACCGAGCCACCAACTAAGTACACCTCTTCAGTGCCAAGGATTTTCTGTACCTGTTTTTGTATTGCTAATGCTTTATCCATTATTTAAAATCTACCCTATTCATCTCTGTCTTATTATATATGTAATTTATTGCTTTTTCAAGTAGATTTATATCATCATTAAAGTGTCCTATGCCACGATTGCAAGTCGAGCATAATAAACCTCTAACATCTCCTGTAATATGATCGTGGTCAATAACTAACTTCACTGCTTTACCACATATCTCACAATTCCCATTAACCTTTGCTTCCATAAAATCACGAACAACCTTAGATATCCCATAAGCAGCTCGTAATCTTCTATCTTCAGCTAGTTCAGGAGAAGAGTATTTATTTCGTTTCCACTGTCGTTTGTAATATTCAGGGTTTTCAGCATAATATTTTTTTCTTATTATAGAATCACAACCCTTACATCGATTACTCAAATTATCAGGTCTGGCATTGTTGACGCTAAAATCTTTATTTCTTTTTTCTAAGTTACAGTTATTGCATATTTTCAAGGTTTTTAATTCTTATATCGAACAAAAGTTCGTTTATAGTTTTACGGTCTGGTGTGACAGTGATGATGCCCTTGCCGCCACTGTAGCTACAAATCTCAGTCTTACCGACATATTGTATTTGGCTTTCAGTACAGCCGCTGGATTTCTGGCCGGTAGCTTCTTCAACTTGGGCTTTGGTCATACCGTTGTTGATCTTCGCGTAGGCGGCCTCTATGTCCCACTGTGCGGGCGCTGGTGTAGGTTTGGCTTCCTCTTTAGCAGGTGAGGTGTTGGCAGTATCTTTCTTCGTATCAGTCTTGCTACTACCGCCAGCTGCACCGCCAATAATACAAACCACTACGAGAGCTAGAATTACAGTTAGTACTTTATGACGTGCGAACCAGTTACGTTGTTTCTGTTGGTCGGACATTTGGTATTTCTCCTACCCTCGGTAATACTTACACACGCTGCCTTGAGGGCATAAAAAAGGACACCGTGCGGTGTCTTACGCCATTGCAGCAGACTTTCGCCTAACTGTTTGCACGGTGCCCATTTACAGGCGAAACCGTACAGGAGTACATAAAAACTGCTGCATATTAACGTAAGACTCTTACAGTATACCTAACACTTTAGTAAGACTAAAGTGAAAGCCGAATTATATTAAAAAAGCCCCGTAAGGGGCTGTTAGATTTAAGAATTGTACTCGTTAAAACTCATGATAAAACCTTTCTACCTTAAGGTCTTTATTACTATTAATATTATAGCACTAATCACAATATATCCACAAGTTTCACATATTCACCACGTTTAGCTTCAATTTGATAGGGTGTAGACACAAAATAATCTACATCTTTAGGTTCACGACCAAGTGCAGGGATATACTTAAGCAACGCTGAGGAACCAATAAGAATTTTCACGACACGAAGCCTTTTTGTTTTCGTTTAAAGATTCGCTGGTACCACTTGAGTTGAGGCAACTTCTGGCTTGGTGATATCAATCCCCGTAGAGCCTGTATGTCTGAACGTACAGCATTTATAGCACGGTTATTAGCTACTCCTATGGGCTCTGTATAGTTACCATCATATTCGTCGGTATCTTCGGTATGACCATATAAAGAAAGACCAGCAAAAATCTGACGTTTCTCTTCATCATCTGATCTAATAGGTTCAACTGCTATCGCTGTAAAAGAAAAGGCATCTACTTCATTAACACCTTCATCAACATATGTTTCAAAGTCAATACGAGCATCTACCAAGTAATCAACAATACCATCCATTTGTTCACGGCTCTTTGCTCCCAGTACAACAACAGTACGTCGATAATTTTCAGTAAACCTTTCACGATGTTTCTCTTCAATCATCATGGTAGCATGCACTGCTTGAGCAGCAGCTTTACCAGCACTCATTCTAAGTTCGTTGTTTAGTATGACATAAAGTATTTGGTTATCCATAAGCTCTATTATGCGCTTATGTTTACAAAAAAACAAGCCTAAAATATATGTTTTACATCACCAAACTGAGCAACATTTAAGCCTAACACGTCACGAGCCATTGTGCTTACTCTGTCTCTATCATCTAACACACCAAGACAGTTATATTTGCCTTCAATATGTTCCATGAACATTTCATATTTTATTTCGTCATCAGGGCGACCATCTTTAGTCTTCCGCATAACAAGTTTGTCATACTCAATATCATGTCTATCAAGCCAGTCTTCTGTTTCGGCGCGACATGAATCTTCTCGACCACTAAAGATGAATATCTTAGCATAACCAATAACAGCTAAGCCATCTACTAACGCCATTGTAAAGAGATTAGGTACATCACCACCTACTTTTGTATAGTCATACGGACTTCGCTTCTTAAAACTTTCCTTAGTTGTCAAAGTACCATCAATATCAACCCAGACTACAAAAGGGAGTCCATCCTTCCACTTGTGAAAAGTCGGTAGTGTGATATAGTTATCATGAAACATCTTACGAATTACTGCTTCACCAACTGGCTTTTCCCTGTTCTTATCTCGTTCTATTAACTCAGCTAAGGGTATATCAAGAAAGTCTTTAGTCTCTACAATAGCGCCAAACTCTCTTGCTATGCTTGAGATACTTGCCACATGTTGAGGCAATAGGTTCGTATCTGAAGATACAACATTCTTTCCTCTATTAAGTGCTTGACGAATCAAACGATTGCGTTCTTTTATCACAATACCTTCATCGCCACGTTTGTGTATATATACACCATCTTTGAATAGTCTTGAATCCTTGCGAATATCATCTTTTTCTACACGAACCCAGCCTTTTTCTTCAAGACTCCTGGCATATGTAGTCTTACCAGAAGCTGGAAGCCCCCGCAAGATCAAGACCTTTTGTTTATTATTTCTTGTCATATTTCTCTTTTAATTATGCCTGGTTTTTTATTAAACACAAGCCTATCTAACTTTCCAAAATCCTGATAGGGCAACAAGCCATCCAAACGGGAGCTTGCTACCGAATGATAAACGATAGCCATTGTCTACATATACTTCAGCATAGAACCTTACAGGTTCATCTGTGTATGCTTTAACAACTATAATTTCAACTCTACCTATGTTATAGCGAATGGCGTCTTTCCACCGACTCACTCCACTTTTCCTTCTTCTTCCATATCAAGTGTACCTTCTTCCATGACTTTATTATCATGGGCGACAAATGTACTACTTTTAGCCTTCAGTGTATAAGGAGCAAGACCCTCAGCACGAATAACTACACCTTCATCACAAGGAGAATCCTTGCTTAAAGGAACAGCCTGTGGGAATCCATCTTCTTTGTAATTATGTAGAGTATCATGTCCAGGAAAATCAACCCAATCTTCAGGCTTGAAATCTTTGTATTTACCACGCCAAAGGAGAGGAACAACTTTCAATCCACGATCACGACAGAACTCTACAATCTGGTCATAAGTTAAGTCTGTAACAACACCTTCAGGATTGATTGTGGCTACACGGTAAACATAGAGATGGGCCTCTGTGTGAGGAACATCATAAGTATACTTACTCTGTAGTGCAGCACCTTCTGGTGTCCAACCAATCAACTCTCCATAAACCAAGTAACCTTGTGGAACAAGACCAGTTAGTTTCTCACCTTCTGTAGACCAAATATCTGTGTCATAGAAGTGAACATGTGTTGGATTATTTTTATCTTTAACAACTCGGCGTGAGCCATAGACCATATCGTATTCAGTCACAGCAACATTAGCACCAATCTTTTTAGCAATCTTATCTGCAAATTTCAATTTACGTTGTACGATAGTGTTAGCAATACGCACAGAGGTTCCATGCAACTTCTGTGTAACGGTTACATCCGCATTTTCTGGAATAATATGCGCATTCTTAAAGTAAGAGTCAGTATCATAGTGTAGTGGAAGAAACTTCTCATCTACACGAGTAAAGACCTTCTTATTCTTCTCTAACTGACGTTCCTTGTAGGTTTTCTTATTAATATACTTCCTACAAATTTCATGGTCACCAATACGATCAAAGGTGTCACCATCATTGAACTGTGAAATATCCAACTTCTTAATGTAAGAAAGGGATTCAAGTCTAAGGATAAGGGCACTACTTGTATGACCACGCAGTTTTAGTGCGCGAACATGACGATTATCTTCAAGATATCCAGCTTCTGCTTGGTTTTCGTTCTTGTCATTATGTCTGTAGAGGTTGTTCTTATAAGCAAACTCTTCTGATAGCTGGGTTCCAGCGGTGAATACCAATGCTAGTTCACCATATTCAGAATCTTTTGATACAAGTGCTTGGCTTCCCAGAACTTGAAGACCGACTAGATTATCTAAGCCTAGCAAATCCACAGGTTCCGGCAAGCGTACAACAACTGCGGCGTAGTCTTTATTTTCAGGTTCTAATAGCTTCATATTTTCTTAAGTATCCTTTTGCTTTTTCTAAATAGTTTGAGTTTTCAATGTAGTAAAGACCAGTGTTGCATTTGTTGCATAACAGTCCTCGCACTTTTCCAGTCTCATGGTCGTGGTCTACATGACATTTGTTGTTTAATTCCATAACCCTTTCACATATCATACACAAATAGTTTTGTAATTGCAACATTATTTGTTTCTGCGCTAGGGTAATACCATATTTTCTTACATACCATTGTTCGCGGCTTTTAATGAGGGCAGCCGAGGTATTATTTGCATAATATTGACGGTTAGCTTCATTGAAGCACTCTTTGCACCAGTTCTGCAATCCGTCAAGATTCTTCTTGCGGTTTCCAAACTGCAAGACATCTAATGTACGATTACACTTTAGGCAAAGTTTCATTCGGACTTACTTTCTGTTGTATTTTTTCTAATACCATGTTATATGTATTTGCATAACCAGCAATATCTACAATACTATCTATATGCTCTGGTGTATTAAGTAGTCTTGCAATCTTTACCTGTATCATATAGAGTGCATGTTTCAAGCGTGGATCAATGTTAGAATCCACGATCGGTGCAACCATTTCTACAACCTTTGCAAAATCATCTGCTGGATGACCATAAGTATTCTGACGATCTTCATTTGTTAGTTTGTTTGCTTCATCTAATATGTTCATACTCTTATTGTATGGCAAAATGTTTATGATTGCAAGTATTTTATCGAGTTAAATATGCGGCGTGCCAGTATTTGGAGTTCCTCAGTGATGTCAGAGTAACTATTCGTGCTTCATTTGTAGCAGGGATTTCAATTTGAACACCATTTTTAGATGTTAGATGAGTGACAGGGATAAACCAATCTATATAGTTCTTAAACCCTAATTGTCTAAGTTCTAGGGCAAGATTTATATCTGGGCCAAGACCGTTATTAGATGAGAATGTGTGCTGCTTATATAAATCAGCTCGTATAAGCGTACAATAAAGACCACATGCGTCAATTTCTTCTACGATTGTAGAACCAATTCTGCTCTCCACAGAGATTATCTTTCTAGCATCCATGATGTCATCAACCTTCCATGCACCAACATATGGAACACCCCAACGTCCTAACTCAACTCCGGTAACTAGACCAGCAGATTTATAATTCTGTATATCATTAACCAACCAAGATAAAGCATTGACAGGCAAGATACCATCATCTTCTATAGAGAACACATAGTCCACATCTTCAGGGAGCAAGCCTCTAATCTGATTGTGTATACTGGTAATCCGTTCTCTACGTTGGGGAATTGTTGCAGTTGGCACATAGCCTGGATTATTCGACTGTACACATAATACAGAATTAAGGGGTATAGAAGCGAGTTTGTTATGTACACGTACAAATAGTTCGGTTGGGCCATCAACAACGACCAGAAGGCTTGTATGAGGCTTATACGACTGATTTAAAAGTGACTCTATAACACGGTCGAAATACTCAATTCGACTGACGGGGAGAATTGTTATTATTTTCATGTATTTTTATTTTCTTGAAAGTCTTTCCATCCAAAACTTCTAACAAAGTCTGATCACCTATTGGTGTTCCATCAGAATAAGTAGAAAAAGTGTCAACACACCAAATGTTCTTATGAACTTCCCAACATGTAGCACTTGGTGTATGCCCAAACACTTGAGGAATTTCTGCATAACTTCCCCAATCTGGACGCACCCACAGCGGAGAGTTGTCATGCCACAGATTCTGAACATCAAATTCCCCATTCCAACCTTTAGCAACACCAGCATGAGAGTATGTAACCCCATCTACATCTAATACTATAGACAAGGAGAGAAGCCAATCTTTGAGATACTTATTAGCTGGTGAGTTAATAGCCAAATGTGTAACAGGATCATACCCAGTCTGAAGAGTAGGAGTTTTATTTACATAGATGTAATCATGGTTACCTAAGACTAACTTAACCTTATCTGGTCCATGTCTATATTGCAAGTCCCAAAGTTTCTTCCATGCAGCAAGACTATCGGTTGCTTCTTTACCAAAATCATCAGCGTAATCACCTACAAATATAACAGCATCATAGTCATCTATGAGCTTTTCTACTTCATCTATAATCCAAAGTTTGGTGTGTATATCTCCCACGGCAAGTATTTTCATCATTTCCCCATGTCTGCAATACGTCGCAGGTATTTGACATCTTCTTTTCGTATTGTTATTTTTAATTTCTTAAGAATTTCGACAATCTCATCTAATGCTAAATGACGATCATGCTTCTCATCCCAGCACATCACAACATCAGCTGTTGGGGTTTTAGTTAAAATCGCTCGCATCACTATCTTTTGGTTTTCCGTTAACTTCACTAAGCAACTGTTCCCACTTTTTCTTAAGAACCTCGTTTGAGTATTCGTTATATCCTATATTATATGCCTTAAGCTTATCACCATGCAAGTCTTTTGTTGCAAATTGATCTATTCTTACCGCAAGCTCTGCATGATTAACAGTGTATAAGTCTATCCAAGTTCTTGTCATAAATCTACCAGCTTGATTCGCATTAACAAGCCAATAAGCAGGTAAGATTGTATTATTGGGCGATACATCAGTCATTATAACTGGTAACCCAGAACAAAGTGCTTCTGTCATGGGCAGACATTGACCGGCATATCTTCTTGGCAAGATCA
>Ga0157374_10004079_pt1 | contig 12260 bp, 7 predicted proteins | sample M25metaG_FD_115308 | JGI IMG/M metagenome (GOLD analysis project Ga0157374, IMG submission 115308) | Miscanthus rhizosphere microbial communities from Kellogg Biological Station, Michigan, USA - M2-5 metaG | ecosystem: Host-associated > Plants > Roots > Rhizosphere > Soil | place: USA: Michigan...
CTCGATATTGCTTGCGTTGATTTCGCGGCGCACGAGATTGAGTTTGACTTCACGTGTTTGACCGGCGGGCAACGGCAACGGAACGAAATCGCCCCTATCCAGTTCTGCTTGAATCCGGTACTTCGGCAGCCAGCCAAAGCAGAGTCCGCTGCGGACCGCAGCGACCGCGGATTCTATCGTGTTCACCGGAAGCATGCGTTGTGCGAGCAGCCTTGGTTGATGTTTCAACGTTCCCGAAGCCGAGTTTTCAATAGTCACCAGCATGTGGTGCATCAGGTCGGAGCGGGAGATTCGGCGGCGAATTGCCAGCAGGGGATGATCTCTGCGTGCGACCGCGATGATACCGATCACTAGTATGGGTGTGGCAAACAACTCGCGCGTGGCTATCCCCGTAACGCAGAGCTGAGCGTTGTGCGCCGAAAATTCAAAGTCAGCCGAAAGAAATGTGCATTGGCGCAGCTTGGGCTTCACATGAGGGAACCGTTGCGAGAAAGCCGCTAACGCCTCGAATAGCCGGTCATCGGGATAGATGCTGTCGACCGAAAGCCGCACCTCTGAAGTTCCACCCGACGCGATCAGACGTGCATGCTTCTCAAGCTCTTGAAAACCGGCGAGGTGAGACTCAGCATCCGCCAGCAGTCCTCTCCCTACCTCGGTGAGCTGCGCTTTACGCCCCTGAATCTCGAAGAGCTTTACTCCGAGCTGCTCCTGTAGCCGGCCGATGGCATAACTGATCGTCGACTGAGACTTGTTCAGCTTCTTGGCGGCAGGAGCAAATCCCCCCAACTGCACCACGGCTTGAAGAATCTCCCACGCATCGAGCGTCGTGTCCATGCGTCTGAGATTACATCGAATAATTCGATATAACCAATAGAAAAATGCAACTATTATCCGGCAAGTTGGATGAAGTACGATTCCGCTGTCGCCAGGATTGTATTTTGCCTGTCGAAAACTCTGTGTCATTTCTTGAACAACAGCAAATCTATAACCCGGGGCCAACCGCCCGGGCACAGAACGGATGGAGAACCTCGATGAAGAAGCTCACTGTTGGTCTGCTACTGCTTCTCTCAAGCTGCAGCTACGCACAGACCCCGGCTGAATTCCAGCCAGCATCCACGAATGTGTGGGGCGCTCAATACCCACGTGTCGATTCGGCGGGAAGAGCACAATTTCGCCTGAAGGCACCCAACGCTACGGCGGTAAAACTCAATTTCTGGAGCAATCCCAAGCTCGACATGGTTAAGGGAGCGGATGGGTTCTGGACCGTCACCACACCGGTACTCGTTCCCGGCCTCCACTACTACAACTTCGACGTCGACGGAGTGAACGTCAATGATCTCGGAAGCCACGCATTCTATGGTGGCAGCAGAGACGCCAGCGCCATCGAAATCGCCGAAACGGGCGCCAATTACTACCTGCCGCAAAATGCTCCTCAAGGCGCTGTGCGCGAAATCTGGTATTCATCCAAGGTCACGGGCACGTGGCGCCACGCGATGGTCTATCTTCCGCCGGGCTATGACACGCGTACGAAGATGCGCTACCCAGTGCTTTACCTTCAACACGGTGGCGGCGAAGACGAGACTGGCTGGATCAAGCAGGGTCGCGCCAATTTCATCCTCGACAATCTCATTGCCAGCGGAAACACCAAGCCGATGATCATCGTGATGGGCTACGGCTACGCGCGCCGCGCCGGTCAGGTCGACCCGGACCTGGCGGGACAGCCCTTTGGCTCACCCGCAATGATGAAGTCCATGCAGGACATGGCCCAGGTATTCGAAGACGACCTGACACAGGCGCTGATTCCCTACATCGACGCAAACTTCAGGACGATCCCCGACCGCGACCATCGGGCAATGGCCGGCCTCTCCATGGGGGGTATGCAGACGTTCCAGGTCACCTTCGATCATCTCGATCTTTTCTCCTATATTGGAGGATTCAGTGGCGCAAGCGGGCTGCTGATGACGAACACTCAGAAACCGGATATGAAGACTGCCTTCCACGGCGCGCTCGCCGATCCTGCGGCGTTTTCCAAAAAGGTGCACTTGCTGTGGATCGGTGTGGGAACCGAGGAGCCAACGCAGATGCGTGCGGGCATCGTCCGATTGCACGACGCCTTCGCCGAAGCGAACGTCAAGCATGTGTTCTACGAGTCTCCCGGCACCTCGCACGAATGGCAGACGTGGCGTCGCGATCTCAAAGATTTTGCGCCCAGGCTTTTCCAGTAGTTGACCCTCTCTCGGAGGCTTGGAGCATGACTCCAAGCCTCATTTTTTGAGGCTCCCGCCCACACCCACATATATAGTTACGTTTCACTGAGAAAGCTCCATCTGCCGCGACGCTGACTGGTGGATCGCAAACTTGAGCGGAAGCGAATTTTTGATCAACAACATTCAACTTCGAGGAAGCAATATGAAAAATCAACTCACACGACTGATCTTAGGAACTATGCTTTTCTCGGCCGCGGTTGTGCAATCTTCACCTGCGCAGAATTCCTCCAAACTTCCCTACCTGAATCCACAGCTGACGCCCGAACAGCGCGCCACGGACCTCGTCCACCGCATGACTCTCGCTGAGAAAGCATTGGAGATGCAGAACAACTCGGCGGCTATCACGCGTCTCAATATCCCAGCGTATCAATGGTGGAGCGAGGCCCTCCACGGAGTCATCAACGAGGGTGTGACGGAGTACCCCGAGCCCATTGGATTGGCTGCAACCTTCGACGCCCCGGGCATACACACCATGGCGGCACAGATCGGCATCGAGGGACGCATCAAGCACGTGCAGAACCTGCGCGAGGGACACACAGGGATCATGGGAGGTCTCGATTTCTGGTCGCCGAATCTAAACATCTTCCGCGACCCGCGGTGGGGCCGTGGCCAGGAGACCTACGGCGAAGATCCGTTCCTCACCGGCCGCATGGGCGTTGCCTACGTGACCGGCCTGCAAGGCGACAATCCGAAGTACTACCTCGGCATCGCAACCCCCAAGCACTATGCCGTGCATAGCGGGCCCGAACCCACGCGACACTTTGCCGACGTGGACGTAAGCAAGCACGACCAGATGGACACCTACACCCCCGCATTCCGTGCCGCGGTCGTCGAAGGCAAAGCCGGTTCCGTCATGTGCGCCTACAACGCGATCAATGGCGAGCCTGCCTGCGCCAATCAGTTCCTGCTACAAGACCAGCTGCGCGGCAAGTGGGGCTTCCAGGGCTACGTCGTTTCTGATTGCGATGCCGTGCGCGACGTTGCCGCCAACCATCGCTACCGCCCCACACAGGCACAGGGCGCGGCTATCTCCGTCATTCGCGGCATGGATAATGAGTGCGTCACCTTCACGTCACGCTATGGCGAGCCAGTCGAAAAGGCCTATGTAGACGCCGTTCAGCAAGGCTATCTGCCGGAAGCAACGCTCGACACAGCGCTCATCCGCCTGTTCACTGCGCGCATGAAGCTTGGCATGTTCGATCCGCCCGACATGGTGCCCTATACGAAGATCGATGAGAAGGAGCTGGATAGCGCCGACCACCGTGCGCACGCTCGAAAGCTCGCCAATGAGTCCATGGTGCTGCTCAAGAATGATGGGCTGCTTCCACTCAAGCCGGGCATCAGAAACATCGCTGTGGTTGGCCCCCTCGCCGACCAGACCCGTCCACTGATAGGAAACTATGCCGGCCAGCCCACGCACATCGTCTCCATCCTGGACGGCCTGCGGGCCGAGTTCCCGAACGCGAAAATCACCTTCGTCGCTGGAACGCAGTTTCTCCGTCCGGATGGAACGCCCGTACCCAACAGCCTCCTCACGACTCCCGATGGCAAACCAGGCCTGAAGGCCGACTACAGCGAAGGCCAGCTAAGACGTGGTCCTCCGTCCGCAACGCCTCCCAAGTCTGTCACAACCCGCACCGAGCCCAACGTCAACCTCACAGCGGCCAGCCTTCCGCCGCAGATCGCCGGCATGAAAGCCTTCGGCGTGCAGTGGACAGGCTTTCTGACGCCTAACGAATCGGGCGACTTCCTGCTCGGTATCCGCGCAGAGGGCTTCGCGAGGGTAACCGCCGACGGCAAGCAGGTCGCCTCGTCATTCGGCGGCAATTCCTCCTCTGCGAGCGTTGGCCGCATCCACCTGGAGCAGGGCCGCAAGGTCGCACTCACCATTAGCTACGGCAGCAACAACGCCAAGCGCCACGCTGAACTCATCTGGACGAAGGTCATGAACGGACCCTCGCCTGACGCTGTCGCCGCTGCAAAGAATGCCGATGTAGTCATCGCCGTCGTGGGCATCACGAGTCAGCTCGAAGGTGAAGAAATGCCCGTCACCGAACCCGGCTTTCTCGGCGGAGACCGAACCAGCATCGATCTTCCCCAACCCGAAGAGGACCTGGTCGAGGCGTTGGCATCTACTGGCAAACCGTTGGCCGTTGTGCTCATGAATGGCAGCGCTCTCGCGGTCAACTGGATCAACGAACACTCCAACGCCGTTCTCGACGCATGGTATCCCGGCGAAGAAGGCGGAGCCGCAGTGGCTGAGACACTGAGCGGAAAGAACAATCCCGCCGGCCGCCTCCCGGTTACGTTTTATACCGGCGTCGCTCAGTTGCCACACTTCGAAGATTACGGCATGACGAACCGGACCTACAGGTACTTCAGTGGCAAGCCGCTTTATCCATTTGGGTACGGTCTCAGCTATACGACCTTCAGCTACAGCGACCTGTCCATTCCCACGCGGCCCATCGAGGCGGGCCAACCGCTCGACGTCGAGGTTAAAGTTACAAACACGGGTAAGGTCGCGGGTGACGAAGTTGTCCAGGCCTACGTGAAATTCCCGGCGGTGAAGGGAGCGCCACTCGTCGCTCTGCGTGGATTCCAACGCATTCATCTCGAACCCGGTGCCAGCCAACTGGTGCATTTCGAGTTGAAGGATCGTGACCTTGGTATGGTCACTGAGGAAGGGACTCCCATCGTCGCTCAAGGCGAGTACACCATCAGCGTCGGAGGAGGCCAGCCCGGCACGTCGGCGCCAGCTGTCGACGCACACTTCACGATCAACGGCCAGATCGCCTTACCGGAATGATTACCTCGATGTGGCGGGGCCGATCGTTCGGCCCCGCCACCTCAACCACCCTTAGCTCAGTAGTATCTTCCGCACATCTCCCTCGGGATCGTTCGCCATCCGGCAATGGTTGTCGAAGATCATCGTAGGAACACGTTCGGGATTGCTCGGTTCCCAGGTCAATCCCGGCTGGCTTGGATTCCCAGTGCGCGCAAAGTTCGCCCAGGCTGTACTCATCTTCTTCGCCAAAGCCTGCGCTTCAGGCGTGTTGCCAGTTCCCTGCTCACAGCGCTTGGTGTTGTCGAAGCAGAAAGCAAGCTCGGCGGTGTGCCAGGCCCCGGCAACGCCGTCCAGCATCGGAGACTGCCACGTAAACCAATATTGATAGACAGGCGCTGCATGCTGATCGGACTTCAGCTTAGCCATGCGTTGGACATTGTTGCGCGCGTTCAGCCCCTGCACGCCGTAGGACAGCGTCCGAATCGCTTTCTCGGGATGCGCTTTTTTCATAGCCGCAACCAGTGTCGAAGCCTTCGCTTCACCGTACACCTGGGACAGATTGTGGAGCCACTCCGTTTCCGTCGGATTCGAATGATATTGCATGCCCTCTTCCGTCACGGAACCGATCAGCATGGGTACATCTTTCGAAATCTCGGGAGCAACATCAAAGAAAGACCGCACGTTGATGATCTTTCCATCCATCGTCGGGGACCACCCCACGCGCGGCACGGTGGAAGGCGCTGAACCGGGCCCACCCAATCCTCGAAGTGGCGGATTCATTTTCGTGATGACAGAATTTCCCACCGAAAACAGCCGCGACCACTCCATTTTCTGCAGCGCTTGAATATCATTTCGGCCCACACCCAATTCCTTCATAAGTTGTCGCGAAAACTCCTTCGACTGTTCTGCACTCGGAATATTTCCGCCTCCTCCAGACTGCACCGATGCGCGATGAATCATGCCATGCGCCGACGGCATTCCCAACAGGCCGGTGACCTTCGAACCGCCACCGGACTGGCCATAAATCATGACCTTGTCGGGATCGCCGCCGAAGTTCGCGATATTGTCGCGCACCCAGCGCAGAGATGCGACAAGGTCTGTCATGCCTACATTCGACGAGTCTTCATAAGTCGCCCCACCGACGTCTGAAACATCCAGAAATCCAAGCGCGTTCAACCGATGATTCACCGACACCTGAACGACATCGTGATGACGCGCCATCTGCGCCCCTTCGTGCGAAGGCAGTTCATAGGACGATCCAAAGCTGAAACCGCCGCCGTGGAAGTACACCATCACCGGTCGCTTTCCACTCAGGCTCGGCGTCCACACGTTCACCTTCAACATGTCCTCGCTCATATACCCGTCGTCCCAGTCCTGCAGAAAGGTCTGTTCGATCGACGTCCACGGGTGAAGATTTTGCGGGCAGTTCGCCCCATAGATCAATGCAGGATAGTCATCCTTCCACGGCTTGGGAGGCTTTGCCGGCAACCACCGGTTTTCGCCCCCGGTATCCTGACCGTAAGGAATTCCCTTGAACGTGTAGACACCGTCGTCGACATAACCCCGCACGTTGCCGTACTGTGTCTTGGCCACGGCAGTCTTCGGCGTGGTGCAGTTCCCCGGCGCCTGGTGCGCCGCTGTCTTGATGCTGTCGGACGCATTGGCATCTTCGCCAAACGCCATTCCTACCCCAGCGGTTGTTGACAACATCAACGCTTCTCGCCGATTCAGAAGCACGCCTTTTCGAGATCTTAAGTTCATCGATATCCTCGCTATACTTTCTTTTTGAAGCCCTGAAGACAAAATGCCGCCTTGCTTGTAAACGCCATCCACACATCGCCACATGCACATATTCGCCGCCTCATCCAGTCGACGCGTAGGGTTCATGCCGGCTCCATCTTCGTTCGGGTCGTTGTGCGCGTTCCTGCGTCGGTCAACCCCGACGCCGGTAACTCCGTTTCTGGATAGACGAATACCCAGGCGACTGCACCCGCCAACGCCAAGACCGCGGCAACAGTAAACGACGCCGTCCACCCGAACCTTGTAGCGATTACCGCTGTAAGCGACGAACTAATCGCCCCGCCCAACTGACATCCCATATTCATCACACCGGAAAGGGAGCCGGCGGACTCGCCGCCGAGGTCCGCGCTCACAGACCAGAACGAACTCTGCGAGAGGTATAGCGCACCCGCTCCGCCAGCCAACACCACCACCGCGAACGGCACATTCCTGACCTGTGTCCCGGCCATCAGAAAAAGAGAGCAAAGGGCCATCGACGCTAGAGCCAGATAACACCTTCCTACCCGCCTGCCCCTGGACCGCGTCAGTCGGTCGCCCATCCATCCGCCCAACGGCGACGCAATCGCCATCGCAATAAATGGCAGCATCGTGTAGTAAGAGCTCTGCTTGAGGTTCAACCCACGAACACTGTTCAAATAGATAAAGAACCAGCTGAAGAAGATATACACAACATAGCCGTACGTGAAGTAGCTGAAGCTGAGCGCCTGCACCTCGCGAAGCTTGATAATCTCTCCCCAACCGAGCTTTGGGCCTTGGCCTGCCGTCCTCCGCAGAGGCAGTCCTGCCTGAATATGCTTTAGCTCATTTGCAGAAACCCACCGATGTTGTGCCGGCTTATCCCGCGCGATCAAAAACCAGACACTGCCCGCCAACAATCCGAGGAAGGCACTCACCCAGAATGACGCCCTCCAACCAAAGTGCAAAAGTGTGTATGTAATCAAAGGCGGAGCGATTCCCGCTCCGAAACCGACACCGGCAAATATGAGTCCGTTCGCTCTGCCACATTCGGCGGAAGGAATCCACGCGGAGACAATGCAATTGGAGGCCGGATACATGACCGCCTCCCCCACCCCAAGCAGGAACCGAACGGAGATCAACACAGCTACGATGGCGGTCGCGCCAGGCGAAATGAACGTTATCAGGCCCGTAAACAGTGCCCACCACACAACGCCCACACCAAGCACCAACCGCGCGCCGAAACGGTCCGAAACCCAGCCCGCGGGAGCTTGAAGAAGAGCGTAGCCAAGAACAAATGCGCTGAACACCCATCCAAGTTGGATATTGCTAAGATGAAACTCTTTCGCTATGTCCTGTCCCGCAACCGAGATGTTGACCCGATCAAGATAGGCGACTGCGCTGATCACAAACAGCAGGAAGATGAGTAGCCATCGCACATGGGTGGCACGTGCAGGGGATATAAGATTTGGGGTCTGGCTCAAGCTCTGCGTCCCACTTTCTTGCCGTATTTCTCTAAATACGGCCGTGGCAATTGCCAGCGACGCGCCGCACATCGCAAACCTGTTCCGATTTGCGGCACCGTTTTACCGAGCGCGCAATCCCGTCAGTTTGTTGGCACAGTCTCGAGAAACCGATGAGCATTCACGCCTGCGGACCGAGGATTTGTCCGCATACCGCTCCGGCGACATCCAGGACCGCGTTCTCCTCGCGCCGCTTCAACACGGAGCCGCTTGGCTCAGCACGCCTGCTGTTGCCATTTCTTGTCGCCCCAAACGATACATCAGTTCCTGCTTAAGCTGTCAAGCCCTTAGCCAGGTTAAATTTGTCTGTTGGTGCAAATATTTCATTGTATGAAACTTATTAATAGCTCTGTACGTAGACATATTTTAGTTGAAAACAGTAGGGCCTCTTGAGGTATGCTCCTATTCGTTCACAATTACGCACAAACGGGGGCTTGAGGCATACATCGGGAGCCGGCCGTTAAATCATTAAGACTCTTTAGTTTCTGAATCACGGCCAGAACTTCATTCGAATATGAAACTATGCTCTCAGAGAGACGAAACTCGATGACTGTAGAAACTGGATTTGCAAACTTCTATGCGTTGAGCGAATCCTCGACACGTGACGCGCCGAAAGGGACACCATGAGGATTTACCGGACAAATCAAGGCGCTTTTGCAGAGCAGCATGGGCGGTACTTCCCCATTGAAGCCTCCGGCTGGGATGAGTTGATATGCAGCGACGCGTTTTCAGATCGCGCCAACAGCGCTATCGTGGGTGAGGGTTTGCCTTCACTCGACGGTCTTCGCCTCCTCCCTCCGGTGGAAAGCCAGGAGGTCTGGGCGGCCGGAGTGACCTACTACCGTAGCCGGAATGCGCGTATGGAGGAGTCGAAGGATGCAGGCGGCGGAGACTTTTACGAGCGCATTTACACCGCAGCCCGTCCCGAACTGTTTTTCAAATCCACCGGATGTCGTGTCGTTGGTGACGGGGGGCCCGTCCGAATTCGTGCCGATGCAAACTGGTCTGTCCCTGAGCCGGAGCTTACGCTCGCAATCGACCGGAAGGGTCGCATCATTGGATATACGATCGGTAACGATATGAGCTCGCGCGATATCGAAGGGGAGAATCCCCTCTATCTGCCGCAAGCGAAGGTCTACGATGGAAGCTGCGCGGTCGGCCCCTGCATTCTTCTCTCGTCAGATCCTTTGCCGCCAACTACCGTGATAGCGATTGAAATTACGAGACAAGGAAACGTCGCGTTCGCGGAATGCACCACCTTGTCGGCCCTGAAGAGGCATCCACTTGAACTCGTCGAATACCTCTATCGCGAGGTCTCATTCCCTCACGGTGCCTTCCTCATGACCGGGACGGGAATCGTTCCCCCCGATGACTTCTCCCTCGACCACGGCGACGTCATCAAAATATCGATCGATCAGATAGGCACTCTGGAGAACACCGTCGCTTGACCCATTGAACAAGCCGCATCTGGCACGATTCCCTTCGCGACAATGGGTCGTGCCTTGTCGTAGACTGTGGTCGAATTCATTATGGCTATCAAGAAGATGAAATCCGCTCCCGTTGGTGTGATCGACAAGGTCCTTGTCCTTCTGGAACTCCTCGATCAGAATCCCGGCGGCCTCAAACTCAAGGATATTGCCGATCAATCAAAGATCAACAAGAGCACGGCGCATCGCTTCTTAAGTCATCTTGAAGCGCAAAAGTATTTGTTCCGCGACAACTTGGGCACCTACATGATCGGCCCCAAGCTTACAAAATTGGGAACAGGAATCAACTTTCACGCGACTCTCGCAAAGATTTGTCGTGGTGTCCTGGAAAACCTTCGCGCGGTTACCGGTGAGACGGTGAACCTGGCAGTCCTCGATGGTTTCGAGGTTCTCTACGTCGACGTCATTGAAACCGACCATACCTTCAGACTTGTATCCGGGGTAGGAACGCGAAGGCCGTTCTACTGCACCTCGTTGGGCAAGGCGATCCTTGCAAACATCGACGACGACCATAAGCGCGAAGAACTCTTCGCCGCCATCCGATTCGAACCCGTAACACCTCGCACCATTACCAACCTTACCCGGTTAAAAAAGCAGCTTGCTGTGACAAGAAAGCAAGGTTACGCGCTTGACGACGAGGAAGCTGTAGCGGGTATCCGCTGCCTGGGCGCAGCCATACGCGACGCAGAGGGAACAGTCTTAGGTGCAATCAGCGTCGCCGGCCCGGTGGTGAGAGTGACAACGGCCCGACTGCCTCTTTTTTCCAGAGAAATCTGCAAAGCTGCTCGAGAAATAACCTGGTTACTCGGCAACAGCTCTATCAAACCTACTAAAGGTTCATAACCCGACGTACCGACCCGCCTCCTTGTAAGGACTCGGGAATGCGTCCCAAGTGCGCCTTTCTTGAGGGTTCTCGACCAATGCAAATCCGAACCATAAACCGCTGGGCCCCTCTCGTCTTCCTGCTTTTCGTGCCCCTCACGCTGGCACAATCGTTTGGCCCCGGTCGTCCCGAGTGGACGACCCCGATCGCGCCATTCCGCATCTCCGACAACATCTACTACGTCGGCAGCAAAGATCTCGCGTCCTACCTCATCGTTACACCCGCAGGCAACATCCTGATCAATTCCAGTCTCAAGGAGTCGCCACCTCTCCTCGTGGACAGCATCAGGCAGCTCGGCTTCCGCATGAGCGACATCAAGATCCTCCTCATCAGCCATGCGCACTTCGACCACGACGCTGGCAGCGCCGAGATCCTCCGGCTAACCGGTGCGAAATACATGGTGATGGATGGCGACGTGCCGTCCGTTGAGAGCGGTGGGGCAGAGGACTTCGCTTATCCCGGCGACCGTTACCCGCCCGCAAAGGTCGCCCGCGTCCTGCACGACGGCGACGATGTCGGGCTCGGCGGTACCGTCCTGACCGCACACAAGACGCCCGGCCACACTCGGGGCTGCACAACCTGGACCCTGCGCACAACGCTCAACGGCAAACCGCGCGACGTTGTCATCGTAGGCAGCTGGAACGTCAACTACGGATTCCGGCTCGTCGACCGTCCCGATCATCCTGCATCGTACCCGGGAATCGCTGCCGACTATCAGCACTCATTTGCCACGCTAAAAGCGTTGCATTGCGACATCTTCCTCGGCGCGCATGGCGCCTACTTCGACATGCTTGCCAAACTCGACCGCAGGACATCTGCAGCCGACGAGAGTGTCTGGATTGATCCCGACGGCTATCGAGCTGCGGTCGCGGAGCGCGAAGCCGCCTTCACCAGGGAACTCATGCGCCAGCAAACTGTGCCCTAAAGCATGGCCCGGCAAGTGTATCGGGATGGACCGCCCCTCACTCAACAGCCCAGCACGCAACTCGGGCCTGTATTGATCGTTGTCGGAGGGACCATCGGCCTGGGCCCCGGCAGAGCATAGTCATAAGCATTCGCGGACCTGATCTTCAGTGGTAATCGGGATATGGTGGTGCCTGCAGTCCGGGCCGAACTTGTCTCCGCCTGCATTCCCAGCGAATTGGGAGTTCCCGTAAAGTCGAATTTGTTACGATGCCATCAATAGATGAATATGGCGGCGAGACGAGACAGGACAACCCCGGGAGCTTCGACGGAGCAAGAGCGTCTTCCTGTCGTTTGTATCGTCACGACAGCACAGGATTTCCTCAACGAGATCGTTCCCGAGCTGACACCGTGGTTCCAGATCATCCTGCGCGACGACTATGACAACCTGGCCCGTTGGACCAGGGAGGCGAACGTCGCCGCCGTTCTGCTCGATATCGACACCGAAGAGACCCCCGACGGGGAAGCGCACGGAGGGCTTGCTGTCCTCAATGAGCTGCGCAGGTTGAATGAGCATTTCGTCATCGTCTCCCTCAGCCGTTCGCGAAAACGCTCGATCGAGCGGCAATCGATCGCGACGACCGTCTCGCCCGCGGC
>Ga0157374_10004081_pt1 | contig 12258 bp, 10 predicted proteins | sample M25metaG_FD_115308 | JGI IMG/M metagenome (GOLD analysis project Ga0157374, IMG submission 115308) | Miscanthus rhizosphere microbial communities from Kellogg Biological Station, Michigan, USA - M2-5 metaG | ecosystem: Host-associated > Plants > Roots > Rhizosphere > Soil | place: USA: Michigan...
TCACCGAGTGAATGCTCTCCAAGCCACATCGACTCGCTATTGCATTGAAGAATGATCACATAGGGTATTCCTGCTTCACGACAGACTTTTGTCCATTCGCGACCGCCCTCGATTTCTCCCTGAGAAATAATGACCAGATCAGGCGAAAACCGCTTCAACCATGCATAGGTTCTTCTCCAACCGAGCGTCAGCCTGTCACGGAAATATCGAGTTGACCCTGCCAAAAAAGAAGGAGCGGGATAGGTGCGTACTCTGACTCCTTGTTGTGCCAACTCTGATACTTTTTCAGAAAGTCGTGACCGAAATGGCACCAATGCGGCGGATTTATGGCCGGTAAGCACGAGTCTAATCGCGGCTTGGCTCCAGAGTTCCTCACTCCCGCCCCAAGGAGAGCCGAGCATTGAGGTGATGAATGCAAATCTCATTGATTACTTCGCTCCGGCTCGCCAGCCGCGGTCACTCTTCGGATACGAGAGTTCAAGCTTCGCGTGTTGAAATCCAAGACTTTTCCCCTGCGCTGTATTCCCTGATCGCACGGCGTTGATTGAAGCTGCACGACTAATAACTAGACTGATCTGCCGAGGAGCTTCACCAGGGTTTCGATCACGCGGCACTGGGAGGAGGGCGTGAGTCCGACCGAGCAAGGCAAACTAATCCCCTTGGCATACAGTTCATCAGCGTTCGGGCATGGTGCATCATGCGACGAACTGTGCGCCTTAGAGCGATGAATCGGCTGCCAAAGGGGACGGGTCTGAATTCCCGCGGCCGCCAACCCCCGAAGAAGCTCTCGCGAGTTCATGGGCGCTTCTTTTTCGTCGACTAACACCGTATACATCCAGAAAGTGCTAAAGGCCCAATCTGCCTCTCTTGGCAATCGAATTCCGACCAGATTTACTAACGATTCCTCATATCGTTTTGCTATCTGCCGTTTGGCTTGTACAAATGCATCGAGCTGTTCCATTTGCGCGCATCCCATCGCGGCTAAAAGGTTCGTCAAGCGATAGTTGTAACCAACTGCATTGTGGACATATTCAATCGAGTCATCTTTCGCCTGGGTAGTGAGATATTTGGCACGAGCGGCCCACTCGGCATTGTTGGTCACGAGCATGCCGCCACCGCCGGTGGTGATGATCTTGTTCCCATTAAAGCTAAAGCAAGCGACATCACCAAAGCTGCCCAGGCTCTTTCCTCGATAGGTCGCACCAAGTCCTTCTGTTGCATCTTCGATCACCGGCAGAGAATACTTCGAGGCAATCTCGATAATCGGATCAAGGTCTGCAGGATGGCCGAGAATATGGACCGGAAGAATCGCCCGCACTCGCCGACCTGTCTTTTTGTTGCGCAGAGACTCACCATCCCAGTTGCATCCACTCTCAAGAAATTCGACCACCCGGACTGGGTCAATCTGCCAGTGAGCAGGTTCGGCATCGATGAACACGGGCCACGCCCCCACGTAGCGGATCGCGTTTACGGGGGCGATAAATGTGAGCGATGATACCAGCACTTCGTCGTCAGCCTGCACGCCCGCCAAAATCAGCGAGATATGCAGAGCCGACGTACCGTTCACCGTAGCGACAGCGTATTTGGTGCCCGCCCGCTCTGCAACCATCTGCTCAAATCGGTCAACATAGCTGCCGACGGACGATACCCAATTCGTATCGAGACATTCTTTGATATATTTCCACTCATTCCCACGGATCTCGGGCACGATCAATGGAACTAATTCAACTTCAGGCGAGACGCTTGGAATCAACTCTCTGGTCAGACTCAATTTCTGTACCTTTCGTCGCTGAAATTCCGCATAATTCCGCTGCGCACAAGATGCGCCACTTCCTCAATCCCCTGGGCCACGGTTCGCGAGATTTCGAAGTGAAGCTGGCTTGCAATTTTCGAAAACGAGACACGGTAGTCCCGCGGATCTTCTTCTCTGTGCACGAATTCTACGAGGGCGTCGGGGGTATACGGGCGGATCATCTCTACGAGTTGTTGCTTCTGCAAGTTTTGAGTGGTTGCTCCCACATTAAAGACAGTTCTTGCGACTTTTTCCGGGGGGGAACTAAGAACGAGATGAATCGCTCTGCCTGCATCTCGCACATGGATATACGGGCGCCAGAACTGTTCACCAAATACTTTCAAGTGCTTTTTTGTAAGCATCTCCATTGTGAATTCGTTCACCGTTAGATCGAATCGCATGCGCGGCGAAACGCCAAAGACGGTCGCAAATCGCAATGGCGTGGGACACCATCGTCCACTACTTCCGCTATCGAGTAGCGCCTTTTCGATCGCTACCTTGGTTTCGGCGTAAAGTGAAACTGGGCTCAATTCTGATTCTTCATCCACGTACACATTTGGATCTTTCATTCTTCCGTAATTGCTACACGTGGATGCAAAGACAAACCGATTGACTCCAGCCCTTTTGCTCTCCTCAATGAGGGCCAGTGAGGCGTCCAGGTTGACGGCACGAGCCAAATCTGGCTGCCGGGAACATGCGGGATCTCCAACAATCGCAGCAAGATGGACTACCGATTCGATTCCGGCTACGGCTTCTTTCAGCACCGATCGATCGCAAATATCGCCACGAACAAATTCGAAACCGGGATGAGGCCAAACGCCAAGCAGTGACTCACCGCCGTGGAGTATAGAGTCGAGCACACGAACCCGGTGCCCGTCGGCTAAAAGCAAAGGCACCAAAGTGGATCCAACATATCCTGCACCGCCAGTGACCAGAATGTTCATTCTATCTCCCATAGCTCGAGCTTCAAGTTCTAAACAAATGTTCTAACGACCTTTGGAATCCTGTTTCCCTCTCCAGAGCCATCCTTCGAAAGGGTCTGGCGACGTGGTTTCTCCTGAAAGGTCCGACCGCGAAATACAGACGCCATCGAAGTCACCCCACTACCGAGGCCGGCAATCAAAAACTCAAACAGCTTATCCCTTTGCATTTGCGAAGAGGCGCCTCTTAGCGGCCGATCCCGCTCGCCAAACTTGAGAACTGCGCACTCTCTGCCGAATGACCCCTGTGAGGACCCCAAAAGGAGTCCATCTGAAAGCTTGCCGCATCTCGCGCGGAGTGAGTTTTTTCTCGTGACCCAGCATGAGCTTTCCTGCGCTCACATCCAGTACTCCGTTCCATGGATCAGTTCTCAGAGTCTTAAGGTATTCCCTCTCAAGGCGGGCTGTTTCTTCTGAAAAAAGCTTATCTACTGCTTCAGGAAATGGCGCCCAAGCCCCATCGCTTAGGACGTTCTCGCGAAGCGCAGGAGTAGCGGTTCCCCAGATTGAAACCTTCGCACCAAAGTACAGCGCATAGGATACGTGGCTACCATAGGTATCGGTAGTCACGTATTCGAAGCTCTCAAAAAGCGCCCTCATTCGAGCGAGAGCATTTGCATCATCGATTCCAGCACCCCGAATTACGGGGATCCCACGACGCGCCAATTCATCAACCCACATCCCCCTGGCGATGCATTGCGCAGAGACACAGGCTGCCACAAAATTGAAGCGATTCCGGATAGATTCAATCTCACTAATATATCTGCTGGTTGGAGGCTGTATCACGTCCGTAACCAGTGAATGGGTGGGCATCACCAGTAGGCTGTTTGGAATTCGTTCGAGACCTGAGGGCTGAGTGTAGATGATTGGAAGTCCGATCGCTCGGACATCCCTATAACCACCTTCCTTCAAGAAGACGACTTCATCCGGTCGCGCTACAAAACATCTTGATGACTTGGGAGCCCCGTATACAAGCACCTCGGGCTGAATTTTCTGCCAGGGCGGCCATGTACCATGCTGCCAGTTTCCGGGGTAACGTTCTGGTACTTCTCCAAGGCCACAGTGTTTCGCAGCCACTTTGAGTGCCCCATAATAATCCCCGCCGTACGATCGACTCCAGGGCATCAGTCGAAACTCTGAAACTGGCGGCAGCCGTGAATTAATATCCGTGATCGTTAGGTTAGGATGCGCAGACATATCATTAACATACTGGTTTCTGAAGTCTTCAATCAAAAGTGTTCGATCACCTCTTCACAACAGTACCGTACGGTTCCCCCGGTAAGGACGGCAGCCAAGTGAACGGCGATGCAAATCGACAGTGTTACGCATTCATAACAGGTCTATCAGACCTTTGGCTTCCCATCGAGCAAGGTACGCCAATGTCTCACTTTCGGATATTCCCACGTGATCTGCCAATGCCCTAACACTTACCGGATGTTCCAAGGCGGGGACAAGGTCCATCAGGCTTCGCATTCGGCGGCGGCTATCAGTGAGACGATCTCCCAGGGCGATCTGTCCATAGTCGACATATAAATCATATTTCGGATTTGACAGGCAGATATTCCCCTCGAACTTTCGCATAACCATGGGCGACGCCTCGAGAATATCGACTGCCCCAATGAGCGCGTCCACGGCCTCATTGAGTGAGGTCTCTTTCATGATCTCTGCAGAATCCAGGCTAGAGTGGTACTCCCGATAGGGAAATCGTGAAAACGAAAGCATTGGAATACCATAATTTTCCCACACATATTCGTCGTTCACGATAATGCTTTCGAAAGGACCGGTGCGATAGGTCAAGCCTAGCTGATCGAGACTCGACTTGAGTGCGTGCGACACGCTCACCATGCTTCGCCTTGATTCCTGCACTGCTAGTGGCGTATCAGAACCAAGCATCTCTAGAAAGATGCCTTCAAGAATGCGCTGGCGCTCCTGTTTATCGAGCTGAGCCAAGTAAATCTCAGATCCAAGAATACCGGGAGAAAGAACAAGGGAATAGCTGAACTTGGTTTTTCGTCCCTGAAGCCGACGCATTACCTCCATGCCTACGACACAACCGGCCAATCCATCATTTGCAACCCCGGCATGATCGAGGCTGCCGCCAAGCACGATCGTAAAGTCAAGCGAGCCCTGATGTTTGTATTCCAGGATCTTCATCAGGCCTGGAGTCTCCGCAGTGCGAATGACGACCTCATAATCACCCGGGGTGAGACGGTCATACACAATCTTCGGCATACAAAAACCCCAATCCCTGCTCCAGCTTCGGAATAGCTGCCGATAATGGAAAGGAATCGAGTCATCATAGCGGTGGTCGTAGTGGACATGGCGAAGGAGTTCGTCCAAATCTACGGTTCCAGCAAAGCTATTTGAGAGTGCAATTACGCCAAGAGGATGGGCTGTTCCGTCATAAACCACTGTCCCCTGTTTGGAAATTCTCGCCTCCACAACATCCCAAGAGGGAGGAATCACCCATCCGTTGTGTTCGTAGGAACTGGGAACCGAGATTACGCGAAATGGAAGTTCGTCACACAAATAGCGCACAGCCTGATCATAGCCAAGAGAACACACCGCTCGACTTAGTGGCGTCAGGTCTTGCAACATCCGAATCATTGTCTTCATTTGAGAGGCCTAACTTGGTAAATCGTTGGTGTCGATTCTAGGTAATGTCAAAGGATCATCGACTTTAAGATCTGCAACACGGTTCTCGACCGCGAATCCAAGCTGACATCGACGAACCTTCAAAATTTGCAAAACCGACTCATTGTAGCCGCCGTAGGGATAGCACATCGTCCACTTGTCACCTTCCACTCCGACCATATTCAAAAACTGAAGTGAGCGATCAATTTCAAATGATTGCACATCTGCGGGAACGCGATTTAGCCAAACATGAGAAAAACCGTGGTTGCCGACGTGCATTCCATTGCGTCGCAGACATGCTATCTGATCCATGGACATGTATAGCTCGCAGGCAAAAGCAGCCTCGTCCGCGGTCACAAATTTGGCGAATAATCGCCGTACGATCTCTTCTCGCACCGGGCCCGGTAGTTCGTGCTGGAGAAGACTTTTGACGACACTCACTTCGCTGCTGTCGTAACGATGCTTTACCCTCTCTACGCTGAGATACTCTTCTCTTGTTTTCAATTGATATTCCGAGCGAAACTCGGCGAGAGACGAGAACACTTCATTAAGCAACGCTCCGGCATCGGAAACAGAAGCGAGCAAGAATTGGATCTTGTTGACGTCCAGCACTCTATGCTCAAGAGCTGGCCGTGCAGACGGGTAGAAGCATGCTTTAATGCCGCGCGAATCCAGTTGGGGAAACACATTTGAGAAGTGATCCGCGTACCCGTCGTCGAATGTCAAGAGAATCGGATTAGGTGGTAGTTCATCCCTTTCGCACGTAAGCGCAGCCAATAAATGATCGACTGAGACAGGGGTGTATCTACTCTGAATGTAATCGAGCTGTTTACAAAATCGTTCAACCGAAAGTCCCTTGATCCTAGGGTATCGTGAACGCTCGAGATCGCGTACATAGTGGTACATGACGATGGTGACTTTACGATCCATCAATAGAATTGGCTCCTCAATAATTCACCCTATAAATCTTCAGGTCACCGCAATCTTGTTGCTCAACTAGCCATCCTGGCAGTGGTCTCGGCAGGGCGATGTCTGTTCCGGGACGAGCAACAAGCCAATGGACTTGCCAGGTCTTGGCGGTGTTGTACATCAATCCCGGATCGGAAGTAGTGAACATCAGGTCATTGTCATGAAGTAGTGTCTCAAACCATGGTAGTAAAGTTTCGCCACGCTCCAGATACCCCTCAAGAAGCACCGGGCGCTCAGAGAGTGCAACATATCCGTAAGAGCGCTCTCGATTTGAGGCCAGGCTTTCCACACTATGTTTGTTCGTGGCAAAACGCTCGTTAGCTGAATCAAGTTCCCGAAGGCGATTCAGTCCTCGTACTTCGCCGGGAGCCAGAGATACGTCCATCTTCATCCGCCCCATGCCAAAGTTGAGCCATGGCGTAACCCATGCGAGGAAGCCAATCGATAGTGTGCCAATAAGAACCGCGGAAACCGCGTTAGAAAAGCTGGCATCCCGCTTCATCAGTTCGGAAACCCCAACGAGGAACAGCGCTGAAAAGGCACACAACAGAAGTTTGACCCCAAATGAATCGACGCCTGTGTGGCTGCGAGTTATCCGGGCGAAAACGCCAATCGAGATTCCCGAGATCGTGAGAAGGACCATGCCCAATTTCGCCAGCCTAAACCACGATGCGGCCCATTTCGACCGTTCAGAGCTGCGCCAGCAACCCGGGGTAACGCGGGAAAAGGCAAATATGCTGAACATGCACTGCAGATAATAGATGCCGTATCGTTGATTTCCGTCTCTGATGATCAAGAGGAGGTTGAACGTCAGCAAACCGAGCACACTCACTAAAACCAAAGCGGCAAGAGGATCCAATAAAGGTTTCGAAATCCAACGAAATCCCATTATTCGAAAACCGAGACCGACTATAAATCCGACAGTGAGCATCCACCATTGCGTAGCCGGGTGCGTATTGATCGTCGTCATCGCGGCATCCGAGGCATGGCTGTACCCCATTATGTGCCAGGCCCCCCAAAAAAGACTGACCATCAACAGAATTGACATCCACGACCGAGCCGACCCAAGATATCGCCAAAACAAAAGAATGCCCACTATACCTAAACAGTACAAAGCGGCCACTGAGTTCACAGGGACCGCCAGAGCTGGTAGAGCAAGAAGTGCGATTCCGCGCCAGCTTGAAGAAACCCCCCGTTCACTTTCGATGAGGCACAAGCCCATGATTGCAGTTATGGCGCCTAGACCGTGTAGCACCGAATGCCCTAATAAAAGATGACTAAACGGTCCCCCATCAGCAAGCACTTCCACCCCAGGTATCTTGAAAAGGATAGCTCCCGTCACATAACTTGAGCTGTTTCTCTCGTCCGTAAAGAGAGACAAGATAGAACCGTAAAAGAAAAGGCCGGCGACGGTAGCAATTCCCCCGAATTTTTCCTGGTTGATCCTTGATGAAAGCAGTGTTCCCAGTCCAAAACACGAAAGCACAAGCGCGCAGATCGATGCACCGCGAGTCACGCGAACCAAGGCATCTCCCAACTCAAGACCATCAATTCTGGAGATGACGGCGGCGGGTGCATAAGGCCCAAAGTGGTAAAGGAGATCCGCCGTAGCTGTTCCTGGGCTCTTGGGTGGAAGTTCATCTCTCTTAATGCTCGAAGCAATTGAATAGAAATGTTCCGTATCGGCGTATATCCAATTGAAGCTTCCATTCGCTTGCAAGACTGCGTCCTTGCGGGCCGGGAAGAAGAAGAACACCCCGCAGATCACTAGGGAGAGGATGGTTAGCGTTCCAACGTGGGGAACCGTCGTTTTCGCACAAATCGTGCGATCTTTCCAAAAACACACTGTTCCTATCCCGAACAGTCCGAGCCAAAGGGTCGGAACCCAGATAAGAGGCAGAGGCAATCGCAGCCAGAGCGCAGTGAAACCTGAGAGCGCAAGGATGCCCAGCGCCGGTGCCAGGAAGATTGCTTGGGATCGGGCAGGACGCGGGAGAGCCGCATAAATGATGCCGTAGCCTACTGCAGCAATTAGAACTCCGTATAAAAAAAGATTTACCGCGACATATACTGTCCCGCTCGCAAAAAAGGCCGCAATGATCCAAGGCAGGAACACAAAGGTCACAGCAGTAGACACTCTTCGATCGGAGAACAGAACACTCTTGAGATTCATATTTTCCGATCAACCTCCGGCCAATGTTCAATCGTAAGCTCACTTTAATTACGAGCCTTCAAGCAACGTCCCGAAGCGCTACGATCGAAACTAGTCGTCAATGATGATTCAAGCCTGTCGTCTAATAGCACTACGCAAGACGCTCCACTCTCGTCGGAGCGCTGCATCAGTATGTCGAGATTAACTTCTGTGGGTGAGCATCAATCCAATAGACGCTAGGAAATCTCTCAGGCTCCTCTGAGGTGCAAGACTCTGGAGAATCTACGATTCAAGTGAGGCTCGCACGGGGAAAGCCTCCAATGATTCGCAGCGCCTGGCTTTGAATCTTAGTGAAATCCATTTGCGCGCAGGAGATTCAATCCAATGAAAGCTCGCGATGGCAAGTGGAATACACACCGCTACATACATAAGGAATAGAAGCATATACAGCACCCAAAACTCGGTATGCGACCGTCCCCACAATAATGGCTGCATCGCCGGACCGAGAACATGCAGGATCGGAAGGTGAATGAGATACAGACCGAAGCTGCAATCGCCTAGAAATACCAGCCACTTTACGTTAAGTAATCGAGAAAAAACCGTGCTTCCGTTTGAAAGTGCCCACACAATGACACAAAAAAGCGGCGCCATACTTCCGTCACGCAACAATATGCTGCCCTGCATCGAGTTGTGAAACTCATCTGAAGTAAATTGCGCCACCCCAAGGCAGATTGCAAGGCCCGCGCCCAGAGCAGCATAGAGCGCCCACGGCTTAATGGGTGTTGTCCCGTTCTTTTCAATTGATAACACGTGTAGCCTGGCCATTAGAATCCCGAGGATAAAAGTAGAAACATGCAATGGCGGAAGATAAAGGAGAGACTCCAAGTCAAGAGACGTTGCATTGTGTGCCACCGCCAAAGCCAAAACGACGGCGACCAAAGTCTGCCCGCCAATATATACCAGAAACATCGAAACCACGATCCATTTAGAACGGAGCGACCAGATCCACACTCCAATAAAGGGAAAGAGCACATAGAACAGGGTCTCCGCTGACAGAGACCAGTTTGGAGTATCTATTCCCCAAAAACCCGAATACCACGCCTGGAGCAACAACAGGCTTGCGGCGAAGGTAGAACCAGTCTTAACGAGGGCGCCTTGATAACCTAAGTTGGCGACGTGCGAAGCAAAGAACCACGGCGAATCAGCAACAAGTGTCAACAAGAACACGGGATAGATGCGCGCAAAACGCGCCGCGTAAAACTTCTTTTTGTCAACCTGCTTAGACTGACGCAAATAGACCCAAGCAAGAACAAAACCGGAAAGAAAATAGAAGAGACCGACCCCTCCAAAGGACGCGGCAAAACGAAAGCCGAATCCACTGAGGCCTCTGGTCGGCACCAGACGTAACCAATGAAAAGCCATTATGTATAGGGCCGCCAGAAAGCGCACCGAGGTTATAGGTCGGCTCCAATCCTTGCTCCTATCAAAAGTTGACTTTCCATCGTAAGTCTCGATGCTCATAATGAGTGGTCTGTCCTGGCGCCCGGAACTCCTCAGAGGTCTATATGACTACAGAAAGTGAAATAAATGTAGATAACGAGGGTACCTGTTTAGAGAGCGGTCAAAGGGTAGCCGATGAAGTGCTCCGAATAATGTCTCCTACTTCGTTTCAACTACCCTGCTTCGATCGGTCGTTCGCCCCATCAACTGCAGCTTTACCAGGCACTCAGGCCTCCGTCAACAACGAGACAGTGCCCGGTAACGTAGCTTGACGCGTCGGAGGCAAGATAAACAAGTGCACCGACCATTTCGTCCGGCTGGGCCATGCGTGCCAAAGGAACGCGCGCAGAATAACGAGACTTGAATGTCTCGTTTTGTCCACTCTCTACGCCGCCCGGAACGAGTGCGTTGACTCGAATCCCTTTGTCGCCCCAGTTTCCTGCAAGGTAACGCGTCAGCCCAACCACTGCGGCCTTGGACGTCGAATATACAGCCGGGTTACTGATTTGGCGCCCGAGATAGTGCGAGCCCTCGTAGATCCGCTTGTCCGATGAGAGAAGACCATAAATTGAAGCGGTCTGAATGATGCTTCCCCCAGTCCCTTGTTTCTGCATCTGGCCGCCAACTGCTTGCGCAACAAGGAACATGCCGTCAATATTCACTGACATGATTCTTCGCCATTCGTGAAGTGAATATTCCTCAGTAGTCGCAAAGAATGCGTCAAGATCAGCCGACTTGGAAGCAGCATTATTATGCAAGACATCGATTGCTCCGAAGCGTTTCACAACTTGGCCTACCATGCCCGCGACCGATTCCGGATGCGACACATCACATGCCACTCCGAGTGCATGGGTGCCGTAGTCACGCTCAAGTTCCTCTGCGAAAGCTGCGCAACGATCCAGTTCCAGATCAACTACCGCCACCTGCGCACCAAATTCTGCGAGGCCCCGGCAAAACCGCTGGCCAAGGATGCCGACAGCGCCTGTAACGACGGCAGTTTTACCCTTCAATTCAAACAGATTTCTATATTGCGAGTTCATTGATAAACACTTCCCTGTTTTCTTTTTGAGCGGTTTGACCGGCGATCAATACACGCATAATTTCGAGAGTTCTTTCAGGATCAATTGCCGGCTGGCCTGTTCGAATGGACTCGCTGAAATGCCACAGCATTCTACGAAACATCGAAAAATTGTCTGTAATATCGAAAGTCCCGTTGCGCTTTGTACCAAATATCTCCAGATGAAACGTCCGCGCGCTTTCACCCAAGGCATCAATTTGAATCAACGCACCGTCATCCAGACGCACGGCGGCAGAGGCATGATCCGAGGGCAGCATCCGCACAGAAACAGGATGCGCTGGCGTAACGCCTAATGCGGCGTCAAGCAAATGAACACCGTATTTCTCCCAGGACAAGACGATAGCGCCTCTGATCAATTTCACTCGACCGTATCCGGCTAAATCTGCGCGCGCCTCGTCGAGTTCGCGAGCGTATCGCATACCGGAGCAGGACATCAACTTACCTTTTTCGAGATATGGCTTGAAAGTTCGCAGTTCAGAAGTTTTCAGACTTAGAGGCTTGTCGACAAACACGTGCAGGCCTGCTTTCAGCAAGGGCAAGGCCAATTCACAATGCGTCTCGTAATCATCGCGCGCAATAATTACCGCATCAACCTTACCAATCAGTTGCTGCGGATCTTCGACAGTATTGGGGATGCGGCAGGCCTCGCAGAGCCTTTCGGTTACCTCTCTATCCTGCGTCCATGCGTGGGTAATTGTTATTCCATCTATTCCAAACTCCGAGGGATCGCGCCGGCGAACATACTCATATATTCCAGGCCACCCCGATTTGGCTAACTTCTCATCGGAGTATCCGTTAATGATCGAACTATAAGAGAATGGATGTCCGTTCCCATCGCTGTAACCAAGGATCGCGATTCGCTTCATTCGGATGCCTCAAGCACACTCTTGAATCGTGCGTCCGCTTTGCCGCCCATCCAGTCAATACCCTCAAGATTTGGAAAAAGCGGTATCTCATACCCAAGCCAGAAGAACCGCCCAGTTGGTCCTTGTTCGCCTAACCCAAGCAGATAGTCGACCGTCGGATGGCAGGCCGACGGATCCATCGTGGCGTTCGGCGCCATTTCTGTTCGTACCGGCCCAGGACTCATCAGATTTATTCGAATGTTGAGAGCCGCACACTCTTTTGCGCAGGTGACGCTAATCGCGTTTAA
>Ga0157374_10004085_pt1 | contig 12254 bp, 8 predicted proteins | sample M25metaG_FD_115308 | JGI IMG/M metagenome (GOLD analysis project Ga0157374, IMG submission 115308) | Miscanthus rhizosphere microbial communities from Kellogg Biological Station, Michigan, USA - M2-5 metaG | ecosystem: Host-associated > Plants > Roots > Rhizosphere > Soil | place: USA: Michigan...
ATCCAAGGTGGGGTATGCTGCCAGTACATTTAATTCAGAGACCATTAACCGCACCGCCCCGGTTAGCCCGCTTGATGCTTTACAAGGCAAAATAGCAGGTGCCGATATTTCACATATCGGCGGTCCTGGCTCTTCTACCAAAGTTGTACTGAGGGGATACGGAGTTATCGCTGGCGGATCTAATTAACCACTGTATGTTGTGGATGGGGTGCCTCTTAGTGATGCAAGGTTTGGATCCAGTAATGGCAATACGGATTTTGGGAATTCCGCAGGCGATATTAATCCAAGTGATATTGAAAGTATTACCGTGTTAAAAGGAACTGCAGCCTCTTCTCTCTATGGCTCCAGTGCCAAAAACGGCGCCATCATGATCACGACAAAACGTGGGAAAGCGGGCAAATTAAAAGTTGAATACAACGGCTCCGCCAACTTCAGCAAGGTTGGCAAACTACCCGATCTTCAAAAAACTTTTGGCCAGGGCTGGAGCGGAACTTTTATTTTATCAGAAAATGGAAGCTGGGGACCAAAGCTGGATGGCAAGGAAAGGCTTTGGGGCTCGATTGTTGATAATTCCCAATTGCTGAAGCCCTTCAGTTTTATCGATGATAATATACGAGATTTTTACGATATAGGCACTGAATATAACAATACCATTGCTCTTTCTGGCGGCAGCGACGTAACAAGCTTTTATTTCTCGTATGGCAATGTAACAAGCAACGGAGTCATTCCATCGAATTCCGATAATTTGCAGAGAAACTCTTTTGCTCTTCGCACAAATAGCAGATTCAATAAGTTTACTGTTAATAGCTCTTTCAACTATGTCAACAGAAAAGTGAATGTGCCCTTCACCGGCCAGGGTGTAAGTGCAGGTACTTCCACCTTCGAAAACATTTTACAAATACCTGTTGATATCAAGATATCGGATTTCAGAGACTATAAGAATAAATTTTTCAACATAGACAATTATTTCACTCCTTACGCTGAGAATCCTTACTATCCTTTGTATGAGAACCGCAACTCGCAAAATTCAGATCGGTTTTTTGGGAATGTGGACGCCAACTACAAATTCACCAATGAATTGTCTGCCCAGTTGCGTATAGGTGGAGATTTTACTAATGCCCGGACCTTTGAGTATAAAGCAGTCAATGCACCAAGCCCCGGCAGTTGGAATGATGGCAATAATCCTGAAAGCGCACCAAAAGCTCCGGATGTAGGTTCTGTTACTGAGACAAGTAATTATCTAGGGGTGATCAATGGAGATTTTATTTTAAAATATAGTAGAAACTTAAACAGCGATCTTACACTTGAGGCGCTTGCTGGCTATAATTACAACCAGCAGAGCCAAAAAGCAGTTGCTGCTTCGGTCACTAACCTGGTAATCCCTGGTTTTTATAATCTCTCTAATTCGAGTGTGAAACCAACGGCAACGGATCAAACGATCCTCCGGAGATTGATGGGAGTATATGCACAGGCAGTTCTTGGATATAAGAATCAACTATACCTCACACTGAATGCAAGAAATGACTGGTCTTCAACTTTACCCATTGACAACAATAGTTTCTTTTATCCGGGGGCAAATCTTTCATGGATAGCTTCTCAAACTTTTGACCTGTCCAGAACCGCTATTTCACTTCTGAAGTTCAGGGCTGCCTATGGTAAAACAGGTTCGGACGCACCTCCCTACAATGTGTATCCTATCCTGACAATAGGGGATGTTAGCCTTCCTTTTGGCTCAATCACTTTTCCATTTAACGGCGTGAGCGCTTTTGGAATCGCTAATACATTAGGTAACAAGGGTCTGAAACCGGTGATAACTTCTGAAGCAGAGCTTGGAACAGAAATAAGATTTTGGAAAAACAGGTTAGGGTTCGACGTTGCAGTGTACGATAAAAGAACGGACGGCCAGATATTTACAGTTCCAATTAGTCCATCAACAGGATATACCGGGTTGGTTCAGAACCTCGGCTTAGTGAGCAATAAAGGCATTGAGGTAAGTGCAGATGGTAAACCGGTCGTGACAAAAGATTTTACATGGTCCATTTCATATACTTTTTCAAAGAACTGGAATAAGGTTGAAAACCTGACCGGCGGTCCGGATAAAGTGATCTTATCTTCTGTCTACGATGTAGAGATGGATGCATACCCCGGCAAAACTGTGACGGGAATATATGCGCCTATTCCTCAATTCACACCCGACGGAAAGATCATTGTAAACCCCGCTACCGGAATACCCCTTGCCGATCCAACAAAATCCTATTATGGCGATGGAGCTTATGATTACATGATGGGCATGGTCAATACGCTCACATATAAAAATTGGGCATTGAATTTTTCTCTTGACTACAGAAGAGGGGGCGTCATGTACAGTGGTACTGCCGACCTGTTATTGTTTACAGGCAATAGTTACGTTACTACGTACAATGATCGTCGTCCATTCATTATTCCAAATTCAGTCGTTCAGACGGGAGTGGATGGAAACGGTCATGCTCAATATGCAGAGAATACAACACCCATTGATGAACTGCATTATGATTCTTATTGGTATCCTACGTCAAACCTGGCCCAATCATACCAGGATCGGATCATTGACAGATCGTTCTTAAAGTTGAGAGACATTTCCTTGGGCTATAATTTTCCTAAAAAATGGGCTTCTAAAATCAGTGCAACGAATTTGAATCTTGCTGTGTACGGGCGCAACTTCCTCTTGTGGACGCCGCAATCAAATATTTACATAGATCCGGAGGCATCCAACCTGGGTAATGATCTGACCAGCCAATTGGGTGAGTTCAGAACAGCACCAGTTTCAGTACAATTCGGGGTACAGTTAAGAGCAACATTTTAAAAAGTCAAATCATGAAATCTAACATAAATAAGAAAACAATTTTATCGGGATTACTATCGCTTCTGTTACTTGCAAGCGCATGCAATAAAGCGTTAGATATAAACCAGGACCCCAACAATCCATCTCTCGATCAGGGGAACCCCAGGCTTGTATTTCCTGCAGCAGTGATGGCCACAGCGGGTATGGAAGGCGGTGATATCGCAATACTTGGTGGCATCTGGGGCGAGTATGTTACGCAATCAGCGTTGGCAAATCAATATAAAAATATTGATGCTTACGATGTAAAGAGCACTGATCTCAATGCACAGTACAGCGGTTTATTTACCGGTGGTTTAAAAAATTATCAGTTTGTAATTGATAAGGCAAGGGATGCGCAGGACTGGAATTTTTATCTTATGGCGGAAGTGATGAAAGCTTACACTGCAGGTCTTTTGGTAGATCTCTATGATAAAATACCCTACACGGAAGCATTGGGGGGATCGTCAAATCTGAATCCACAGTTTGATAACGGTGACGCAATATACACCGATCTTATTGCGGGTATTGACAGCGCATTGACGAAAGATTTCACAGCATCTTCAAATTCAGTTCCCGGTACGTCAGACCTGATATTCAGTGGAGACATGGACAAATGGAAACGCTTCGCCAATACAATGGAATTGAAGTTGTATCTGAGAATGGTCAATGCAAATGCCGCTGCCGCACAAGCAGGCATTCAAAAGTTATATTCAAACGGTGCAGAGTTCTTAGAGAGTGATGCGGGTGTGTTTGGGTTTACTGATGTTCCTGGTCAGGACAATCCATTGTATGAACAAAATATCCGGCAATTAAATACTCCAAACAATTTACGGGCGAGTAGAACATTTGTAAGCTGGCTCGAGGCAAACAATGACCCGAGGATCGTCAGTTTTTTTGGAACGAATTCACCCAACTCAATTCACCAGGGAGACTATCTTGGGACAGATCCCTCGTATCAAAGTGCTGCGGTCTTTGTGCAGGCGCCGACTGATCCCGTGATATTTATTTCAGCTGCAGAATCTTATTTCTTACAGGCAGAAGCCAGGGAGCGTTATTTTTCAGGCGACCAAGCAGCATCCTTGTACAACCAGGGAGTAATTGCTGCCTTTGCCGCTGTAGGGCAAGATGGAAGCTCATTCGTTACCGGCGCATATAAGTATCCAACAGGTGGCAGTTTTGACCAAAAGATACAAGCGATCTCAACGCAGAAATGGGCATCATTTGCATATGGAGTTAATTTTATTGAAGGTTTTTTGGAAAAGCAAAGAACGGGTTACCCACGTACGAGTCCTGTTTACTCAACCGATAATTCATATGTGCCGGGTGAGTTTGTTGTTTCAAAAAATTCTGTATTGCCACCAGGAGCTCTTCCAAGAAGACTTCAATATCCTGATGTTGAAGTTTCAAGAAACAGCAATACTCCTGAATTAATTCCAATTACAACACCTGTATGGTGGGCTAAACCATAAAAAATTATTAGTATGAAAAAATTCATTCCATTATTTTATTCTTTGATTGCGGTCTTGTTCGTTGCCTGCAACAAAGATGAAATTCATAATACTGAAGACAAGGTTGGCATTTCCAGGGTTACACATTTCCCCGTGCTGACTCTCAACGGTGATAGATACATGACGATCGAGCAAGGCGGTTCTTTTACCGATCCAGGCATTGTCGCGACTGAGGGAGGTGCAGATATTCCTTATACAACAGAAGGATCTGTAAATACAGGCGAAGTTGGCGTTTATGACATCACCTACCGCGCGGTAAACAAAGACGGCTTTCCTGCATCTTTAACCAGAACTGTGATCATTTATTCCACTGAAGCAAGTGGGGCCGCTAATGATCTATCCGGTACATATGTGCGCACCAGTAACGGGATATCGAGTACGTGGACCAAGATTGCTCCAGGAGTCTATACTGTATTTAATCCCGGGGGAGCTGCGGGGGTTAGTCTGACTGTGGTGGCGTTTAATCAAACAGGAAATACGATCCACATACCTGAGCAAACGATCGGCGACGGATCTACTATGACCTCTGCACAGGAAGTTTACAGCGCCGGCCCGCCCGCTACATACACATGGCAGATATTGAACCCGGGATATGGAACGGGGCTAAGAACTTTTGTTAAACAATAAAAATTTCCACTCAAATATGAAAAAGATATTCTTCTTATCCGGAGCTGTGATCTTCCTTCTTTGTTCCTGCAAAAAAAATTTGCCCGACGTGGGTAAAACAGCCGCAGAAAAAATGGCAAATGAATGGTGGGTTACGCTCGACCAGGGGGGCACACAGGACGCGCTTGGGCTTGGCCATTTTAAAATTGCAACATACAATACTTCGGCCAATGATGACTCTATTTGGATCGACGACTTTCAAAGCGGCTGGCAGGTTAAGTTTAAGGCCAAAGCCGATTTCAACAATTTGACTTTTTCTACAACTGATGCGGCAAACGAATATTACCCCATAACTGTTAATTTGACCGATGGCAAGATCCTCTTAAATGCCGGGCACTCAAAATCAGGAAATGTGGTTGACAGCATTCACATGCAAGTTGAATTCTCAGACGATCCGGGAACGATCTACGAGATGAATGGTGGTGCCAGGACAAGATTTGCTGAGGATGAATATTAGTATCTAGTAGGGCATCGACATGCTTCGATGGGGCCACTTCAATAGAAGTGGCTTTTTTATTCTTTTTATATAAGGTCTAAGTCTCTGAATTTACGAACACGGATATTTAGAAAGTTTGACAAAGCCCCTAAAGAAGAGCTTTTGGTTTTTTATTTTTTAAAAAGGGAGGTCAAAAAAATTGTTTTTTTAAAAATTGTTAAAAATTCTTTTTCTTTGGCGCAGCATTTCAAAAGGTGTGGTTGTCTCGGTTTCAATTCCATCTCCTTTGAAATGGGACTTTTTGTAGAAAACTATTGCTTTTAATTAAAAATTGACTTTCACATGAGAAAACTTGCGTCACTGCTTTCAGTGCTGATGCTGCTATGCACATTTGCACTCGCGCAAACCCGCACAGTTACGGGTCGCATTATGGACGAAAAGGGAGAATCCATTCCCTTCGCTACAATCATTGAATCAGGAACTAAGAACGCCGCTAAAGCCGATGCCAACGGCTTATTTAGCATTAAGATTAAGGAGGGGGCACAACTTATAGTGTCTTCAACCGGTTTTAACACGCAAACAGTTACTCCCGATGCTACGGGAGTTGCCAACGTGAACCTGGCAACAAAACAAGCTGAATTGAAGGAAGTTGTTGTTACTGCAGCGTTGGGTCAGATGAAACAACAAAGGCAATTAGGCTATGCGGCGACAAATATCCAAAGCAAGGAGATTACCGCGACAAAACCTATCAGCGTTGCCAATGGATTAACGGGTAAAGCCGCCGGTCTACAGATAAACTCTGTTAACAACGGTTTGTTTGCTCCAACCCGTATGACGTTGCGCGGAAATAGGTCATTGACTGGTAATAACCAGCCGCTGATCGTCGTTGATGGAGCGATCTTCAATAACGATATCAGTACAATAAATACTGAGGACATACAGGACGTCAGTATCCTGAAGGGTTCAAGCGCTTCTGCTATTTATGGTTCTGATGCTTCCAACGGGGTTATCGTGATCAATACAAAAAGAGGAACAAGAGGCAAGCCACAGGTTAATTTTTCCACTACCGTTCAGGTGGAGACTCTTTCTTACATGCCTGAACTTCAGAACAGGTTTGGAAGTAACGGAGGTGAGAAGTTTGTAAACGATTTTAATGATCTTTCTACATATATACCTTATGAAAACCAGAGCTACGGACCAGAATTCAATGGAAGGCTTGTTCCACTGGGTAGACCTATAGAAGACGGTACCACGCAAATGGTTCCTTATAGTGGCCAGGGCGAAAGCGCAAAGAAAAAATTTTTCGACAAAGGAATTACCACCCAGAATAACTTTTCTTACGCCGCTGGTGATGAGAACAGCCGCTTTTATTTAAGTCTGCAGGATGTCCAAACAAGGGCGATCATGCCAGGCGATAAAGGACGCAGGGATGTATTTCGCGTTGGAGGTTCAAGGACCTACGGTATCTTTTCGGCTAACTATACCATGTCGTACACTTATAAAAATACAGACTACACAAATACAGGACTTGTTTACGAATTAGTGATGAATACCCCGATGCATGTACCTCTGCAGAACTACAAAGACTGGGGTAATGACAGGTATTCTACTCCAGACGGATATTACAATGACTATTTTGACAATCCATGGTGGGTTATCGGAAACCAGCGTCAAAAAAACACTGACCACAACCTTACAGGCAATGTGCAGTTTAACTTAAAACCACTAAGCTGGTTGAATTTATCTTATCGTCTTGCTGCCAGCAATCTTAGTAACAGGTACGAAGCTACAAGCAGCCCTAAGTCTTTTTCTGACTTTACAAAAACAAATAAGGTTGTCCTTTATTCAAAACCCGATGGTTCGGGCGTTGACAGTGTTATAGAATCGCCGAAATATAACGTTGTGTCTGAAGGAAATGCTTCTTATGGAAATGCAAACTATTCAAATTTCCTACTTTCGTCTGACTTCATAGCTTCGATGGACAAGAAACTTTCCGAGGATTTTAACCTGCAAGCTTCCATCGGAACAACTTATATTGATAACAAGATTACAGGAATAGGTGTTTCCGGCCCCTTGGTAATTCCTGTGTATAATATTAATAACGTACAAGGGGTACCTACTTTGGCTGCTGGAAATACCGGAAACTTTTTTAGAGAAGCAAGAAAATTGGGTTTATTTGGTGAAGCTACTGTAGGATACAGAAACTTTGCTTTTCTACATGGATCTTACAGATCGGATATTGATTCAAGATTATCAAAAGACAATCGCTGGATACCTTATTACGATATTGATGCATCATTAGTGGTCAGCGATCTTATAAACGGGATGAAGGACAACAGAATACTCAGCTACGTGAAAGTCAGAGGGGCTCATTCGGTAACAGGTAACGCTTCCGCATTGGGAGGAGGCTCAGCTTACATAGCAGATGGTGCCTATGTCATCAACCCAACGTATAATGTTGCTCCTGGCTTTCCCTTTGGAGGTCTGGGTGGCTATTCGTTAAGCACACTCATTGCCAATCCAAATTTAAAGCCTGAACAGGTTAGTGAAAATGAGATTGGGCTCGAACTTGGATTCTTAAAAAACAGGTTTGTCCTGAATGCTTCAGCTTATCAATCAGAGTTGACGGATGGAATTGTGACCGCAAATACTGCGTCGTCAACCGGGTCATATTTTGCCCTGTTAAACGCTGCGAATACGAGGAACAAGGGTGTTGAATTGGAACTTAGATCTGCGATTATTAAGAACAGGGACTGGACATGGTACCTGAATATTAACTATACGCATTATGAAAATAAAGTGCTCTCCATTAACGGTGATGTAAAGTCTTTGGGAATTGCCGGTGCAAATCCTAACGCTTATGCCGTAGTAGGTCAACCATACCCTGTTATTGAAAGCCGTGATTGGGTTAGAGACGACCAGGGTCATGTAATCGTAAATGCTACTACCGGTAATCCATCACGTGATCCCAACCTCAAAGTATTGGGAAATGCAACTCCTAAAGACATTTTAGGAATTACCACCAACTTGAGGTGGAAAAATTTGACGTTTACTGCAACCGCTGATTATCGCGGTGGATACAAAATATTCAACACCATTGGCCAGTATATGGATTTCACCGGAATCGCTTCAACAACTGCGATCACAGGCCGTCAGCGTTTCGTGTTTCCAAATTCCGTGTATGATGACGGGACCGGCAAGTACGTTACAAACACCAATGTTACTGTAGACGATGCCAACTTTAATTTCTGGCCAGGCTTGTACAGGAGCGTCGGTGCCAACTATGTGGTCAGCGCGGATGCATGGAAATTGAGAGAGGCTGCCATCACTTACGATATTCCGAAGAACATTTTTGCTGCTACCAAGATCATTCAACAAGCAACGTTGACTGTTGCTGGACGTAATCTTATCATGCTAAGACCTAAAACAAATGTTTGGACAGACCCGGAATTCAGTGAAGATACAGGAAACGGCGTAGGAAGAACTTCTGAAGCTCAGGCTCCTCCTACAAGAATATTTAGTGCAACCTTGTCTATTACATTTTAATTAATTGAATTTTCAAAAATTAAGATTATGCTTAAGAAAATAAACTCCATTTTTTTGGTAACCGCTTCAACGATCGTTTTGTTGTCGGTTGGCTGCAAAAAAGGAACCTTTGATATAAATAGCCCCAATCCAAATGTTCCTTCCACTGTGGAACCCGCATTCATACTCCCGGCGGCGATGACAACCACTGCTGTGATTGTTGCAGGAAACCCCGGCGGCGGATCACAATCGGGGAATGATCTATTTAACATCTATATGGGCTATTGGGCAGTGAGTGGTGATTACATCCCCAGTGCTGCTTTATTGCAATACACTTTAACTACAGATTTTGGATCTAATATCTGGGACATGGCCTATCCCAACTTGAAAAATTATAACGTCATTGAAAACACAGTCGATGCCGGTAATAATTACAGAGCAATTGCAAAGACGATGAAGGCCTTACTGTTTTCCCGTTTGGTGGATATCTATAACAATATACCTTACACGGACGCATTAAATGGTGGAACAAATAATTTTCCTACCTACGATGATGCTGCATCAGTGTATAAAGCCCAGGTGGATCAATTGGATTCAGCAGTGGCCTTGATCAACTCTGCCGCTACTTCGGATGCTGCTCCAGGCGATGACGATATTATGTTTAGTGGCGATATGGATGCCTGGAAGACTTTTGCCAATACAGTAAAGCTGAAGATATTAATGCATCTGACACAAACGTCCGATGGTCCGGGCTATATCCAGTCAAAATTGAGCGGGATGACCACCGCTGATTTTATTGGAACAGGTGCTGACGCCGGGGTTAACCCAGGGTACTCTAATGACGCCAACAACCATCAGACTCCTTTATGGAATGATATAGGCTCCAACACGTCAGGAACAACCTATACTAACAATGCTTATTTCAGGGCAAATAGTTATGCGGTTAATTTTTACCAAAGTACAAACGATCCACGCATTGGACTGTTCTATTCGCCCAATAGCGCCGGGGCTATCCAGGGTCGCGCTTTTGGAAGCACTGCTTTGGAGCACAACGATGTGATCTCAGGCATCGGTGGGCCCAGCTTGGGTAAAAATCCAGCCACTACCGGCTCATTGCAAGATCCTGGTCAACCCGCATATATCATTACATCTACCGAAAGCTTGTTTTTGCAGGCAGAGGCAGTGCAAAGAGGATTCTTACCGGGAAATGCAGCCGCATTATACCAGTCGGCTGTTGAAGAGTCATTCCGCTTATTGGGTGTAGCCAATTATGCAACTGCCGCTGCAACATATACTGCCCAGGCAGGTGACGCAACTAATTTTGCCGGATCGTCGAACAAGATAAAAACAATTATTACTCAAAAATGGGCTGCGTTAAATACAATTGATCCCGTGGAATCATGGAGTGATTGGAGAAGATTGGGAATCCCTTCTAATCTGCCCATATCTATTTATCCGGGAACTACTGCTCCACATATTCCTTACAGGTTATTGTATCCAACTTCAGAATATAATTACAATGGTCAGAATGTGAGCGGGCAGGGCAATATCGATGCGATAACATCTAAGATTTTCTGGATGCCTTAAACTAATTCAAAATGAAAAAAATGAAAATAGATATGAAAAAATTTATCAGTATATGTGCGGTCGTCTCTTTTCTGATATCCCTTACGGGGTGTTTGAAGGACGATCCTCTCAATGACTTTAAGAGTACTGCAAAACCTATCATTGAGTTGCCTTACCATGGCCTGGAAGGTTTTGCGTCAGACGCTGTATTGGCTGCCGGAAAGGTGGATCCCATAGTCCAACCAATAGTAGTCAATATTGCTTCAGTTGATCCATTGTCATCTTCAGTGAATTTTACACTAGCCGTCGATGATGCCTTAAGAACACAATACAATGCAACCGGAGGTGTGCAATATGAAGCGCTTCCAGATTCTACTTATTCATTTACGGAAAAGAGTGGAACGATCAGTGCTGGTTCAAGGCTTGACACTTTATACGTCACTTTTTTCCCTGAAAAAGTTGATCCAACCATCAACTATATGCTGCCAATCAAAATTGCAGATGCTTCGGGGCAAACCATAAGCGGTAATTTTGGGGCGGCTTATTTTCACATGATTGGCAATCCATTGGCAGGTAACTATAACTGGGATTTCAAAAGATGGCCGAACAACATTGGACCCGCCTCCGGTCCTCCGGATGGAGCGTCGTTTACCGACGTTGCTACATTCTTACCTGATGACCCAACGACAATAGAAGCTCCCTCTGGATACTACACTGGACAACCTTATATTTTGACCTTTGATAACAACAATGGCACGCTCTCTAATTTTAAAGTTAAATCAAGTGACGCTATGCTGGCTGATTTTGATGCGGGCGGCATTACCGTTATTGAGGCACCAAGCTTATTGATAGCAGATCCGGTTACAAAACATTTTCAGATTAAAATGATCGTGTTCAATGGGTCAGCATTTAGATATTGCCTTGATGATTTCACACCGCAGTGAGCAATGAATTGTTCAGAGGCATAGTAGAACTCGAAGTTTGACTTCAGAAGAAACAGTTGCCCTGAGCACTCAATAAAAAAGCTATTTCATTTAGGAATAGCTTTTTTGTTTATTCAAATCCCTTAATCAAATTATTTGAATCGTTATGAAAACAATTTTCTTGTCTTTGATTTTTCTCGTTGGTACAACCTTCATTGTTTACAGTCAGTCGGACTCCGCTTCAAGGAAGCAAACACTGCACGGAGTAGTAAAGAATGAAAAAAATAAACCCATACAAAATGCACGCGTGATCGTTGAAGGTGAGGAGTCCGGAACCGTAACCGACAGCCTGGGATATTTTAAAATAGATGCAAAGCCTAATGCCGTATTAATTATCAATGCTGACGGTTATGACCCCTTGATGCAGGAAATCAAGAGTAAAGAGTTGATCCAGGCGGTAATGGTAAAAACCAGATCATCGAATGATCATGCCGGCTCTAATGAAATTCTTAAGCAACAAACTCTTTCCAGGTCATTCGACGATTTTGAAAAGGGAGGAACGGGACCGATGTCACATACCGGCCTACTTCCAGTGATTCATCAAAATGAAGATACAAAAGGAAGTCGTTACTATTTTAAGGACTGGGTGAGGGGAACCGTGGTTGACAAGAGCGGTGCTATCGTTAGTGACGAATACTGTTTATTCAATTACGATAAGATGGCACACGCTTTACTTGTGACCAAAGACTAAAAAGCAATGATCCAGGTAA
>Ga0157374_10004087_pt1 | contig 12246 bp, 9 predicted proteins | sample M25metaG_FD_115308 | JGI IMG/M metagenome (GOLD analysis project Ga0157374, IMG submission 115308) | Miscanthus rhizosphere microbial communities from Kellogg Biological Station, Michigan, USA - M2-5 metaG | ecosystem: Host-associated > Plants > Roots > Rhizosphere > Soil | place: USA: Michigan...
CGAGCAAGGCGGCCGTGCGCAACCTCGCGCGGACCTGGGCGGAAGACCTGAAGGGCACCGGCATCCGCGTCAACGTGCTATCGCCCGGCGCGACCGCGACCGACCTCGCGAAGGAAGCACTCGGCGAGGAAGGCCTGAAGGCCTACGGCGCGATGACCGCGCTCCAGCGCATGGGCGATCCCTCCGAGATCGGCGCGGCGGCCGCCTTTCTCGCCTCGTCGGACAGCAGCTTCATGACCGGCAGCGAGGTCGCCGTCGATGGCGGCCTGGCACAACTCTGACCACGGCGCGGTCCCGCAGCGGGCTCACCAGCCACGCCATTCGCGGAACCACGCTTCCCAACCTTTACGACAAAACAACACAGGAAGAGAGACCATGAAAAACCTTGAAGGCAAGATTGCAGTCATCACCGGCGGAAGCAGCGGCATTGGCTTGGCCACGGCCAAGCGCTTCGTGGAGGAAGGTGCGCATGTCGTGATCACCGGACGACGGGAGAAAGAACTGAAGGAGGCCGCAGCCTCCATCAAGACAAACGTGACGACGGTCGTCGGCGACGTCTCGCGCCTGGAAGATCTCGACCGGCTCTATGCCATCGTGAAAGAGAAACATGGCCACATCGACATCCTCTTCGCGAACGCGGGCGCGGGCACCGTCGCACCGCTCGCGTTGGCCACCGAGGCGCATTTCGACCAGACCTTCGACGTCAACGTGAAGGGGCTGTTCTTCACCGTGCAGAAGGCGCTTCCGCTCTTCGAGGACGGCGGTTCGATCATCCTGAACTCGTCGGTCTCGAACGTGCTCGGGCTCCCGGGCTTTACCGTCTACGCCGCGAGCAAGGCGGCTGTTCGCAACTTCGCGCGCGGTTGGGCGTTGGAATTGAAGGACCGCCAGATCCGCGTGAACTGCGTGAGCCCCGGAGCAATCGACACCCCGGCCCTGGCGACGACGACGGGCCTGACCGCCGAGCAGGCCGAGCAAGCAGTCGCACAGTTCACCACGCAGATCCCGATGGGTCGCCGAGGCGTGCCCGCGGAAATCGCGGCTGCAGTCGCGTTCCTCGCCTCCAATGAAAGTTCCTACATCACCGGCATCGATCTCGCCGTCGATGGCGGCATGGCGCAGGTCTGATCCCGACGCGCATCGCGCTCGTCGCATGCCCAACCGCAAAGGAGATTGCAATGTACGACCAATCAAAACAATCCGAGTTGATCAAGTTCGCACGCGTCGCTGCGGGCTCCGCCGTCATCGACGTTTACCCAGGCGACGGCGACTGGACGCGTCTGTTCTCCGACATCGTGGGACCCAAAGGACGTGTCTACACTTTCGTGCCGGCCGAAGTCGCCGACTTCAAGAACGATCCGGTCGGCCGCATGCGCACGCTTGCGAAGGAGCCGGGCCGCGAGAACGTCGAAGTCGTCTCGGTGGACCTCGTCGCGATGGCGGAGGCCATCCAGCCAGCGGATGTCCTGTGGCTGCACCTGTTCTACCACGACCTCCACACCGCGCTGATGCAGAAGAAGGGCGCGACCGCGGCCGACTTCAATCGCGCTGTCTTCGAGCGGCTGAAGCCCGGCGGCTCCTACGTCATCATCGACCACGCCGCCGCCACCGGAACAGGCACGAGCAACGCCCAGTCGCTGCATCGGATCGACCCTGCAACCGTCCGCAAGGAGGTTGAAGCCGCCGGCTTCGTACTGGACGCGGAAAGCACCCTGCTCGCGAACAAGGACGACCCGCACGCGATCAAGGTGTTCGATCCCGCGATCAAGGGCGAGACCGACCGCTTCGCCTATCGGTTTGTGAAGCACTGACAAGTCCTTTCCCCGACTTCATGTCGACGTCCCCGATGGGATCGTCATCCCAGCGCAGGCCCTTGCCCGTCATCCCAGCGAAGGCCCTTGCCCGTCATCCCAGCGAAGGCCCCTGCTCGTCATCCCAGCGAAGGCCCCTGCTCGTCATCCCAGCGAAGGCTGGGATCCAGTTCTTGCACTTGCCCCTGAAGATCAAGCGCAGAACTGGACCCCAGCCTGCGCTGGGGCGACGGCAAGAGAAATGAGTCAAGAACTGGACCCCAGCCTGCGCTGGGGCGACGGCAAGAGAAATGAATCAAGAACTGGACCCCAGCCTTCGCTGGGGTGACGACTTGTTGGGAGAAATGCTCTCTTTTGCTCGTCATCCTCGCGCAGGCGGGGATCCATTTTGATTTTGCCCTAGAAGATCAAGCGCAGAACTGGACCGACGACCCCTATCAGCCTCAAAGCTGCCCCCGCATCGCCCCTGCAATCCGCATAAAGGCCGGTTTCAACTGCGACCACGCGGCTGGCGAAAGATGCGATGCGAGGTTCGGACGCAGGAACGGTCGGCGCCGGATGACATCTCCGGCGCACGCGAAGGCGACGCGATTGGTCCCGTCCTCCTCGCGGACGCTGAACACTGCACCGGCAAAACTCCGGCGGATGCGTTCGACCTGCACGTCGTCGCTTCCGCAGTACAGATTCACGACCATCACACCGTCCTCGGACAGCGCATCCCGGCATTGGTCGTAAAACTCCTGCGAGGCCAGGCGCGAAGGCAGGCCCTGGCGTGTGTAGGCGTCCACCAGCAGCACGTCGAACCGTCGCGGCGAACGCGCGATGAAGCACGCCCCGTCGTCCAGATGAATGCGGAACCTTTCGGAATCGGCAGGAACCATGAACGCATCGCGCAGCGCGAGCACATGCGGATTGATCTCCACCACGTCGATGCGCGACTGCGGCAGTTCGCGAAAGCAGAACTTCGCGAGCGAGCCGCCACCCAGCCCGACCATCCCGATCCGTTCCGGGCGAGCATTGAACAACAGGAAGCCCATCATCGTCCGCGTGTAGTCGAGCACCAGCCGGGTGGGCTCGCGCTTCGACATGCGGCTCTGGAATTCGGAAGGTTCGAAGTGCAGCGACTTGTATTGCCGCGTTTCATCGACGTACGGCTTGCACAGGTCGTTCACGTGTTCGGGCACGCAACCTCCTTCTGGCAGTGTGCAACCGGGTGGCTCGGAGTCGAGCCTAATGGGGTACGTCCCCGTTATTCTGATATGTAATGTTCTTGCTCGTCATCCCAGCGTAGGCTGGGATCCAGTTCTGGCTCTCTCTAGCGAGGATGAACAAGAACTGGACCCCGCTTGGCTCGCACCATCCATGGCGCTCACCCTTGCGGGCCAGCTTCGCTGTTCGCGCGCGATCCGATCGCGCGCAGTCTCTGGGGTGACGACGCGTTCAGAGGTTCTTAGCGTTACGCCGAAAGCGCGCGCTCTTGTTGTCATCCCGAGCACCGCGAGGGATCTCGAAGTTCCCGGAGCCAAGGGTCCCTGGGATAAGGTGCGCCGATGAGGCCGAACGAAGATCGCTGGAGGATCGACATGACGCTGAAGGCCGCACTCGCCGCTCTCGTTTTCTTCTGGAGCGCATCCTGCGTTGCGGGCGTGCCGGTTGCGACGACGCTGACCAGCCATACCGACCACTATTTCCACCAGTATTACGGCGAAGGCAAGGAGATGCTGTGGCTCAAGCGCAACGGGTCGTATTCGATCACCGAAGTTGAAAATGGGAGCCTTGCCAGAGTCATTGATCGGGGTCGATGGATGTCGGTGGGCGGTCACCTCTCGCTTTCATCCGAGAAGTCACTGGTATCCATCCAAATGGAAAACCTCGACGTTTCCTTCATTGGAGGGCCGTGCGCACTGCGTCTGATGTCGACGTTGCGACGACAGATTGCCGCAGCGAAAGCGCTGCCCATTAAGTACCACGCGAAAGCTTGGTCTGAACAGTCAGGCGGTGCCATCTTCAGCGTCGATGCGCCTGATATCGCCGTGACGCGGCATGTCTGCAACATCAGCGTGCAGAAACGCGACGCTCCGGTCGATGCGACGTGGCTCCAAAAACTGAGTCGCGCTCTCGACGACTACGTTGCGCATATAGAGGAACAAAGCCGCTTCGACTACGACGTCTACACCTATCGGGGTCGCGTCTTCCTCCTGCCGGCGAAGCCCGGCGAGCACCTCTGGCCGGAAATTCCCAGCATCAAAGGCATCGCGGCGGACATCGATGCCCACCGGATGGAGGACTATCCCTTCCTACCCGGCTACACCTACTTCGACATCACGAGAACGCAGTTCGTGGAATGGGACGCGTGCGATTTCCCCAGTTCGACGACCCGATGCGCTGAGGACTAGGGACCTCAGGCACATCCCTCCGCGTAATCCTGTCCCACCGAAATCTCCTTGACCTTCGATTCGGGGGACAGCGGCCCGAAGTCGAACTGGATTCCCGGCGGCTTCGCGCCTCGGAACCCCTTGCCGTTGCGCGCAGGCAACGGGGGATCGACGTGGATCCGATGGTCGTTTTCATCGTAGAGGTTGCTGTCGGACCACACGCGGGAAGGACGCCCTGGATCCTGATACGGCGCCGACTTTCCGTAGACGCGTTCGATATCGCGTGCCCGACTTCCGATGCCGAGGCCGTTCGACATCCGGATGCCCGGATCGGAAAAACCGATTTGCTGGAGCCGATTCCCGTCGAACAGGACGGAGACCGTGGCCGACCCGATCCTCACGTCCCCCATCCCGCAGTCCATCGGTCCGCGCGTCTTCTTGAGCCCCGTCAGCTTGATCCGGGAGCCGAGCGCCTGTTCGGCCTGCGCCTGGGTCATTCCGATCCGCAACGGCCCGACCCTTCCGAAGTCGAACGTGTTCGCACCGCTGCCCGCCAAGGCGGGCGCGAGCGCCAACAGAAACATCACGGAGGTCGCAGCACGCATCAGGGTCTCTCCTTGCGAGGGGAGCATATACCGCGGCGAGCGCTTGTCATCCCGAGCGTAGCGAGGGATCTCGAGGTTTCCGTTCCCGATGTTGCTTGGGATAAGGTGCGCCGATGAAGCCGAACGAAGTCCGCATCATCGTCCCCGAGCCCCACTACACGTTGTTCAACGCAACGCGCGACGAACTGCCCGAGATCATCGTGGTCAACGATGCGCTGTTGTCATTCCCCCACGCGGACATCTTCCCGTGGTACCTAAGGATCACCATCGAGGCCCATGACCTCGCCGAAAACGGGATGCCGACCGCAGACGAGAGTCGGTTGCTGTTCGAAATCGGCGATGCGATAGAAGAAGCCATCCTCGGCGGGCGCACCGAACAACACAATGGGAAGAACGCGCTCTTTCTTGCGCGCAGCACCTGGAACGCATTGCGCGAACTTCGCTATCAGGTCCACGATCCGGAAATCGCGGACAAGGCGCTGCGGTTGCTGCTCGACGAGAGGGAGTGGGAACGGCCGTGGGAGTACGAGATGAAGGGCGACGAAGCCTGGGAGCATGCGGGGTTTGTGTTTCAGCTGTTTCCGATGGCGAATGGGTGTGATGCTTAGCCACATCCATCGGGCGCTAGAAACAATGGCCTTGCATCGTTGAGCATCAAGAAATGCAACAAAGCTAGACCTGACCCGCTGGCCTGTGACGGTCTGCCCTGGTTGGCAGGTTGCTGTGGCGAGAGCCAAACGGCAAGATGCTTGAATCGTTTTTCTGCAAGCTCGTTAGGCAATTGGAGCAGGTATGCCCGGTCGCTCGATAAGAATTTTTCTGGTAGATGGCACATCATCCGGTGTTCGCACTGCGGAGCTGGGCTTATCGACGATCAAGGCCCTGGCTGTGCCGCGAGCATCGCTTGGCTCTGTTACAACAAGACCTGAGGTTCAAAAGACTGGCGTCTATGTTTTGATTGGCGCGGATTCTGAATCTCCGGGCCGCAAGACAATCTATATTGGCGAGGGCGATACGATCATTACTCGCTTGTCGTCGCACAACAAGGACGAAGACAAGGATTTCTGGGATGAATGCGTGCTCTTTGTTTCAAAAGACCAGAATCTGACAAAGGCTCATGTCCGATACCTGGAAGGCCGTTTGATCAAGCTTGCAGCAGATGCAAAAAGAGCAAAGTTAACAAACGGCACCGCGCCCTCTGTTCAAGGCTGGCTACCTGAAGCAGACGAAGTTGAGATGGAAGAGTTCATATCCCAGGCACGTCTTTTATTAGGTGCTCTAGGCTACGACCTCTTTGAATCGCAGACGACCCCTTTTACATCGACAATAACTGGGGAAATTGCCGCGCCGTCTCCAACATCAGCTCCAGCATTTCGGTACTCTGGTGATGGATTTGACGCCAAGTGCATCGTGGACGCTGATGCTGGCCAATTCATAGTCGCATCGAGTTCACTCGCACGAAAATACGAGACAGCCTCCCTGCAACCAACCTACAAGAATCTGCGCAGACAGCTTGTAGAGAATGGTGTGCTCGTTGAGCACAACCAGAACTCCTATCGATTCACCCAGGACTATCCATTTGGAGCACCCTCTGCGGCAGCTCAGGTGGTCTCGGGAACAACAGTCAACGGCAGACTTGCTTGGAAAACGGAGCGTGGGCAGTCATTGGCAGATTGGCAGGATGCGCAACTTCCCTCTGAGTCAAGCGCTTAACCATGCCGTCAAGAGCGACAAGAATCCAATAAAGGGGACGGAGGCAACTAAGATCGGATAACTACGTCCGCCCACTTTCGGTGTGGCTGTCTTACGGATTCAGTCCCTCAGGCTCCCCTAGAATTTCCGGCGCAACTGCCTCCTTCCAGTGAACAAGCTGGGCAAAATCGAACGGCTGCACAGATCCGTTTTCTTGCATTCGTACAGGGAGTTGTTTCAACAGGTATTCGTGTACGCGCCGCACAACTGCGGGATCAAAGCTCAGGATTCCTAGCGGCACAGGGAATCCCTTGGCCTCGGTAATGGAGGAGTGGACGGTCAGCGCGACGACTCTCTGCGGAATCAGGAAAATTTCCAGAGACGATGGAATCGCTCCATTGTCTGGTCGCATCAACAATTTCGGCACCGCCTTTACGAGGTGCCAAGGAGGCTTGCCGCAACCAACAAGAATCGGGATCCTTTCCACTTTGACCTTAGTGGTCGACTGAGAGACGCCCTCGTCCTTAACCTTGTCCAAGAAGTTGACGAATGCCCGAGATGCGCCCCAGAACGACTGCACTGGCAATACCCATACGACGGCCCTGTCTTCTCCGGTCGGTCGCGCTTGTGCGTAGCTAATTGCGGTAGCAATTCGCTTCGCATTGTCAGGCGTATACAAGGGGCCGACGATACCGACGGTGTGTCTGTTTGACCGCAGCTCGCCGGCTCGACTTGCCGTGTCGCGGAAATACCGAAGCACACTAATCCCATTCTTGGTCACGTAGTCTTTCAAGTAATCCGGTGCGATCTCCGCCAGCAAGTCAAATGCATTGTTGTCCTCCGGGCGTCGGAAACCTTTGAGGTTGTCCAAGAATGCCGCAACGGCGTGAACAACTTGGTCTCTATCACTGACCTCATGCCCGGTCCGCCAAGCATCCAATGAGGGCTCTGGGTCACTGGGTTTTCGAACGTTGGCAACCGCCGCGACCGGCACAAGCGATGTAAATCGATCGCCTGCCACGACCTCATCAACTGAGTACAAAGTACGCTTCAGCCCTTCAAGTGGATCCTTTTCCCTTCTGCTCGTGATCTCGCCATAGAATCTCCGGAAAGACTCCGGAACTCGCTGCGATGCGCCCGCCGCAAGGTTCGCGTCCCGGATCTCCAACTCCGGAAGAGCTAGTTCGAAATTTGACAGCGACTCTCTCTCGCACGGCGCTAGAGCCAACAGATCGAATCCCGAACGCTCCATTCGCTTCTGGACTTCGTAAATCTGGGGCTTCTCCCCATCCTTGAACAGCGCATATCCTGCGTCGGTCAGCCAAAGACGTCCTTCTACCCGACTGATGAATGCGCGCGCCTCCGCTTCATCTACAACGAAGGCCGTTTCGACCGCGCTGAAGTCGAAGAATCGGGCCACGTCTTCTTCGCTCATTCCATCTACGGAATGTAGAAGTCGAAGGAGAAACTCGGTCGTAAGCGAAACGTCCCCAAGTACCGCGACCTTGTGGTTCACAAGGAATTGACGGGCTGGCAACTGCAGGTCAAACAACCCAACTTGTACAGAGACCTCCGTATCCGCAGCTCCGGGTTCGGCGACCTTCTTGCCTAGAGTAAGGACCGGGCGGGTGGTGTTCATGAATTTTTCCCGATGGCCTTGGGCTTCTTCGAAGGCAGCTTTGTCTTTTGTTTGGCAGTGGCGAGGATCGCGATTCCATCCAAGACTTCTGCCGTTCCGCTTCGGACCTCTTCATCGAACCCGTCTGACACGACCCCCAGAGGCGTTCCCTCCCTCCACCTTGCTTTCGCCCCGACGATAACCAATCTGTCCATCGCTCGACTCAGGGCGACATTGATTCGATTCCTTCTACTCATAAAGCCTGGAGCAATTGTCGCTGCGCCGCGACTCTTTGGACCATCAGAATTGTTTCGTACTAAAGAGAGCAGCACGATCAGGTTCTCCTTACCCTGATAGCTGTCAATCGTATCGACCTTCAGCCTACGCCTGATCTCTTCTGGCAAGTTCTCAGCTTGAAGCTTTCTCCAGACCAAGTCTCGTTGCGCGGCGTACGCGCAGATAATGCCGATCACCTGTTCTCCATCGGCGCGGCTCTTGATCCATTCAACAAAGGCTGCATTTTCGGACCATCGACGAATGAGCGAAACGATGACATCCGCTTCCAACCGATTCTGCAGACTGCCAATTCTCTTTGGATCGCGCGATTGATACGCGCCAGGCCCGCTGGAGTCCGTGCACGCCCAGACAAGTGGCAACCTCAGCTCTTCTGGAATTACGGTCGCAGGAATGATCTGGTCGTCCCTCCCATGTTGCAGGGCGCGATCGTAGAAGGCTCCAGAAACAAGACGCCCTATGGGGGGAAGCATTCTGTATTGCTTGTTTAGCGTATGTCCCGCTTGAGATCCGTAAGGAGATTCAAATACCCGTTCGAAATCGCTTCTTACAACCTCATGGAGTGGCAGACTGAGTTCCAGAGCGAGGCTCTCAACGACCTCAGTCGGATGAAGGGGTTCGAGCTGTTCGTGATCGCCAACGAGTACCACCCACCGTCCCGCTTGGATTGGAACAGCTAGTTCGCTCGAAGTGCATCTGGCAGCCTCGTCAACGATGACAAGGTCAAATGCAGTTTTCGTCAGCCCAAGAGACGTCCTACCAAGTCCTACGCAGGTACCAGCGACAACCTGCCTGGTTCCGGCAAGAAACGTCTCAAAGCTTCGTTCCCAAGTGGAGACGGTTCCAGCAATATCGCGCCCTAGCTCGACCACGTGCCTTAGGCGCTCAATCTTGTTCGCCTTTTCTCCAGGCATTTTCGAAAAGTAGAGACGCGAAACCTCGTCCGCGAGTAGCTCGTGCTCACACACCGCTAGGTTCGCTTCTATCCCTTTCCCAGCGAGCAGTTGCTCGACCGTGGAAATCAGCTCGTTCAATCTTGATTCCGCACCGACCGAACCGATAAGTTCAACGATTCGACTGACTACGGGCTGCACCGAATACTCGTAATACAAGACCGCGTCGGATTCAGACTCGCTTAGACCTAAGGCACTAGCAGCCACTTCTATTCGCTTGTGAGCGGTTGCAACAAATCGGTCCTTGTATGCCGTCTCGACCTTTGCAGCGTGGTACGGCCTCAAGAGTTCGGAGATCGAGCCTTCGCTTCCCACGCGAATCATGCTGAGTTCATCACGATCGCTTCCGAACAGTCTAAGTACTGCTTCCGCCGCATTATTTACAGCCTCGTGCGACTGGCTAGCCACCAGAACGTTTCGGGCCAATCCATGAGTCAGGGCGAAATGGACAAGAGAACCAATAAATCGCGTCTTCCCAGTTCCGGGTGGCCCTTGGAGCAACCCTAATGGACGACAGCCCAGAAGCAGCTTGAACGCCGCTACTTGCGACGGATTCAGCCCATACCGGTCTGCAAACGCATCCTCGTCGAAATTGTGCTCGACTCGTTTTAGCCGAGATTGCGCACCTGGATCAAAAGCATCGATTAGGTCAGGCGCAGCCGACGCCCGACCTAGGATGCGTCCAACGGCCTCTTCGCGACGCTGGCGACTCGTGTTTTCGAAGCGGCTCTGGAATCGGAGGCGATCGCCATCTTGAACTATCGGGCCGCGCTTGGTGTCCATCCAGCTCGAGATGGAGAGAAAATCTGCAGATGATGCTTCCTGATCCAGAACGCCTATCTTCACCCATCGACCGTGGCTATCCAGCTTCTCAACGTGGACGAAGTCCTTGCGGTCGAACTCCACGCTCCCCTGCGTTACTTGAATTGGCGTCACGTGAGCGCGACTTTGCGGGCGGAACGCGCTTTCACCAAGAGCTACAACCTCCGATCTAAGGTCAGCTTCAATTTCTACTGATCTGCGCCACAAGTGAGGGACAGGTACCTTGGGTGAAGTAGGCGCCTCCGTAGCGATGCGCTCACTGAGATCGTCCTCTTTCTCTTCGTATCCGACGATCTCTGGCTCTGCGTCTTCGTTCAGACGCGGTTCGGCCGGAATCGTTGTGCTGAGCGCTCGCGCTACCTCTGGACGTTCAAGAATTTCCAAAACCGCTGACAATTCGAGAACTCCCCCTTGCACGTCTAATGACCCTGCAAAGGACGCGACTTCGTACCTTCGCAGTCGCTGGATCGCGCTGTGAAGGACGGGCGCCCGCTTGGCTCGGAAGGGCTGTCCTTTAGCGTCCAACGTAACGAACAGTTCCTCTGCAGCACCTCTTATCCGGACGTTGGGACCGTGTTGGGATATCCAGTAGCGCCCCTCATCCGCCAAGATCTGGCCTTCTTTCGAGCCAAATATTGAAACCGTGTAATTGCCCTCATCGGCAGACGGTTTGGGATTCACGACCCGATCAATAGCTTCCTGCAAGGGCAATAACGTACCGTTAGGAGGGTACCCGGACCTGCACTCTTCAATCGCCTTGGCAAGTCCGTGCATTGCAGTCGCCTCCAAGGGATGAACGGCAAGTACCTCCTCGACGACCTTGGTAACCGCATACCTGTCTCTCTCAAAGCGCCCACCAGACGTAGGGGCGTAGGCCCGCGAGATTCGCTCACCATCCGCCGAGCAAGAGAAGTCCAACAAATCGATCAGTATTGGCTGGTGCGCCTGTCCTTCCCCCAATGGGCTCACGATGATGTTGTCGGGCTTAATGTCCCCGTGTGCTGAGGAGCGCGCATGTAGATTTGCGACGGTATGAACAAGTTGCTCCAAAAACCGAATTGTTTCCCCTCGACTAAACACATGTGACTCGCTCTTCAAGACCTCAGCCAGAGTGCTACCCGGCACGAAAGCTTGAACAATCGCGATTGCGTCGCCTGTCCAGATTGCCTCCACGACGCTTGCGATTCCGCGCAGCGGTGACTCAATGAATGAACGAGCTCGTTCGAGAAAGCTGAGTACGCGCGGCCGTTCTTTCGAGAGATCCCCAATCGAGCTGGCTTTCCAAAGCTTAACTAGAAGTTCGGAGCCATCGACTTCCGACCGCCAAACGAGGACGCGGTCGTCCTCATGTACAAGCTCTTTCTCCGGGTACTTTTGGAAGACTTGGCGCTGGGACTTCAGAACTCGGTATCGCTCTAGACCGTCTATCGTCGCCTTGTCGCTTGAGACTGAAGCGACGGCTGCATTAAAGCTGTTGAGCATCTTGGAAGCATTCTCGTACCTGCCTGCTTGATCCAAGTCCAGGCATCGCTCGAACCAAGGATGGAGAACTGAATGAACTCCTTCGGCGTCGACCTCCTTGCTCCACTCCGGTGGATCCCCCGTCGGGGCAACCCCGAACAATATTCGGTGAACAACGCACCCGAGCAAAAAAACATCCTTCTTGATTGGATCATTCGAACCGCCGAGCATGTCTTCCGGCGCTCTCGAGCTCGATAGAAACTGAAACCTCGAATCTCCTAGGGTCTTAACCTCCGGGAGAGAGGCAGCCATTAGATGGGAAAGTTTCACGCTGGTAGGAAGCTCTACCCAGACACTATGAGAGCCGATGTCAAGGTGCGCAGCATTTAATTCGTGCATCGGAACCACTGCGGCCAAGGCCTGTCGCGCGACCTCCACTCGTTCTTTCGGAGTGAGTTTCGGCAGCTCAGTTGCCTCAAAATCCAGCAAACGCTTCATCCGGCGACGCCGGTCGAAGACTTCCCAATAACTCACCCCGCGCTCTGGGTCTTCCACTTTCGGCCGGAAAACAGCTTCGCCGCACTTCGGATTTCGATCGTCGAGCCATGCGATCAC
>Ga0157374_10004088_pt1 | contig 12244 bp, 9 predicted proteins | sample M25metaG_FD_115308 | JGI IMG/M metagenome (GOLD analysis project Ga0157374, IMG submission 115308) | Miscanthus rhizosphere microbial communities from Kellogg Biological Station, Michigan, USA - M2-5 metaG | ecosystem: Host-associated > Plants > Roots > Rhizosphere > Soil | place: USA: Michigan...
GCCGATTTCATCCGAGGAATTTTCCGCAATTTGTGCTTCCAGATCACCTGTAGCAATGCGGTCGGCGAAGTGAATGATGTGGCGCAGACGCCGGGCGGTCAGAGCAGACACAACACCGGCAATCAGCAGCGCGATCGCGACCGCCAGCAGCAGAAGGATTAAGCTCCGGGAAGGAAAAATGAGAGCAACGATGGCGGCTGCCATCACCAGCGCAAATGCGGCCAGCAGTTTGAAGAAAATCCCTTGTCTCACTTAGGAGCCTCGAAACGGTACCCCGCACCGCGTACCGTCTTAAGGTAGCGCGGATTCTCCGCGTCCGGCTCGATTTTTTCACGGATGCGGCGGACGTAGACGTCCACCGACCTGGGCGTTACATAGGCGGTATCGCGCCATACGGAGTCAAGCAACTGGTCGCGGGTGAACACTCTGCCCAGATGCCGCGCAAAGTATTCCAGGAGACGAAACTCGGTGGCGGTGGTCGTTACCAGCTTGCCGCCGACGGTCAGGGTCATGGCTCCGGGATCGATTTCGATATCACCGATACGCAGTGGGGTTGGGGAAAGCGGCCGCTCAAAACGCCGCAACACTGCTTTGACCCGCGCTACCAATTCGCGCGGGCTGAAAGGCTTGGGAATGTAATCATCGGCTCCCAGCTCTAGTCCGAGAACGCGGTCTGCTTCGCCGCTTTTGGCGGTCAGGAAAATTACTGGAATAGGGGCCAGCGATTGGGTTTGCCGTATCTGCCGGCAGAGTTCCAGGCCATCTTTTCCGGGCACCATGATATCGAGCACAAACAGTGCCGGCCGCATCCGTTCGGACTCTGGGATGACGGTATGTCCGGTGGGAAAAAGTTTTATGGAAAATCCAGCGCCTTCCAGGTGATGGCGCACCAGACGGGAAATATCCGGGTCGTCCTCGACCACGTAAATGTTCGGTTTCACGAGGACATTGTAAGGGTGAAAGGCGCGTAAAACCTAGTAAACAGAGGCTAAAATTGTTAAAGGACGATGAAAATTAATATGAATTCCACATTCTCAATGGGCTGACGCATAATAACCTGGCTTGGCGTGGATCCAGAGTGGCCAAAGGGAACTGGGGACACTTAACTTAATCTTGATCTTGTGCCATTTGCCATTGCGCTGGCTCTGGTCGGGCTTATAGGCGAGCATATATTGATTGCGCAGCTCTGTTCCGACCCTTATTGCCAGTGCGGGTAGCAGATTGATGTTATCGATGGCAAACGCGCGTCCACCTGTTAGTCCAGCGATATCTTCAAGCAGGGCAGGACCATTCATCTCTTCTGGCACCGTCGAACCGCCGTCAAAGATCCCAATGGAATAGATTTCCACGTCGGCTTCTTTGACCATCGACCTGATTTCGGATTCGGTGTAACGGCTGCGGTTGTCGCCACCATCGGAAATGATTAGCAAGGCACGTTTCTCGTACTGCGCGTGGCGCATCTGGTTCAGAGAGAGATAAACCGCGTCCAAAAGTGCGGTTCTCCCCTTGGCCTCGGTAAAAGCCAACCGTCTTTGGATTTCGTCGGGCTCTTTGGTGAAGTCGAGGGCCAGTTCGGGACGGTCGGCAAATGTGACCATGAAGAATTCATCCAAAGGGTTAGCCGCTTTACAAAACTCCGTCACTGCTTGCCGCGCCCAATCCAATTTCTTGGACATGCTGCTGCTCAGGTCCAGAACGATACCTACCGAGACGGGAGCATCCTCGCTGGAAAAGTGCTTAATCGTCTGCTGCTGTTTGCCATCAAACAGCCGGAAATTATTCTGGTCGAGACCGGTGACAATGCGGTTTCTTTGATCGGTAACCGTTACCGGCACCATCACCAGATCAACATTTTTGTGAATGAGCGGGGCATCGGCATACGCGATGTCGCGGTTTTCCGGGTTCTGCTGAGCTTTGTCGGAAGGGAGCGGATTGAGGTGGACTTCCTCGAAGCCGCTCTGAGCAAAAGTTAATGTTGCGCAGACCAGACAGCACGCCAGCATTGGAGCGCAGGTGAGACAGCGTTTCGATGAGCAACGCCGCGCCATAGATTTTCTCATGCTAGGGCGAATCGGCGTGCCGGCAAGATTACTTTAGGTAATGACCCTGCCGTTTGGAAAACATCTTTGCGGAGTACAGTCGGTGGAAAGCCTTGCCAGTAGCGCCTTCCCGTGGATTTAAAAATTTATGAATCGGCCACAGTTTGACAAAGCTTGGGGAAAACTTTCGTGCTGATCGAAAATTTCAATGGATGCTTGGCTTGACTTGCGCCGGCTATCCCTTGGAGGTGAACGCCAGTGTGATCAGGGTTTTCTGTTCCACTTCATGGGCTTTGGCCGATCCGGTGGCCGGGGTCGCACTGGCGGACCGCTTTACCGTCAGCACATGGCGCTTGCCCGCAATTCTTTTCAGGCGCGGTTGCACATAGAACAGAGCACCCATGTTGGCCGGTTCTTCCTGCACCCAGACGATGTCTTGCGCATTCGGATGGCGCTCGAACTCCGCCGACAGTTCCGCATCCGGGAACGGATAAAGCTGTTCCAGGAAAACAATCGCGGTCGATGTATCTCCCCGCTTTTTGCGCTCGGTCTGCAACTCATGGCCGATTTTGCCGGTGCAAAGCAGAATTCGCTTGGCGTCGGTTGCTCCGTTGTCAGGTATTACGTTGAGGAATTGCTTCTGCGTAAAGTCCTCGATGGGCGAAGACGCGTCAGGATGTCGCAACATGCTCTTCGGCGTGAACACGACGAGCGGTTTCCTCCACTGACGCAGAGCTTGGCGCCGCAGCAGATGGAAATACTGCGCTGCATTGGAAGGTTGGCAAATCTGGAAGTTATCGCGGGCAGCAAGTTGAAGGAAGCGTTCAATGCGGGCGCTGGAGTGTTCCGGTCCCTGACCTTCAAATCCGTGCGGCAGTAAGAGGACTACGCCGGACAGCAGTCCCCACTTATCTTCTCCCGCGCTGATGAACTGATCGATGATGGCCTGGGCAACGTTGACAAAGTCCCCGAACTGCGCTTCCCACAGCACTAACGCTTCGGGATAGTCGCGGCTATAGCCGTATTCGAATCCTAGAACTCCAGCCTCGGACAAAGTGGAGTTATAAATTTCGCAGGCAGCCTGCCCGTCGGAGATATGCTGCAAGGGTACGTATTCCTGCTCATTCTCAATATCGAGCAACACGGAATGGCGCTGGTTGAACGTTCCACGGCGGCTGTCCTGTCCGCTCATGCGGACGGGAATTCCGGTTTTAACCAGGCTGGCAAAGGCCAGCGCCTCGGCCATTCCATAGTCGACCACGCGTTTGCCTTCGCCCATCTCTGCCCGCTGTTCGAGCAACTTTTTCACCTTGGGATGGACATGGAATCCTTGTGGGGCGCTCGACAACCGCGCAGAAAGCTCGCGCAGTTGGTCGGCCGCAACCCCAGTTTCAACCTCGTACTGTGTTTTGAATCGTCCGCCTTTATAAGTGTCCCAATAATTGGGAAGCTGCCGTAGCGTTGGCTTTTTGCGGATGGACTTTGCTTTTGTCTGCGCGGCTTCAAACTCCGCCCGCACCGCCTCCGCGCGCTTGTTGGCGTCGGTGATCTCGGTGTCCTCTGCATAGATTTCCCAGAGAGACGGGTGGTCCTTGATGGCCTTATAGAGCAGCGGTTGCGTCACGGTCGGGTCATCTACTTCGCTATGCCCATGGCGCCGGTAGCCGACCAGATCAATCACGACGTCGCTGGCGAAGGTGTAGCGGTAGTCGAGCGCCATACGCCCAACGCGGATCACCGCATCCACGTCTTCTGCGTTGACGTGGAAAATAGGAATGTCCTGCCGCCGCGCAATTTGTGCTGCAAAGCGCGCGGAATGCTCTTCCTTATAAGCGGTGGTGAAACCCAGAAGATTGTTAACGATGACGTGCACCGTGCCGCCGACTGAATAACCAGCAATGTCGGCGTAATTTAAAGTCTCGGCAACGATGCCTTGCCCTGCAAACGCGGCATCGCCGTGAACCAGCAAGGGCAGAAATTTCTTCATGCCGTCTGCGCCTGCGCGGTCTTGCTTTGCGCGTGTACGGCCGATGGTGACAGGATCGACCGCTTCAAGATGGCTTGGATTTGAAACCAGGTGAATGTGAACTTTGTGTCCGGCGCGCGTAACATATTCGCCGGTCGCACCCATGTGATACTTCACGTCGCCGCTGCCCAGCACGCTGCGCGGATCAACATCTTCAAACCCGGCGAAAACTTCCTCCGGAGCTCTCTGGGCAACGTGAACAATCACATTGAGGCGTCCGCGGTGGCTCATTCCCATTACGAGCTCAACGGCACCATATTCACCAGCCGCTTCGATAATTTCGTCCACCAAGGGGATAAGTGCGGTAACGCCTTCCAGAGAAAATCTTTTGTTCCCTAAGTATCTCTGCTGAATCACCTGTTCAAACAAATCAGCGCGTGTCAGCTGATCGAGCACATGTTCCTGATCAACTTCCGATTGCGGGCCCTCCATGCGCGCCTGAATCCAGTGGCGGCGCTCCGGGTCGGTGATGTGCATGAACTCGGCACCCACGGTGGAGCAATAGACCTGCCGCGCTTCCTCAGCGGCTTCACCTTCAATCTTTAGTTCCGGACGTTCGATCGGATGGAGAAAGCCCAAGGGGTCGAGGTCGGCCTCGAGATATCCCCATTGTCGGAATGCGTCAAACACACGTTCGCGGTCGTCCGTCACAGCAGATGAGCGCTCTTCTTCAACCACGGTTTTACTGGATGCCATATCTCTAGAATAACGGATGAAGATGCTGTTTGCCGAGATGCAGATGTGACCTCGGCGTCACGGGGAAAGGGAGATCATAGTTGCTGGTACGGTCAGTCCTGCCCCTACATCGGTTGCGCTGCGGGGCCTTTCCATGAGGTGCAGTTGTCGATTTCCCGACGCAGTCCAAAGACCCGAATCTTGTCCCCGGCCTGAATGATGGTGTCGGCGGGCGGGTTCACGAGCAATTCTCCCGACTCTCGTTTGATCGCCACCACGGTTATGCCAAAACGTTCCCGAATCCGCGCTTCCCGCAGGGACTGGCCTAATAGAGCAGAGGCATCTGCTGCGAACTCTTGCACCTCGGGAAGGGCCTGCACGGCTGAGGAAACTGTTTGTCCGGCCGTAACCGCAGTGCGAAACCGGTCGAGGTAGGCAGAAGCCTGATCGGCAGGCAGCTTCAGATACCCGAGTGCATCCCGAATCATGGTGGCGGAAGTTTCGAGCTCCGGCTGAATGATCTCGGATGCTCCCGCCTGGAGCAAAGCGTCGTAGTCGGTTCGCGTGTGGGCACGGGCCAGGATGGGTACAGCAGAATTTTGCTGGCGAATATTCTGGATCACGATTCGGCTCTGGCTGCCTTCTGGGAGAGTGAGGATGACCAGAGATGCGCTCTGGACGTTAGCTTGCTCGAGAATGTGCGAGTGGATGGGGTTACCAAATAAACAGGATACTCCCCGAGCTCTCAATGTCTCCACAATGTCTGGATCCACTTCAATCACAACATACCGTACCTGGAAGGTGTCGAGGGCCGTGCCGACCTCGCTGCCAACCCGGCCAAAACCGCAAAGCAAGACGTGCTTTGCAAGCTGGTGAGGTGGAGCGCTTACGCGCCCTGTGGCATGGCGCGCCAGACGCACCTGCCCGATCCAGTCGGGAACGTAGCGCACCAGCGCGGCATTCGCCAGAATGCTGACCAGGGAGGCGGCTAGGGTCGCGTTGTAGACATCCGGCCCGACCAGCCCCGAGTTGCGGGCAACCTGCATCAGAATGAAAGAGAACTCGCCGATCTGCGTCAGCCCCGTACCCACCAGGACGGCGGTCCAGATTGAATAGCCGAATACGCGTACCACGCTGGTCCAGATTAAAAACTTGCCGATGAGAATGAGACCGATCATGGCTGCCAGCAACGGCAGATTGGAGAACAGACTTTTGGGATCGACCAGAAGTCCCATAGTCACGAAGAAAAGCGCTCCAAACGAATCTCTGAGGGGAAACAGGTGTGCCAGCGCCTCGTGCACATACGCGGATTCACTGATCATCATGCCGGCCACAAAGGCACCCAGCGCCGGGGATAGCCCGACCGCCTGGGTCAAGGCCGCAGTCCCCAGGCAGATGGCCAGCACTACCCCAAAGAACAGTTCTGGACTCCTCGTCCTCGCTACGGTTCGCAGAACCGGCGGTACGATCTTGGCCGCTACCAGCAAGGCCGGAATGAGAATTAGGAACGCCTTACCCAGAGCGTAGGCAATTGGCAACAAACGGCTGGCATCCAGACTCCCGAAGCTGGGAAGAAGCACGATGAGAATAACGACTGCAAGGTCTTCAACCAGGGTGATGGCGATCATCACCCGGCCGGGTTCGGTGCTCAGTTCTCCGCGGTCGAGCAAGAGCCGGGTCAAGACCATGGTGCTGGCCACAGAAGTGACACTTCCGACCACGATTCCCTGAGTGGCGGTCCATCCCAGCGCGTGCCCGACAAGCAAACCAGCACCAATCGACAATAAGATCCCAAGCGGACCGCCCAGCAGAGCGACCCATCTGACACGCAGAAGGTCGCGGAGGGAGAATTCGAGGCCGACCGAAAACATCAGCAGGATAACGCCGATCTCAGCCAACAGTTCGAGCGTATGGACATGCGTGACGGTTGGACCGGGGGTAAAGGGGCCAATCACGATGCCCGCCAGCACGTAACCTAAAATGATGGGTTGACGCAGCTTCCAAGCCAGCATCCCGCCGGCTATGGCGGCGAGAAAGACGTAGGCGAGGTCGCGAAAGAAGAGCGGGGTCGCTTCCACCGAAGCTCCTTTTCTTGCCAGTATTGTCTAGAAAAAACCAGAAGAAGGGAAGGCGGCGAGCCTTTTATCTACTTAAGCACAATCACTAACACCCGGCCATCCGAATGATATCCACCGCCAGTGGCATTTTTCGCAGTCTGCACTGGATCGGGCGGCAGATAGTAGGTTGCGGTTTTCACTTTGTCGGCTTTCTGCAAGCTGGCGCCAATGTTGTCGCGCTCGCCGTCCACGGCCGGATCAATCTTGTGGGTTACTTTGCCGTTGCGCTGGTCTTTTTCAAAACCGATATCGTGTGTACCCGCACCGATCCACACCATTTGTCCGTTCCAGGTAAAGGGTGCTTTCCATACGCGGAAGTGATGCCGGCTGGCAACAACGGCAAAAGGTTCGGCCATTTCGTAGCCAAAATCCTGCACGCGGCCGAACAGATACAACTGGCTCATCGGCATGGTCAGGTAGTCTTTTTTCTGATACGTCTGCAGGACGGCTTTCAGCGCTGATTCTTTCGAATCGGTATCAGCGACATTCCATGTGGCAGCCGCAAGTGAACTTTGCATCTGCTGCTGCGAACCGACGATAACGAAATTGACCATATCGCCAAGATTGTTGAATTGATCATTGATCCGGCGGGGCAGGGCATCGATTGCTTTGCGCAGATCGCCGTCCAAGGCTGCGTCAGAAGCTTTAACGACAGGTATGGCAGCGGGCGGCGATGCGGCCGCGGTGGACGTCCCTGGTGTCGCAGCCGAACCAGCGGTGCTGGAGGCATTCGTCCCAGTCTGGCCTGCCATCCAGATTTGCGCGGCGCTCATGAGCTTGTCTTGCAGGGAAGCAGGCCGGGCCGCTGCGGCGACGGCTTTGCGAAGTGTCCACGGCTTCGGGGTGGTGACACCGGAGGGCAGACCGACAAAGCGCAACTCAGCTTGATCAGTGCCATTGATTTCCATTTCATACTGGGTTGTGTCCTGTCCGTTCGTACTCTTTGAGGTCAGGTGCAGAACCTTGTCGCTGACTTTTATTTCGGTGAACGCGTCTTCACCGTCTTGAGGCTCGGCGCTAGTGAGCTCCCCTTGATTGTCCAATTGGATTTGCGAGTGGGTGATAGTTCCCGACAACCTGCCAATCTGGTCTTCCAGCTTGATGGTCACAAAGGTCTTGCCCTGAAATTGCGCCTGCCAAATCCCGGCAAACACCTGGTTCGCATCGGTGGTGTCGAGCGCGCATAATGGCTGAAGCAATAGACAAAACAGAACGACAGCGATCAAGGTTTTGTAGGACGCGGTCTTCATGGCAGTGCCCTTAAAAGAAAATGGTACACCTCGGAAATTGTCTTCGGCTGATCTTAATTGCAGAGACAGGTTCGGTTGTACTAACAAAAATGCTATCCTCTGGCTTCAGCCACAAGTCTATATTTCATGCGCTCTGCGGTAGGTCACCTCAAAAAAGCCGATCCCATACTTGCAGCCATCATCGACAAGGTTGGTCCTTGCCGCATGCAGTTTGGCCAGCCGCAATTTCATAGCCTGGCTGAGGCTATCGTCTATCAGCAATTGAATGGCAAGGCTGCGGTCACCATCTTCAAACGTTTTACCGACCTGACGAGCGACCCTGTCACGCCACAGGGCATCCTCAAATTGACTGATGCGCAATTGCGGTCGGCGGGTTTGTCGAAGCAAAAATTGTCCTATCTGAAAGATATGGCAGAAAAGGCGTCGCGAGGAGACTTGGATTTTTCCCGCTTGCCTGAGATGACTGATGAGGAGGTCATCAAACACCTCACTCAGGTCAAAGGAGTGGGTGTCTGGACCGCGCATATGTTTCTGATGTTTACTCTGCGGCGACCCAACATTCTGCCGACTGGCGACTACGGCGTGCAGGTCGCGATGAAGAAGCATTACAAAAAGCGCAAGCTTCCGAAGCCAGAGCAGATGATGAAGATCGCGAAATGCTGGGAGCCGTATCGCAGTGTTGCCTGCTGGTATTTGTGGAAGAGCCTCGACGTTAAAACCTTATAGGCCCACTGCTCTGTGTAACTCTGTGCCCTCTATGGTTAAATAGTTTCTAAATGGACCAAAAAATCCGCGTCCTGGTAGCCAAGCCCGGTCTTGACGGCCACGACCGAGGCGCCAAAGTAATCGCCCGCGCTCTCCGCGACGCAGGCATGGAAGTCATCTACACCGGTCTCCGTCAAACTCCCGAAATGATAGTAAGCGCGTCATTGCAGGAAGACGTCCACGTCATCGGCCTGTCAATCCTGTCCGGCGCACACAACGCGATCGTTCCGCGTGTGATGGATCTTCTCAAGCAAAACAAAATGGATGACGTGCTGGTCATCGTCGGCGGAATCATTCCCGAACAGGACATCGAAGGCCTGAAAAAAGCCGGAGTCGCCGCCATCTTCCAGCCCGGCACCGCGATGGATGACATCGTCTCCTTCATCCGCGCTAACGTAAAGCGGCGAGGCGTGCCGACCTCCTGATCCGGTTACACTGTTTCTCATGCCAACTCCCAATATCTCAGGACTGCGCCAGCAGCTTCAGGACCTGATCGGTCCTGCACCGTGGTATTGGAAGACGTTTCCTGCGCTGCGTTCCGATTCCGGGCAGCGTTTTGTCTGGACCCATGGTGAAGAACAAGGGCCGCTGGCGTATGTAGTCTCGCTTGGACTGGAGCAGCAGCCCGACAAACCACGCCTGGCGTTGAATACATACTGCCGTCCATTCCTGATTCCGCCGGCGCGGCTGGGGGTTTGGTGTCCGGAAGGGCGACACATTCGCCTGGTGTGCTTTGAGCCGGATCAGCTGAAGGCTTTTGATTTTGCGGAAATTGCCGGTTGGTTCAAGCAGTCGTCGGATCGTATCTATGCGGCAACGCCGCCCCTGGCCGAGTTTCTAGTGCCGGTGAAACTTCCCGCGGGCACTAACAAAATTGAAGTTCCTGCCGAAATGCAGACGGTGGATGAACTGATCGTGCCGACTACCTGTGCGGCGATGACTCAGGACGAGCCGGCGATGGCTCTCTACATTTTCTATCTGCAAGCAGGATTGGTGGAGGTGCTCCCGCAAAAGTGGTTCACCTCGGCCCAATACAATGTAGGACAGCAATGGATTACCCGCGCGGCACGTGATCCCGAGTCGCACCAGATTTTTGGGGACGGCATCCGTGTGGGAAGTTTTCTTCTCGAAGAAGACGGCTGCCGTCTGCAAGAGTGGATTGACAAGAAAGTGTAGGAGAAGTTTGCAAGCTTCGGTGTGGCTGTTATACCGTTCCTGTTTCGGGTTGTAACCTATGGCCGAGCGTACTGATCTCACTCCGCCCGCAACTTCGCCGGTCATCGAGACCCGCATTGATCCCACGTCCGCGCGCTTCGAAGCCAACATGCGATTCCTCGCGGACATGGTTTCGCAGGTCCGCAACGAGGAAGAAAAAATTCGCGAGGGCGGTGGAGCCAAGGCAATTGAGAACCAGCACAACAAAAAACGGCTGACTGCGCGGGAGCGTATCAAGCTGCTGGCGGATGAAGGCGCGTTTTTTGAACTCGGCGCTTATGCAGCATTCGGGATGTATGAGGAGTGGGGCGGTGCGCCATCGGCTGGTGTGATTACAGGCCTGGTGCGAATCCACACGCGGATGGTGATGATCATCGCCAACGACGCGACGGTCAAAGCCGGCGCATTTTTCCCGATGACGTCTAAGAAGGTTATCCGGGCACAAAACATCGCGCTGGAAAACCGCATTCCTACAATCTATCTGGTGGACTCCGCTGGAATCTTTCTGCCACTGCAGGAAGACGTTTTTCCCGACACCGACGACTTCGGCCGCGTGTTCCGCAACAACGCTGTAATGTCAGCAATGGGGATCCCGCAAATAGCAGCCATCATGGGAATGTGCGTCGCTGGCGGCGGATATTTGCCGGTGATGTGCGACCACGTGCTAATGACTGACGGCAGCGGATTATTTTTGGCCGGTCCAGCGTTGGTTCAAGCCGCTATCGGGCAAAAAGTTTCTGCGGAAGATTTGGGTGGATCGGTTATGCATTCATCGATCAGTGGCACAGTGGATTTCCGCGAGCCGAACGATGAAGCATGCATCGCGCGCATTCGTGCCATAGTGGAGAAGTGGGGCTATCGACGCCAGTCTCCTTGGGACCGCAGAAAGCCTATTGAGCCCGCCTTGCATGAGGAAGAAATCTATGGCATTTACGACTCGTCCCCGGCGCGTCCCTATGACATGAAGGAAATTCTGGGACGTATCGTGGATGGCAGTGCCTTCGATGAATACAAACCTGAGTACGGCAAAACCATCATTTGTGGTTATGCGCGCATCGGCGGCTTCGCGGTAGGAATTGTTGCCAATCAAAAACTCCACGCGCAGCAAACCGACCACGAGGGCCACAAGCGAATGGAGTTCGGTGGAGTCATTTACACAGAATCGGCCGAGAAGGCCGCGCGTTTCATCATGGACTGCAACCAGAACCTGATTCCACTGGTGTTCTTCCACGATGTAAATGGCTTCATGGTTGGCCGCGATGCGGAGTGGAGCGGCATCATCAAGGCCGGGGCCAAGATGGTGAATGCCGTGTCAAATTCAGTTGTCCCCAAAATTACAGTGATTGTTGGCGGATCCTTCGGTGCCGGGCACTACGCCATGTGCGGCAAAGCTTATGACCCACGGTTTGTTTTTGCTTGGCCCACGGCCCGGTATGCGGTCATGAGTGGTGATTCGGCCGCCAACACCTTGGTCGAGGTCAAAATCAAGCAGCTGGAGCGTGGTGGCAAGCAGCTCACTGAAGAAGACAAAAAAGAGCTGTACGAATCGGTCAAGCGCACCTACGACGAGCAGACTGATCCGCGTTATGGAGCAGCCAGGTTATGGATCGACAAGATTATCGATCCAGTCGAGACGCGTGATGCGATTACTCAGGCGCTCGAAGCTGCCGCGCTTAATCCCGATGTGTCAGAATTCAAAGTGGGAGTTTTACAAACATAGTGAGTCGCCGATCGACGCAGATGACGCGGATGAGATTGGTTTGAAATCCGTTAAATCCGCGAAAATCCTCGGCCAATCATTGGCATGTCAGACGCCGTCAAAATCATCGAGTGCCCGCGTGATGCCTGGCAAGGTCTCAAGGGCCAAATCCCGACATACTTAAAAGCCGACTATCTAAAGGCTCTAATCAGCGCAGGGTTCAAAAATATCGACGCAGTTTCATTTGTCTCACCCAAAGCGGTCCCGCAGATGGGTGATTCCGAAGAAGTTCTAAAAGAGCTGGATCCGCCGGATGACGTAGAAATCATCGCCATTGTAGTCAATCAAAAAGGTGCGCAAAGAGCGGTCAATACCAACTCGGTTCGAACCCTCGGTTTTCCCTATTCGGTCTCGCCCACTTTCCTTCGTAACAACCAGCACCAGGCCTTCGATGAAGC
>Ga0157374_10004090_pt1 | contig 12242 bp, 14 predicted proteins | sample M25metaG_FD_115308 | JGI IMG/M metagenome (GOLD analysis project Ga0157374, IMG submission 115308) | Miscanthus rhizosphere microbial communities from Kellogg Biological Station, Michigan, USA - M2-5 metaG | ecosystem: Host-associated > Plants > Roots > Rhizosphere > Soil | place: USA: Michigan...
AACGCCACCGGGATTTCCTTGCCAGGATCAAGGTCGTGCCAGGGGTGCATCGGAGCGCTCCCATGGGAAAGTTCGTGCGCGAGGGGGCTTCGGAACTAGCCAGTTGACTAGTTCCACGAAAACCACATCTAGGTCTATGCGCTTTGTGAGCGGGCCTTGGAATCCCCGAACAGTTCTAGTGTGGCGCGATTAAATGCCGGAACATCGTCCGGTTTGCGGCTGCTGATCCAGTTCTTGTCCCCGGTGAACCTCCTCGTCGACCCACTTCGCCCCGGAATTGCGGAGGTCGTCCTGAATCGTGTGGTAACTCGTAAGTGTACGGTTGGCCGTGAGGCCAGCTGAAATTAGCAGCCCTGGCCCGTGACAGATGACCGCTATTGGTTTTCGTTGCGCGTCGATCTGTTTCACGAACGCTTGCGCCCGCTGGTTGACGCGAAGGGCATCGGCATTCAGGGCGCCGCCCGGCAGCAGCACGGCATCGAAGTTGGCTGGATCAGCGTCGTCGAGCGTCATATCGACCTTCACCGAACCAGCTTTTTCATCGTGCTTCATGGCCCGCAATTGGCCGCTCTTCGGAGCGATCAGAGTAGTTTTAGCACCTGCCTCGTCCAGCGCCTTTCGCGGCTCGAGAAGCTCCGCTTCTTCAAATCCGTCCGTCGCCAGGATGGCAACCCGTAAATTACGCAATTGATTGCTGTTTTCCGTCATTTCATTTCGCCAGGTTAAGATTGCGGAGTGCAGTTTTGATGATCCGGACTTCAGACGGTGAATATGCTCGGGTTCGGTCGAACAAGCACCCTCTGAAGCCCGGATCTTAATCAACGTTGCGATTCTGGTTATTCGGTTCCGCGGTCGCAATTGGGGCAATTGCTTAGCAGAACGCGGAAAAGCGTGTAGTGCGCTTGGATTATGAGTTGCGCGTCACCGCAGATTCCGCAATATCTATCCGGTTCAGCGGCTGGGACTATGCGCATGTATCAGTTCGGGTTGAGGTACGGCCGGCCGATGGATCTCTTGCTCGAGAGTCGGTCGAATTTCAATCGCTGTCGGCTCCAGGTGGACTATTTTCTTCGTTTCGATTGATTGGTATATCGCGCGAATGATCCTGACATCCGCCAGCCCCTCTTTACCCGACGGTTCGGGATCTCTGTTGTTCAAAATGCAGTCTGAAAAATAGAGCAGTTCGGGTGCGAACTGGTCGGATTTCGGGAAAACGCTTTCGCGCGTGGTTCCGTTCACCGTAATTTTCAATTGCAAGCCTTGGGCGAAGTCATAGGCCGGATCGGCGCGCAGATTTCCTTTGGTGCCCACCACTTGGAATTCAGAAACGTCAGACGCGCCAAAGCTGCAAGTGAAGTTCGCCAGGCGGTCCTCCGGAAAACGTAGCACGGCCGTGACGCTTTCCTCGACTTCGCGAAAGCGTTCGTCTTCACTGGTGGCCTGAAACGCGAACACTTCCTCGGGCTCTGCCCGGAACAGGTATCTTGCGGCGTTTATGCAATAAATTCCCACATCCCAGACGGGGCCTCCGCCAAGTTCCCGTTTCAGGCGGATGTTCCCGGGAGCGATTTGCTGCGTGAATATGGAACTGAATATCCTCGGATTACCGATCTTCCCGGAACGGATCGCTTCGACAGCGCTGAGGTTCGCTCGTTCAAAGTGCAAGCGGTACGCGATCATGAGTTTCACGCCGTTTTCCTCGGCGGCGTTGACCATAGCCTGGCACTCGGCCTCATCCATCGCCATGGGCTTTTCGCAAAGTACGTGGATCCCGGCGTTGGCCGCCGCAACGGCATAGGCTTGGTGCATCGAATTCGGCAGCGCGATATATACGGCGTCAATCTCGCCACTTTTCAGGCACAGATCGAACTCTTCGTAGGAATAAAAGAGCGGGACATCATATTTATTACTCAGACGGCGCGCCTTAACCGGATCTTCCGTTACGAGTGCCCGTACTTCCGAGTTTTTGCGCGCGTTGAAAAACGCAGGAAGCGTTGCGTCCTGGGAAATATAGCCGAGTCCCACAATTGCGTAGCGCACTTTGTCTTTATTTCTATACCCGTTTTTTAACCGAAAGTGTTTTGATTTGACCATCGTTTAGCCCCTCTGGCCCCTCAGATATTGCAACATGTGCCTGCCGTCCGCTTGTGGTGGTTTGCTGCCCGCAATTAAACGCATAGTTTAATTAATGACTGTGCTACTAGAACTTAGGTGACCGAAATTGGCAATCATGGCAGACACCTACTTTCCACAGAAGATTTCCGTAGGAACTATTCTTCTTCCATAGTTTCAACGTTACGAACTACACAGAATTCCCGTTCTCCCTAGAGTCCAACCCCGATTGTTGATTGCACTGAAATGGGGCATTTTTCTGAACACAATTTGCGAACGGATTTTTCAGGTATCGCAACTTGTCGACGGGTGTGGGCCGAATCGGATTTTCGCTGAACGATAACGGCGGACGTGTGTCTTTTAAAGGTCGTCGAATGGCGCCCGAATGCACCGTACCGTAAGGATGTGGCAATCGTTCGCATCCCGGGAATTAAATCTTAGGAGGATCGCCGTGGAAAAAGATCGCGCTTCTTGGAAGTTTGACGTGTTGGCAGGGGTAGTTGCGATTTTGCTGGCCGTAAGTCTATCCGGATGTGGCTCCTCGGGCAGTTATTCGCCCTCGAATCCCTCCGGAAGCATCTCAGTTGCACTCACTCAGATGCCGCCCTCATCCATGGCAACTGGCCTTAAAGCCACGATTTCCGCAACGGTCTCGAATGACAGCGCGAACGGAGGGGTTGATTGGACTTGCGCCCCGGCAGGCTCTTGTGGCTCTTTTAATCCTGCTCACACGGCCAGTGGAGCAACCACAACATACACCGCTCCTTCCGCGGGCGGGGCCATCACAATTACCGCGACCTCCACAACCAATCACACGGCGGCCGCGGTTGCTACCGTGACGGTTGCGTCGAACGCCGTTTCGATTTCCCTGACCACAGCGCCCCCGGCAACCCTGGCCGCCAGCGCGACCGCCCCGATCGCCGCGACTGTTACGAACGATACGGCGAATGCTGGCGTCGATTGGACCTGCGCGCCCGCCGGATCTTGCGGCTCTTTTAATCCGGCGCACACTGCCAGCGCCGCCGCCACCACTTACACGGCCCCTGGCACTGGCGGTTCCGTAACCATCACCGCAACTTCCACCAGTACCCATTCCGCCACGGCTGTCGCTATGATTGCAGTTACCGCGAGCGTTACTCCGGTAACTATTTCCGCGATCACGGGGGCGCCTGCCACCTTGGCGGTGGGCGGGACCGCCGCTGTAAGCGCGACGGTCACAAACGATGGCGCGAATGCGGGAGTTGACTGGACCTGCACTCCCACGGGAACCTGCGGCACCTTCAATCCGGCACACACGGCAAGCGGTGCGAACACCACGTATACCGCGCCGAACGCCGCCATCGCCGCTGTCATCACTGCGACTGCCACGAGCAGCGCGACAGCGAAATCGACCACGAACATTGCTGTGGCAGCTGTTAACGCAGCAACCCTGACGGCAGGGAATTATTCCTTCTACGCCAGCGGCGAGGACTCCAAGAAAAACTCCTACGCGATCGCCGGCGTAATTACTCTGGCCGCGAACGGCACAATCAATGGTGGCGTGCAGGATTATGTCAGCTTCGGCGGCGCCACTTCTCCGGAGCCTGGCGGGGACACCATTACCGGTGGAACGTGGACGGTTACAGGCAACGGACTGGGAACCCTGACGCTCATCACGAACAATGCGCTTGTAGGCGTCGCGGGCACCGAAACATTCAGCATCGCCGAAGTGAACAGCAAGCACGCTGTCATTGGTGAATTCGACGCCGGCGCGACGTCCAGCGGAAGCCTTGACCTGCAGACTCCCACCGGGACCACCCTGGCTCAACTAAACTCCTCTTTTGCCTTTGTCGTTTCCGGCAAGAACGGAGCCAAGTCCGAAGCGTTCGGTGGATTCATCGACGCCGATGGTGCGGGCAATGTGCACGTAACGGTCGACCAGAATGAAGGTGGATCGATTACACGGGCGGGTTCCAACGTGGGGACGTACACGGCTGCGGATGCGGCCGGCCGAGGTACCATGACGTTCGGAGGAAGTCATTTCGTTTATTACGTCGTGAACGCCAAAGTCCTGCGCTTAGTCACCATCGACGCGAATAATCCAGATGTCGGCTCAGCTTATGCGGCTCTGGCCAACATCGCGCCTGTGACAAATGCGGCGCTCACGCATTCCTTCGTCTTTACCGACGCAAGTAATCTCTCAGCAGGCGCAACGTTTGCGGCGGCAGGCAAACTCACCATGGACGGTAGCGGAAACATAACCAGCGGTTTTGCCGACGTGGATGAAAATGGCACAGCCACCAGCTCGGCCGTTACCGGGACGTATTCCGTGAATGCCGCTGGCTACGGGACCATCACGCTAACTCCGGGGGCGACACAGGACGTCAGCGTTCTGGGCCTGTACCTTGTCGATCCCACCATAAACTTCGCCGATCCAAATAGCCCGGCGGATGGTGCCCTTGCGGGCTTGCTGCTTGACCTTGACACCAAGATCGTAGGCAGCGGCGTGCTGATCCTGCCCGCAGCGGGAGCCCAGACGTTCACCGGGAACTACACGTTGAGCACCCAATCGTCTAACACTGACGAGGCTGACTCTGTCGGAGTAGTCGCCATTTCCGGAACATCGGTCAGCGGCGTGGAAAATTTGAACAATTTATTATTTGCCACCGGCCAGGGCAGCGCGATTGCCCTCTCTGGGACCTTGACCCCAGATGTGGTTAACGTGGGACGCTTCACCATTCCCGTCCTGGCGAGTCTTACGACTCCCGTGACCTCCAAATATGTGCTGTATCAGGTTGGCAGCACTCAATTCGTGCTGGTGCAGGTTGATTCGCCTCAATTTGCGTCCGGGACGCTTCAGAAACAGCAATAACCGGTTCTCGCTCAGAGAGAAGCTGCCGGGTGCGGCCTTAAGTGGCCGTTGCCCGGCTGTTTCATTTTTACTTCAGGCGCCTACCGGGCTGGAATGAAAACGGCGAAGCAACGAATAACAAAATTGACGCGCTGCTAGGGAATGCGCCCGATCGCGGCGAGCGACTTACCGTTTATCTTATCGAAAATTTCCCACGATACCCGCGTCTGTTCGCGAAATTTACACCTTTCACCGGATAGTAGACGCCTGCCCGTTTCTCCATGATGCGACCTTGTTGCAGCAATATCCCACGGGAGGTTGACATGCAGAAAAACACGCTTAGAGAGCTTTACGTCGAGGAGCTTCGCGACATCTACGACGCGGAAAAACAATTAATCAAGGCGCTTCCCAAGATGGCCGAAGCCGCTTCGTCCGAGGAGTTACGTTCCGGCTTTGAAGAGCATCTGGAGCAAACCAAGGGCCACGCGCAGAGACTCGAGCAGATCTTCGGCGCACTCGGCGAGAAACCCACAGGAAAGAAGTGCAAGGGCATGCAGGGCCTTGTCAGCGAGGGTAGTGAAGTAATTGACGAGGATTTTGATGATGACGTTAAGGATGCGGCCTTGATTTCGGCTGCGCAGCGCGTCGAACACTATGAGATTGCCGCGTACGGCACCGTTCGCACGTATGCGTCAATTCTCGACCAACAGGACGCCGTCTCTCTCCTTGAAAAAACCCTCGAGGAAGAGAAGGAAACCGACCAGAAGCTGACCGAACTGGCCGAGAACATTAACACCGAAGCCGCATCGTCCGGATCAGGAAGCACGTCCGAGGCTCCTGAAGCGAATCGCAAAGCCAAGGCCGCGCGGCGATAGGCTCTTTCTTAACTCATTACCCAGGGACCACGCCGGAAGTGCCGACATTTAAAATCAGCGCAACGAAAAAGGAGAAAGTATCATGAGGAATCGAAAGAACCCCAATCACAAGTCGCAACGCAGCGGCGTTGCCAAAAAATCCAAACGGGCTAGGCGTCCTTCGAGCGATAGTCGCCGCGGATCCGGCAGCCAGGCCGGAAATGGAATGGGAAACAATCGGTCCGAGAACGCATAAAACAAGACCGGATTGTTTCAGTCGGGGCGGGCAAATTCATTGCTCGCCCCGATTTTTTGTCGCCACAAGCAAGCAATGTTTCTCAAAAATCCGTTAAAACCCGCGGTGATTGTACAGTTTTTTCTCTGGTTGGCTACATGCAGCAATGGATTGAAGAAGATTTGGACCCGGAGTAATTTCGGAATCGCAGCGGGCCGAATCTCTTGGAGCAGGACCTGATTCGGCCCGTATTGCCGATCTCAAACTCAAGCTGAGGTGTTCAGGAACCATGCCCACGACGGATCAATCTTCCCGCAAAAAGTTCAGCGCACTCGAAAAACAATTGGCCTCAGAACGAAATGAACTGCGCAAGCGCATCGACAGGCATCGCCTGGAGGTAGTGACGGACCGCGAGCCGGACGATGAGGGAGCGGCAGCCACGGAAAACATTTCCAGAGATATGCTGGCGGCGACGCTGGAGCGTGAACGCCGCACGCTGCAGGAGATTGAATCGGCTCTGAGGCGCATGCAAAACGGCGAATATGGAATGTGCGACAATTGTGGGATCGCGATTCCCCGCGCGCGCCTGGACGCGCTGCCATGGGCTCGGAAGTGCATCCACTGCGCGGATCGATCTTTCCACTCCAACACACTTCGAGTAGCTTAGCGAATACGTCTTCGGAGAGGCAAATGGAGGGGCTACGTACATTGTAAATAGTCTGTAAAATACATAGAATGCTGTATATGACCTGTATGACTATTGCGCTACAAGAGCTTAGAGCAAGTGGACTAGGACGTACGTTCAGGGCGGGCAGAGGAGTCGTAGTCGTTTGACCAAGTGGGTCCCAGGCAGTGAAAATCTAAATCTAGCGAGATTGAAAAGGGCAAAATGGGAACACTACGAATAATGATCGCCGATGACCACGACTTAGTTCGTCGCGGTCTTAAGATGCTCTTGGAATCGCACGCCGGCTGGAAAGTAATTGCAGAGGCGCACAGCGGGCGCGAAGCGGTGACCATGGCAGAAGAGTTGCGCCCAGATATCGCGATTATGGACATCAGCATGCCCGAGTTAAACGGCATTGAAGCCGCGCGCAAAATCAAGAAAATCTCTCCCAATACCGAAATGCTGATCTTGTCCATGCACCACACCGACCAGCTCGTTCGCGAGATCATTGAAACTGGCGCCAAGGGCTATATCATTAAGTCAGACTCCGACCGCAGCCTGGTGGCCGCTGTGGAGGCTTTGGCGCTCCACAAGCCGTTTTTTACGTCCTGCGCCACAGAAATCATGCTGGAGAGCATTCGAAATCGTGGAACAACGCCCGTCACAGAGGTTCCCCAGACCGTACGTGACCGGCTGACCCCCCGTGAACGCGAGATCGTGCAGCTGCTTTCGGAGGGCAAGAGCAGCAAGGAAGTCGCGGTGATTTTGGGAATTAGTGTCAAGACTTCCGAAACGCACCGCGCGAACATCATGCGCAAGCTGGAAATCCACTCTGTGAGCCAGCTCGTACGATATGCCGTACGGAACCAGATCGTCGAAGCGTAAGCCACCGGCGAATAACACACTTATAATCGCTATTTAGCGCGGTGCACGCGCGTTTATCTCGTTTTCAGCACTGATCGTCCTTCAATATATTTTTCATGCCCTGGAACATTTTGCTCGGTTTGCCTCGAGTCCCTTCGTGGTTTGCGGCTTTAAGCCTATTACTTTAAATAACTCTTGGACTTCCGGTCCCCTGGTCATCTTCTTGCACCGCAAACCCTCGAACCTTGAATGCAATCTAGGGAAGCAAGAGGCTAATCCATGGACACGGTCAGCAAACGCAGGGCTATCGGCATTTTGACGATCTTGGGGGCCATTCTGGTGGTGATTGCTACATGGACATCCGGCGAGAACCAGCCGTAAGTCAAATTGCTAGATTCTGAAGACTTCAGGATGTTGAGGAGAGGGCTCTAAAGGAGGTAAAACCGTAGCCACGCCGTATCTAACTTAATAGACCTGCATTCTAAATCAGTCACCGATGGTGCGGATTATGCCTCGCAGCGCCGATACCAATTCACTTCCCACAGAGGACTTCGTTACAAACGCCCTGGCTCCGGCTTCCAGAGCAGCGGTGCGTATCTGAGGCGAATCGTGTTGCGTGATGATGACGATCCGAGGTTCGGGGGTCTGTTTACAGATCAGGCGGGCCGCCTCCAGCCCGTTCAAACGCGGCATGCTGACATCCAGCACCACGATGTCGGGCTTCAGATTCTTGCATTGTTCTATTGCGTCGAGGCCATCCACGGCCTCGCCACAGATCTGCCATTCTGAGGATGGTTCGAGGAGAGCTCGAAGTCCGCGCCGGAAAATTTCGTGATCATCGACGATTAAGAGTCGCGCGTTCTTCATCTCGTTCCGTTGTAAGCCTGTCTCAGCTACAGTAGAGCACAAGGTAATGCACGCTTTCCCACGTTTGTTACGCGACTGAGTTAAAGCGCTAACACACTAACACTTGATAGGGACGAAGTTAGCATTAAAGCCTACATCGGATTTCCTGCTGAGAGAATACAGGGTTTTCCTTAGCTTAGCTGAGCTTGGAAGAGTTTCAGAGTGTTGACTGAACCCAATCCCACGATCGCACCCAACTCATTAGCGCACAGTATTTTACCCCTGCGACAGAAGACTACCTCGCCGGTACGTTAATTTCGCTCGAAAGATGTAAACGATTCTTGCTCCAAGGATGCGGACTTCCGCTCCATTAACCTTTATAACGGCCTAGGAAGCGGGTTCGATCGATTCAATCGCAATGGTCTGAGACCAGTCGTCGTACCTGCCCGAAATTCGTACTTTCTCGCCCGCGAAACGCACCGGTTTCTCCTGGTCGTTCAATTGGTACACGATTTTCGAGACCGGATCGTAGAGGATGAAGGATGCGTCCTTGGCACACTTCAGCGTGCACTCGCGCGCGTCTGTAGCATTTAATCTTTTCATGTTGGTTTCATGCGAGCCTGTGGTCCCGCATTTGCTGTCCATGATTTGCCCCACAAAACTGGCCATTCGCTGGGAGCCGCCCTGGCTCCAAGGCGGCCGTGTCGGAATTTCGCGGGGGGTGACGAGCAATACAAATACGATGAGAGATTTCGATCCCAAAGTTTTCATTCCGAGCCCCAAGCAAAAGTCGTCCCCTCCAGTATGACGGGTATGCCTGAACGGTCCATCCCGTGAAATGTGTACGCACTCGGTTCCTGCTGGGGCTACAGTCGGTTCGACTAGTGAATACAGCCAATTGGGGATTTTCCACGGCGGCCGCCGAGTGCTAACAATCAGACTGGTCTTGGCGCCCAGCCGGTCGGTTGGACTGGTGGTCAAGCCGACTTTCCTTCCACCCCTAAACTAAACTCCTAAACCAAGCCGCGTTGAAAACAATAAGAATGAAATATTTTGATGCCCAAGGAGAATCCAAACGATGGGAAACGTAATCAGAACGGCCCCCCAATATTTGATGGCGATCGCCTTGCTCCTTCCGTGCGGCGTGGCGTTCGCCCAAACGAACACAGGCAAAGCAGACCCGCCGCAAAGTCGTACGCGGATGGACGATCAATTCGCCAAAGAAGCGGCGTCGGGCGGAATGGCTGAAGTGAAACTAGGCCAGCTGGCGCAAGAGAAGGGTACCAATGAAGCAGTAAAAAACTTCGGATCTCGCATGGTCAATGACCATAGTAAAGCGGCGGATGAATTGAAGACTGCCGCTACCCAGTCCAACATTAACCTTCCGAGCAAGCTGAATGCGAAGGACGAAGCCACCTACAATCGTCTCGCCCGGATGTCGGGAACTGCGTTCGACCGGGAATACGCCAAGGCAATGGTCACCGATCACACGCAGGACGTTGCGGAATTCCGAAAGGAAGCCATTGACGGTCAGGATGCATCCATCAGGAATTTCGCCTCGGAAACCTTGCCTACGCTTCAGGAACATTTGAAGCAGGCGCGTGAAATGGAAAAAGCAGTCTCGGGAGCCGCGTCAAACAACAGCAAGCCGAGCAACGCGTATTGACGTATTGACCGGTTCGACTCTGGAGCAGAAACGTTTTACAAGGCGCTAAAAAAGCGTTCTTTGAAGCGAAGAATCTCTCTTTGTTTGTTTCTTCACAATCATCGAAGAGAGATTCTTCGCTTCGTTCAGAATGACGGATTGTTGAATTTTTCCGCAACTGATTCGGTCTGGGCTGGTTGAGATTTACGTCAGCCAAAAATATAATCCAGAAAGAAATCACCCTCTCCGACTCTCTCCGGCTCACAATTTCACTTCGCTGTGGCTTGTCGAGGCGGTGTACCGTCACCGGCCGCTCGATCAGATGGAGTCTTAGGTTCGAAGTTAGCGGGGTTTCCGCCATATTTCACTACCACCGGATTGGTGAATAGCAGCGCATTTGGAATGATGGCCCGGTGACCGTCGGCCGTACTCACAACAGTGGCCCTTGCCTGTATATCGTCCACCACTCCGTCGATCCCGTTGGATGAAATAGTATCGCCGAGCCTGTAGGGCTCGTGAAGCAGGATTAGAATTCCCGCCAGAAAATTCTGCAGAATGTTCTGAAATGCAAAACCTATGGCCACGCTGCCGATTCCCAGCACCTTGATCAGGTCCGCGGCCTGGAAAGAAGGCGCAATAACCGAAAAGGAGATCAGAAATCCAAGGACGACGACGGTCACCTGAGCGAGCTGTCCCAGCAGTAATCCAAGGCTCTGCCGTTTTTGCTGCTGGCGGCTGAAGCGGCGGACGAGCGATTTTGCCACCGAGGCGATAAACAGAAACGCAATAAAGATGACAATTGCCAGAATGATATTGGGAAGCAGGGAGACGGCCATGTCCAGGATGCGGCTTCCGCTCTTCCAGGCATTCGATAAATCAATTTTCATAGTCCTCGCTCGAGATTTCTGGGAATGATCTACTCTGACTTTCGTTTTTCGCGGGCCGGAGGGGAAGCCAGCGAGCTAAAGGCGATGGATCCGTGCTCAACTGAATCGGTTAACAACTTCGCGTCGGAGCCACGAATCTTTCAATTAGCATCCCCGCATAGGGAGAGCCATAGGCGATTCCTTGTATGTTGGCCGAGCGAGGGCTGTAGCCGTAATCCTGAAGATCGTTGGCGGAGAAAGCTCAGGGTTGTAGAGTGATCCGTGGATTGACTTGACGTAGGCATCGCAGAAAATGGGCGCAGGAGAGGACCATGATCAAAAAAGAAAAGTCCGGCTACAAAGTACTCTCAGAAAAGGGGAAAAATCTGGGCGGGCCATATAAGAGCAAAGCCGCGGCGCAGAAGCGGTTGCGCCAGGTGGAATTCTTCAAACACAAGAAGGGTTAGGACACGTTCCGAACAGATTTGCAACGGTAGTTCGGGTCTTCCCGGGGGCCCAGCTCGGGCACGAAGAGGAGGCTATTTCCATGGCTGACAGAATGCAATTTCCGGAAAGCGATCCGCGCCATTACACTGCAAAGATCAAACAAATGCTGGCGGAACTCAGAGAGCACGCCAGGCAGGACATTGGGAAAATCGCTGATCCAAAGGCGCAGGCGCTATTTGAAACAACTGCGGAAGTGGTAGCAGGCCTTGAGAAGGCCTACGATCACTTCGAGCGACGCTCGGAACCGGCGTGGACAGCAGCAGCTGCAGCGGGTGGTAAAACGTAGAAATATGAGCAGGGTACTCCCGGCGGAAGCCATCGCCGTAGCGATAGCTTCCGCCGAAACCAGTTAGCCTGGCTTAGTTCGCCTTCCTATGCTCTTCGCCGTTATCACCAACAAATTAGAGGAATTCTGTAGCTCGTAAGCTCGTAATCCTGGATCAGGATGAGTCATCTATGATTCGTGAATGTTTTGGGGTGTTGCGCTGGCGCCGAGGGAGTATTAGCGGATCGGGCCACTCCAAAGTTTTTTTTTCGCTCAGTCGGAGGACGTGGTGCTTCAACTCGTGTTCCGATTTGTCGTAGGCGGCGCCATCGTCACCCTGTTCGCTGCGCTGGGCGACGTCTTGAAACCAAAAAGTTTCGTTGGGTTGTTCGGAGCTGCTCCCTCCGTGGCCATGGCGACGCTGGGCCTAACCATCTTCGTGTTCCCGCTTGTGGTGCGCTTCTGCCAGCGCTCAAACTACGGCAGATTTCCTTTAAGTTCGTCGATCGATTCAAACAGCCTTCCGTGCAGAGTTTGCTTGGCGACGTACA
>Ga0157374_10004091_pt1 | contig 12242 bp, 8 predicted proteins | sample M25metaG_FD_115308 | JGI IMG/M metagenome (GOLD analysis project Ga0157374, IMG submission 115308) | Miscanthus rhizosphere microbial communities from Kellogg Biological Station, Michigan, USA - M2-5 metaG | ecosystem: Host-associated > Plants > Roots > Rhizosphere > Soil | place: USA: Michigan...
TGCGCCAGCGGGCCATGATCGCCATGGCGATGAGCAACTCGGGCTCGCAGCTCAGCGCCATGGCGATCATGGCCCGCTGGCGCATGCCGCCGGAGAACTGGTGGGGGTACTCCCGGGCCCGGTGATCCGGCTGCGGGATGCCGACCCGGCCCAGCATCTCCACCGCGCGGGCCCACGCCTGCTTGCGGGTGGCCGGCGTCTTGGCCCGGTAGGCCTCGGCGATCTGCCAGCCGACCGTGTAGTAGGGATGCAGCGCCGACAGCGGGTCCTGGAAGATCATGGCCATCGCAGCGCCGCGCAGGTCACGGACCCGGCCGGGCCCGGCGGCCAGCAGTTCCTCGTCGTTCAGCCAGATCCGGCCGCTGACGTCGGCGTTCTTGCCGGTTTGCAGGCCGAGCACGGCCAGGCTCATGGCGCTCTTGCCGCTGCCCGACTCACCGACGATCCCGAGCGTGCGGCCGCGCTGCACGCCGAACGACACCCCGTCGACCGCCCGGACCACCCCGTCCGGGGTCCGGAAGGCCACCTTCAGATCGTCAACCTCGAGGAAATCCCGGCCGCCCGGGCGACCCGGATCGTGGGGGCGGGCCGGCCTGGTCTGCGACACCGACCCCTCCCAGCTGCGTAAATCACTCTCTTGACACCAGTAATGTATGACATACCATACGTCGCATGGCATATAGCGGCAAGGCTTCTGCAGGCCTTCGCCGCGGCCGGAGATGACCCCGGCCCCGGCCCCGGCCGCGGTGCCGGCTGCCGACGCGCACAACGACCTGCTGATGCTGGTCGAGCACTTCCGCGACGACCCGGGCTACTTCCGCCGCAACTGGCTGCCGCAGCTGCAGGCCGGCCAGGTGCGGACCCAGGTGCTCCCGGTGTACGTGGACGAGGAGTTCCTGCCGGAAATGGCCCTGCGGCAGACCCTGCGGCTGATCGAGACCGCGCTGGCCACCGTCGGCTCCTGCCCGGAGCTCATGCTCTGCCGGCAGCCGGGTGAGGTGGAGCGGGCCCTGGCCAGCGACCGGATCGGGATCGTGCTGGCGCTGGAGGGCTGCCCGGCCATCGGGACCGACGTCCAGCTGCTGCGGACCCTGTTCCGCCTGGGCGTCCGGGTCGCCTCGCTGACCCACTTCGGCCGCAACTCGCTGGCCGACGGCAGCGCCGAGGACGCCACGGGAAGCGGGCTGACCCGGGCCGGGGTCGCCGCGGTCGAGCTCATGCAGTCCCTCGGCGTGCTGGTCGACGTCTCGCACCTCTCCCTGACCGGGACCCGGCATGTGCTGGACATCACCCGCGGGCCGGTGCTGGCCACGCACTCCTCGTGCCGGGCGCTGCGCGAGCATCACCGCAACCTGCCGGACGCCGAGATGCGGGCCATCGCGGCCACCGGCGGCGTCATCGGCATCAACTTCTTCCCCCTGTTCCTCTCCGACGGCCCGGTGACGATCAGCGATGTCGCGGACCACGTCGAGCATGCGGTGAGCGTCGCCGGGCTCTGCCACGTCGGCCTGGGGCCCGACTTCACCCGGGAGATCGCCGAGGTGCTGTACGGCGGCGGGCACGTCATCGAGGGCTGCGACATGGCCGCCGCGGTGCCTGGCCTGGCCGGCCCGGCGGACCTGCCGAACCTGGCCGCGGAACTGGCCCGCCGCGGGTTCGCCCCGGCGGACGTGGCCGCCGTCCTGGGCGGCAACCTGCGGCGGCTGCTCAACGAATCAATAGGGACCGGGATGGCGGCGTCCCCGTGACCGTCCCGGCGACCATGGAACCGGTGCTGCCGGGCCCGGCCGCCATCGCGACCCGCACCCAGCGCCAGCAGATCGTGCGCGCGCTGCGATCCGACCGGCCGGCCATGGCCGCGCTGGTCATCATCGTGATCCTGGCCGCGGTCGCGGTCTGCGCACCGCTGATCGCCATCCTCGTCGGGCACGGCCCCAACCAGCTGTTCCCCAACCAGCTCAGCCCGGACCTGGGCCTGCCCACCGGGCCCAGCCGCCAGTTCCTGTTCGGCATCGACCAGGAGGGCCGGGACCTGTTCGTCCGCTGCGCCTACGGGCTGCGCACCTCGCTGGTCGTGTCACTGCTGTCCGCGGCCATCGCCACCGCAATCGGCGTGACCGTCGGGCTCGCGGCGGGCTACTTCGGCGGCTGGCTGGACACGCTGCTGTCCCGCAGCGCCGATATCTTCCTCGCCCTGCCGGTGATCCTCTTCGCGATCAGCATCTCGTCGGTCTGCTCGATCACCGCCCAGGGCTGCCTGGCCGGCACCGTCCAGCCCGGCATCGGCCTGGTGGTGGCCATCCTGGCCCTGTTCACCTGGCCCTACATCGCCCGCCTGGTCCGCGGCCAGACCCTGGTGCTGCGTCAGCAGGAATTCGTCAACGCGGCCCGCGGCTTCGGCGCCAAGCACTGGCGGGTCATGTTCGGCGAGATCCTGCCGAACCTGACCGCCCAGGTCATCGTGTACATGACCCTGATCATCCCGAGCAACATCCTGTTCGAGGCCGCGCTGAGCTACCTGGGTGTCGGCGTCCCGCAGACCACCCCGTCGCTGGGCCAGATGATCGCGGACGCCACCGCGGGCAGCCTGTTCACCTACGCCTGGTGGATGATGCTCTTCCCGGGCGTGCTGCTGCTGCTGATCACGTTCTCGTTCAACCTGCTCGGCGACGGCGCCAGGGATGCCATCGGCGGTGACGGGTGATGCTGGTCTACCTGACCCGGCGGCTGTTCTGGCTGGTGATCACCCTGCTGGTGATCACCGCGATCACCTTCGTGATCTACTTCGTGCTCCCGCCGGTCAGCCCGGCCGTGCTGTTCGCCGGCAAGGAAGCCACGCCGCAGCTCGTCGCCACCGTGCAGCACGAACTCGGGCTCGATCATCCGGTCTGGGTTCAGTACCTGCTGTTCCTCAAGCACCTGGTGCTCGGCGACCAGTTCGGCTGGCCCGGCCTTGGCTTCTCCTACGTCAACCACTCCTCGGTCAAGTCGCTGCTGGCCGGGCGGGTGGTGGTGACCGTGGTGCTGGCCGTCGGGGCGGCTCTGCTGTGGCTGGCCATGGGGGTCACGATCGGGGTCATCTCGGCGATCAGGCAGCGCTCGGTCTGGGACCGGCTCGCGCTCGGCTTCGCGATCTTCTTCATCTCCGCGCCGGTGTTCTGGCTCGGCCTGGTCCTGCTCTGGGTGTTCTGGTACAAGCTCGGCGTCGCGGCGGGCACCGGCTACTTCCCGCCCGGCCAGTACGGCCTGCTGACCTGGCTGGACCACATGATCCTGCCCTGGTTCACGCTGGCCCTGCTGTACGCCGGGTGGTACGCCCGGATGACCCGCGGGGCGGTGCTGGACACGCTGCGCCAGGACTACGTCCGCACCGCCCGGGCCAAGGGCCTGGGCGAAACCAGGATCCTGCTCCGGCACGTGCTGCGGGCCTGCCTCACCCCGATCCTGACCATGTTCGGCATGGACCTGGCCGCGCTGGTCAGCGGGACCGTGATCGTCGAGGTGGTGTTCAACCTGAATGGCGTGGGCCAGTGGGTTGTGCAGTCGGTGACCTCGGACGACATCCCGTCGGTGCTGGCCGTCACCGTGCTGGCGGCGCTCGCGGTGATGGTGGCCAACCTGATCGTGGACATCCTCTACGCCTACATCGACCCGCGGGTGCGCTATGAGTAGCCGCGGCCCGCGTGCTGGCGCCCGTTCATCCAGTTCTGGCCTGCAGGCAATGCGGCCTGCCCGGCGGAGGGACCGACCATGAATACTCGTGACGAGACACGCCCGGCCGGACGCGGACTGGGGCGGCGGCTGCTGGCCGCCGGCGGCTGCCTGCTCCTGCTGGCCCTGGCCGCCTGCGGCGGCGGGAGCGGGGGGAACACCGGCGGCGGGAGCAGCCCGGGGGGCACGGCGACCGGGACGGCTGTACGGGGCGGGGTGTACCGGACCGCGGTCACGTCGTTCGGCCTGACCAACAACATGGACCCGGTCGGCGAGACGCAGATCGGCTTCGCGTTCGCCCTCTACGACGCCATGCTCAGGACCCTGGTCACGTTCCGGCACGAAAGCGGTACGGCCGGCACCCAGATCGTGCCGGACCTGGCGACAAGCGTGCCCACCCCCACGGATAACGGGCTGACCTACACGTTCCACCTGAAGCCGGGGATCAAGTTCGCGCCGCCGGTCAACCGGGAGATCACCTCCCAGGACATCGCCTACGCCTTCCAGCGGATCAACGACGCGAAGCTCGTCGCCCAGTACGGCTACTACTACGTCGGGGTCATCAAGGGGCTGACCGGCAAGGCGAAGACCCCGGACAACCACATCTCCGGGATCGAGACGCCGAATTCGAAGACGATCATCTTCCACCTCACCGCACCTGTCGGTGACTTCCTGCAGCGCATCGCGTCCCCGGCCGCTGCGCCGGTGCCGTCCGAGGTGGCCAAGTGCTTCAACCAGGCCGGGACCTACGGCCGGGACGTCGTCGCGTCCGGCCCGTACATGTTCCAGGGCTCAGGCGCGGTCGACATCAAGAGCTGCTCGACGATCAAGCCGATGTCCGGCTTCGACCCCACGAAGAACATCACGCTGGTGCGCAACCCGAACTACGACCCGGCCACGGACGGCACCCGGCCCAGCTACCTCAACGGCGTGCAGATCAGCGTGGACCCGAACGTCGCGGACATCTTCGCCCGGGTCCAGAAGGGCCAGCTCGACGGGTCCATGACCGACCCGCCGCCGGCCACCGTCACCCGCCAGTACCTGACCGACCCGTCGCTGAAGAAGTACTTCCACTCCGACCTGATCAACCAGGTGGAGTCGGTGACGATGAACCTGGCCGTGCCGCCCTTCACCGACGTGCACGTCCGCAAGGCGGTCGCCTGGGTCCTGGACAAGAGCGCGATGCTGCGGGCGCTCGGCGGCGCCTCCCACTTCAGTATCGCCACGCACATCATCCCGCCCACGCTGCCGGGCGGGCTGGCGGCCAGCTACGACCCGTACAAGACCCCGAACGAGTCCGGTGACCTGGCCAAGGCCCAGGCCGAGATGAAGCTGTCGGCCTTCGACCCAAACCACGACGGCAAGTGCGACGTGGCCGCCTGCCGCAACCTGGCCTTCATCAACATCAGCGCGTTCTCCGGCGTGGACACCGTGGTGCAGAACGACCTGGCCAAGATCGGCATCGAGATCAAGCCCCGCGACCTGTCGGTAACGACCGCGTTCACCGCGCTGTTCACGATTAAGCAGCTGGAGCCCATGTCGGCGCTCGGCGGCGGCTACGCCGACTACACCGGCACCTACAGCTTCGCCCAGCCGAACTTCGGCTCGACGGCCCTCAGCGGGCCGGTGGCGTGCTGCAACTACTCGCTGGTCGGGCTGACGAAGAAGCAGGCCAGCACGTACAAGGTGCCCTACCCGCCGACCGGGATCCCGAGCGTGGACACCATCATCACCAAGTGCGAGGCCCTTGGTAACGGCCCGGCCCGCAACAGCTGCTTCGCGGGCCTGGACCAGACGATGATGACCAAGGTCATGGCCTGGGTGCCGTACGTGTGGGGCCGCAACATCGTGATCACCGGGCCGACCGTCAGCCAGTACACGATGGACATCACGACCAGCTCGCTCTCGCTGACCAGGATCGCCGTCACCAACCACGTCACGCTCAGCCCATGACCGGGAAGGAGCCGCGGCAGATGCGGGTCGACTGGAACACCCGGGTCCCGATGCGGGACGGCACGCTGCTGTCCGCCGACGTCTTCCGCAGCGGCAACGGGGAACCGCGGACCACGCTGGTGGCCCGCACGCCGTACAACAAGAACAACGGCGAGCACCAGGCGCGGGCCGAGGCGTACGTCGCCGACGGGTACAACTTCGTCTGGATGGACGTCCGCGGGCGGGGCGACTCCGACGGCGAGTTCCGCCCGTGGCGGGCCGAGGGCCGCGACGGCTACGACACGATCGAGTGGATCGCGGCGCAGGACTGGTCCGACGGCGACGTAGTCACCTGGGGCGCGTCCTACCTCGGGTGCATCCAGTGGATGACGGCGCTGGAGCAGCCGCCGCACCTGCGGGGCATGATCGTCTACGTATCCCCGTCGGACCCGTTCGAGGACAACGCCTCGGGGATCGCGATCCCGTGGGAGATCTGCTGGATGCGGATGCTCGACGGGCACACCCAGCAGCACGTCGAGCGGATCGACTGGCCGTCCCTGTTCTGGCACCTGCCGTACCTGACCATGGACACCAACGCCGGGTTCCGCAGCGAGCACTGGCGGGACTTCGTGACCCACCCGGTCACCGCCAACGAGCACTGGGACCCGATCCGCTTCCAGCCGCGGATCACCGAGGTGACGGTCCCCGTGCTGGCCATCACCGGCTGGTACGACGACGTGCAGCGCGGGACGATCCAGAACTTCACCCTGCTGACCGCGCCGGACGCCCCGGCGGAGGTCCGCGCTAACCAGTGGATGATCGTCGGGCCGTGGGACCACGGGTGCACCACCACCCGCAACCGGAAGCTGGGCCCGGTCGACTTCGGGCCCGGCGCGGAGACCGACCTGCCCGCGCTGGAACGGGAATGGCTGGCTTCGGTTCTGCGGAAACAGGGTGACCCGCCCGCGCCGGTCCGGCTCTTCGTGATGGGCACGAATACCTGGCGGGAAGAGCAGGAATGGCCGCTGGCCCGGACCCGGTGGTCCCGGTATTTCCTGGCCAGCGCGGGCGACGCTAATAGCAGGCACGGCGGCGGCGAACTGCGCCGGGAAGAAGAGCCCGGCGACGGCTCGCCAGCGGACACCTATCGCTACGACCCGGCCGACCCGGTGCCCTTTATCAGCAACCACGCCTCCTCGTCGCAGATCGGCGGCCCGGACGACTACGCCGAGGTCGAGGAGCGCCCCGACGTGCTGGTCTACTCGACCGCACCGCTGGCCGAAGCGCTGGAGGTCACCGGTCCTGTCTGGCTGAAGCTGTACGCGTCCTCCAGCGCGGTCGATACCGACTTCACCGCCAAGCTGCTCGACGTGCACCCGGACGGCTTCTGCCAGCGGCTGTGCGACGGCATGGTCAGGGCCCGTTTCCGAAACGGCCACCGGCAGCCGGAGACCCGGCTGACTCCGGGCGAGGTCACCGAATTCGGGATTGACCTGTGGAGCACTTCCCACGTGTTCGCCCCCGGGCACCGGATACGGCTCGAAGTAAGCTCCAGCGCCTTCCCCAAGTACGATCGGAATCTCAACACCGGCGGTCCGCTGGACACCGGAACCGAGATGGTCACGGCAACCAACTCGGTCTGGCATTCCCGCGGGTTCGCCTCCCATCTGGTGCTCCCGGAGATCCCAGGTCACAGCTGACTGACGGCCACGGCGGTCGCCAGTGGGCCCGCACGGACAAATGACCCGGCGCGCAGCCGGGCCCGAAGGGCAGGAGTTCACCAGTTCATGGACGGCCAGCGGCAGCGAAAGGGCTCTGGAGCCGCGGACACCGGCGGGGCCGCAGGCGACCTGGTGCGGCCCAGCACGCTCAGCACGCTGGCCAGGGAGGCCATCCTGGTCCGCATCGTCGACGGCGAGATAGCCCCGGGCCAGGTCTACTCGGCTCCCGTGCTGGCCGGGGTGCTGGGGGTGTCGGTGACGCCGGTCCGCGAGGCCCTGCTCGAGCTGGCCGCGGCCGGGCTGGTCGAGTCCGTGCCCAACAAGGGCTACCGGGTGGTGGAGCTGTCCCCGCACGACCTCGACGAGATCTTCGAGGTCCGGCTGATGCTGGAGGTGCCGACGGTGGCGAAGGTGGCCGCCACCGGCTGTGCCGGGCCGGAGATGGACCGGTTCCCGGCGCTGGCCGACGACCTCGACCGGCTCGCCCGCGACGGCGACGTCCCGGCCTTCCTGGAGGCTGACCGGGAATTCCACCTGGGGCTGACCGAGACCCTGGGCAACGGCCGTCTGACCGACGTCATCTCCCGGCTCCGGTATCAGGCCCGGCTGTACGGGCTGCCGCGGCTCGCGGCGCGCGGGGAGCTGAAGGAGTCGGCTCACGAGCACCGGGAGCTGCTGGATGCGATCAGCGCGGGCGACGCCAGCGCGGCGGCCAGCATCATGACCCGCCACCTGCAGCACACCCGCGGGATCTGGGCCGGGCAGGCAGAAGCCGGGCCCGCTGGCGCAGCCGCGGGGCAGTAGGCCGCGATGGGCAGCTCACCCTCGCCAGCCGACCGGTCCCCGCGCCAGATCGGCGCTGAGCTGCTCCGGTCGCTGGTGCCGATGCCGGACGCGATCGGGTCCAGCCGTGCGGCGTTCATCGCGGCGGCGCGCGGCGAGCTCAGCTGGCCGCCCCGGTCGGCTCTGTCCCGGCACCGGGTCCTGGTCATGCCCGCCGAGCACACCTCGGGCAGCGCCATCGTCAAGGTCATCAGCGTGCTGCCGGACGGCTGGCGGCAGGGGCTGCCCAGCATCGGCGGCAGCGTGCTGTGGGTGGACGGCGGCACCGGGCGGGTCGAGGCCCTGCTGGACGCCACCGCGCTGACCGCCCTGCGCACCGGGGCGGCCAGCGGGCTGGCCACCAGCCTGCTGGCCCCGCCGGAGGCCAGCGTCCTGGCCATGCTGGGCACCGGCGGCCAGGCCGCCGATCAGGTCGCGGCGGTGTGCGCGGTGCGCCCGGTCCGCGAGGTACGGGTCTGCGGGCGCGACGGCGGGCGGCGCGAGGAGCTTTGCGCCGAGCTGGCGGCCGGCCATCCCGGCGTCGCCTTCTGGCCGGTGGCCAGCCCCGCGGAGGCGGTGCGCGGGGCGGAGGTGATCTGCGCTGCGACCCGGTCGCAGCGGCCGCTGTTCGAGGCCGCCGACCTCGGGCCGCAGGTGCACATCAACGCCGTCGGCGCGTACACGCCGCAGATGTGCGAGATCCCTTCCTTGGCCTTTGCCCGGGCCACCCTGGTGGTCATCGACGAACTGGCCGCCGTGCTCGCCGAGGCGGGCGACGTGCTGCAGGCCATGGAGGCCGGCCAGGTGAGCCGCGAAGAGCTGGTGGAAATCGGCTCGCTGCTGGACGGCGGTCTCCTCAGCCCGCCCGGCGGGCTGACCATCTTCAAGTCGGTAGGCATCGCCGCGCAGGACTGGGCCCTGGGCGAGCTGGTCGTCAGCCGGGCCCGCCAGCATGCGGCGGCCCCGGCTGACGACGGCGAGTGCGCCTGACGTGCCCACGGCACCCGTCCCGCCCCGCCGGGTTGGGGTGGTCGGCGCGGGCATGGCCGGGCTGTGCACCGCCTGTTTCCTGCAGGAGCAGGGCATCGGGGTGACGGTGCTGGAGCGGACCGCGGTCGCGGCGGGTGCCTCGGCCGGGAACGCGGGCTGGATCACCCCGGCCCTGGTTGCGCCGCTGCCGGACCCGGTCATCCTGCGGGAGGGCCTGCGCGCGGTCATGTCCCGGTCCGCCGCGGTGTACCTGCCCCGGCTGCCCGGACCCGGCCTGCCCGCCGGGCCGGTCTACCTGCCCGCGCAGCGGCTGGCCTGCACTCCGCTGCCCGGCGGGCGGCTCCGGGTGGCCGGGGTGATGGAGTTCCGCCCGGCCGGCGCCGCCCTCGACCACGGCCGGGTGGCAAGGATCGCGGACGGCCTGCCGGCCCTGCTCGCCGGCGTTGACCCGGGCGCCCGGCAGGACGAGTGGGTCAGCGCGCGGCCCTGCACCCCCGACGGGCTGCCCGTCATCGGCCGGACCCGGTCGGCCCGGATCTTCGTGGCCGGAGGGCACGGGATGTGGGGGATCACGCTGGGCCCGGTGACCGGCCGGCTGCTGGCCGGCCTGGTCACCGGCCGGCCAGCGCCGGAACTCCGGCCCTTCGACCCACTGCGCTAGCTGCCGGGCCGGGTGCCGCCGGCCGGGTCACCCTCCGGTGCGGGTGCCGCGGCGGCAACCGCGGCCGGCTCCGCGCCGGGCCTGCTCATCCGGGACGGCCACCAGTTCCACCGGCCGAGCAGGACCACGGTGGACGGCACCAGCAGGGTGCGCACCAGGAAGGTGTCCATCAGGATGCCGAACGCCAGGCCGAGCGCGATGTCGCGGAACTGCTCGCCGCCCTGGCCGCTGCCCGCCACGATGCCGAACACTACGAACGTGCCGGCCAGCACCAGGCCCGCCGAGGTCACCGTGGTGCCGGTGGCGGTGAGCGCCCGGGTGACCGCGGCCCGTAGCGGCTGTTTCTGTGCTTCCTCCCGGATACGTGTCATGACCAGGATGTTGTAATCCTCGCCGAGCGCGAGCAGGAAGATGAACATCAGGAACGGCATGAAGAACACCAGGCCGCCGCTGTTGCCGAGGTCGATGAACAGCAGTACGGACAGGCCGAGCGCGGCCAGGAACGAGATGCCCACCGAGGCGATCAGGTACAGCGGCGCGACCAGGCTGCGCAGCACGATGGCCAGCAGCAGGCCGATCACCAGGATCGCGATCGGGATCACCTTGGACAGGTCGCTGTTCGAGATCGCGCTGATGTCGTACAGCGCCGGGGCCTCGCCGCCCACCGCGTTATCGACGGCGCCGATGGACTGCGCGACCTGAGCGGTGGCCGTGCGGACCTGCGGCACCGCGTTCAGCGCCGGGGTGCTGCCCGGGTTCCCGGCCTTGAGCCCGGTGAGGAACTGCACGGTGCGGCCGTCCGGGCTGACCAGGTTCCCGCTGGCCCGGTAGGCCTGGTAGAGCGCGGGCGGCACGCCGGCGGAAGCCGGCTCCGTGGCCGGCAGCGCCTTGGCCGGGCCGAGCTTGCTGTGCAGGTCGGTGAACTGGGCCGGGGTCAGCTGCGCCCCGGCCGCGTTCAGCGGCCCGGCGACCTGGGTGAACAGCCCGGTGGCCGACAGCTGCGGGGGGGCCTTCACGAGCGGCGACGGGTCATCCCAGACCGGCTGGCTGAACTTGAAGAGGAGCACGGTCGGGTTGGCCGAGGACTGCGGGAAGTGCTTGGTCAGCAGAGCAGTGCCGGCCGCCGAGTCGCTGCCGGCCGGCGGGGTCGTGTCGCCGCCGAACCCGCCGGACACGTAGCCGAGCGCGCCCAGCGACAGCCCGCCAAACAGCACGATGCCAATGGCCAGGGTGATGCCCGGCCGGCGCACGATCCGGGTGGCGACCTGGCTCCACACGCCGGCCTTGCCGCTGCCCTGGATGTTCCACGGCAGCAGCTTGGGCCGCTTGAAGACGGCCTGGAAGGTCGTCCGCTTGATGCCCAGCAGGGAGAGCCTGATGGACAGCAGCGCGGGCAGCAGGGTGAGCCCGGCGATCAGGATCACGCCGATCGCGATCGCGAAAGGGATGCCCAGGTCGGAGTAGAAGGAGAAGCTGGCCAGCAGCAGGGTGAGCACCGCGGCGATGACCGTGGCGGCGGAGAACGTGATCGACTCCCCCACCTTGGTGACCGACCGGACGATGGCCAGCCGGGCCGCGGGACGCGGGTGCAGCAGGTCCGCGAAGATGCCGACCCGCTCGCCCGGACCATCGACGCCCGTCTGGTTGTGCCCGGCCGCCCGCAGTTCCTCACGGACCCGGAAGACCAGGAACAGCCCGTAGTCGGTGCCCGCGCCGAGGACCAGCACGATCAGCAGGAACTGGGCCAGCGGGGACACCTGGAGGCCGTGCTTGGCCGCCTCGGCCACCAGCGGCCCTGCGATGATCACCGAGATCGCGGCGGGCGCGATCGTGACCAGCGCCAGCGTCAGCGACCGGAAGATCAGCACCAGCAGCACGATGATGAAGATGATCGACAGGTTCTCGATCTTGTTGCCCTGGTTGCCCGAGGCTTTCTGCTGGTCGACCTGGATGGCCACGTCGCCGGCCAGGTGCACGCTCAGCCCGGCGGGCAGGTCCGCCTGCGCGATCTTCGCGCGCAGCCTGTCGATGAAGTTGACGGTTTCGTTGCCGTTGCCGCTGTTCTGGTCGGCCAGCACCTCGAGTTGCTCGGCCTGGCCGTCGGCGGACCGGCCTCCGTCCAGCACCCGGGCGACGCCGGGCACAGTGATCAGCTGCTTCTGCAGGGAGGTCATGGCCGCGTCATCGGCGGCGGTCAGGGCCGACCCGGATCTGGCCGCCACCACCGGGATCGGGATGAAGTTGGCCGTGCCGAACGGCGCCGACAGGTCTATCGCATGCTGGCTGGGCGCGCTGGCGGGCAGGAACTTGGAGTTGTTGTTCTGCGTGACGCTGGACAGGGCCGGCAACTGGGTGGCTGCCCCGATCGCGGCTGCTATCCACACCAGCAGGACGAGCCACCGGAA
>Ga0157374_10004093_pt1 | contig 12240 bp, 8 predicted proteins | sample M25metaG_FD_115308 | JGI IMG/M metagenome (GOLD analysis project Ga0157374, IMG submission 115308) | Miscanthus rhizosphere microbial communities from Kellogg Biological Station, Michigan, USA - M2-5 metaG | ecosystem: Host-associated > Plants > Roots > Rhizosphere > Soil | place: USA: Michigan...
CCGGGGCCGGGAGCTGGGTGGGGCGTGGGGCCGGTGCGAACAGGCGCTGGTGGGCGCCGGCCAGCACGGGGTCATTTCGTAGCACCGGTTCGATCCAGCCGCGCTCGACGGCGAACGGCAGCCGTAGCTGCTCGCGCTGGGCCAGCCGCAGCGCGGAAGCAAGGGATCGATGGCCGCGCGGGCCGTCGCTGCTGCCGTAGCTGAGCTGAGCGTCCACGAGCCAGGCTTGCAGCCGCACCCGTTCGGGCGCCTGATTTCCGGCCGCCAGTACGGGGGCGAGCGCCCGTCTTGCGTTGTGCTGGTTTCCGGCGGTCATCCATGCGTGTGCGATCGCGGCCGCCGACTCCAGCGAGCCGTGGCCGCCGTGCTCGGCTGCGGCCAGTGCTGCCTGCATGTCGCCGGCCATGGCGTGCGCCTGCGACGCGGTCAGGCTCAGCTTGTGCTCGAGCCAGGCCGGCGGGGACCACTCGGACCGTGCCCTGGCGATGATCTGCACCGCCGCTGCGGCGCGTCCGTCTGCCAGGGCAGCGCCCGCCGCGGCCAGGCAGGCCAGTGTGCTGATCAGCCTGTCCGGGTTTGCCCCCAGGGCGGAGTCTGCCTCCTTGAGCCATCTGTGTGTCTCGCGCAACTCGTTGCGTTCCAGGTGCACCCAGGCGAGCGCCACCAGTGCCGCCAGGTCCGGGTGCTGGGCAGGCGGCTGCTGCTGGCCGGCCTGGCCCGCTGTCGCCTGAGCGGCCAGCTTCTCAGCGTGGCGCAGCTGGCCGCGCAGGGCCTCCACCAGCGCGAGATGCCCAAGACAGCGGGCTCGTTCGCGCTCCCCGCCGGAGCCGGTTGCGGCGCCCACCGCCAGATCAAGGACATGGGCTGCCTCATCGAGACGGCCCGACCATAGGTCCGCAGCTCCGTGACCGAAAAGCACGTGCACCCGGATTTCCGGGTGCCGGGCGAGCATGTCGCCCGGGACCTTGCTGACCAGGATTTCCGCCTGGGCAGCGGCCCCCGCGGCGGCGCTGTGGTCTCCGGCTCGAAGCGAGATGGTGAGGCGGATCATCGCCGCGGCCAGCCGGCTCGCGGCCTGCTCACCATCGGGAAGGCGCTCGAGGATGCTCTCCGCAGCCTTCAGTGCGGCGATAGCGGATTCCTCCCGGCCCGCGGACAGCCCGACCACGGCGCAGGCCAGGTACGGCTCTGGCTCGGTCCAGGCTTGGCCATGCGGCATGTTCTGGAACTCGTCAGCCAGGTAACGGTCATCCCGCGGCTCGGTGATTCCGCCGGTCGCCAGCGCGTCGATGATCATGCTGGCGGCGAGCTGCCGGTCGCCGGCTTCGATCGCGTGCCGCACCGCCGAGAGGAGCTGGCCGTGCCGCTCGTACCACTGGGCGGCCCGCCCGTGCAGCAGGGCCACCCGGTTCGGGTGCTGATGCTTGAGCTTCAGGCGCAGCACCTCACCGAGCAGTGGATGGTAGCGGTACCGCCCGCGCCCGATCGGCTGGACAAAGGCGTTCGTGCGCGCCAAGGCGGGCAGTATTGCCGCGGCCTGCCCGTCACCGGTCAGTTCGCTGGCCGCTTCGGCGCTGACATCCTCCAGGATGGAGGTGCTCAGCAGCATTTCCCGGGTCTGGGGCGCCTGGGCGTTAAGGACCTCCCCGACGAGATAGCTGGTCAGCGCGCTGTCGTCGGTGATCAGCTCCTTGACGAAGAGGTCAGGGTCGGGATGGGTGCCCATGGAGATCGCCGCTAGGCGGAGGCCGGCCGCCCAGCCCTCGGTCCGCCGCGTCAGGCATTCGAGTGAGTCCGCGGGCAGCGCCTGGCCGTGCTGGGCCAGGAGCTGGTCAGCTTCGCTGGTGGTGAAAGCCAGGTCGCTCGCGCGGATCTCGGCTAGCTGGCCGTCCAGCCGGTAGCGGTGCAGCGGCAGCAGCGGATCCATCCGTGAGGACACCAGCAGACGCAGGCCAGGCCCAACGTTCCGGAGCAGGAAGTCAAGTCCGGTGAACACCGCCGGGTCGGTCAGCAGATGCAGGTCGTCGATCACCAGTGTGACCATCGGATCCTGGGCAGCCAGCGCCGCCGCGAGCCGGAGCAGGAACTCATGATCGGCCGCCGGGCCTGGCGTGGTGGCCGGCAGCGCCTCCGGAGCGGCCACACCGGACCGCCGCAGCGCAGCGATGACATAGCGCCAGAAGACTCCGGGCCGGTCGTCGAACTCATCCAGGCCGACCCAGGCAACGGCCCCGGGTTCCGCCTCCGCCCACAGCGCCAGGGCTGTGGTCTTGCCGGCGCCGGGAGGGCCAGTGACAACGGTCAGCGAGCACCATCGCGTGCCGTCGGCGATCAGCCTGGTGATCCGCGGGCGCTGCACCGCCCAGGCCGGTATCGCGGGCGCCGTGATCTTGGCTGTCAGGATCGGCACGCCCAAAGAGACTGCTGCAGCTGTCATTCTTCCCTCCGGCCCACACCGCGACCGCGGGTGCTTGGCCACGCCTTCATCGTTCGGCCGGAAGACCCCCGGCAGCATCCCCCCGATGGTGGTAAGCGCGCGGCAGCGGCTCAGGCCGCATGCACGGCGTTGGTCTCCGGCTTTGCCGCCATGCGTATCCCAGTTAGTGCTCGTCTGGTTCTTCCAGCGCGGCGTCGATGTCATACTCCAGCGCCGTCGCCACATCCGGGGCGGCGGAGACGACCCGGCCGAGCCCGGCCACCGCGGCGATCACCAGCAGCACGTCCGCGATCTCGTCCTTGGTCGCGCCCGCCGCCAGCGCCCGGGTGGTGCTCCATTGCAGGCAGACCGCCGATGACCCGATCGCCACCGACGCCGCTACCTGCAGCAGTGCCGTGGTCTTGGCGTCCAGGGCCGGTGTCTCGGCCGGGCCGGGCCGGGACCCTGCCCCGACTAACCTTTCGTCGAAGATCGCCAGCCTGCGCAGGGTCTCCTGAAATCTCGCCGTCTGACCCATCCGGCCTCCGCTCACCATCGAGGACTAGTCCACCGCGTGCCGCGGCGAGTGCCATCCCACCGATGGGGGGAAACCGGCGTCACCCTTCCAGGAGCCCAAGCTCCCGGGATCGGGTGACCGCTTCAGCGCGCGTGGCGGCGCCCAGCTTCCGGTAGATCGACTTCATCTCCGATTTGACGGTGTGCGGCGACAGGAACAACTCGGCGGCGATCTGCGGGAACGACAGATGCGTGGGCAATAGCGGCAGGAGCCGCAGTTCGGCCGCTGTCAGCGCCGAAGGGCCGACGGCGCCCGCCTTGATCGTGGCGAGCCTGGACCGCAGTTCGGCGGCCCGCTGCGGGAGGACGCCAAGGTCTGGTCTTTGCTGGAGGATGTCGTGGGTTTGCGTCAGGACGGCCGCGGCGCCCGCGGGGTCGGTGAGCGTGATGTAGCAGCGCGCCATCTCCAGCAGTGCCTGGACCGACACCACGGGCAGCGCGTAGGTAAGCAGGGGCCGGAGCCGGGCAGCACGGCCCAGGTAGAGGCGTCCCTGGGAGATATTCCCCTGGTGCAGCGCGGCCCGGGCCGCCCATGCGTAGACGAGGGCGCTGGTCCAGTAATCGTCGAAACGCCCGGCCTGCACGATCCCGACCGCGCGCTCGGCCAGCGACGTCACCTCTGACCAGGAGTTGCGCCGGGCGGCCACACTGCACTGCTGGGCAAGGATGAGACCAGTTAAGGGCGGGGAGCCCACGTGAACCGAGACGTCGAGAGCGCGAGCGAGGATTGGGTGCGCCCGATCGGGGTCGTCTTCCAGCAGGTAGGAAAGGCCTTCGGTGTACAGCATGGTCGCCCGGTACGGGCTCGCCGGGCTCAGCCCGTCCAAGGCGACCTGCGCATCACGCCGCATTCCGGCGACACCATTGCGGCACCAGCATGCGCGCAGGTAGGCGAGCGTGCCTTGCATTGTGCTCCCGTCCGGGAGAATCCCGGCGGGGGTCGCACGTTCCGCGGCGGCCACCCAGCGCTCGGCCTCGCCCGCCCGGCCGAGCAGGGCAGCGAACAGCGAACCGTGCGCGGCGATCGCGCCGTAGTGCTCGGCTGCCGTGACGTCGCTGAGCCACTCCATCCAGCGCCGTACTGTCTCGACGCGACCGCTGGCCCAGACGGGCTGCTGCCGCTCCAGAATCAGCCGCGCTACCCGGTCGTAGTCCCCGGCCGCCTGGGCATGCTCGATCGCGGCCTCTGGCATGGCGTTCGCCTCGAACCACATAGCCGCCCGGAAATGGAGGTCCTGGGCCAGATCGGGCTCCCGCTGCCGGAGTTCCGCCTGCAGCAGTTCCCGGAGCAAGCGGTGGTAGCGATACCACTCGCGGCGGCGGTCGAGCGGGACCACCAGCAGGTTCCTGGCTTCAATCTGTTCGAGGACACGCCCGGATCCCTTCTCACCCAAGATCGCGTCGCAGAGCGGCCCGCACATCCGGTCCAGCACAGAGGTGCGGGTGAGGAAGGATGCTTCCGCTCCGGAAACCCGGTCGAGGAGCTCAGAGCGCAAGTAGTCGCCCATGAAGACGTCATCGCCGGTGAACGTGAAGCCGACGTCGCTGTGCGGGGTGCCGGAGTTCATGGCCAGCGCGGCGATATACAGCCCAGTTGGCCATCCCTCGGTCCGCTGCAGCAGATCGTGAAGGGCAGCCTCGTGGACCTCGGCACCCGCGCCCTTGAGCAGGTGGGCCGCATCCAGCGGTCCCATCGCGAGGTCATCGGCGGTGACCTCAAGTATCCCGCCCTCTGCGCGCAGGCGCGCCGTCGGCAGGGGCAGTTCGGCGCGCGAAGCCAGCGCGAGCTGCCAGCCAGGAGGGAGGCGCAGCGCGAACTCGGCGATCGCGTTCAGGCACTGTCTGCTCGCTATTGCCTCGGCATGGTCGAGCACCACCGTCACCGGAGGCTGCACCGCGGCGATGGCGGACACGAACCGGGGAACGACGCTGATGTCGGCACCCGAGGAGGCGAGCGCCGAGAATATCGCCGGGTCGACGGGCCCGATCCGGTCCAGCGCAGCGGCGAGGGCGCTCAGCAGCACAACGGGATCGTTGTCTCCGTCGTCGCAGGACAGCCACGCTACGCGCGAGCCGATCCGTTCGGCCCATTGCGCCAGAAGCGTCGTCTTGCCGTAGCCAGGTGGGGCGATCACGGTGATGACCGGCGCCTGGGTTGCGACCAGCCGCTCGACCAGGGCCGTCCGGGCGACGATTCCCGTCCGGGCGGCAGGCGGGTGGAATTTCGATTCCGGCAGCGAGAAGCCGAGCCTCGGGGCGACGGCCCCGTGCCCTGTGCCAGACATCACGTCGACCACCCCAGTGACCGCCGGCCCCCCATTCGTCCAAAAACGTATCCCGAAGCCCGATGCATCAGCAATGCGCCACGACAAGCTAGAGGTCTCATCGAGACCACCAGCCTAATAGGCAGACCTGGATCTACTCACAGTGCGCTCCCATATACCTTGCGTAACCATTACCGCTAACTTGCATTCCTTTTACTCAACGTAGTGACCTGCCGCTGGGCCAGCGGTCTCCTGCCGGAAAGCACGGGTTACCCGCCAGGCGGGGCGGCACCAGTGCCTTGCGGCGCTCGCCGCTGCCGCCCGCGGGCGACCGCGCCCAGGATCACCCTGACGCCGAGCCCGATGATGATCAGATCGATGATCATCTGGACGGTGACGACCAGTCGCGCTGCCTGGGTGGTGGCGGTGATGTCGCCGAAGCCGACGGTGGCGAACACGGTGACGGTGAAATACAAGGCGTTGGTGCGGGTCATGGGCTGGCTGAAGCTACCGGCCGTGGCGGCGGCCATGACCACATAGGTGCTGGCGAACAACAGCAAGAAAAACGGCACGCTGGTGGCCAGGGCTTCCAGCGCCCGCAACCCCGGGAAGGGGGAGGCGATGATCGAGCGGACCTGGTAGGCCAGCAGCGCGCAGAGCCCGGCCAGCCCGATCACCAGCATCGCTACGGCGGCCCAGTGGGCGGAATGATCCAGCGGCAGCAGGTAGTAGATGACCACCAGCACGACGGTGGAACCCACTGACCGCAGCAGCGACCGGATGACCTTGCCCGGCGGCGGGTGCGACAGCGACGAGGCATCAGGCGATGCGCCTGCACTGTCAGTCATGGAGGAAGGCTAGCGGGAGGGCGCCCGGAGCCGCCGCAGGTCAGCCGCGTCCGGCGCGCTCCGCGCCCGTGAAACCGCAGTAACACATCAGATACTGCAATACTGCAGTAACTGTGGGTCAGGAGGAGGTCCGTCCTGTCCAATGGCCCGCGGTTCCGAAGCGCACCGCCTACCGGCATGCTGAACCTGGCTTCCGGTAACGGCGCGGGGTGCTGGCATAATGCCTGGATGACGGCGCTGAGCCTGGCCCTGGCCAACCTGAAGCCAGGCACGGGCAAGACCACCTCGGCGGTCTGGCTTGCGCACGTTTTCGTCCGGGCCGGTAACCGCGTGCTCCTGGTGGACGCAGACCCGTCCGGCAGCGCGCTGGAGTGGTCCGATCTGGCGGCCATGGACCCGCGGCTCGGGGCCCAGCAGGCGTTCCAATTCCGGGTCGTGGCGCTGCCGTCCCGGGAACTGCACCGCCGCTTGCCGGAGATCGCCCGCGACGATGACGTGGTGATCATCGACACGCCCCAACTGGAGGACCACACGGCGATTGCCCGGTCGGCCCTGCGGTACGCCGACGAGATCGTGATCCCGTGCGCGCCCAACCCGATCGAGATCAACCGCACTACGCCGGTGCGGGAGGAGATCGCTGAGATGGAACCGGTCCGCGACCGGCCCGTCCGCTCAGCCATCCTGCTGAACCGCTGCATCACCAGGGCGCACTCGGTATCGGACGCCCGGCAGGCGCTGCAGGATTTGGGGTATGACGTGCTGTCCAGCACGGTGCCGCGGCTGGAGGTGTACGCCCAGAGCTTCGGCATGCCGGTTCTGGAGGCTGGCTGCCATGTGTGGCGCCAGGTGGTCCGCGATCTCATCGCCCGGTGCCCCGAGCCGTGCCCGGTGTGGTCATAACGCGACCACGGCACCAGTCAGGCCTCCCGGCGGCGATCGCGCTGAAAATGCGGTTTTCCACAGCGATGTGCATGATGCGTGCAGTTCCAGCGGTACACCCGCTACATCATCCACAGGCTGTTGATAACGCCGTGCGCCTGGACTACGGGCCCAGGTCGCACCCTGCCGCCCGCGGGCAGGTGAGCGGCTTCCTTAATGCCGTGAATACTGCAATACTGTATCCGTGCCTGCTCTCAGCGTAGCTCTGCTCAACCTCAAGCCAGGCACAGGCAAGACCACCTCAGCGGTATGGCTGGCGCATATCTTCGTCGAGGCTGGTCAGCGCGTGCTTCTCGTGGACGCGGACCCATCTGGGAGTGCCCTGGAATGGTCGGACCTGGCAGCTATGGATCCGCGGCTGCCGCCGATGGCGGCGTTCCCATTTCGGATCGTGTCCCTGCCCTCCCGCCGGCTCCACCTGCGGGTATCCGAGATCGCCCACGCGGATGACGTGGTGATAATCGACGCTCCTCAGCTAGAAGACCACTCCGGCATAGCCAAGTCAGCGATGCGGTACGCCGACGAAATCCTGATCCCGTGCGCGCCTAGCCCCATCGAGATCAATCGCACCACGCCAGTAGGCAATGAGATCGCCGAAGTCCAAGCACTCCGGGACAAACCGGCCCGTTCTGCGGTCCTGCTGACCCGGTGTATCACCCGCGCCCACTCGACTGCCAATGCGAGAGAGGCCCTGGAAGACCTGGGCTACAACGTGCTGCGAACGAACGTGCCGAGGCTCGAGGTTTACGCCCAGAGCTTCGGCCTGCCGATTCCCGAGACCGGCCGTGGCGTCTGGCGCCACGTGGCCGGTGACCTTATCGAACGCTCCTTTCCCCTCCGGAAGGTCCAGTCATGACAACAGAACGGGAGCGGCGCAAGGCCCAGATGACCGCCGCCGCCCTGAGCCGCACAGAACCCGGTGCCCGGCCCACTGGTCAAACAGCGATCCGGTCAAGACCAGTAAGGATCACCTTGGACCTCAGCCCGGAACTTCACCGGCAGCTCACCCAGTGGGCACACTCGGCGGCAATCGAGCTAGATGTGCCGCGCGTGGCGCTGGCGGACGCGATGCGGGCCATGATCAGAGTCACCACAGAGAGCCCAGACCAGGTTATTGAGCGGCTTCGCCGGGACCGGGAGGTATAACACCCACCTGACCGCACCGTGTCCTGGCCAAACAAGAGGCCCCGCCACTCGACGGGGCTCAACCCTCTGACCCGGATAAATCTGGTGGAGCTGAGGGGATTTGAAACCCTGACCCCCTCGATGCGAAATACCGGCACAGCGGTCGGAGACAGTCGGGGACGTTACCAGCTTGTACCAGTGGGTCTGCTCAGAAGCGCTTGACGGCGGGATGGTTGCTGCACTTTAGTGCTGCACCGGGTGCGGTGCGATGTGCGCGGTTCCTGGTGTGCGCTCTACTGGTACTCGTCGAAGAAGCTGGGATTGACCAACACGTCTTCTATACGCTGGTGTATCTCGATCCCGGGCCGGAACTCCCTGAGCAGGTCACACAGCCTGTCACCATCGATCAGTTCCACGGGGGGAGCACCGTCACGGGTGGCTTCCGCCTGAGCGTCTCAGGTGAACGGCCAGCTGCAGTCAGAAGCCGAAAGGCTACCCACTGCCAGGTGGCACTGGGGGCTCGCGCCTGCGCCGCGGCTACCCGTGCCAGCATGCGACGGCCAGAAGTCCGTATGTTCGGAAAGGATGTCCGTCTCCCTCTGCCCCTCATTCCGCCCGGAGCACCCGCGCCGGGCTCACCCGCGCTACCGCCTTGGCCGGCCAGAACGCCACCGCGTTCGCGGACAGAAGCACGGCGGGCACCATGAACAGCACGAGCGGCAGCGGCATGACGAAGTCGGCGGGGATACCAAGGCTCCCGGCGAACACTGCCCAGGTCCAATGGCCGGCCGCGACTCCGAGCGGGATGCCGGCGGCCAGGGCAAGCCCGGTCACGATGCTGACCTGCCAGGCCGTGATCACGCGGACCTGCCGCCTGGTCAGGCCGAGCGCCTTCAATATGGCGAAGTCACGGCGGCGGCGGCGGCCCGACACCACGATGAACTGGCCAAGCACGGCGAGGCCGAGAACGGCGAGCACTGCCGCGAGCGCCTCTGGAACGGCGTCGATCCGTGCGTAGTCAACGACACCGTTCGGGCGCTGGTCGGTCACCACGCACGCCGGTTCCTCGATGGCCCGGCAGGTCCCGGACATGGACCGCCGGAAGGCGGCGATGTGAGCCGCCCGCTGCGGGCCACCTGCGAAACTCAGCAGCGCGAACTCGTAGCGCGCCGGCTGGCCGGCAGCCGCCGCCTGTTGCCCCAGTCCCGCTGCGGTTGTCACGGCGCCCTCGCCAAGATCGGTCGGCGTGAAGCTGCCCTGGCCGAAGTTCGGGAATACGGCGCGACCCACGATGCGGTCGACCCGCCGCTTCCCACTGACGGTCACCGTGACCGTCTGCCCGACGGTCCGCCCGATCCGCCGCATCGTGGCCGTGCCGAGGGCGATCTCGCGGCCGGTACGCGGCGGGCGCCCCGCCAGCAGGGTCGGCGTCAGCAGCGGGCCCCGGCCCGCGCTCACCCCGATCGCGGGGACAACGAGGCCGCCGATCCCGACCGTCCCGTGATTGCCGAAGGTCCAGCCCGCGATGCCAGGGGCGGCGCCCAGCACGTGTTCCGCCTGCCGCGGCGTGAAGCTGCCGAACTCCCAATCGACTGCGGCGTCCCAGGTCTTCCCGTACAGGCGGGGGGAGTGCACCAGATGGCACAGATTCGCACCGAAGGTGAGCACGGCAATCACCACGAGCACGGACAGCGCCGTGCCGGTCAGTGCGCTGCGCACCGGCACCGCGGTGCGTCCCCGGCCAGGCTCGAGGGCGAGGCGTACTCCCGCGGCCGCCGTCACCGGCGCGTCGGCGCTCGCCAGCCACCCGGCGACCTTCGATCGGCCAGCCGACGCGGCCGCCGCGCGGTCGGCGTTTCCGCTTGACGCCAGGCGCCAGGCCGGCCCCGCCACCCGCGCCACGGCCAGCACCACGATGGCAGCCACCCCGGCCGTGAGCACCGCCGCGTCCGCACTGACCCCAGGGTCCGGCTCGGCCAGGCGCGCCGTCCCGATCGGCATCAGCGGCGACGCCGCGACCGCCAGGCCGGCCGCGGCCACGGCCCCGGTGGCAGCCGCCACGCCCACCTCCAGCAGTCCCGCAGCCATCAGCTGGGCACGGGTCATCCCCAGCGCCGCAAGAACCGGATTGGCCGGCTGTGCCGCAGCGATCAGCCGCGTAGCTGCCTGCCCCACAACGAGCAGCGCGGTGATCGCGAGGACCAGGGCGAAGAGCGCGAGCGAGACGGCCTCGGGGCGGATCGACCTTTCGATAGCCGCGGCCTGAGCGTTCTCGGCGGCCACGAAAACATGCCCGCCGGTGGCGCGGAACCGCTGTGCGAGCGTTTCCGCCTGGCGGCCGGCGATGCCCGCGCTGTGCCCCGGCCGCAACTTCACATATACGCCGTCGAAGGCTCTGTACGCGTGGCCAAGCCGGTGCAGCAGAGCGGTGCTGGCGAAGATGGACGGTACCTTGTCCAGGTTCGTGACCGGGTGTACCGAGCCCCGCGTCACAATGATGCCGACTACCCGCTCCCTCAGCAGTGGGAAGTGCGCCGCATTCGCGCCCGGCGACGAGCCGGCCGGGATGGCCCTCATGGCCAGCGTGCTCCCGACGTGCAGGCGCAGCGCGCGCGCCCCGTTCTGGTCCACGGCGATCTCACCGGGCCGGTCCGCCAGCGGCAGCCGGCCGGCCAGCGCCTTAGGTATCTCGAGAAGGTGCCCCCACCGGCGATCCAGCGGCGCGGCGGCGACCGATGCCAGGACCAGTCCCCCGCCGGGACCGATCGGCAGCACGCTCAACCCGACGATGGGCGCCACAGCGGCGACGCCGGGCAGCCGGGCCAGCGCCCCGTAATAGCCACCCAGGCCAGTGCCAGTCGGGGAAACCAGCATGTCGGACGCCTTCGAGGCCACCAGGAACCGCTGGTACGCGCTGTCCGTCCGGCGGGCGCCGGCGGCAGCGGTAAGGACGCAGCCCCCGGCGAATGCGACCAGGAGCGCCATGCTGACCCAGGCCCGCCATCGGGTCCGCAGCTCGTGCGCGGCAACAGCCACTACCGCGCGCATCGCCCGTCAATCCGCCCTGAGATCATGGGCGCGAGACGCGCTGCGGCGCGCACCGGCTCAGTCCCCGCGCGAATGGCTGCCGGACTGATTGCGCATAGGGCCGAGGCTATACAGCGGGCTCCGTGCCCGGCCATGGTGCTCGCGCACCAAGCCGGGTGTGCCTAGCACCACCATGCTGCAAGTGCCTCCCGATGGCAGGATGACGCCGCGCCGAGGGTGGGGCTGTTGCTGAACCGCTTGCACCCGCCATCGTGGAAGTCCAGGAACCTGTCGCGGAGCGCCGGCTCAATGACGAAGTGCGCCAGGTCGTCGGCGGCCGCAAGATCGGCGAGCAGGTATCGCGACGTAAAGGAGATCCATCAAGGAACGCACGATGTCACCTGCTTACGCCTCGTCCCAGTGAACACGGTCTGGTCTGCTGGGCTCGGCCTGGTCGATGGCGTATGGGGTGATCAGTCCACGTCCGAGGCCAGCATCTGAGTGGGATCAGAGGGCCTGAAGCCCTGATCTCTTCTTTATCAGTTCTGGCCATGGCCCGGGTCAGTGGGCGAAGGCTCCGCGATCCCGGGTGTCGTGGTGGGCCGCGACGGTTCGATGTGTGGTGGTGTTGCTGTCACGGTTGCTGTCAGCGCGGCTCGGACAGCGCCCGGATCTTAGGGTTAGGAGCAGAAGTCCTTGTGCTAGCTGTGACGAGGGGCGTTAGCGTGATCGAGAGCAGCGTGACGGTAGACGCATGAACGGATGGTCCACGAAGGATACAGACGAGGAACTGGCGACACGGGTCATTCAGCTTGCCTTGCGTGTGCCCGTAATCCAGCATGACGACCGAGCTGGGACCAGCCAGTATGACCTGAAGATCCTCTATCCAGGGGGCCGCGCCGGGGCCGCCGAGGTAGTTTCCATACGGGATCAGGCCCGTACGTCTCTCACCAGAGCAGCCGGGAAGCGCGGATATGCCCGGTGCAGTGAGCTGAACCGGCTGTGGATTGTATCGGCCTTTCCGGGAAGGAACATTCGCAAGAAC
>Ga0157374_10004095_pt1 | contig 12237 bp, 10 predicted proteins | sample M25metaG_FD_115308 | JGI IMG/M metagenome (GOLD analysis project Ga0157374, IMG submission 115308) | Miscanthus rhizosphere microbial communities from Kellogg Biological Station, Michigan, USA - M2-5 metaG | ecosystem: Host-associated > Plants > Roots > Rhizosphere > Soil | place: USA: Michigan...
CGGGGTCTGGGCGAGGTCCCAATGGAGACCGCCGTCTGCACTGACTGCCGCTGTACGGCCGGATTCTTTGGGATGATCATATGCCCCTCCTGCCGCCACGACTAGAGCAGTGGAAACTCCGTTCTTAGCAATGAGAGGGCGGGCTGCCAGAGAGAACACCCCCGAAGCTGCGGTACCGGAGCCCATCGGAACTTCGTTGCCTCTGAAGCCGACTGTGCAGTTGTAAACTGCCGGACCCTTCGGATTGTTTGGCGGCGGGGAGCATGTTGTCGTGGTAGTGAAGACATGAGCGCTCACTGCGCCACCAGTACCAAACAGCAGAAACGGGCCGTAGTCCGCAAGTTCCGAATTGCTGGCTGCAAAGGAACTCTCGTTAGGCTGAGCCTCGCGGCCTTGTTCCCCTGCTGCGAACCATGTGTCTCCATTATCCTCGCTCAAGAACAATGCGAAAATCTGGTTGACCGGATCTCCAAGTAAGTAGATCTTACCTTGCGATGTCTTATGGATCGCATCGAAGAAACCGTTCTCGTCAGGGTTCGTGAACACCAGCTTCCATGTTCTGCAGCCATCGGTGGTTTTGTAGAGGCGGGAAAGGTCGCCTTTGCCGCTGGACATGACTATGGCTGTGCTCAGGTCGAAGGCTTGGATGCCGCGGAAGTCGAGGTGTTCCGCACCGGGTGGCACTGCGCAGGTTTGCCATTTGTTGCCGCCGTCCAGAGTGCGCAGGACCGTGCCGTTGGTGCCTGAGGCCCATGCTACTCCGCTGCCGATGTTGTGAATGCCGCGCAGGTCGGCGGTGGTGTGCGAGTCTTGCAGTTGCCATTGTGCATGGGCGCTGATTGCAAGAGCAACGCCGATGAGGCAGATTTGCTTGCGCATATTCGCCATTCTAATCAGAAGCCATTCCCTCAGGGGCTAAAGCCCTCGCTTCCCGGGTCCGTTATGTACGGGCTAAAGCCCGTACTCTTCCTTCAATGGGCTACTTGCGGCACGGCTGAAGCCGTGCCCTGATACAAGACAAGCTCCGACTCGATGATTAGACCTTTGAAGTACACAAATGATTTGTACAGGGAACGCCTTTAGTCGTACCTTCAAAGCAGCCAATTTGCCTTGAACTTTTTCTGCGCGAAAACGTAAATCACTGCATCCTAGTTCTCCGCTTTCTGCGGATAAGAGAGTAGCAGCAACAGTATGGCGAGCGATTGGCAACCGGAATTCGAAAAACTCGTAGATGAACACCAGTCAATGGTGTTCTCTCTTGCCCTTCGAATGACGGGGGATCGCGGACTTGCCGAGGAGATTGCGCAGGATGCTTTTCTGGCCTTGGATCAGAGCCTGCACAAGATCGAATCGCCGCTGCACGCGATGGCCTGGTTGCGACGCGTGACGATGAGCCGCTCGGCCGATGCATTGCGGCGGAGAAAAGTAAGGGCTATGGACTTGTGGGTGGAGATCGATGAACATCACGGCGCTCGGACGGAGGAGCACAGCTCTCCACTGGCAACGCGGTTGGAGCAGCTGCTTTCCACGCTGCCTGAGTCGCAACGCGCGGCACTCGTGCTTCGCTACCAGGAGGACATGACGCCGGAGGAGATCGCCGACACGCTCGACGCTCCGCTGGCCACCGTCAAGAGTCACTTGCAGCGCGGGCTCAAACTGCTGCGGGCCAAGGCCACTTGTCAATTGCGGGAGTACATTCGTGGGGTTTGAACCGATGGACGATTTCGAAAAGGAACTACAGCAGAGCATGTTGCGCATGCCCGCGCCGCCCAGTTTGAAGCAGAAGATTCTTTCTCGCCGCAACCGGCAGAACACGCAGCGCGTACATGCGCGCCTGGTGATGTGGCAGCGATTGGCTGCTTCCATTGTTCTGGCAGCCGTCGCTGGCGGTGGGTATGCGTGGCACAACGCTGAAGAACGTCGCAAGGGCGAGGAAGCGAAACAGCAGGTGATGACGGCCCTTCGCATAACCGGCCGCGCGCTAAAGCAGATGAACCAGCAGCTTGCGGAACATAGCCGCAGCGCAGAGTAGGAAAGGGAATCCAATGAAACTTCGAGTGCTTGCAATGTTGCTCTTAACAGCCACGGTTACCAGCATCACTACGACTGCGCAATCCATGCCGCAGCTTCTGCCCCCTTCTGTTGAGAAAGACCTGGCTGCTCGCGCATCGGACGTAACGGAGGTTACACTCGGCAAAAACATGCTGGAGTTTGCGGCGAAGTTTATGAACGGCAAACATGACAACGATGCCGCCACTCGCCAGCTCATCATGGGGCTCGATGGAATCTACGTTCGCAATTACGAGTTTGAGAAGCCGGGCGAATACTCCATGGAACACGTGGATCAGATTCGTCACGCCTTTGAAACTCCTGAGTGGTCCCCTATGGTGCGCGAGCGCGAACGCAAGAGCGGCGAGTCAACCGACATCATGATGAAGATGGTGAACGGTGAATCACGCGGCTTGTTCATTCTGTCCGCCGAGCCAAAGGAACTGTCCGTCGTTCTGATTCTTGGCCCCATTCGCATGGATGACCTGAGCAAGATCGGCAGCATTGCCGGCGTGGGCGGAATGATTGGCCCCACCGGTCCCATGAGCGGAGTGCAGCACACGCCGCATCCGAAAGAAAAAGACAAGCAGAAGGACGAAACAAAGGACAAAGCCAAAGACAAGACCGGCGATAAAACCGGAGGTGCGCAATGATGCGCCCGATCGCACTGAAGAAGTTCATCTGGACAGCGCCGATTATCGCAGTGGTTCTCCTGGTGCCCACGGCGGTTGTGCTTGCCGCCAGCGGGGGCGCGGGATTCGATGGCGTTGTCGATTCGATTGAGAGCCAATATCACGTTCATGCCACGCGCATTCCAATGATGGGCCTGGTCAGCCTGGTTGCGGGCGCGGCCACACACGACGGCGTACGCAGCCTGCATTTGGCGGAGTTTGAGGACTTCAATGCTGCCCTGGATGGGCAGGAACTGAAGCAGATGGTCGACAAGAAACTCGGACCAGAATGGAACTTGATGGTGCGCGAGAGCAACCGCAAAAACGGCGAACAGACTTTGATCTATTGCCATCCAGAAGGCAAGCATATGGGTCTATTCGTCATCGACCGTGACCATCACGAGTTGAATGTTGTGCAAGTTTCGGTGGATCCTGACCACTTGAACGAGAGCATCGGCAAGTGGGGTCACAAGGGATCGCATGACAGCGCTGACGCGACGATCGAGGAATAGGCGGGTCAGTGAGTCAGCAAGCTAGCGTGTTGGTGAAACTGGTCCGCACAAAAGAGCCATATCCCGCGGGGGAGTAGACTGCCTAGAATTAGAGCAGCATGTCCACTCCATCTCCAGTGCCGAGCGCAGGTTATCGCGGCCGGCTTGCGCCCTCGCCTACCGGCTACCTTCATATCGGTCATGCACGGACTTTCTGGTCGGCGTGGTTGCGCGCGCGCGAGGGCGGAACGCTCGTCATGCGCATGGACGATCTGGATACAGAGCGCAGCAAGCAGGAATACGCCGACGCGGCGCTTGAAGATCTGCACTGGCTTGGCATTCGCTGGCAGGAAGGCCCGGACAAGGGTGGCCCTTTCGCTCCGTACGAACAGAGCAAGCGCACGGCAATTTATCTGGCTGTGTGGCGCAAACTGTTGCGGCGCGGATATCTGTTTCCATGCCGCTGTTCGCGCAAGGATCTTGAGGGCGCATTGGGTGCGCCGCATGAGAATCCATCGCGCTCAGGCGGCACAACCGAAGTGCTCGACGATGAGCCCATCTATCCAGGCACATGCCGCCGCAAGCAATGGCGCGCTCCGCAATTGCCCGGCCCCACGACAGCAGAACTGGAGCAACCCGACGGCACCAACTGGCGATTCCATATTCGCGACGGTGAAGTGGTGGAGTTCAACGATCTGAATCTTGGCCCGCAGCGCTTTGTTGCCGGAAAAGATTTTGGCGATTTTGTCGTATGGCGCAAGGATGGCGGCCCGAGTTATCAACTGGCCAGCGTGTGCGACGACATTTCCATGGAGATTACGGAAGTTGTGCGCGGCGCCGATCTGCTGAAATCGACTGCGCGCCAGGTTCTGATTTTTAAAGCGCTGGGTTTTGAGCCGCCCGCGTGGTACCACTGCAAGCTGGTGCTCGATCACAACGGCCGGCGACTCGCAAAACGTCACGACGCATTGAGCCTGCGCACCCTGCGCCAACGAGGACTTACTCCGATGAATATTTTTGGGGCGGATGTTCCGCTAATGCCGTAGGTACCTCTCGATCAGGGATACGGAACGGGTTTCAAGCAGAGCTTGATTGCTCCGTCGCTGTCTGCGTTGATCCGGAGATCTCACGGGCGCCAAGAGTAGGTGAGCTTGATCGCCAAGCGGTTTTCATAGAACTGCGAAGGATCTGTCGAGACCAGGCTGGCAAATGTCTGCCCAGCCGTGTAGATCATGTAGAGATCGCTATCGGGGCGGTAATTCCAGCGCAGCCGGATATTTGCGTTGACGGCCTGGCGATTGGCCGTATTCATTTGCGCGAGCGCTGAGAGCGTCAGGAACCGCGAAAACGAATAATTCGTCTGTAAACTCCCGAGAAGAACCGAGAAGTCACCACCCTGAACAGGAAGACTGAAGCGATTCCATTGCTGCGAGAAATTGAAGGAAAGGCGCTCATTAGCCCGATAGGTGCTCCTCACGCGCGCCTCATTCAGATGGCCGCTATAGTAAGCGCCAAATCTCTCCAGGAGATTGACTGTGAGGCGGCGATCCTGAGGAGAGCCATAGCTCAATTGATGGCGCATCCAGCTATATTGGCCGGCAGGCAGGAAGACGTTCTTGTAAATATTGAAGGGTTCCGTCAACTTCTGTTTAAAGAGGTGGACAATATCCTCGTCGGTATATGAACCGTTGTTAAAGTTAGCTCGAAAGGTGGCCTGCCACTGTTGCGTCTGGAGAATGTGACGAGTGTCTGGGGCGTGAAACAGCCACGCCTCAAAATTCAATTCGCGGAGTCCGCGAATTCTCGGACGCGGCTTCAGCGTTGCATCCATGAAATCGCAGAGACAATCCGTACGCTCAACGAAACCCGCTTCAGGATTGAAGTTAGGGCCGACCTTTCGGTGCTGATAGAAGGCTTCGAGCCAATTTGTCTCGTAGCTAAAGCCGGCTCCCAGGTCACTCTGCCCTGAACTATACCCTTGTGTTCTCGTCTGCGTAGCGTAGCCGTTGACGACCAGATTGCGTAAGAACACTAGTCTGGTATCTGCTCCGCTCGATTGGTTGAAACTATCGGATACATTTCCTGATCTTTTGTCCACGCCCATCAAACCAACATACGATCCGCTCCACAGAGCATATTTAGCTCGTGCAACCGCGAAGTTGGACCAAAGATTCGGCCCGGACGTTCGGGTGTTCACGTCCATCACGCCGAGCGCAATACGCCCCAGTGATCCAGTCACCTTGGCGCCGGCGTTGATTGGAACCTGTTCGCCGCTTAACGGATCGATCCCAATCTGGCGGCTGAAAAAGAGCAGGTCTTGCGCATCTGCTCCGAGTGGGAAGCTGAACACGCCCGCATTCTCCAAAAAGAATTGCCGTTTCTCGGGGAAGAACAGCTTGTAGGGAGTCAGGTTGAACTGTTGCGCATCTACATCCGCGTCTGCGAAGTCGGTATTCAGTGTGAAGTTGGCAACAAGGTTAGATCGGAGCCCAAGCTTTACATCCAGGCCACCGGTTCCCAGTGCATTGAATCCCGGAGAACGATCGGATCCGGCGGCGCTGTCTGGAAAGTGACTGAACCCCGTCATCCCATATGGCTTGACGATGAAAAGTCGCCCACTCCCTATGTCCGTTATCCCCCGCAACTCGCCTGCTGTGCTGATGCGTGCCGCCCCGTATACTCGTTTCCAACCTGACCACAGATCCTCTTCATTCTTACGTCGAATGAATCGCTTGAAGTTGATTCCCCAGAGCACGTCACGTGATTGCATGAAATTCAGTGTCGTAAATGGAATTCCAACAGTGACAGTCCATCCGCTATTCGATCTGTGCGCGTTAGAAGTCCATACGCCGTCCCATCCGGAGTCGCCGTCTCCGAAGCTTGGATCATTGCGTTGTTCTTCTGTGATCAGTGCATCCCGCTGCGTACCAAGCGAGTTCACCTGGAATACATAGGCATTTCGGAGATCATGGGCTGAGTCGATGATGATCTCAAAATAATCGTCCGATGCCTGGCTGACATCGCGACGCAGTTCTGTGGCTACAAGGCCAGCGGAATTCGAATCGAAACATGTGATGCCGAAATAGACTTCACGTCGCGTGGACAGAATGCGTACTTCAGTCTCTTCCGTAGGTTCCTGCCCCTCAAATGGCTCTCGCTGTAAGAAATTGGAAATAGGGGTGGCCTGCTGCCACAGGGGATCATTCAGGGTGCCATCAAGCTTTGGCGCCCGATCGACGCGAGTTGCGCGTGCGGAACGAAGTGGCTCCTGCGCTCCTGTAGGAACACCTTCCTCTTGGGAAGGCGGAACTGACTGTCCGGATAGGCCAGCAGCAAGAGCGACGCATAGAAGAAACGAAAGCCATACCAACTTGCAGGTGAAAGATCTTGCGCTGTTCAACACGGGCCGCTTTCGTTCCGTTCTCTTGCTCGACTATTTATTACCGCCCTTGCCTAGCTCATCCAAGGCGGCTTTGAATCCGGTTGCAAGGTTATCAGCCGAACCGTGACCCCAATAGTGTAGGAAGATGATCATGGGTTTCGTTCCGGTCATGTGATGGTGGATTGCGACCACATCGAGCCCGTTGCCCCTGAGTGCCTTTAAGACTGGCGTCACTTCAGTTTCGAGCATTGCAATGTCGCCCGCGATAGCAGCGTCATCGTCCGTCCCAGCAAATGCGGCCCATGTATTAAGGCCCATGCGGGCGTTGATGGTCGCACCCATCTCTTTCACGGAAAGATCATCACGGCCGATTGTGATCTTGTATACGGCTCCGTTCTGTTCGCCTTCGTGTCCAACAATCTTCGCGATCTTGGCAGTATCCAACGTGCTCTTGGGGGGAGTGCCTGCAGATGCTTGAGATTGTGCCGGAGCGCCGTGGCCGATCAGGTCCAGTGCCGGCTTGATATCATTCGCGAGTTTGACCGCATCTCCGTGTCCGTGGACGTGCATGTAGAAGACACGCGGCTCATCCCAGAAAAAGTGATTGTGAAGAGCCGTGACTTCCAATCCGTGATCGAGCAGCGCAGAGATGACGGGGTTGACTTCCTCTTGCGTGAGCACAAGATCGCCCATCATGACGTCATGACCTCCGTCGCCTTTGGTCATGGCGAACCAGCCGCCAAAACCAAATGGAGTAGGCAAGGCGATTCCGGCTACCTTCATGTGCAGGTCATTCCTCGGGATGTTAACTTTCAGAACGTTCGATTTGTAGTCGCCGGATTTGCCGACAATCTTCAGAACCTGCTGGTAGTCGACAGGGATTTCTTGCGCTGCTGTCACCTGAGTCAGGATGGAAACGCTCAGAATCATTGCTGCAATTCCAACCTTGAACGGGATTCGCATCGAGAACCTCCTATTTGAGACCGATCGCCACTAAGGCGACGATCATGATGGTGTTGTGCGGCCGGGGAAGATTGCAATCCGTTGTGAATAAATTTACTGCGCGCCTTCTCGCCAGCCGGGATGTTCGGCGGCGTACTTCTTACGCGCGTCGTCAATCTTCGTTTTGTCGGCTGCATTCACTTTCGCGACTAGTTGTCTGGCCAGCAGAACCGTGAGCCGGTTCCACTGGTCTCCCATGGGCGCTTGTGCCTTTCCTAACTCAACACACATGGGTGAGCCCGGAAAGTTTTTGCCAAGTTTGAGGTATGCGTCGAGCACCTTATCCATCAGTTCGCTTGAGACGGTGTGCTTAAACCAGACGGTAAAAGCGGGAGTAAGATCCGTGTCCTGAATTTCGGTCTTGAGGTCTGTCCAGTAAGCATCGGGCATGTACGGCTGGCTGCGCGCGCGATTTTTATCCACGCCTGCGATCCACGCTGCCTTGTAGTCCTCAATTACGCGGCTCCACTGCAGGTATTCGCGGATCTGGTCGTCTGTCGCGGCATTCTTCAGCGGCATCATCAGGTGCAGCGTCTCGTCCACTGCTGCTGATGCGTCGTTCTGCGGTGCGTTCTTGTCTTTGGCGTACCCGAGGGCACCGCAGAAAACAAACAGCGCGCAAGCAGCAAGACGGAAGATTCGAGGTAGGCGCATCACGTGAGTTCCACTTTCTATACGACAATATGATGCACCCGCGCTGATTGCACCGGCAATACCGGCTTCAGGGAAATGCCGCGGCTACGGAATGCGCGGCATGCCCTGCTTGCTGTTCGGCGGATCAACAGGGTTGTATTTCCGCGCCAGGTCTGGCGTTGACTGCACATCGCTTGCTGGTGGATTGTCGGCCTTGTCCACTTCTGCGCCGAACACGTAGCTGGGGCCAAACATGTTGCTGGTGAAGATCACCAGCTTCTTGTCTGGTGAAAAGCGCACGTTGGGTTCTTCGCGATAGTAGTGGTGTGACATATTCACCAGGTGCTCGGAGTGGAAGACGCCCGGCTGCCAGAAATCTGGCCCATTCAACGTGCCTGGGCCATCGGTGATCGCCTGCGGATGGAACAGCTCAATCCACTCGCCGTCCGGGGCTTTGGCCACCTGTCCTGGATCGCCGCCGTCGCCGCAGAAGATGTCGAGGTCCTTGGTGAGATTGAAGTGAATCGACCACTCGTTGCGCTGCAGGTGATAGGCCGTACGCTTGCCTGATTTCAGGTTGTAACCGGCCAGAAAGAAGTCTTCGCCCTTGGGATACTGCCAGTCGTACCAGATGGTTTCGCCGTCGAGTCCCCAGAACTCGTGGCCGAAGATTTCCATCGCCATGGTGCGCTTGTGGATCATCGTGTTGTGCGTGCCATCGGTGTGGATCATCCAAATGCGATCCACTTTTTGCCATGGCCCCTCGTGGCAGTACATCAGCAACTCAGGATCGGTAGGCGAAAACAAAAGGTGGTTCACCCAATCGGTTGAATGCAGCAGGACTTTCATGTCGCCGGGTTTCTCACCGTTTGGTCCCGGCTCCAGCCGAATGGTGAAGAGCACCAGTGGCAAGCGGGCCGCCAGCCGGCGCTCCATCATTTCGCCTTTGTCCATCGGCTGATAGTGCGGGCCCTCTTGCGTGTTTGCCACTTTGTTGTCTGCACGCGGCGGCGCTGCGGGCAAGTTGGAGCCGTACTCTTTGCCAGTGGCGTCGCCTTCAATGTAGGTTCCGGCCACCAGCGTCTCATCGGCATTCACGCTCACAATGGATCGGTTGGCGGGCAGGTCCGTCAGCTTGCGGATCGCGCCGGTATTGGTGTCGGCTTTGTACACCGCTGTTACTCCCGTTGCGGGATCGGTCTTCGTGTAGAACACGCTGTTGGTTTTATAGCCGGCCACCAGCGCGTGCACGGCTCCGGGATAACCTGGCCCTTTGGCATCTGCTGGTCGCGACGGGTTGGGCACCAGCAAACGGGTAGTGCGCGTTGACAACTCCATGACGTGAATTCCGTCCGGAGCGGTGTAGATCATCTGCTTTCCGTCTGGAGTGTATGCGTTGATGTTGAAATAGAAGCCGCCTGAATTTGGCTCATTGCTGAGCCGCCACACTCGATGGCCGGTATCCTTGTCTATCCAGCTTCTGGGGGGCGTTGCGCTGGAGGGAGCGGTCTGCGCGGTGCAGACGATGGAAGCTGAAACGCCGAGCATTGTGGCGAAGGGGAGGAAGCGCATGAGGAGGCCCATTCCTTTGGGAGAGGTTTGACTTTAAGCGAGTTCACCCGCTGCTCAGTGTTTATTTCAAATTCGCAATCTAAACCGGAGCGGGAGAGCGGGCAGAAATTTTATACACCGCCCAACTGTCGAATGGGAAACTATTCTTGTACAGAAATAGCGCGGGTTGGGCGCGGCCTGGAGCGATCTCTGCTCTTTAATTCGACACGTGGAATTAATGCGCATAGAATCGCGCTGGATATTCGGTGCACGTTTAGAATGCTTTTAAAAAAGGAACGATCATGAAAACTATCAGTCGACGTCATTTTCTTACTACTGCTGCTTGTGCCGCGGCAGCTGCACGCCTGGGTGCCCAGGCCACGGGAACCGCAAAGCTTACGATCATGCTTCCGGCGGAGGCTACAGGGCCGCACATGCCTGCTGATTTTGTCGGCCTCAGTTACGAGGTGCAGCAGCTCGTAGATCCCAGCTTTTTCTCGGCAAGTAATACCGCGTTGATTCGCGAGTTCAAAGCGCTTTCAACGCACGGAGTTTTGCGGCTCGGCGGCAACACCAGCGAGTTTGCCTACTGGCAGCCGACAGCTTCATCGCCGGAGCCAGAGCATCCGAAGACTCGCGAAGTCGAAGGGGAGCCGAAGGCGAGCTACTATGCTGTGCGCGAAGATGCCGTGCGCAACCTGGCGGAATTTTTGAAGGCAACGGGATGGACATGCTTGTATGGCATCGGCATGGGGACGATGGTGCCGGGGGGACGGGCGCAGGAGGTGGGGTTGTGGGGGAGGACGCTGGGATGGGGCCGGAGTTATTTCCAGATCGGCAATGAAGTGGATCTCTTCGATCGCCATTTGCGCGACCCGCAGACGTGGTCGGCCAAATCCTATCTCGACGAGTGGCTGACTTTGGCCCGTGCCATTACAGCCCGCGTGCCAGATGCCGTTTTCGGAATTCCTGATGTGGCAGCGGATATAACGTGGCTGCCCAAGATCGCCGACATCTGGCCATCTATTCAACAACCGCCGCGCGTTTCCACCATTACGCACCACTATTATTTCGGCGGACCTGCGACCAATCCTGAAGTGAATATTCCCAACCTGATGAAGCCGGCCACGATGGCCAAGGTTCAAAAGACAGCCGACATTGCCACGGACGCGGCACGAAAAGTGGGCGCGCGCGTACGCATGACGGAAGGCAATACTTGCTATCGCGGCGGCAAGCCGGGCATGTCGGATGTGTTCGCGGCTGCGCTGTGGGCCGCCGACTATTCTCTGCTGCTGGCCAGCAACAATTACTCCGGCATTAATCTGCACGGAGGCACGGGCAAATCGGTGGCCAACTCGGTAGGCGGCAGCTTACCGGGCGATGCGCTGCTGCTGGAACAAGGCAAGACTGCTGCGGAGATTGCTTCGCATCCGCACCCGTTCTACACGCCCGTCGCAACGTTTGGTACGGAGTACACGCTTGAGCCGGTCGCATACGGTCTTAAATTTGCAGGCCTGCTGAGCGGGGGCACGTTCCTGCCGGCAGATTTGACGAAGCGGCTGCAGGAGTCCGGTGTTAACGCTACCGGATATGCGGTGAAGATGCCGGGTGGAGAGGTTTCCGTCATCATTCTCAACAAGGATGCGGAGCGCGATCTCGATCTGACGGTGAACTTTGGCCATGGGAAATCGGGAACGGTTGACCTTGATACGCTGCATGCTCCGGCGCTCGACAGCCGCGAGGCGCACATTGCGATCGACTCAGCAGGCAAGCTGAAGAACGGCAACTGTGCCGTGACGGTTAGCAAGGCTTCGGGCGTACGGATTACGGTAAAGGGCTGAGAGCAGGACTAAACTGACGGAGGATTCACCGGGAGGTTGCTCGTGGAACGCCGTCAGTTTATTCAGCTCTCAGCAATGCTTGCCGCAAAGACTGCATTGCCCAATGCGTCGTTCGCAGCCTCGCCATCTGAAAAGGCGGGCATAGAAAAGCCGAACGTCATCGTGATCATTGCGGACCAGCGCCGACATGGTCTGAGCAAGGCTACCGGCTATCCTATCGACGCCAGCCCTGCGCTCGATCGATTGCAGACAAGCGGTGTCGCGTTTGAGAAGAACTACTGCACGGCTCCGCTGTGCGTACCGAGCCGCACGTCGATGATTACAGGCCGCTGGCCTGAGGCTCATCACGTGCGCATGAACCTGCAACTGCAGCCGGAAGATGCTTTCTACGAATCCAATCTTTATCAGGTGGCGCGCAAGCAGGGATATCGCACGGCGATGGTCGGCAAGAATCACACGTTTCTCAAGCCGCCGGATGCCGACTTCTGGCGCGAGTACTCGCATGGCGGCGGGTACCGCGCGCCTGATGCTCCAAAAGAGTTTGCTGAGTTCGATACCTGGCTCAACAACCTGCAATACAACGTCGCCGATAAACCCGCGCCGTTCCCAGTCACCGC
>Ga0157374_10004098_pt1 | contig 12236 bp, 11 predicted proteins | sample M25metaG_FD_115308 | JGI IMG/M metagenome (GOLD analysis project Ga0157374, IMG submission 115308) | Miscanthus rhizosphere microbial communities from Kellogg Biological Station, Michigan, USA - M2-5 metaG | ecosystem: Host-associated > Plants > Roots > Rhizosphere > Soil | place: USA: Michigan...
CACCACCACCATGCGGGTGATCGACAGCGTTCATAACGACACCGCGCACAGATGGGCGAATACCCTTGTGGCGTGAACGGCCAGCTTTACCAACTTTAATGTTTTGGTGCTGCTCGTTTCCGATAACACCGATACTTGCAGTACATTCAAGCTTAATGAGGCGAACTTCGCCCGATGGGAGGCGCACTTGGGCGTAGCCACCTTCTTTTGCCATAAGTTGCGCGCTGTTGCCGGCTGAACGTACCAACTGGGCACCACGGCCAGGCTGCAACTCGATCGCGTGAATCGTGCTACCAACTGGGATGCTCTTAAGTGGCAAGCGGTTGCCGTTTTCAATCGAGACTTCTTCGCCGCTCGTGATAGTCTGGCCAACTTGCATGCCATTCGCTGCCAATATGTAGTGATACACACCGCTCGCATCTTTAATGCGGGCAATGCGAGCCGAGCGGTTCGGGTCATATTCAATGTGCTCGATAGTCGCTACCAAACCGGCTTCCATCTTGAAGTCGATTAACCGGTAGAACCTACGGGCACCGCCACCGCGGTGGCGAGTTGTAATACGGCCCTGGTTATTGCGGCCATTGGCACGGCGCTTCGGTACCAAAAGCGAGCGAACTGGCTTGTTGGTAGTGATAGCAGACGTATCTTGGCTGGTCATACCGCGCCGGCCAGGAGTTGTAGGCTTGTATGCTTTAATCGCCATTACTTAGTCTCCTTTTCGGCTTTTTTAGCGGCCTTCTTGTCGGCCTTTGCAGGCTTGGCTTCTTCTTCAACATCGAAGAATGACAAAGTGTCACCTTGTTTCAAAGCGACGTACGCCTTTTTAATGTCAGAGCGTTTGCCGGCTGTAGGGCGGCCGCCCTTGCGGACTGTGCGCTTGGCTTTACTCTTAACGTTTACGATATTAACATCGATAACGGTTACGCTGAACTGCGCAGCAACGGCGCGGGCAACAGTGTGTTTGTTCGCGTCACCAGGAACTTCAAATACAAACACATTGCCGGCTACGCTCATGCCGTAGGTTTTTTCACTCAAACGAGGCTTTAGCATCATTTGCTTTTCCATTATTTTGCCTCCTTCGCCTTTGCAGCTTTACCGAGCCACTCTTGCACGAGCTTGAGGGCTGGTTTGCTGATTACGATGACATCGCTATTAAGGATGTCGTACACATTAAGGTACTGTGCGTGCACAACTTTGACGTTTTGCAAGTTGCTTGTAGCACGGTCGGACTTGTCGTCTTTTACATCAGTTACCGCCAGTACTGAGCCTTTGGCGTCAATCTTCTGCAAGAAAGCGACGGTTGTTTTTACCTTGCTGTCAAAAGCGAAGTCTTCTACGACCTTGATGCGGTTTTCATCGGCAGCAAGGCTGAGTGCCTGGCGAATTGCCAGACGCTTTGCGCCAACGTGCATCTTTAGGCGATAGTTTTCTTCGCCAGTCGGACCGAAGGCAATACCGCCGCCGCGCCAGATTGGGTTGCGGGTGGAACCAAAACGAGCACGGCCGGTGCCCTTTTGCTTCCATGGTTTTTTACCACCACCACTTACCAGACCACGGGTCTTGGTTACGGCGAGGTTCTCGCGACCGTTTGCCAAGTAGGCAACATAGGCCAATTTCAAAAGCTCGTGGTTTTCTGGCATTACACCAAAAACACTTGCTTCGAGCTTTGCAGCAGTTGTAGCTTTTGCACCGCTACTAGTGTACGTTGATACTGCCATTATTTCGCCTCCTTGATGATGACGATGCCCTTACGCGGGCCAGGCACAGCACCGGTTACGCCGATGATACCGTTTTCAGTGTCAACCAAAGCAACTTTCAAGTTCTTGACGGTTACTTGTTCGTGACCCATCTGGCCGGCCATCTTTTTACCCTTGAAAATTTTCTGAGGGTACATAGAACCGATTGAACCGGGGCGACGGTATGAGCGGCCACCGAGAGTTTTGCGGCCACGGTGAAAGTTGTGGCGCTTGATAGTACCAGCCCAACCCTTACCCTTGCTCGTACCGGTCACGTCAATTTCGTCGCCAACTGAAAAGACCTCGGGGTTGATTTTCTCGCCAACCTTGAGGTCTTCTGTAATTTCGTCGACACGGAATTCACGCACAATCTTCGGTGCAATACCGGCGGCCTTAAAGTGGCCCTGCTGTGCCTTGGCCACATTTTGTTCTTTAGCTTCCTCAAAACCAACCTGAACGGCTTTGTAGCCATCTGTCTCGTCGGTTTTGACTTGCGTTATTACGCAAGGACTAGCGGAAAGCAAGGTAACAGCAGTCACAGCACCGTCTTCGGCGATAGTACTGGTCATGCCAACCTTTCGTGTGATTAGTGCTTTCATAGTTTCTCCCGGTGAACCCTTGGTCGCTTCACCTCGTATTATTACCTGTCGCCTCGATCACTCTTATGTGAGACATAAAAATGCTCGGCTCCGAATGGTTTCGACCTCTGTTACGAAGCGACCTTTCCGAATAACCAAGTACAGGAAATTTGTGTTACCGATATAGTGTATCAGTTTACTTACCCCTTGTCAATGCGTTGACTATTCTACAATACTCCATACCTGCCCTAGCTTAGAGCGCAACCCGACGAGCTGCTTAGCGCACGTATCGAGCTAATTAGCAGCCTTTAGTATTCACGGTGCAGCAAGAGTAAAAATATACTAGTTCAGACCCAAGTAAAAACCATATGGTACGAAAAAACCTATTAGCATAGCAACTAAAAGCACGGCATATTCAATTTTCTTATCTATTTGAAAATGCTCATGGCTGGTAAAAACAAGGCCGATGATAAGCCCCGCCGGTATAGGAATATCTAGCACGCCGCGCTTAGTCACTTTAAGCCATAGCGAGCCTAGAATAAGATACAATAATAGCTTAAAAAAGAATATACTATCGACTTCTGTAATTTCAGCAGCGGCCATTTTTTTAGCGCGTTTTTTGGTTTTAGGCATTTATACTATATTAAAGCGTGCCTGGCCTAAAAGCAAGAAGTTAAAGGGTGCGCTGGCTACCAGCTGTAGCGAATTATCACGCTGCCTGGGGTATCTCCGGTAGGGAGGTCTGTAAGTCGCTAGTGCCTGATCCGGCTTCGGGCCGGCTAATAGTCGAAACCTCGGCCCCGCCAATTTGGCGGGCATCTACCAAGCTGCGTGTTTCGAGGCGGTGCCAGACATTAAAGCGCATCATCGCTATGCCAAGCTCCTGTACTAAATTATGTAAGCTGTCTCGTTCTTCGCCGGCAGGCAATGTATCCCAGCGTTTTTCAATTATTTCATACGCTGCCGCCGCTTCTGCATAACTCAATATTCCGGATGCGGCATCTCTGGCTTGCCTTCCGCCAGCTAGGCATAGCACACTTGCTTCTCCGGTGTCCAACAATACACCCTCTTTTGTAGGTTGCATATTCTTCCTATTTCTTGGCGCTAAAAGCCGCCCTATTGCTTAGGCGGCGAGCGCTACATAGTTACAATTTCTGATCTTCTAAAGCGGGGCTCTAAATTTACCCGAATCAGATAATATATTAAACTTGCAGTGTCGTCAATTTCCTATGTATGTAATACATCTGTGCGTTGGTTTTGGTCAATAAAAAATACCACAGAGGTTACCGAAGCTTGCTCGATCTCTGTGGTACAATTTTTAAGTTTAGCTAATGCTACATTTTGATTTCGACGTCGCAACCTGCAGGCAAGCTGAGGTTCATAAGGCTGTCGATAGTCTTTGGAGTCGGCTCAGTTACGTCAATGAGGCGCTTGTGCACGCACATCTCGAACTGTTCGCGGCCTTTTTTGTACACATGAGGACTTTTAATAACAGTAAACGTGCTACGGTCAGTCGGCAGCGGAATCGGCCCGGCGATAGTTGCGCCAGTGCGGAGTGCTGTGTCTACAATTTGCTTTGCGGCTTGGTCGATGACCTTGTGGTCGTACGCCTTAAGGCGGATGCGGATACGTTGTTTTTGATCTTTCTTTGCTTCTACCATTGTGGGAACTCCCTTTGTGCGATGTCGTAACCTCTGCGGGCTCTGATGGCCACGCCGAGTTCTCGACATAATTAAATAGTATGGCTGCATTATACGCTTTTATGCTGTAGTTCACAAGGGGCTATGCAAACAGAAACACCCGAGATTAGCTCTCGAGTGTTTCATAAGGTTTGTACCTAAGAGATCAATTACTTGATGATCTTGGTAACAACACCGGCACCGACGGTACGGCCACCTTCGCGGATAGCGAAGCGTAAGCCCTGGTCCATGGCGATAGGTGCAAGCAACTTAACCTTAAAGGTGATAGTGTCGCCCGGCATAACCATTTCTTTGTCGGCTGGCAATTCAACTTCGCCGGTTACGTCAGTCGTACGGAAGTAGAACTGTGGCTTGTAACCCTTGAAGAATGGAGTGTGGCGGCCGCCCTCTGCTTTGGTGAGAATGTACACTTCTGATTCAAACTCAGTGTGAGGAGTAACGGTGCCTGGCTTAGCCAAAACTTGACCGCGCTCGATGTCGTCACGCTCAATACCGCGCAAGAGAACACCTGCGTTGTCGCCTGCTTGACCTTGGTCGAGCTGCTTCTTGAATGCTTCGATACCGGTCACTACGGACTGCTTGGTGTCGCGGATACCAACGATTTCAACTGGGTCGTTGATCTTAACGATACCCTGTTCGATACGGCCAGTGGCGACAGTGCCGCGGCCCTTGATCGAGAACACGTCCTCAATCGGCATTAAGAAAGTCTTGTCAAGGTCGCGCTTTGGTTCTGGAATGTAGTCATCCATAGCCTTAACGAGTTCCATAATAGCGTCTTCGTTTGCAGTGTCGCCTTCGAGGGCTTTAGCTGCAGAGCCGCGAATAATCGGACAGTTTTTGTCAAAGCCGTTCTTCTCGAGGAGTTCACGGACTTCTTCTTCAACCAAGTCAACGAGTTCTGGGTCAGCCAAGTCCATCTTGTTAAGGAATACGAGGATCTTTGGTACGCCAACCTGACGAGCAAGCAGAACGTGCTCGCGGGTTTGTGGCATAGGACCATCGGCGGCAGATACAACGAGGATAGCGCCGTCAACCTGGGCAGCACCGGTGATCATGTTTTTAACATAGTCGGCGTGACCTGGCATGTCAACGTGCGCGTAGTGGCGCTTTTCGCTTTCGTACTCGTTGTGAGACGTAGCGATAGTAATGCCGCGCTGGCGCTCTTCGGGAGCGTTGTCGATCTGGTCGTAAGCTACGGCTTTGTTTACTGCGCTTGGAAGGCGCTTTGCAAGAACAGCTGTAATAGCTGCGGTCAGAGTAGTTTTACCGTGGTCAACGTGGCCCATAGTACCAACGTTTACGTGCGGCTTGCTACGGTCAAATGTATCTGCCATGTAGAGATGACTCCTTACTTAAAATATTCGTTTGTGCTGTATGAGATTATAGCAAGCTCACACGAGTGACCTCGATATTGTATACCAAAACGCTACCGCTGTAAAGCATCAAGCAGCATCTTGGCCGCAACGTCTACAGCGCACTCGCCATATGGCTACTTATGAGGTAATCGGCATAAAAATACCGCCTCCGAGAATGCAAGCGGTATTTTTATTGTAGTAGAGTTGCTACTTAGAGTTCTTGGCGGCAATTGCCTCGGCAACGTGGCCAGGAACATCGGCGTAATGGTCGAGTTCCATGCTTGAGCTAGCACGGCCTTGTGTCATAGAACGCAAGTTAGTGGTGTAGCCGAACATTTCACCAAGTGGCACAAAAGCGGTAATTTCTTTGATACCGGCTTGCAAATCCCCCATCGAATCGATGCGGCCGCGCTTGCTGTTAAGGTCGCCAATAACATCGCCCATGAATGCCTCAGGGGTGACAACCACAACCTTCATAATTGGCTCAAGCAGCACAGGGTTCGCTTTCTTCACGCCGTCTTGCAAAGCCATGCTACCGGCAATCTTAAAGGCCATTTCGTTAGAGTCGACTTCGTGGTACGAACCATCGTACAGCTCAACTTTAAGGTCGACGACCGGATAGCCAGCGATAACACCGTTGTTCATGGCCTCGATAACACCCTGCTCAACCGGCTTGATGTCTTCGCCAGGAACCACACCACCCTTAATCGAGTTGATGAATTCGAGGCCAGCGCCTTTTTCGTTCTGGCTTAAGCGCAGCCATACGTCACCGTACTGGCCACGGCCACCAGATTGGCGCACAAACTTACCTTGCACTTCAACGGCGTCTTTGCGGATAGTTTCGCGGTAAGCAACTTGCGGTTGGCCGATGTTCGCTTCAACGTTAAATTCGCGCTTCATGCGGTCAACGATAATGTCAAGGTGTAGCTCACCCATGCCGCTAATGACGGTCTGGCTGGTTTCTTCGTCAACCTTCACACGGAAGGTCGGGTCTTCTTCGGCCAGGCGCTGCAAGGCGATGCTCATCTTTTCTTGGTCGCTCTTGGTCTTTGGTTCGATAGCAATAGAAACAGGTGGCTCCGGGAAAGTAATACTTTCGAGCACAATCGGGTTGCTGGCATCGCTTAAGGTGTTACCGGTTGTGGTGCTCTTGAGACCGATAATAGCGGCGATGTCGCCGGCAGTTACCTCGGTACTGTCTTCGCGCTTGTCGCCGTGCATACGAACGATGCGGCCAACGCGTTCCTTTTCGCCAGTCGAGGTGTTAAGTACATAAGAGCCGGCAGTCACTTTACCCGAATACACGCGGAAGTAGGCCAGTTTACCGACGAATGGGGCGGTTGCAATCTTTGAAACCAAGGCTGAAAACGGTTGGTCTTCAGCTGGCAGGCGCTCGATTTCGTCACCAGTTTTAGGGTGAGTACCCCAGTTAGAACCACGGTCGAGCGGACTCGGCAACAGGTCGTTCACGAGGTCAAGCAATTTTTCGACAATCACGCCACGGCCGTCGCCACCCGTTACGGCATAAAAATTACCGCTTAAAACAGCAGCGCGGATGGCTTGGCGGATTTCGTCTTCGCTCAAGCCGTCTTCGCCAACTTCAAAGAATTTTTCAAGCAAAGCTTCATCTTCGGCAACAGCGTTTTCAATAAGCATACTGCGATAGTTTTTAGCTTTGTCGAGCATGTCGGCATGTACTTCGCCCTCGATAAGCTCATGGTCGGTAAAGTCTTTGTAGGTGTATGACTTCATGCTTACGAGGTCGATAACACCATTCACGCTCTGTTCAAAGTCAATCGGCAGGTGGATCGGGAAAGCACGCTTACTTAAGCGGTTGTGGATCGACTCAAGCGACTTGTAAAAATCGCCACCAGTTTGGTTGATCTTGTTGATGAAACAAATACGAGGTACGCCGTATTTGTCGGCTTGGCGCCACACAGTTTCAGATTGGCTTTCTACGCCCATCTTGCCATCAAATACGACGACAGCACCGTCGAGCACACGAAGCGAGCGCTCAACTTCTACGGTGAAGTCGATGTGGCCAGGGGTGTCGATAATGTTGATCTGCTTGCCCTTCCAGTAGCAAGTTACAGCGGCAGCTACGATAGTAATACCGCGCTCGCGCTCTTGCTCCATCCAGTCGGTAGTAGTTGCGCCGTCGTGCACCGCGCCAATTTTGTGTTTTAAGCCGGTGCGGTACAAAATACCTTCAGTGGTAGTGGTTTTACCGGCGTCAATGTGCGCGATAATACCGATGTTTCGTAAATCTTTAATATCGACTTTCTTGTCTGCCATTTGGTTGTAGTATCCTTTAATTATTACTTCTGCACATCTATTGGCCACATTAAAAGCCAAATAAAAAGACCGTACAGCGGTTATTGTTTATTGTATCAGATAACTCTTAGCTTTTCCAGCCATAAAGGCTTCAGTGGGCCGCATTGACGCTTATGTTATGGCCAGGGTATGCTAAAAGCTATGAGCGTAATTATTTTAGTGCTTTGGCAAAGCTCGAGTGCCTAAAAGAAGGTGAAACGCCGAGGATTTAATATTCTTATATTTGCCGTGCCTGCCGCTCTTGTTGGTCTAGAGTGGAATGCATATCCTCTATCTCAACGTTAAGTTGCAGCATTTTCGCAATTATTTCAGGGTACAGCGACGGATGGTCGATGGGCGGGATTTTACATTCTAAAATTGAGTCTTCGACTAATTCAAGCCAGTGTTTCTGCACGCCATATTGTCGTACGTAATCGGCGTAGCCGTCAGGCTCAAAATTCTCAGTACCTTCCGATACAACGTGCACCTCGGTAGCGTTCCTCGTGGTAAAGGCATGCGCTACAAAATCCAGTCCTGGCTCTGTGCCCATATGCGTTCTAGGGTCGATAATTTTATATGAATAGACCGGTACAAGCAGTGTGCCGCCGGGCACCCAACTAGTATTAAGTTGAGATTCGCCTAGTCCGATAATTTGTAGCCCAGGTATACTCTCGCTCATGTTTTTGACCTCTATTACAATTATTAGCGTCCGAAGAAAATCTCGGACGCTAATAATTTGTTTTTTCTGACTATTCTAGCCACGGGCAAAGTGGGCAAAGGCACGGTTGGCTTCCGCCATCTTGTGTGTGTCTTCTTTCTTTTTGACTGCCGCACCTTGACCGTTGTAGGCTTCTACGAGTTCGAGCGCAATGCGGTTTTCCATACTCATACCCTTGCGAGAGCGGGCTGCCTGCACGAACCACATAGTGGTAAGGTGCTTGGCGTTGGCCCTTAACCTCAAAAGGAATTTGGTAATTTGCGCCACCGACACGGCGAGAACGAGTCTCGAGGTGCGGTTGTACGTTCTTGATAGCCTGCTCAAAGACTTCGAGTGGGTTTTCTACCTTAAGCTTGCCGGCCGCTTGTTGCATGCCGCCATACACAAGCCGTTCAGCAAGTTGTTTTTTGCCATCGCGCATAACACGGTTGATAACGCGCTGTACTTGTACGCTGTTGTACATGCGGTCTGGTTTTATATCGCGTACTAATGCTTTGGTTTTTTTACGTGGCATTACTTGCTCTCCTTTTTGGCACCGTACTTGGAACGGCCTTGTTTGCGGTTAGCAACACCTTGGAGGTCAAGTGCACCACGAACAATGTGGTCACGAACACCAGGGAGGTCTTTTACGCGGCCACCGCGTACTAGCACAACAGCATGCTCTTGCAAATTGTGGCCTTCACCGCCAATATAAGCCCACACTTCATGGCCATTGCCAAGGCGCACACGTGCAACCTTACGTAAGGCCGAGTTAGGCTTCTTAGGGGTTTTGGTCGTTACTTTCACACATACGCCACGCTTGAACGGCGACGGCTTTTCATAGCTTTTAGTTTTAAGGTTGTTCGTCACCTTTAGCAGAGCTGGCGACTTTGATTTTGTCGTCAACTTGGTGCGCGGTTTACGAACCAATTGGTTAATTGTTGGCATGTATTCTCCTTTTTAGTGGTCTACTCGCAATGGGCGGAGTGTGCGTGAGTGCCAACTCTTCGCACACCCATTGTCGCCCAGCTCGAACCACCAAATTTTATAACCTATTAACTGTAACAGATTTAGGCTGCACTTGCAACTTCGATGTCGTCGGTCACTTCAACGTCCGGCTGAGTTTCGCCATCGTCGGGCTGCTCGTCATCATCGTTATCGTCGTCTGCTTTGTAGCCAGTGCCGACAGGAATCTTGCGGCCCAAGATAACGTTTTCTTTGAGGCCATGCAATTTGTCGATACGGCCGCTGGTTGCAGCGGCAATCAGCACGCGGGTTGTGTCTTGGAACGATGCGGCGCTCAAGAACGAATCAGTGCTCAAACTTGCCTTTGTAATACCGAGGAGCAGTTGGTTGTATACAGCTGGCTGCTTGTCTGCCGCAACAAGTGCGTCATTGGCTTCAACTGCGGCGAGCTTGCTTACGATGTCGCCGGTTACGAACTCGGTGGCGCCTGCGTCTTTAATTTGCACACGGCTGAACATTTGACGCACGATGATTTCAAGGTGCTTGTCGGCAATATTCTGGCCCTGGCCTGCGAAAATACGCAAGATTTCGTTCATGATGTAACGTTGTGTTGCTTCACCACCTTGCAGACGCATCAGCTCGTGCAAGTTGATAGAACCACTCGTAAGACGCTGGCCGGCAACAACGATATCGCCGTCCTTAACTGAAAGTTGTTTAAAGCCCGGGATCTCGTAGCGTATAACACTCTGGCCTGCAGGCGTAACCACTACGCTCTTAGGGCCGACTTCAATCTTACCAGCCATTGGGGTAACGAGCGGCTCTGATTTGTCTTCGAGTTCGGCAACGACGTCGCCGATAGCGACTTCCGTGCCGCTCTTAACTTTGGCAACGCGGCCACCAAGTTCAAGCGTAACGCTCTCTTGATTCTGAGCAGTTACTTGCACTACATAGTGGTCACCGTCTTCCCAGGTAGCTACCAAGCCGTCGATATCTGTCAGGTATGCTTGGCCCTTCGGCATACGGACTTCGAAGAGCTCCTCAACGCGGCTCAAACCTTGGGCGGTTTCGTCAGCCAGTACAGCGCCAGAATGGTGCTTGGAGTCAAGCGAAAGCTGTGTGCCAGGTTCGCCGATAGACTGCGCGGCGATAACACCGATTGGGTGGTGGCTAGCAACCTTGAGGCCGGTTGCCGGGTCAACACCGTATGACTTTTGCGGCACGCCACGTACTGAGGTCGCGCTCAGTACCGACATGATTTTTACGCCATCGAGGTCTTCATTGGCTTCAATCTTGCGAGCGGTTTCAGCAGTAATCTGGTCGCCGCGCTTCAGCAAGCCTTTAACTTCTTCAGCAGCAAAGCGGCCCTCGAGTCGTGAGGCGTAGCTGACGCCAATTTCGTTAGCGTCGGCACGCATCATTGCGAAACCTGGGTCAAGTTCTTCGTTATCTTCGGCATCAATAGTAAACACGTCTTGGGCAACGTCAACCAAACGGCGAGTGAGGTACCCGGCATCCGCAGTTTTAAGTGCGATGTCGATAAGCGCCTTGCGGGTACCACGGGTACCGGTGAAGTATTCGAGCGGGTTCAAGCCCTCGATATAGCCGGATTTAATTGGCAATTCCATAGCGTGACCCGATGCGTCTGAAAGCACACCAAGCATACCAACACACATTTTCATCTGCGAAATGTTACCACGAGCACCAGAGGTAATCGCGATAGCCATTGAGCTTTCTTGGCCTTCCATCTGAGCGGCTAGCATTTCCTGTACCGATGTGTCCACCTTTGACCAGTTTTCCACGGTCAAGCGGTAACGCTCTTCTTCGGTGATGAAACCTTGCTCATACTGTTCGGAAATAGCGGCACTGCGTTCGTCACCAGCTTGGATAGCTGCGGGCATACCATTGATTGGGCTAAAGTCGCCCATACCCATTGAAATACCCGACTCGGTTGCATATTGGAAGCCGAGGTCTTTCAGCTCGTCGGCAATTTCAGCAGTTTTTGCCTGGCCATACTTGTCGTACACGGCAGCCATAACTTTTTGCAAACGCTTTTTGGTCATTGCTTCGTCTTGAAACGCAAAGTCTTCCGGGAAGGTTTCATTAAATAAAATACGTCCGAGGGTGGTTTCGCGTACTTCGCCGCGGAATGGCAAGCGGACGTAACTTTGAAGTTTGATTACGCCTGCATCGAGTGCCATCAATGCTTCGCTTAAGCTCACATAGCTCTTCATGTCTTTACGGGAAATACTTGGGCGGTCGTAGGTAAGGTAGTAACAACCAAGTACCATGTCTTGCTCAATGTGCAAAATCGGCGTACCGTCGGCTGGCTTCAACAAGTTCATGTTAGCGGCCATAATTTCGCGGGCTTCTTTTTGGGCTTCGTCACTTAAAGGAAGGTGCACGGCCATCTGGTCACCGTCGAAGTCGGCGTTGAAACCTTTACATACCAACGGGTGCAGCTGGATAGCACGGCCTTCGATAAGCACTGGCTGGAATGCCTGAATTGACAAACGGTGCAATGAAGGAGCACGGTTTAAGAGTACATACTTACCCTTAATTACTTCGTCCAAGGCGTCCCATACTGCGTTTTCGCCGGTTTCGATCATGCGGGTCGCAGAACGAATATTGTGGGCTTGCTCGCGGGCAATGAGTTCACCAATTACAAATGGCTTAAACAGCTCCAGCGCCATCATCTTAGGCAAACCGCACTGGTTAATCTTAAGTTCCGGGCCAGCAACAATTACAGAACGGCCAGAGTAGTCAACACGCTTACCAAGAAGGTTTTGGCGGAAACGGCCCTGCTTACCCTTAAGCATGTCACTCAAAGATTTGAGACGGCGGCGTTGGCCAGTCGCTGCAACAGCACGGCCGCTGCGGGCGCTGTTGTTGTC
>Ga0157374_10004099_pt1 | contig 12235 bp, 13 predicted proteins | sample M25metaG_FD_115308 | JGI IMG/M metagenome (GOLD analysis project Ga0157374, IMG submission 115308) | Miscanthus rhizosphere microbial communities from Kellogg Biological Station, Michigan, USA - M2-5 metaG | ecosystem: Host-associated > Plants > Roots > Rhizosphere > Soil | place: USA: Michigan...
AGGTGAGACGTCAGGCCCGGAACAGTTGGACTTTTGTGGACAGGAAGGCTGGCCTCCTCCCAGACCATTCCTTCGCCCTCTGGAATATGTGCATCCTCTTGACTGAGCTGAGGTGCTAGGATAGCGTCCTGGACTTGTTGCTCCGCTACAGGTGCGCCAAGTATGCCTGTTTGATCAAACTCATGCGACTTCCTCCGAATCTCTTTTCTCTTAAATTTAGATATATTTATTATGGCGGTACGATGGCCAGGCTAATATATGTCAGTCTCTCCAATCAAGCGTACCTTGTTAGCGAACCAATTAGCTATGATCTGTAAAATACAGGGAAGAGTTTATGTGAATACGTCTAGGTGAGTCTGATGTACATACTTGCGGTGTGACTATCTCCTTGGCAGCCAACTGGCTTCCCTTTTTGTCCCTCAGCAGTATCTGATTGCAGGCATTTGCGATCTCCATTCTAAAACCGAGGTATATCATTTGGACAATATGTTCACTCTGTTCAAAGTACCGCTTCGCAGTGTCAGGGAATGAAGACTCAAGGAAGTAGTGTTCGAGAATCTTGATAAGCATCGGGCGGAAGACGTATCGCTCCCGACGCTGAGGGATCAACTCCCCCTCGCCATTGGTCTCCAGACGTGTAGAAGGATCATGAACGAAGGTGGCTTAAATAATTTTTGGATAGTCCATCCTACTTCACTGTGTTCTCATTAGCCTGCCTACCGAGCTTTTCTGGATGTCTACGGCAATTGAGGTACCAGCTGTAAATGTTCTTCCGACAACGCAAACTAAGTTCTCGATGGTTTCCATTGAGAAGCTTGGAGCTGAAGATATAAAATACAGGATGAAAGCAGTGTATCGTGCTTAGCATTCCCTCAATGAAATGTGTTCAACATACATGTATGGTTGTGACACTCCTGTCATCATAGCGACGGTCGTCTGTCTAAAGATGAAGGGGTCTGAAATCGAGCTTTCACAGAAATTTACTTTACCCACCTTAGGGAAAACTGGGTAATAAAGGTTCGCATATCGTTGATACACGCCTCCTCCCCTAAGGTACAAGTATTTCCGTGAACACTTAGCTCGTAAGACAAAGGACATTAACTTACCTTGTAACATGAATTCGTCCAACTCGTGAGGGTCGTCTAAGTTCAAATTAAATGATTCTACCAAAGCTATGGGATACGGCTCAAGCGCTACCTAACGTGGTGATTTCCTTCATCGGCGTTCGCTGGCTCCGTACCGGGCGACAGGAGTTTATCCGAGTAGGATCCACAGCGGACATGTTCCCTTGTTGCGCAGAGTTTTCGTTTCCCGCGCTGGAGCCACCTGAGCGAGTGCTCGACGCGGAGGAGGGCGGTGAACAGCTGGTCGCGACATTAGAGTTGAGCTGTGAGATCAAAGAGGGAACGGAGGAGTGTAGAATGCCTTGGGAGAGAAGAGTGCTGAGAGATGGGTTCACAGCCGGCAGCTCTTGTCTTCTGGCAGGACTCCCTTTTCCCAGCTCTGGGTTGAGAAAAGTCAACAGTGGATGATTCTCACGATTGTGTGGTTCAGAGAGGTGTGCGTCAGCATTCGATGCCATGGGCACAGTCATCGAGTGGAGAAGCCCTGACGAGGCGTTTCTTTGGACGTACATCTGTGTGGGAGACACAGCCTTAGCGGGGCGTTGTACGGCGGTTGGTTGTGAAAAAGGAGTGAGGAATGATTTGAGTACATCCAACGTTTGATGACCCGACCGTCCATTCTCCCCTGCTCCCATTCTTTCCACCTCCTAGAAGTTGATTTGTTATCACACACAATAAGCACACTTTTACGGGCTTTCTGATCCAACCTGGGAGAGGGTTGTAGCGCTTAGTTGGCCGAAGGGAAGCGAACTCCCCTGGACATGTGGAAGATTTAAGTGGTTAGGGCTGCCGACGGTAGTGGCGTTAGTTAGCAGCATGAATCGTTGCAGCGCCTGCAACTGTCTTTCCGCTTCCTCCCTTTGTCTCTGCTGAAAATTCGTCCATGCCTCCAGTTCAGACTCTAGCTTCTCCAAACGGTGGAACGCGTCAGCTATTCTCTCAGGTGTGATCCCAGTTCTTAAGCAATTTAACATAATTCAGAATTGAGAATCTATACTGCAGAGTGTACCTTCGAAGGCGTTTTATTAGCTCGACCTGCTCCACGGTAAGGAGTAGATCGGACGTGCCATCCATATTCTCACAGAGCGGCTTCCGCAACACCCAATCAGCAAATCTCTATAGGCGGGGGCCTGACGGATGTACAGGCTAGCAAATAGGCATAGACAAATCTCATAATCGTACCTTCCTCCCACCTAAAACAGCGAACAAATGAATATAAACGTCAAAGGTATATATTAGCGTGGCCATAATGAGATTCGCCGAGGCAGCGAAAGGGGATCATGTGTGTGAGTGGAAATTAAAATAGAACGTGGTTGCTATTGCAAGCGTCGTATTTTTAGCCCAGCCATGCCCTATAATAAATCCCATAAGTTAAGTTTCTGTGCCTCCTATATTTAGCGGCAATCTACTATTTGCGCTCTTTGTCGCAAGTGGGAGGGGAAGGAGAGAAGAAGGTATCCGTCCCATTTATATTTGACTTGAGCCGCATAAAATACCTTGGGAGTCTCTTTCAGCCAGTGGAGGGAAGAATCAGCAAACTAAATCGGAAATATCGGGGTCGGGAACGAAAAATGAACTGAATGGAAACCACATTGAGAATTGATGTCGAGATTAGGTGTTGATCCGCTTATGGCGCAGTAGGGTGGAAGGTCCCGCTCACCGCTGCGTCGTGCACACTCCATCACGCGCGGTAATTCTCGTACCGGTGGCTGATTGCATGAACAACATCTAGTAATGGTGGAGGAAGGGGTCGGGAGTTGCTGTATGTGGAACGATTTAAAAAGTAAATAAAGATGAAAACGCCAGTAGTGATACAGAATGGCAAGGCAATTGAGTTCAATGGTCTCAAGTTGGAATTCTAAGTTGGTGTAAGATGGTATGGCGAATAAACGTGTGAATCCCAACATTTATGATTCCAACACACCTACCACCTGGAGAAACATTAGGAAAGTCGATCTGTCTCGATTTTTGAGAACCATTTTATCCCCTCCCACACATATATTATCGTTTGCCGGAGATTATGCCCGCAAGAGTGCACGTGCACTTTTCTGAGTTCCGCTAAAATATGCTTTGCTTTGTCGCTTTTGAGTTCCTTTTGAGTGCTCCACACCCTGCTTGCTATAAACCAAACACTTGTATTAGTTGGCGGGGACAGAAACGTCGGCACTTCTGCTGTTTCGTCCCCCCAGCGGCTACAGCCTATTTATTTCTGTACCATGGTACCCACCCATTATACCGAAACTAAAAATAGATCTAACGTCAAAATAGAGCTTAAGCCAATGCCCATACCCTCACGCCTAAGCCTAAGAGCCTAAAAGTTGGTTTCGCTATAAGCTTTAGCCTAAAATGTTGGGAAGAACTATTAAAGCACTGATCAGCAACTTCAGAAATAACGTGGGGAATCTCTGATTCAGACAAAATGTAGAAAGGCACCATGCACTCAAAGGTTGCACTGTATTCACCGCTCCGGCTCAAGCCATTTATATAACCCGTGGCCAAATAGCAAATGGGAGAGGCACACCATCCACCTGTTCTTCCACACACTAATGAGGAGGGGAAGGGAAATTCCGAAATAAATCAAGAGAGTAGAGAGTTGGAGAATGGGTGAAGAGAAAATGCGATAGTAAAAAGTCACTGGCTAGTTTAAACTTTTTATGCGGAGACAGGTGCGTCGCGTGTAAAAACTCCCCGTTTGATGCTGTGCTCTGTTGTGATTTTGTTTGCCGGCTGGATTGTTGGGGAGTCTAATTTGCCCACGACCAGAGACACCCGTCCCTCGAGTCCCTCGCTGGGAAGTGCGATAAGATCGGTAAATTTTTATATCACAGGTAGTCGTGTTTCATAGGGGGAGGAGCAGTTGTTGCTATGAACATGGGGCAGGCTTTGTTACATTTTTACCGCGTAGGCCCAAATAATCCGGACACACATAAGTGATTGTTTCAAAACGGGCCGGGAGTGGATACTTCGACCCCCTGAGTCCTTCTTAAATCTACGGTACTAGGTGCCGGCAGAAGAATAATGCGGAAATAGCTAGTATTAATAGTTGATATGACATCAAGGGGACAGCCAACTGAGAAATAGATATCAGCGATGTGGGATGATGTGAGGGGTCTTATGAATTTGGTAAAATTTGGCCACACACTGGGTAGTTTACTATTCATACTTATCAAGCGACTCCTATCATGCACCATCAGAGTGTGGGAAGTTGACATTTCGGAGACTGGAGCAGACTACCTTATGCATAGCACTTCACTTGTGATAAACACAATTGCTTTTATTTAATTTGCGTGCCCATATTAAGACTGTGACGCGACTATTTCGGCTAAAACTGCATCACAAAATGTGTCATTGAATCGTTCAGCTGCAAAGTGCTCAGCACGCCGGCGAGCTTCACCCCTAATGCGGTTTCTCGAATTCACAGGCATTCGCAAGATCTTGACTATCTTCTCAGCATATTCTGAAATTCCAGACATTAATCTGAATTAGTAGCTCACATTGGTGATACCATCTTCCTCGTCTGCTAAAAAGCCACATCGCTCCGTTGATCCTCCGATTATGTCCAGCTTGGGGCCACCCGATTTATGGGCAATCATCATGAGGCCCGCAGCGAGTCCCTCCACGACGGCTATGCCGAAATGCTCGTTCCACTGAACAAAGGAGTTAGGGGAATTCGGGTGCGTAAATTATGCGCTGTTAGGCACCATAGTGTGAATCCCGATGAGCGAGTCCTGAGAGTAAGGATATAAGATAACGCTAATAAGTCCCTATACCCTTCTCTCCAGCTACCTTATACAGGTCGAGGAGTATATGGAACTCTACATTCAAGTGCCACTCCACGTCATCCTCACTGAGGTTAAGTTCTGCCGCGTACTTTTTGAGCGAGGCAACACGCTTTATATCCTCGGCCCCCCTGCATCCACCAGCGATGACTAGTTTCACCTAAACATTGCATGAATGTTGTGATAATTGTGTAAATCCATTGCTAACAGCGTAAGAATAGGAATGGCGATGAAGGCGATAGAAGGTCATACATTAAGGTCTTCCATCCCCTCACTGTGCAAGCGCTCCTTCAGCCGGCTGATAATTCTGAGTTGCTTCGCGTGGTTCTTTTCTGGCCTGATCTGTCCTACGGAGAGAATTCGAGCAGTCCCACCGGCAAGCATCTCTTCTGCTCGATTCCCGTTCTCAGTTATCTCCCTGGCATCGCATGGAGGATGAACGACCTGTGGATCCTGTGCGAGCCGACTCCACAATTGGCTAATGTGCGCATAGGTCCAATTGCTATTAACCATTGCTAGGTGCGTACTAAAAGAGAATAGAAGGGTCTGCTGTCTGTCTAACGAGCTTATATGGATCCTACCTCCATCCACACCATTGGTATAGGCAGGAGAGAAATTTGTAGTATACGACCTTCACAGCGGACAGAATTCTGGATTTGGCTATTAGACTCGAGTTGTTGTATGTCGCTGTCCTGGCGCTGACCAGTTGAATCATGTCTGAGATCGATCAATTTTATAGCACTGCTTATAGCACAGAGTATGATTAGAGTGTTACCCGTAGTTATTGTGGGGTAATGAACGTACGCGACCACTCTAGCTTCTCCTATCCATCTGAAGACAGGGAGAGTCATTGGACAGCCTAAACCTTTCATGGTAACCATGGTCTGTCAGTGACAGCACCAAATTGGTGAATGACCTGTAGTGTCGATGAATATTTCCGGCGACAACTTCCACAGTGCCTCACAACCCATTATAAAGCCCCCTGAAGCGATAAAACAGTTAAGAATAGTGCTCTCTCACCCCTCTCATACCTATCATTTGCAGTAGTAGCGTGAAGAACGGATAGTATTTAGCCTCGATCATCCATCGAGTCCGCAGATACACAAATTCTATGGAGTTGATGGGGATATGGATACCAAAGCAGTTGCTGACTTTGTCAAGTATTTCGGATGGTGAATTCCCCGTGTCACCCGTGTATATAACATAACGAAGGCCTTTGTCCCTGTAGCGCTCATCTTTGGATATTGCGTCGAGTGCCTGCCAAAGGACCCTCTCTCCACCCCCGCCAGCATTGCAATATGGATGGAAGAAGGCTAATGTGTTTGGTCTCCTGTAATTCCTTGCGCTATTCTTATGTCAGTATAATGTAAAGAGTGAAATGCTTACTTGCGGCGTCTGAACATTCTCGGTACAAGGTAGATTGCAATTGGCAATATCAAAAAGAGTCCAATCAGGTAGAAAGTAGTCATTCCAGGCCCAGTATTATGACGTACGTCTATGTCGAGAGCTCAGATATTTAAATGTGATGCGCCAATCGCGCAATTTCAACTGGTACTATGCTAGAACTTGGATGAGGACATGGTAGACTTGCTTTGCAACTATTGGAATACCAAACTCCAAGAAAAATAGGACGGATTAATTTATCAGCTCTATGGGTTGGGAACAACAGCCCATTGAATCGGAATGAAGTTCGATTGAGTGAGAACACAAGGGCACAGAATTAAGAGCATCAAGCGAACCAATTAGAAGTTACCGATAATAATGATAATGCCGTTCTGCAGGGATATTGCTCACTGCTGACCCTTCCTCTCTTCCCTCATTTTCCCCTTGGTTCAGCTAACTTGGCGATCATTTGCCTCAATTCTTCCAACTTCCGCGATGTCTCCTCTTTGTATTTGTCGAATTCCTCCATGGATACCCACTCAGAAGCTGTCCTCTTTGGATGGGGATCGACTGCCGTTGAGACAGGGATGGTATTCGCTGGAGTGGAGCTCCCCTGGTGCACTTTGATCGAAGGAGTGAGTGGTATCCCGTGCGGAGGAGACGGTCTCGCTGGAGGCACTTGAGAGTGAGTCACGACTATGTGCGTATCCACGTCGGCTGCTCGTTCCGATTGGATAAGCGGTAAGATAGTTGCTCTTTGCGGAATGGTTTGTAGCCCAGTTGGCACGGGGTGCGCTTCAACAGAGTCTACTTGCTCGTTAAACTTCTTAAATTTGATGATTTGGATTAGTTGATTTAACAAAGTCCATGCAGCTTGCCTGAGGAGGGACTGAAACGCGGAAATTCATCGAGGGAGGACGCTTATTTGCCTGCTTTGGCCGAGCTTTTGTAAGTGATGTGAGCTTATCAGCCTCGTCAGAAATTGAAGGCTCCTCGTGCGGTGAGTTGTCTGCAGCGGTGCTGTTGGCACTATTCGGCGTGGGGACAGTCTCACTGGCATTGGGATGATGTTGCTGATGTACTGGCTTCTTTTGCGGAAGTTTCCCATCACGGAAGAGGATGCTTTGGAGATTAGCTACCATTGACTTCCTGTCGTTCTCCATAGCCATGGCTCTGGGTGGAGCCATCTGGGTTTCGACACTTGGGTTAATCGGGATGATAGGCGTCGGCTGCCCTCCGAAGAGTGGTTTTACTTCCCCCGAATGGGGGTTGTGAACGGTAGGCCCGTCACTAATAGTTCGTTGGTGGGCGCGAATCCCTGCCTTGCTGGGCTTCGCAGGCAACTGGGGTGGATTAGGCGTAGTGGGAGTCGTGGCTTGAGGGACGGATTCTACGAGCTTCACAAAATTCTCAGGGAACAGACCACGTGCTCCCTGATACTCCCCCTCGTACCAGCCATCATCCTCACAATTCTTGTTTAGTATCGTGACAATCGCACCTTCTGGTAGGGATAACTCGTCGGAGTTGGCTGCCTCATATTTGTACATCACTCTGGCCGTCTCTGAAATGGACTACATTACATGCATATTCTCTGCAATGTCTCCATGTACCTTTCACAGGTATTGCCCTATTCGCCCCACCTGTCGTGGGAAAGAAAGGTGACGATGCATCTGATCCGGAGATAACGGTGGACTTTGCATTTCGTTGAAACTGCGGCTGGTTGTTCTTGATTGGAGGGGGAAGAACTCCGGCAGCTTCAGGTTTTTGATCGTGCACTCCATTCGATCCTTGTTGGGAAGCCTGCTTCCAGCCAATTGGGTCAATTTGTGTACGACTCCTGGCTAAAATCTCATTCAATAATACGCTGGCTACAATAGCGCACAAATACAAACTCGCGTCACCTTCAGCTACGGGAGATAGCGAGTCGACGAAGTTGGTGGGAAACATTCCGCTTTTTCCGATCGCAACCCCATTCGTATCGAGGACCTGGCCTCGAGCCCACCCATCTTCCACGTCTTCCAAAATCTCCAGTTTCTCTCCCTCCTTCAAGTCCAACTCGTCATCCTGTTGTGCAGTGTAGGAGAAGCGCACTACAACTGTACGGTTTTGCCTCGGCTGTTGACCGGTTGCTGAGTTGACATTGTTAGAGGGAGTAGTCAATATTCCAGAGTCGGCATGGCTGTTTAGAGACACTGGGACGTCGATTCTCGAAAGACGGTCCACCATTCTAGCCACCTTGCCCTTTTCGCTCTTAACCTTATCTGTTCACCCACATCCGGTATACGCACAATTAACCCACCTCGGTCATCATACTTCAGGAGGTGGTGAGAAGTACGGCAGCGCTCTGACTAGATAGTCACTAAATGCATCACATTATGACTTCAGCACACTGAGACCCTAGTCGGTATCAATCTACTAGGGATACTAGCAACAATCATACTCTCATAGTGGTCACAACACTTCTACTCACAGTTCTGGGATGGGAATCACCCTTGCTCGTCTTTGTCAACAGTGACCACCGACTTTACTGAGTGATGAATCAACTGGCGAGAAGGATCGACAAAGTTCCGCCAAAAACGGATGATTAATGGAAGGTTGCTTCGCGGACCAGTTGAACAGTCATCGCCATCCGCTGTTATGCCTGGTGTTCGGGTGAGTGGAGAGTGCGTCCTGAGACGATGTCTTGATTAGATCCTCAAATTTGCCGACAAACTCAATTCTGATCCCTCCTAACTACACCTAACTAGCGAAAAATCCGATCGGCGAAACAAAATGGACACGGGAACGGCCGCTTCGTCCCAATCGAAGAACCCAGGCGCAGTGATTTACATTTGTGGAGGTTGGTTGCATCTCTTGCCAAAATGATCTCCACAGCTACTCACATTATTTCTAGAGTGCCATGCGGAAAACGATATTCGCCCAAAAGATCAGATCAGATGCAGGGACTGCGGCTACCGAATTCTTTACAAGAAAAGGACAAAGAAGGGTGAGTAACTGAATATTAGAGAGAGCCAATTTTATCAAGCAAGATTTTAGTGATGGTCTATGACGCTCGATAAGACATGCCAACTGTGTGACAACCGTGCATTTCGGGTATTCGCTGAATCTTGTTTGAAGGTTAAGATAAATGATGACTGAGATAAAACAGCGAAAGTACGTTCTCCTCTAATTAATTACTACATGCGCTGAGTTGCGCCTTGAATAACTCTTGAACGTTTCACGGAAGTGCCATAGGCTTAATCCGTCCGACAAAACTTGATAAAGTGCTAATTGTGCATCTTTGAAACGTTCCACACAGTAGGTGAAGTTCGATGTAGGTAATGACTTTTTGACATGAAAGACATTCTCTGTGCATTGCATACAAGCCCAAGGATAAGACCGGAGCTGAGAATCAAAAACCACGATATATTTATTAGTCAACAATAGCCATATAACACAGTTCTGGAACCCTCTCCATCCAATTCCGCTTCCCCCTCTCGTCCCTTATCTCAGAAGCGAGCCTATGATGGGTATGATCATTCGGATTTGGCGCTTGTAGGGAGAGCTGCTCTCCGAGCTGACGAATGCTGAAGAGGCAGTGGAATATTATAAGTGATCACTTGGGTTGTAGAGACTATCATCTTGACTTACAGTTGAGGGTCTGGTTCAGCTGCTCCAACGTAACACGGCAACGCTCGTTGCTCCTCGATGCAGCTGGGTTAACCTGGGTTAAGTGGAGAAGGATGTTTTCAATGTAGCGAAACTTTATGTCTGTATCGCTGTTTAGCTTCTGTGATAACTGCTGAAGTAGTGCAAGGAGCAGGTCCATTCCGAAAGCGCCATGGCTCTGGTTCCCGAATAGGTTGTCCGGATCCACCTTAAGTATGCATGAACGTCAGTGCTATCAATTGTGGTGCGCAATGGCTTCCAACCTTGCTGCAGACAAGCATCAATAGCGAATAGTCTCTCCGGGAAAGAGCCTGAAATTTCAATCCTTGTTGATGTATCCAATAAAATATACTGGAAAGAATATACCAATTCGAAGGCCCGTGCTAGTTGGTTGGTCTCAATGAGTTGCATAATTGCACTGGTCTGATCGCCGTAGGAACTCATGGGTGTCCCTCGCATATCACTCGTAGGGTTGAATGGGTCAACTGCTTGCGAAGTGTTATACGCGGAAAGCTGCTCGACGAACTCGTTCAACCCTTCTCGGAAGCTCTCATTCATCTGGTGGAATATTTGCGTGCAGATGTTTTCTGAAGTATGGATTGTCTTTTAAGGACTGAATTAGCCACCCTCCAATATCTTATGGCACCTACCTATTGCAGGCACAAGGGACTGTGTTAAGGTTTGTCGCATAGACTCAAGCCCTCTCTGCTGGGTCTGCTCAGAGACGGCCTGCAGTCCGCGCGTATTTCGGCTCAGGGTCGCGTCAAGAGTTTGTAGCAGGTTGTCCCTGCTCTCTTGATTTATGGTTCGAATAGAGCGTTCCAATCTCTCCTGCAGGGCCACATCTCGGTACTTCAGCTCGTTGGCTAAAGAGGCAGCAAACATAAATTAGTTTGGACTCTTAATATTATTCGTTACTCACCAATCTTCTCCAAGGCATTCGAAAGGTTGTCATTCTGTTCGATCTTTATGGCACGGTTCTCCTGCTGCAATCGATTGACCTCATCCGAAAGTTTGTCGATCTTCTCCGACAACTCCTCGATTATCCTCCCGCCCACCTCGCCCAGTATTCGCTGGGCCAGCTCCTCCACATTATTGCCCATCTGGGCATTATGCAAGGGAGTGAAACAGGAGGCATTGTTGTTCTGACCGGCAGCCACTGGCTTTGCTTCACTGGAGCGAGATGGGGAAGGGGGTGGACTCTTAATCAGCAACTGCTCCTCAGTCACTTCATGCTCTGAGGCCTGCTTTGATCGAGGGGAAGGATGCTCGAGTCGGGATGCGCTCCAAGTAGACGGATTCTCCAACACAAGGTGTGATTCCAAGTCAGCCGACAGCTGGAGAACTGAGCGATGGGAGATTGCTACGAAGTTGGCTTGGAGAGTATTGCCACTGCCTTCGGTTTCCTCGTCTAGCGATAGATCTGAATGCGACGCTCTATGTCTGATATTTCACAATTCATCGTTTTTCCTTCTCCCTACCATTCTCGCCGCTAACATCCACCAAGTCGTATGGCACGAGAGCTACTAAGGGGCCACATCCGCCGAAAGTCACTTGGGTGCACGAAGAGAAGGAGGGGACTCCGGCTATGTTGCCTATTTCTAGGCAGTAGAGTCTGGAGGTCTCATAGTCGATGACAAATAGGAATCGCGCGGTGGGGTCGATGCTCGTCTCGAAGTGGCCTATTTGGTTGGCAGACTCGAAACGCAACTTTCCCAAGCACTGCCAGTTGTCACCTGGAAGAGTAGGAAACATGAATGCTGAATTACAGAGAGTGGAGTGAACATTCTTACAGTCGTAGATGGTCAGACGTCGACCGGAGTCTGCAGAGACAACGACGTACTTCCAGAGCTGGTCTCTAGAATGGAGTTGAAGTATGTGAAGTATTTGTTAAGACAAAGCAAGCAATTAATTCCTTACTGGTTCTGCAATTTCAGGTTGTCGAGGAAGAGGATCTCGTCGACGCAATGGCTGGCCATCGGTTTTATTCTGTTAGCGAACCTGATCCGGCCACTATCGATGACATAGAAGGACACATATCCATCGGTAGTGCTAACGGCCATCTAAGAGAGCAGGAGTAATGAAGTATAAGCAAGAAAATCTGGCATCATTACCGCTGTCCCGTCTGGAGATAGTTTAACTTCTGCCACATCAGCCTCGCAATCAACTGTCAGCACAGCGCCTGAAATCTCGCACGCCTGTTCGTACTTGACTTCCAGACGGGAGAGAGCTCCCTTGATGAGGTGCAGCGAGTAGACCGCAATGGAGTTTCCTCTAGCCATAGCCAGAAGGTGAAAGTTG
>Ga0157374_10004102_pt1 | contig 12232 bp, 11 predicted proteins | sample M25metaG_FD_115308 | JGI IMG/M metagenome (GOLD analysis project Ga0157374, IMG submission 115308) | Miscanthus rhizosphere microbial communities from Kellogg Biological Station, Michigan, USA - M2-5 metaG | ecosystem: Host-associated > Plants > Roots > Rhizosphere > Soil | place: USA: Michigan...
TCTCGTGCTCGCCTTCGTCGGATTGCTCAACGGCACTGGCACAGAACGCTCGGCGACTTACGCCTTGGAGCAAGCTGTGATTCCGGGCCTAGGTGCAGATGCGCGGCGAACACGAGAAGGAGCGGAAAATTCACTGATGCATAAAGCCCCAATCCACCCAGAGCCGTGAGCAATGACAATGTCACCAGGAATCGCTTCCGGCCGATCCGGTCCGCCGCAACTCCTACTAATGCAGTGGCGATCGCGGAACCAACTAGTCCGATGGCGACAACCACTCCTATTCCCAGCGCTGAATAGCCGAGGCGTGAGAGATAAATACCCAGTACGACTCCCATCAGGCCAACGCCGAGCGAGCGCAGAAGCGCTGCGGTATTGATGATGAAGCGGTCGCGATACGTATTGACGTCTCCGTTGCTCGCTTGAGAATTCATTTCATAGTTGCTTCATGGTCGCCAGGAGTATGTGAAGTTGATGGCGAAGCCGTGTTCATAAAACTGCGGCGGCTTTGCCGCAACCGAGCTAGCGAAACGCTGCCCGGCGGTGTAGATCACGTAGATCACTATCCGGACGGTAGTTCCAGCGAAGGCGAATATTGGCGCTGCCTGCCTGGCCATGTGCTGTATTCATTCGCAGCAACCCAGACAGCGTTAAGAACCGGGAAAAAGAATAGTTCGTCTGGAAGCTTCCGAACACAACCGAAAAGTCTCCCGACCCAGACGGTAGCGGATTCCCCGATGGGTCGATTGTAGAACCGAGCCAAAAACGATTCCATTACTCGGCAAAGGCGAACGATAAGCGCTCGTGGGCCCGACACGTTGTCCGAATACCGGCTTCATTGAGACGTCCGTTGTAGTAGGAACGGAAATGGCCCCCTGCAGACTGCGCCTGTCTCCGGGTAGCATCGCCAATGGAATTTTCCGCCATCTTTTCACGGGCGGGCTCCCCGGTCCGGCGTGCTACTTCGGACTCGGGCGTTTCGAGAGGTTCACATTTACGCACGGAATACTTAACCCTATGACGTCGATTATCTATCAGGTTAGGACGCACGGGGTTTTGGCCTTAACTGACGCTCCCTGACATTCGCTGCCAGGTCCAAATTGTATTTGTGCAACGCTTGGCTTTACCAAAGGAACGTGGGCAGCAGCTCCACAGCGGGCATCGATCTACGGTTGGGACCACAACCCAATTCGGTTGCTCGTTCCAACATCACACCTTTGCCCCCCGAATGGGTGACCCTGTCCGGCAGCTCACCCGAATCGGGAGAACAAGCGCCGCAAGTGCAGCGAGGAATAGCGGAATCACTATTTCCATTAGTGGTTTGACAGTGCGATCAAGCAGTCGTCAGCGGTTTTTCCCAACTGCTGAGCACAAACAATTTCACAAGTCTTCGCTGTTTATTCGCCCATAATACTTCACGTGGCAGGTCGTCGTAAGCTCGACAATGTGAAGATCCGCGCTTCGCTGAACGTGAAGTGTACGCACTGCGACGAAGAACGTCATCTACCAAAGGGTGAAATTGAGCTTGTCAAGCCAAATCGAATAATCGTACATGCCGCTATTACCGTCCTGCTGGTAGTTGATTGTTATGCCACTCCAGTTCGTGCTGCCAGGAGATTTGTAAATGTTCAAGGTATGAGTTATTCCATTCAAAGCGATGGATTGGTACAGCAGGCGCCCGTCAGACGTTCTCTGCACCTGTATTACCACATGGTTCCACGCATTATTCTTTGGGTAGCAGGAAGCGCCAGTCGGCACCCATTTCTTATTCACATTGTCATATATATCCCACTCGTGTCCGCCAGCAATTCTGCACTCGTGTCCCCAAATGAATCCCTTCCCTTGGGTGAATTGGTTAATATCAAACTCAAGAGCCTGGGAATAGGAAATATTCTTGGCGTAGAAATAAACGTCATAGATGAAGTTGTGGGCATTGTTGGTCAGTGTATTGCTGTAATCTGGCAGCCCTTGCGAGGAGAACGACCCTACGAGGTGATTATTCCAGAGAACATCCGAATACGGCCTCGTGCCTCCGATACTGTGCAGTACGGAGGTGGTTCCGCTGAGTGCAGGAGACGAAATTCCCGTCGCCCGTGACCAATTGATGTTGCTTCCTGTGGGTGAACAAGAACTGCAGATTGACCAACTGGGAGAAAGTAGTGCATACCCAGCCCAGCCTTTCGCTTTTTCGATGTTGTAAAACTTGTGATAGTAAGGATTAGAGGATTGAGAGAACGCGGCGGAACACACGGTCGCGGCTATTAGGCACAGGATCCGTCGATAACGTTTCATTCAAACTTTCTCCAGCGAGCAAGCTATGAACTCTGAGTAAAGATTAGGTTGCCACCTACTTAGGTTGGATCAGAGTCGTCAGCTCAGACAAGAGTGCTTAATGAGAAGTTCAGGCGAAAGAATTACGAACAGACCTACGATGGACGTTAGCAGTTCCAAGCTCCTGGGTCGAGGAGTCGTCCCGAAACTGGGCCAAGGCGTGTTATGGCGATATAACGCCATAGACTACTGACCTTAGTTCAAAAGTTGCAGAACCATAATCCACTCGCGGCCGGGGTGGGACGTGTCAACCTCGCGTCACGTGCGTTTGCCCAATGATATGTGCTATGAGCTTTCCTCAACTTCCCAGCCCGATAGTGGCGGGGGCCACACGGCTCAATAGTGTTAATTGCAGCTTGCATATTCTGACTTAGCTCTCTCTAACAATGGGACGTCGCCGTCAGCATCTTTCCAGAGGGAGAGAAAGTCTCTGTATTCCTGCCGCGCCTCAGCAAGATCCCCGCTCATAGCTTCGGCGCGAGCGAGCTGCAATCTCGACAAGGCGCCCAGAAGCCCATTCTGCACCACCCCATGATGTTCCAGCACCTTTCTGAATTCTGCCGCAGCTGCTCTGCCTTCATGAACCGCCAAGTAGGCTTCTCCCCGAATGTATGCAGGGTACATGTAGAGTGAAGCATTCAGCGTAGCCGGCTGACTCAGCTCATATGGTGCCACAATCGTTAACTGGGAGATCGCTGCACGCGGGTTGCCTCCCTGAATGCTGATTGACGCCTTAATCGCTGGCACCCAGTAGTACTTGATCAGGGTATTGGCGGGGTTGTTGGCCTCCAGCTCTCGCAGGAGTGCTCGTGCTGAATCAGCATGAGAGCTTCTAGCCAGTGCCAATGCCGCTTGTACTTTGATGTTTCGCGTTGGAGCCAGAGACAAAGCCGAACGTATGTGCTGACCGGCTAACGCTGTGTTGCCAACTTCAACTTCGAGCAACGCACACATCACCTCGTCGTTCGCTGCAAATTCCCTCGCTTCGTTTCGCATTGCAGATTCCCGTGCGCGATGCGACAGGTCTCTTGCCGCATGAATCCGCCCGAAGTAAGCATCGGTCTGTGAATCGAGCACTAACAGGTACTCCTCGATTCCGGACTTGCCCATCGCCCAGTCGACCTGGCGTTCCATCTCCGCTGTGTCCCCGCGCTGAAATGCAATCTCGTATGAGCTCTCATGGATTTCTTCTCCGGCCAGACCTCGCGAGTTCGCAGCACTTATGACTCGCGTCGCTTCATCGAGTTGGTCGATATCGAGTGCCGCCTCCACCATATTGAAGACGTTCACCCCGGAACCTGGATTCAACTGAAGCGCTTCCTTTGCTTGACTGTACGCTTCCTGCATCGCGCCCAAATCGGCGTACACTGTCGCCAGTTTCTCTCGAGCGTAGCTGTCTGTCGGATAGGTTGCCGTCCAGAGCTCACCCGTCTTTCTCGCTTGTTCCAGGTCGCCGGTCACGGTTTCGTTGTACAAGGTCGCGACAAGATACCTTTCACGTTCACTCAGCCGTCTTCTCAGTTGATATGCACGGTCATAGTGGCGCATCGCGTTTCCGTCTTCGCCGTAATCTTCATAGGCACGGCCCAGAACCGCATAGGCCAGTGCGAAGTTATGATCGAGCTGAATTGCATGTTGATAAAAGGGGATTGAGGCTGTGACTCCTGCATTGCGCTCAGCCGCCAGTCCCATGCTGAACGCCTTGAGAGCTTCCAGCGAATTGGTCGTGGCGTTTACAGGGAAATCGTATTTCTTCAGCGAAGGCAGGGACTCACCAAGTTTGCCACGCACCTGCGATGCAACCAGCGACACGGCCTGAAGGACATTTTCCTTGGTTTCGACCTCAGTCTGAGTCACCGCCAAAGTTTCGCCGTTCGAACAATCGAGTGCTTCTAAACCCAGAATGTAATGACTGCCAAGAGTCGAAATCATGCCTTCGAGGACGGCTTTGCCGCCGGTTCTCTGGCAGACTTCGGCAGCCAATTCAGGAGTCAGTACCTCTGTAGGCGAGCGTCCCATACGGCGCATTACCTCTGCAACCTGCAAATCCGATAACACACTCAAGAAGCGGGACTGCATCAGTTGCATCGACAGTGCTTGTTTCAACGTTTCGTCGAAGATTGGATCGCCGGTTTTGTTTACGAAGTCAGAGAGAATGATGAAGTCTTTGCCGGCGACCTTCGGGATGGTGCCAACTGTCGCCGAGCCTTCCCGGACCACTAGGCTTCGCCGCCAATGCTTCCAGAGAAAACCCGTTGCAGCCAACACAATAAGCAGAAGGCCCAAACTAATAGAACGCCGTGGACTTGACCACATCTTCCATGGAACCAGACTCCCTGCAGAACTATGTCGAGGCGTCGGTGAACTCTCTGCGGACCCGGATGGGATGGAGGTCGACTGGAGATTTGGATATTGGACCGGTGCTATGAACCGGTAGCCTTGACGCGCAACCGTTTCGATGTATCTTGGCAGTTCTGATGAATCCGAAAGTGCTGCCCGTAGCTTTCGGACAGCGGTATTTAAGCTGTCCTCATACTCGACAAATGTATTTTCCGGCCACAAACGCTCGCGTAATTCCTCGCGAGACACGACTTCACCGGGTCGTTGGAGCAGCATGCAAAGGATTTCGAACGGCTGCTTTTGGACCTTGAGACGAGTGCCGCCCTTGAACAATTCGCGGCTGGCAACGTTGACCTCAAAGACAGAGAACCGCACGATCAATGGCTTCGGCTGTGACTGCGACATACACCGACACCTAAATGCGTAGAAGTTTACCATCACGCTGTCAGACAGATGTACGGCTTAGAATTCGCCTGAAAACCCGCCTTTTCAGCTAGTTCGACGGTTATCCGAAAATCAGCCCAAGTTCGGTTGACCGTTCCCGTGCTTCCAACCACAATGTGGCCCGACCACCAAATGGAAGCCAATTCTGGAACAACAAATAGGGCTGCGCACCGTGACTTCGGTACCAGCAACGGACGATCCCATGACGAGGGAATGCAGTTCACTGCCGCGTGCGAGGAACCAAAGCGTAGGACCGATGTGGGAGGGGGATCCAAATGTTCACGTGGAGAGAAAGACTTCAACTAAGGTTTCGCTGGTCGCGCAACCCGGAACTTGCAAGAGGTGGACTGCTTCTTGTTATGCTCGTGGCCTTCGCTGCCAGCATCTTTGCCGGCAGCCTCTCGCCTAATCCGCTGAATTCACACGATGCAACTGGCACGCTGAGCAGCTACAGCAACGCGGGGGGAGTGGATCAAGGCAATCCTTTCTTTCAGAAGCTGGGGACGAATGGCCGAACATGCGGAAGCTGCCACGTCGCACGCGATGCATGGACGGTTACTCCACAGGATATTCAGGCGCGTTTCAATTCCAGCAACGGGTTCGATCCTATCTTTCGCCCGGTTGACGGCTCGAATTGCCCGAGCGCGGACGTCTCAAGCTTTAACTTGCGGGAATCAGCGTACAGCCTGTTGCTTAACAAGGGCTTGATTCGTATCTCGATGGCGACACCCGGCAATGCGCAGTTCACCATTGCCGACATCCAGGACCCGTACTCCTGTCCAGAGACAACTGCGGCACAGCCGGCGTTCTACCGCCGCCCGCTGCCAGCAACGAACCTTGACTTCCTCAGCGCCGTCATGTGCGACGGCCGGGAGAGCGTTCCGGGATCGATCCCTGGCAAGTCCATCAATTTGACCCAGAGCTTGAGCAATCAGGCAGTCGACGCGACCCTGGGCCATGCTCAGGCAGCGACCGCGCCGACTGCGCAACAGGTGGCTCAGATCGTGGCTTTCGAGACCGCGCTGTATACGGCGCAGGCCCAGGATGAAAATGCGGGCAACCTCACCGCCTTCGGAGCAGCTGGTGGGGCGAAGAATCTGTCGACGCAGCAGTTTTACATTGGGATCAATGACGCCTTCGGTAGCGATCCAAATGGCTTAGCTTTCAATTCAAATGCATTTACGCTTTACAACAAGTGGGCAAGCCTCTCCTCCCAGCCGAAGCGGCAGGCGGTGGTGCGCGGCCAGGCGCTGTTCAATAACCTTCCTATTCCGATCACCGGCGTCGCTGGTTTGAATGATGCTCTTGGCGAGAGGGTTCACAATGGGACTTGCACTACTTGTCACGATAGTCCGAACGTCGGGAATCACTCCTTCCCGGTGCCGTTGAATATCGGTACCACAGCGTACCCGGCTGTTGCGGCATTAGACATCTCCGGGCTGCCGATTTACACCGTGCAGTGCAATGACGGAAGCCCGGCGATCCAAGTCACGGACATCGGACGCGCCATGAAATCAGGGAATTGTGCTGACATAGGAAAAGTGAAAGGCCCGATTCTGCGCGGTTTGGCTGGACGTGCACCATATTTCCATAACGGCGCAGCCGCCACCCTGAACGATGTTGTCGAGTTTTATGACCAGAGGTTCAATCTGAATTTATCGGCCCGGCAGAAATCCGATCTCGTAGCGTTTCTGCAGACGCTGTAGCGGCGGACAGCAGTATCAACTCTGTCCCTATCCCTAAGCGCGTCTTTAAGAAGAGAATCGCGTCAGGCCACCTGCAACTGCTGACAACGGCAATCCAAGGCCGCCACTTTCCTCCGGGGGTGGAGCGACTCGGTTTTAGGCGAACAAAAACGCAAAGTTGTGATCGCTGAGATTTGAAGAAGCATGTCCGGTTCTGGGCAACTATCGTCTTCAAAGTCGCGCTCCACGTCCCTTTTCTGTTCCAAGCGTTGGACCTTGCGTACTGAATTCTACGGATACTATCGACCTCGCCACCAATTGGCGAGCTTAATCCACGTTTTTGGTAGTGTGGTTATTTCACAGAGAAAATCGAACCGGATGAATCCTTTTGTTTCCTACAGGGCTCTTCCTATTTGAGAGGAAAAATCTTTGAGTGCCACCATCAGCGTAGACGAGCTCTTGCAGTTATGCCGTTCAGGCCAGAAGCCCGAGATTGTAGACGTGCGTTCGGAAGCTGAATTTGCCGTGGGTCATATTCCCGGGGCGAAGTGCATACCACTGCAGCAACTCCCGTTGCGCCACCCAGATCTAGGTGACGGGGATCTAGTCCTGGTCTGCGAGGCTGGAACGCGAGCTTGCGAGGGCGCTTCAGATCCGGCCTTGACCTTTTTGCCAAATTGAGTTCTATGGCATCATAAGCGTATAAGTCATGCGCAACCCAAAGCCAGTGGCGATTGTTGCGTTCATCCTGGTGTTGGGATTGCTGCTGCCTTCTCTCTGCTTTGGGTTAACATCAGGCGGCGTTGCGTTGCGGAAAGGTTCGGTGCCGGTAGGTTGCCACGGCCACAACCAGATTCCTGATCCTGCCCATAGCTGCTGCTATGCTGGGCAGCAGATTCCACCGGCCACTCCTATCACGCCAACGTCCGTGGTTGCAGCCTTCGTTACCGAATGGGTCAGCACGCCAATGGACCCTCAGTCAGTTGCCGACTTGACTCTCTCAACTGCCGCGAACGATTCTTCGCCTCCAGGTCCATTAGTCCTTCGAATCTGATCCATTTGCATACTCCTCAGGCTTTGTGGACACGTTAATGGTGTCCCGCTGCGCCGTTCATCTGGTCGCCGTCAGTCTAGTGGTTGAGGAAATGGAATGTCAGGACTAAAGAGCTTTCATCGTTGCACCCTCATAATAATTGCGATGTCCCTTAACTGTTGGGCACAGCAGCTCGGCCGAAACGATACACAGCAAGACTCAACAGCGCAAAGTACACAGCCGCAACGCCAGCAAATGCCTGGGATGCAGATGCCGTGTCCCCAGCAGCAACAGCCTGCGAAGCCTCAGCAGCACGGGAATATGCAAGAAATGGGTTGCCGTCATGTGGCCGGTACGCAGATGAACATGAACGAGCCGCCGAAGACGTTGGTCGAGGCAATCACGCTTCACGGAACATCTGGCACAAGTGCCGAACCGAACTCCACTCCCATGCCGATGCTAATGACATCTTGGGGCAAGTGGATGCTTATGTTCCACGGCGAAGCTTTTTTGAATGTGTTGCAACAGAGCGGAAATCGTGGTTCTGACAAGGTTTTTTCAACCAACTGGTTCATGCCTATGGCACAACGTGAACTCGGCCCCGGCACATTCACGATGCGCACGATGCTGAGCCTGGAACCTGCAACCGTGACGAACCAGTACTACCCTGAACTTTTTCAACAGGGTGAGACCGCTTATGGAAAGCCCATTGTGGACGGTCAGCACCCGCACGATTTCGTGATGGAGCTAGCAGCTCTCTATGACCTGAATCTGGGCGATAAGACTTTGCTGTCGTTTTATGTCGCACCTGTGGGAGACCCAGCCATGGGCCCAACTGCTTATGCTCATCGCGCTTCGGCATCAGAGAATCCTATGGCGCCGCTGGGGCATCATCTGCAAGACTCCACTCACATCGCGGACGATGTCATCACCACTGGCCTAACATACAAGGTCGCTCGTCTTGAAGCTTCTGGTTTCCACGGTCGCGAACCGGACGAGTTCCGATGGGATATCGATTCGGGAAGAATTGATTCATGGTCGATTCGAGCGACGGTTAACCCTGCGCAGAATTGGAGCGCTCAATATTCCTTCGCACACCTAACCAGTCCCGAGGCTCTTCACCCAAACGAAAACGTTGATCGCATGACTGCATCGGTTATGTACAACCGCCCGATCACCCGCGGGAATTGGGCCAGTACGCTGGTGTGGGGCCGCAATCGCACCTCGGATGGGGTGGTGTGGAACGGCTACCTGGCCGAGTCCACCTTGCGCTTCGCGAAACGCAATTATGTGTGGGGACGCATCGAAAACGCGGACCGCACGAACGAATTGCTATTCCGTAATATTCCTGAGCCGCCGAATCTTCAGGAAAGCATCATCGGGCGCGTGCAAGCCTACACCGTCGGATACGATCGAGATTTCATGTTCCCACACTTCGCGGTCGCTCCCGGTGCACAGCTTATGGTCTACTCGACTCCGGACACGCTTAAAGCGCAGTACGGAAGCCATCCCGTTGGGGCTTTGGTGTTCTTACGGGTTCGTCTCTTTGGGAGAGGGCAATAAAATGTACCACCACAGTCACGGTCACGGGCCTGATAGTCACGAACCCGCTGACACACCCCGCCCGGCCGAAGATCCGAAACAGAAGAATATGGAAGCACAGGCGCCGGGGGTACACGCGCATCACGCAGGACATCACAAACACTCTGGTCACAGCATTGCAATGTTCAGGCGCAAGTTTTGGCTATCCTTCGTCCTGACGATTCCTACGCTTGTATGGGGGCACATGCTGCAGCGGGCGTTCGGATACACGGCTCCGCCTTTTCCCGGGGCCATGTGGATTCCTCCTGTCTTCGGAACAGCAGTTTTTGTCTTTGGTGGCTGGGTATTCATCCAAGGGGCAATACGCGAACTTGGGGACCGCCTGCCCGGCATGATGACGCTCATAGCGCTCGCCATCTCGGTTGCGTTTCTCTTCAGCGCTGCGGTGACGGTCGGGTATCCAGGAATGCCGCTATGGGAAGAGTTGTCAACACTCGTAACGATCATGCTTCTCGGCCACTGGCTCGAGATGCGCTCGATTGCGCAGGCGCAGGGTGCACTCAAGGAATTGGCGAAACTCCTGCCTGACACCGCCGTGCGTGTAATCGGGGAGCGCATGGAGGAGATACCCGTTTCCAACTTGCGAGAGGGAGACTTGGTTCTTGTTCGTCCCGGTGCAAACATTCCAGCGGATGGTGTCGTGCGTCAGGGCGAGAGCGCCGTTAGTGAATCAATGATTACCGGCGAGTCGCGGCCTGCCCACAAAGGGGTCGGAAACAAAGTGATAGCGGGTACGGTCAATGGCTCAGGCTCATTACGGATCGAAGTCACCGGAACTGGCGAACACACCGCACTTGCCGGGATCATGAGATTGGTCGCGCAAGCTCAGTCATCGCGTTCCCGAGCACAGGCATTGGCAGATCGCGCTGCATTTGTCCTCACACTGGTGGCGCTGGGAGCGGGGGCCCTGACCCTGATTGTCTGGCTTTCGCTTCATGCTGCTCCTGCATTTGCGATCGAGCGGCTGGTCACGGTCCTTGTCATAGCCTGTCCTCATGCGCTTGGACTCGCAATTCCGCTGGTAGTTGCAATTTCGACGACTCTTGCAGCCCATAGTGGGCTCCTGGTGCGTGATCGTCGTGGCCTTGAAGACGCACGGAATCTCAATGCTGTCGTGTTCGACAAGACAGGAACGCTTACTCGAGGCGAGTTTGGCGTGGTGAACATTGTGACGGCGACCAATCTTGCATCCGAAGCGGCATTGCGGCTTGCTGCTGCTGTGGAACGCGATTCGGAGCACACGATTGCAAGAGGTATCGTGAGAAGCGCTGAAGAACGCAAACTGACCATCCCACGTGCAGAAGCGTTTAAAGCCATTCCCGGAAAGGGAGTGAAGGCGCGCGTGGATGGTCGCGAACTGTACATGGGTGGTCCGGCGCTACTGCAGACCTTGGGAGTAGCTGTTCCTGAATCTTTCAGTGGCGCAGCGGGCGAAGCAGGTAGTCGTGGACAGTCTGCAATTTACCTGACTGAGCAACATGCGGTGCTGGCACTCTTTGCCCTCGCTGACGTGGTTCGACCGGAATCGCACGATGCAGTAAGGCTCCTGCACGATCGCGGTGTTCAAGTTGTGATGATGACCGGCGACGCACATGCGGTAGCTGATTCCGTCGCCAAAGAGCTCGGAATTGATGTCGTTTTCTCGCAAGTCCTGCCAGAACAAAAGTCAGCACAAATCGCCGAGTTGAAGCGCGCGGGCAAGCGCGTCGCTATGGTCGGGGATGGCGTAAATGATGCACCGGCACTGGTCAGTGCAGACGTGGGGATTGCAATCGGAGCTGGCACCGATGTCGCGGTCGAAGCGGGAGATATTGTGCTCGTTCGCAGCGATCCTCGCGATGTGCCGCGAATAATTGATTTATCAAAGGTCAGCTACCGCAAGATGATCCAGAATCTTGCATGGGCGACGGGCTACAACGTCGTGGCGATTCCACTCGCTGCTGGGGTCCTGGCTAAATGGGGCATCGTGCTCTCGCCAGCAATCGGTGCTGTGCTGATGTCGGTCAGTACAGTTATTGTGGCGATTAACGCGCAGCTGCTACGGCGCGTGCGACTGGCATAGCCGACAACATTCTCGTACGTCGCAACGCGAATCGACACCCCAACACTTGGATGCAAATCGAGTTTTCGTGGCCTAAACGTCTGCTTTTCGCCTCAACGTCAAGAACCCGACAATTTGGACTGTGCACACCACAACCATTGTTGCCCAAACAACGACCTCCAACCCGATGTATCGCTTCTCGATACGTTGGTAAGCAACTCCATGTGCAAACGTGAGCGCCACGGCTGCATAGGTCCAACGCTGTAATGACTTCCAACGTTGAGTGCCGAGTCGTCGTAGTGAGAGATCATTGGAGATCGCCAGTCGGAGCATGAACACGAGGGCCGCGATTGCGCCCGTGTAATTGCTAAACCCGAACAAATCACCGCGCAATTTGCCGCGCTGATCAACGAAGTATAGCCACGGCCGTCCACGCAGATGTACGTTCAAGCCGATCACTGATTGATGAAAAATCGCCATTGCGCCCGTCTTCGCGGTCAATTGACCGTAGTTCCAACAATCGACTGACTCGGCACATCACTCGTATCTCGCACGAGCTGGATCGAAAAAGCTGTAAAAGCTCACTGCTGCACGAAGTCCACGTAACCGTGCCGTTGCAGGAATTTAAAATAACCCACCCAGTCAATATTATCTTGCGGGCCCAGCTCCATTTCCGTGTTTTGGATGACCTCGGCTAGATTGCGTTTGCCGTCGCACCAGTAAAGTGCTGCCATAGTTGGCGACCAGAAGCCGCTGTCA
>Ga0157374_10004103_pt1 | contig 12231 bp, 8 predicted proteins | sample M25metaG_FD_115308 | JGI IMG/M metagenome (GOLD analysis project Ga0157374, IMG submission 115308) | Miscanthus rhizosphere microbial communities from Kellogg Biological Station, Michigan, USA - M2-5 metaG | ecosystem: Host-associated > Plants > Roots > Rhizosphere > Soil | place: USA: Michigan...
AAACCGAGGTATCGGAAGGTAACCGATCGACGATCTGACCAGCGGCCGCGTCGAGACGCTCGTAGACCTTCCGAATTGCATCACCAAACTTCGGCGCCAGCTTCGGATCATGGATAAAATGGTTCTTATCCATGTGCTGCCAGAAATAGTGTTGCACGGTGTCGATCGACATGAAGACGAACATCATTACGTCCTGCGGGTGATGCTCGAGCAGGTAGAGAGCAGCCTTCGTCCACTGCCGGTCCATCTGTTCCATTTCCGCGAGCACCTGATTGCGTCGCTCGTCGGTCGTCATGGCGCCGAGGAAGCGGAGGTCGAGCTGGATTTCACCGAGGTGGCGGACTAACTCTTCCCGCAGCTCAGGAGGATGGATAAAAGGGCTCGACTCGGAAGGCGTATCCATCCCGGAAATCTGAAATCCGTTCAGCGGCTCCGGCGGATAGGTGAAAGGGATGTTCATCGTCCCGACGGTGTAGCCCGCGTTATTCAAGAGCTTCCAGACCGTGGGGGAGCGGCGGGAGGTCGCGTTGGCATAGTTCATCGCGTAGCCGCCGTGCTCGGTTTCGACAAAATGGAAAATGCCGTGTTTGCCGGGGTTTTTGCCGGTCATAAATGAAGTCCAAGCCGGAGGCGTAATTGGCGGCAGAATGGACTCGAGCGTGCCCGAGACTCCGCCCTTCATCAGCCTGGCCAGGTTCGGCATGCTGCCATCTGCCATCCAGGGTCGGATGAGAGTCCAGGTCGCAGCGTCCAGGCCTATGACTACTACCTTCGGCACTTTCTTCATGTGGCGAAGAGGTTAGTCGCCCCCTTTGGTGGCGTAAAGTTTTGACGGGAAAACGTAATCATTTGTAAACCCGCCATGTCTGCATGCCGATCGGATCGAAGCGAAAATCAGTCACCGAAGTGCCGAGCGCGTGGAGCCTTTCTCTCACGATGTGCCGTTTGTTGAACGGACAATAGAGAAGGAGATGACCTCCCCCGCCGGCGCCAGTGATCTTGCCCCCGATCGCGCCGGCCTTGCGGGCCTCTTCGTAGAGTTCGTCGATGCGGGGCGTGGTGATGCCTTTGGCCATTTGTTTCTTCTGCAACCAGCCCTCATGCAGCATCGCGCCAAATCGATCGAGGTCGCCCGCGAGCAGCGCCTTCTTCATTTCGTAGGCGATGGCTTTGACCTGGTCCATCGCGGCCAGAGGCGCCGCCTCGTTCTTCTTCGCGCTCTCCATCTGGCTGTCGATAATCGGCTGGGACTCGCGACTGCCGGTGAAGCAAAGAATCAAATTGTACTCGAGCTCGTTGATGAGATATTCGCTCAGCCGCAGGGGAGTCACCACGACCTCTTCGCCATTAAACTCCATGAAATTGAAGCCGCCAAAGGCGGCTGCGAATTGGTCCTGGCGGCCGCCCTTGATGCCGACGTCATTGCGCTCGATGTCGTAGGCCAGGCCTGCCATGCCGGCGGACGTAATTGGCAATCCAAGCAGCTCCCGGAAGAGGCCGATCAACGCCACGGTGAAGGTAGAGGAGCTCCCCAGTCCTGACCCCGGAGGGGCGTCGGCGTGAACGAAAAGGTCGAAGCCGTCGGTCCGAAACTTATCGAGCTCGAAGCGCTTCAGGACCCCTTTGACCAAATCCATCTGACCGTCGAACTGGAAGTGTTCCTCCTGCGTCCAGTAGACGACTGTTCCGTAATCGAAGGAGCGGAAACCAATCGAGCGTTCCGACTTCGGCACGAGCGTGCCGTATACGTAGCGCGAAATCGTGGCGTTGAGGACGCAACCCCCGTGCGTGTCCGCGTAAGGCGAGACGTCCGTGCCGCCTCCGCCAAAACTTAGGCGAAGCGGGGTTCGCGCCCGTACCATCTTGATTTGACTGAGAAAGTTTTTTGGTTTCTCGCTCATTTCGCCATGGCCAACCCGCGCTCCTGACTGGAAAGGGCTTCGCCTTCCATATCAGAGGGAACCGGTTGACCTAGGATCGACAAGATCGTGGGCGCCACGTCGGTTATTTTTGCGCCCTCAATCACCGCCGGGCCGGCGATGCCGCCAGCCGGTCGCCATAGGATCATGCCGTTCTGGGCGTGGTTCGCTCCGTCAGGGCCAGTGTCATTCTCAAAGGTGTGCAGCTTGCCCCCGCCGATCGTCCCGACCGATCGCCAATAGAGACCACCGAAATAAACAATCAGGTCCGGCGCGACTCCTCGCACTTCCTTGTAAAGCTCTTCGGGCCGGTAAACCTCCGTGCCGATGTCGCGTCCATTTTCATCCGTAATAGATTTCAGGCCGGCGATCAGCTCGTCGCGCACTTTCTCATAATCCTCCGGCGCGATCGTCCCCTCCGGTTCGCGGCCGGCAACGTTAAGAAAAACACGGGCATAATAACCGCCATCCCCCCACGCTTTCGTCCGCGGCCAATCAATCTTCACCTTCGAGAGCGGGACCGCGCCTGCGGGCTTTTCCTGCAGGGCCAGATAGCCATTCGACATCAGCCATTCGTTTACGCAAATTCCGCCGTCCATCCTCTTCGCGCCGTGATCCGACACGACCAGCACGTCCGTGTTCTCATCGGCAAACTCCAAGAGCTCGCCAATTTCGCGATCGATTTCCTTGTAGTAATCGTGAATCGCGTTCTCGAATTTGTTCCCCTTCTCGTAGAAACGGTGCGCCGGGTCCATGTTATCCCAAAGGGCGTGATGAATGCGGTCGGTTCCCATCTCCACCATGATGAAGTAGTCCCAATCATCCTGGGTAAGGAGATGGCGAGCGAGTTGGAAACGCTTCCGCGTCATCTCGTAAATGTCAGCGAGAATCTTCTCCTTGTTGCCGGAGCGAAAATCGCGCACATCCAGAATGTATTCGCCGACAACACGGGCGATCTCCTGTTTCAACTCCGATGGATGGGTGTATTCGCAGGAGATGTCGGGAGTGAGAAAATCAGTCACCATCTGCCCATTGAGCGGCTTGGGGGGGTAAGTGCCGGGGACGCCGATGACGATCGAGCGTTTTCCGCTTTTCGTTAGGATTTCCCAGAGCCGATCTTCCTTGATGGCGAGCGAATTCGCAATCGAATACCGATCGTAGGAATGATCCGCCCGATTTCTGAATCCATAGACGCCAAGGCGTCCCGGACTCTTGGAAGACATCATGACCGACCATGCCGGCACCGTGATCGGTGGGTCGCACGAACGCAGCTCACCGTGCAGACCGTGATCGTAAAGCGACTTTAGATTTGGAAGGTCCGCGAGCCATCGGTCGAAGACCAATTCGGGCGCGGCGCAGTCGAGCCCGATGACCATGACGCGCCGACGCGACGGAACCGAACCCTCGGCGGGAGCCGATGCCGTGGACGTCTTGGAAAATAGCTTTTTCAACATGGCAACGCGGCTGGCAGAAATTAGCAGATGTTGCGCCACTGAACACGAGGGCAAGCTGCCCTCGCAGAGGCTCTCAAACTTGCTTCATGGCGGCATGCCAACTGCTTTTTTTGTACCATAGCAGATGGAAGCCGCTTACAACGGGAAAGTCGGCGCGGGCCAAGCCCGAGCCCCTGGCCCGCGTCCGGCCAGGAGGGAAACGATATGAAAGCAATGTTCATTGAACCTTTTCTGATCGTGGCAAGTTCGCTTCTCTGGATTCTCGTCCTGCCATTTGCGGCGCTGTTCTGCTCCGGCCTCGCCCTCTCGCATCGGGTCGCGGTCGTCTAAATCCGCGGGACCCGTGTTGCCCCGCAGCCAACCGCGCGAGAAACGCGCCGCAGTTCGCCCGATCCAGACTGATCCAACGGACGAAGCTGCGCGAACCAGACTTCAGTCGGCGAAACAGCGGCCGTTGGGCCGCGCTTGGCCAGCTGGCTCCGCCGAAAGGCGACGGGCCAGGGCCGTGGCCCCGCCCCGGACTGAGTCATAAGCATCGCGCTGCCGGAAGGACATATCTTCGACCAAAGCCGGCTCAGTCCGGAACAGCCCGGGCTGTTCGTGAGTGACATTTCGGAGCTGGCCCCAAAGCCGAAAAAGCTCGCGAAACGCCTTCATGATCACCCGCAGATTAGCCCCGGAAGGCTTCCCGTGGCGGCGAGGATAATGGCTGACTTTCACCTCGTGAATTCTCATCCCAAAACTCATCGCCTGGGCCAAAATCTCAGTGTTCACCATCGCGCCGACGGAGCGGATCTGGACTCGATCAAAAACAGAGCGTTGAAAAATCTTGAACGCACAATCGATGTCCCGCACTTTCACGCCGAGAACCATCCGCACCAGGGTTTTCCAGCCCCAGGCGTTGATCAAGCGATGCGGCGGATCCTGCCGCTTGGCGCGATAACCGGTGACGATCTCATAATGGCTCGCCCACTCGATGAGGTGCTCGAGCTCCTGCAAGTCGAACTGGCCGTCCGAGTCCGTAAAGAAAATATAATCGTGCCGTGCCGCGAGAATACCGCTCTTAAGCGCAGCTCCATAGCCGCGATTATCGGTGTGGTGAATGGCCCGGACTTCCGGATATTGCTCCGCCAGCAGATCGCAAAGCGGCGTTGTGCCGTCCCGGCTGCCGTCGTTAACCAAAATGATCTCCCAGGTTTCCGCTAGTTTGGGCAGAACCAGTCGAGCTGACTCCACTGTCTGTCGGATGTTGGCTTCTTCGTTGAAAGCCGGGAAGATCACCGAGAGCGTCACTGGGGCGGTGGATCGTGCGGTAGTGGGCGCTTCCATGGAAGCGTCTCCGATGAATAATTTACTCATGAAATTATGCTTTGATTGCTGGTTTCTGATAAAGCTTATGAAGTTTTTGAACTTCTGCCTAGTAAATTCTCCTTTTCACCCAAGTGCCGCCGCTAATTTCGTCTACCACGCACTAAGCACGAAGCACGCCCTCCGGGCGCCGAGACAAAAATTCGGATGGCGATACACATGAATTCTGGGCGTAAAACCGGCCAAATTTCAAGACAAATCTGATAAGCTAGTAATCGGCACCTAGGGCTTGACGCCTTACCGGTTGCAACTTTTGTCCCGAAGCTGTATCGGGCAGCGGAAAGGCTTAGCACAGTTTGGACAAAAAGAACATGGCCGATATTACAGATCATTTGCAGGAGTCGATTGGGGCTGCGTGTGCCGTGTTTGAATCGCTGGGTGAGCTCGCCGAGCCGATCGCGCGTGCCGCCGATACGATGGTGGAATGCCTCTGCGCCGGGAAAAAATGGCTCTTCTGCGGGAACGGCGGAAGCGCCGCGGATGGGGCGGATTTTTCGGCCGAGTTTGGCTGTCGCTTTGTCACGGATCGGCGGCCTTATCCGGCGCTGAATCTGGCTCAGGGCGGTAGCCTGATGAGTGCGATCGGTAACGATTACGGCTATGACGAAGTGTTCGCGCGACAGGTCGCGGGACTGGGGCAGCAGGGCGACGTTCTCGTTGCCATCACGACCAGCGGTAATTCGCCGAATATTCTCCGTGCCCTGGAGGAAGGAAAAGAGCGCGGCCTAACGACCGTGGCCTTGTTAGGCAGGGACTGAGGCAAAGCGAGGGGCCGGGCCGAGATCGAGCTGCTGGTACGCAGTGAAACGACCGCCCGCATTCAGGAAGCGCACAAATTTCTCCTGCATGTCATCTGTGGTCTGGTGGATACCCGGCTCCCGAAAGCGGAGTCATCGCCCGCTTTCTTCCGAACTATATGCGGCTAACGAGCGAGCAGCGTGCGAATGGCCTCATCGAGCCGGTCGAAATTTATCGGCTTCGTCAGGTGCTCGGAGAAACCGGCGGCGCGCGCCTCGTCGATATCGTTCTCCATTCCGAAACCGCTCAGGGCAATTCCGCGGAGCGATTTTTTTGCGCGCAATTCCTTCATCAATTCGTAGCCGCTTCGGTCGGGCAACCCGATGTCACTGATGAGAAGATCGAATTTCTCGATCTGCGCTTTCTGAATCGCCTGATCGGCGGTGTGGGCGAGGGTAATGCGGTAGCCGCGGCGCTCGAGCAGCATCTTCATTCCGATGCAGGTGTCCTGATGGTCATCCACCACCAGGAGGTGGCCCTTGCGCGCTGGGTCCTTATTGACCCCGTCGTTAGGCGCAGCCGGCGCCGCAGGGGACCTGGCCTCCTCCGGCGTCGCCACGGTGTTGAGAATAACGGTGAAAACCGAGCCCTTCCCCGGGCCGCCGCTTTCGGCAGAAATGGTGCCGCTGTGAGCCCGCACCATCGCCTTGGAGATGGCCAGCCCGAGGCCCAGGCCGCCGAACTTTCGCGTGATCGAATTCTGCCCCTGCTCGAAGGCGTTGAAAACTCTCTCGATTTTCCCTGGGTCGATACCGATGCCGGAATCGATTGTGCGAATCGCGATGCGGTCCTCACTGGGATTGGAAGTTTCGACCACGATGGTGCCGCCCCCCGGGGTGAATTTCACCGCGTTTTTGATCAGATTCCAAAAGACCTGCTGGAGGCGGGCTGGGTCGCCGTTCACGAATTTCTGTTCCGCCCGGAGCCGAAACTCAAAGTGCAGTTCATTCTGCAAGATATCTTCCCGACAAATCTCATAGGCGCGCTCCAGTGTCTCGTGAATTGAGGTGACCTCAAAACTGAGCTGCAGCTTTCCTTTGGCAATCCGCGTGACATCGAGCAAGTCGTCGATCAGGCGTGCTTCTAATTCGACGTTGCGCCGGATCACGTCGAGAGGATGCCGCAATTCAGGATCATCTGGCGTGCGCGCCTCGAGTTCACCGACCATCGCGATGACGGGGGAGAGCGGATTGCGCAGCTCATGCGAGAGAAGGGCAAGGAATTGATCCTTCGCCGTATTGGCCGCGATCAGTTGCTGCCGCTGACGGACGTCGCGGGTCTTGTCTTCGACCAGAAAGAGCACGCCTTGTACTTTCTGTTTAGAGTCCTGAAGGCGGAGGAGATTGACGTTCACGAAATTGGTAATGCCGGCGTGGTCGAGGAGCGGTTGCTCGATCAGTTGAAAGGGCGTTCCGAACGAAAGCACTTTCTCGATCGCACCGGGCGGCGCGATCCCGACCTCGGGGAAGGATGCTTCCCGGATCTCTTTTTCCGGCGACAAATTTCCCAAGCGCCGCGCCATTTGTCCGAAGGCTTCGTTCGCCTGCAGGAACTGCCGCGTCTCGGGATCGATCAGGGCGATGCCGCTCGGCATGTTGGCCAGAATTTTGTCGTTGAAAACGACTTCCCGTTCGATGCGGGCCGTTGTCTCATTCTGGCGCCGGTAAAACTTGCCGGCAAACCACGCGATAATTCCGGTGAAGGCTATCAGCCAGCCCGCCAGGATGGTCATCCTTTGCAGCAGGTCGCGAACGGGCTTATAGGCGACGGCACGCGGCTGCTCTATGACGGTTGTCCAGCCCGTGGACTCGACCGGGGCGAATGAATAGAGGTTGCCCTCCCGTTCGCTATGTCCCGTCTTCTTTCCGCGAATGTCGGCCCGTAAAGTCGTGGCCGCCAAGGCAGCCGGGCTCGAGTTCGCCTTGAAGTCGTGGCTGAAAAGGGCGACGCCGTTTTGGTCGATAATCTGGCATCGTTCGTGGTCGGCAAAATCAATCGTCGACAGGCGGCGCCCGATTCGTTCCACCAATACTGAAACGCCAACAAAGCCCATCGTCGAACCGTCGGGCGAGCGAATGGGACTCACCAGATCGGTCGCGAGACGATTATCAGGAGTGCGCGGATGCACCGACGAAACGTAGAAGCTTTGGGCGTGGCGCGCGCCTACCAGCCAGGTCTCCGACGTCTGATCGCTCAGGATCATCCCCGGATCGTCCGGCAAGGACGCGATCAGGCGGCCCTCCGCGTTCGTCACGAACATGCCGTCAATCCGTGGATGGGCATAATAGGTATCCTGAAGCCAGCTTTTGCCCGCCAGGTCGGGATAGCGAGCGGTCAGAATTTGCGCGACTTTCGGGGACCTTTGGTAGTAATCCACGATCGCGCCGCTCCGTCCGAGATCATCGCCGACGAGATGCGCGATGAGTTGCACAAAGGTCTGGCGATCACGCAGGATTTTTGATTCGAGCGTCCGAGTCAGAATTGTGTAGGAGACCACCAGCATCAAAACCGACGGCACCCAGCCCGCAATCAGGATGCTGATGACAACATTGAAGTGCTGGAAACGACTGCGAGGTCGGCGGCGAAGTTTGTCTTGCTCTTGCACGATGGTAACCGGGCTGTCCCGTCAGTTTTCTGCTGCTTCGAGGGGGAAGCAACTGGCGATCGTGCCATTTCGACTTCGCCCCCGGGGCGTTTCGGGGTCCCTTGCGCCGACGATCCATGGCTCTGACCGGCAGGATTAGATTCGGAGCTGGGGCAGGTGACGCTCGTTTCACCTGCGGATTTGGCTGGAGCGGAATTTTTGCGCGCCTCGCTCGCGCCCTCTCTCTTGCGGTATCTCGGGCCGAGATTTGATTTGACGCTAGACTCGGAAGCGGCATCATGTCGCCTCTGCGCCCTGACCAGCCGCACCGCCTAGCATTGTCTTTATGGGAGGAAGCATTGTGGATGTAATTTGGACGTTCTGTTACCTGAGCGTCCTCATCGGGCTCTCCGGTTACGGACTGCATCGCTATTTCATCGTCTACCTGTTCCTGAAAAATCGAAGTCGGGCGCCGCAACCACTCTCTTATTTTGCGCAGCTCCCAGTCGTGACCGTGCAGTTGCCGCTCTTTAATGAAATGTACGTGGTCGAGCGCCTGCTCAAATCGGTCAGCGAGCTCGATTATCCGCGGGAGCTTCTGCAAATTCAGGTCCTGGACGACTCTACCGATGAGACCCGCGCACTGACCGACTCGTGCGTGCGGAGGTTGGCGGACCGCGGTTTCAATATCGAGTTGATCCACCGCGAGAATCGCATCGGCTACAAAGCCGGCGCGCTCGAGACCGGGTTGGCGACGGCGCGGGGCGATTTCGTCTGCATTCTGGACGCCGATTTTATTCCCCAACCCGGGCTGCTCAAATCGACCGTCCATTTTTTCACGGACCCAAGGGTCGGCATGATTCAGACGCGCTGGGGGCATATCAACCGCGGTTATTCACTCCTCACCCGGGTGCAAGCAATGTTTCTCGACGGCCATCTTCTTCTCGAGCAGGTCGCGCGCAGTCGGAGCGGACGGTTTTTTAATTTTAACGGCACGGCCGGTTTGTGGCGTAAATCTTGCATTGCGGGATCGGGTGGCTGGCAACATGACACCCTGACCGAAGATTTGGACCTCAGCTATCGCGCGCAGCTCGCAGGCTGGAAGTTTGTTTTTCTCAACGATGTCGTTACGCCGGCGGAATTGCCTGTCGACATGAACGGCTTTAAATCGCAACAGCATCGCTGGACCAAAGGGTCGATCCAGACCTGCAAGAAATTGCTGCCGCGCATCTGGCGCAGCCCGCTCTCCCTGCCCATCAAACTGGAAGCGACCGCGCATCTCACCTCCAATTTCGCCTATCTCCTGCTCGCTTGTCTCTGCGTCCTGCTTTACCCCACGTCAGGCGGACCACAATCCGGCTGGTGGCGCGTCTTTCTCTTCGACCTTCCCATTTTTCTTACCGCCTCGGTCTCTGTCGCGGTCTTCTACATTTGCGCACAACGCGAACTCCATCCCCATACTTGGATGAGAGAGATCCTCCTGCTCCCCGCATTGATCGCTCTCGGAGTCGGCCTCTCCATCAGCAACGCGCGCGCCGTGCTCGAGGCTGTCTTCGATCACCCGTCGGAATTCAAGCGCACTCCGAAGTACGGGATCGTGCACAAGTCGCAATGCTGGCGTTCCTGCCGCTACATGCCGTTGAAGTCGCTCCTGCCGATCGTCGAGATCGGGTTTGGGCTTTACTTTAGTTACTTTGTTTACTACGCCTTCACCCGGAACCAGTATCTTACGCTGCCATTTCTCTTGATGTTTCAGGTTGGATTCTTTTACGTCGCGTTCTCCTCGCTCCGTCAATGGTGGCCTCGCTTCAGCTTGGCCGCTCCGCCAGAAGTTGCATTTCCTGCGTGACAGAATCCAAAGTGTTCATTAATTAACACGCCCATGCCGCTCCGCCTCGCCCTCATCGCCTCTCTTTTGTTTGCTTCGGCTGCCACTGATCTGGTCGCCGTCACCCAACCCGCGATTCCGCCCCGTATCATTATTAGCGTGCGCGATCAGAAATTGATGGTTGTCGAGAATGGCCAGCGTGCCGCCGTCTATCCGGTTTCCACTTCCAAGTTCGGCCTCGGCGATCGCTGGGGCAGCATGGCGACGCCGTTAGGCTGGTTGCAGGTCGCGGAGAAAATTGGCGACCATGCCCCCGTCGGCGCGGTCTTCCACAAGCGCCGTTTTACCGGCGAGATCCTCGCGCCTAACGCTCCCGGCCGTGATCCCATCGTCACGCGCATCATCTGGCTGCGCGGCCTGGAACGTTCGAACGCGAACGCCTTCAGTCGTTGTATCTACATCCACGGCACGGCCGAGGAGAAGTCGATTGGGAAACCTTCCAGTTATGGTTGCGTGCGGATGTGCTCGAAGGATGTGACCGAAGTTTACACGCAGCTCCAGGTCGGCGCGCTCGTTCAGATCATTCCCGACTCACTCCCCAAATTGCCCAAACTCAAAGGCAACCCGGGCAAGGTCGTTTTCACGGCGGATGCACCGCAAGGAAGGGCCGGTGCGCCGGTGACGAATACTTCCAGCACCCGCCGGGCGGGGCATACCGGCAACGGCGCCTAACGGCTCCGACATGGGTTGCGCCGGTCTGCAAACCCTTTGACCCTGCCGGGCGCATTTCTATAGTGGAGTCTCACTTTCACAGGAGATTTCCCTTATGGCTCTCGCAGTTGGCAGCAAAGCACCTGATTTCACCCTTCCGACCAAGACCGCTGAAGGACCGCGCCCGGTTCGTCTAGGCGACAATTTCGGTCAGAAAAACACTCTCCTCCTCTTCTTTCCGATGGCCTTCACCGGGACCTGCACGACCGAGATGTGCAGTGTCGGCAACGGCCTGCGCGAGTACAGCGATCTCAATTGCGAAGTCTATGGAATCAGTGGCGACAATCCCTTTTCGCAGGAGGCCTGGGCGCAGAAGGAAAAAATCAACGTCCCCCTTCTGAGCGATTACGAACACAAAGTGGCGCAGAGCTACGGCGTCGCCTACGACTCCTTCCTCCCGCAACTTCATCTTGGGTTTGCTGGCGTGGCCAAGCGTTCTGCTTTCCTCATCGATCGCAACGGCGTCATCCAATATATGGAAGTGCACGACGACGCGCGCGAGCTGCCCGATTTCGACAAGATCAAGGCCAGGCTCGCAGAGCTCAACTGATCCCACCATGCCTAACGAATTCAAAACGCTCAAGAAATTCGATGCCGGCCACGGGCGCGAATCATTTCTTTATTCTCTCCCGGCGCTCGAGGAACAGGGCGTCGGGCCGGTTTCGCGGTTGCCAGTCAGCATCCGCATTGTTCTGGAATCCGTTCTGCGGAATTGCGACGACAAAAAGGTCGGGCGCAAAGATGTCGTGGCCCTCGCCAACTGGAGCGCGAAGTCGCCTGCGAACGAGGAAATCCCGTTCGTCGTAGCGCGCATTGTCCTCCAGGATTTCACTGGCGTGCCGCTGGTGGTCGATCTCGCTGCGATGCGCAGCGCGGTGCAACGACTCGGGGGCGATCCGAAAATTATCGAGCCACTCGTGCCGGTCGATCTGGTGGTTGATCACTCGGTTCAGGTCGATTTCGCCGGCTCCGCGACCGCGTTGCGGCTCAACATGGAGATGGAGTTCAAACGCAATCGCGAGCGTTATCAATTTCTCAAGTGGGGCCAGCAAGCTTTCAAGACTTTCGGGCTCGTGCCACCGGGCATAGGCATCGTGCACCAGGTTAATCTCGAATATCTTGCCAAAGGCGTGCTCTACAGCGGCGACATCTATTATCCGGACACGCTCGTTGGAACCGACTCGCACACCACCATGATCAACGGGCTCGGCGTGGTCGGCTGGGGTGTTGGCGGCATCGAAGCCGAAGCCGGGATGCTTGGGCAGCCAGTTTATTTCCTCACACCGGAAGTGGTTGGAGTGCACATGAGCGGTGCCCTGCGCGAAGGTGTCACCGCGACCGATCTCGCGCTCCACATCACACAAATGCTGCGCGCGCAGAAAGTGGTGGGCAAATTTGTCGAATTTTACGGCGAAGGCGCGGCCTCGCTCCTGTTACCCGATCGCGCAACCGTGGGCAACATGTCGCCTGAGTACGGCGCGACCATGGGCTACTTCCCAGTGGATGCGG
>Ga0157374_10004104_pt1 | contig 12229 bp, 5 predicted proteins | sample M25metaG_FD_115308 | JGI IMG/M metagenome (GOLD analysis project Ga0157374, IMG submission 115308) | Miscanthus rhizosphere microbial communities from Kellogg Biological Station, Michigan, USA - M2-5 metaG | ecosystem: Host-associated > Plants > Roots > Rhizosphere > Soil | place: USA: Michigan...
GCCGGGAAACCGACAGCGTATACTTTTGTGCTCTTCTATCATGAAGGCAGGCTATGGTATGATCTCACGCTAGCAATTGGCGGGAACCAGCGGACGGCGATCACCTGTTCTTTTACGGTAATTATGAGAAACTGATATGGGAGGAAAACAAGGATAAATGTCCTTACTGGAATGTATTTGGGTTAAAGGATCGCCCGGAAGGCAACCAGGCAATTTTTGATATTATTAAGAAGGCGGGGGATGAGGTGATGCATTTCTTTGGCACCATTATACAACATGCCGCCGCAGGGTTCAGCAAAATAAAGGATCAGAAAAGCAAATATCCCGATACTACATTGCTGCGCACTTTTGTGAACTTGTTAAAGGTTCAGCAAGATCAGCTGAACGGCTTGTCGCAAAAGCATCTCAGCTTTTATTATGAGTCGATATTAAAACAGGCAAAGAATCCGGCTAAACCCGACAGCGCTTTTCTTTGTGCCGGTGTTGCCAGGCCCACTGCAACATTCACCCTGCCTGCGGGCACACAGTTTAATGGCGGCACCGATGCGCTAAAGAACCCGATCATTTTTTCGACCGCGGAAGCGGTCAACCTAAATCCTGCCGCTATAGTTAAGGGATATACGCTATCGCAGGTACCAGACCCCGCTAATAGTCTGAACACAAACCTTTGTTTACAGGCAATACCCGCTGCCGGCATACTGAATAAGGATAACAATGGAAAGCTGCTATCGTGGGCCACGTTTGGCGGGCAGCAGGCTACCGCGATACAACCGGCGTTTGCGTTCGCTTCGCCTATGCTCTTTTTACCCGAAGGCACCAGAACTATTACGCTGACGCTGAATTTCGCGTCCGCGGTCAGTTCCGGCTTGCTGGACAATGTAAACTACTACCTCAGTACGCAAAAAGCCTGGCAGGCCGTGACCGGGACGGTCGGAACGCCTGCCACCCCCCTTTCGCCAGTAAACTCCCTGTCGGTAAATATCAGTCTCCAGCCTACCGATCCGCCTGTCGTGGCTTTCCAGCCAAACCCCGACGGCCTGACGGTGCAATGGCCAATGCTTAAGATCGAATTCGACTCGTTCAGCCAGTTGGTTGAACCGCCTGTTTTAAGCTCATTGTCCATCAGTGTAAATGTATCAGGAGTTCAAACCTTCCAGCTTTATAATGATTATGGCCTGCTAAGCACAAAAAATCCTTACCCGCCTTTCGGACCGGTGCCTGTAGTCGGCAACAGTTTTATTATAGGCAACAATGAGATATTCAGTAAGCCGCTCAATTCGCTGGTCCTCGAGCTGACCTGGAGTAAACTTCCGACAAATTTCGCAGAGTACTACATACAGTATAATAACTACCTGGAGCCACCTGTAACTTGTTCAAACTGGGCATTGGTAAGATACCTGAAGAAAAAAACATCCAAAATATCGCCGCCGTTACCCCCGCCCCCGCAACCACATCAGCTATATGATAACAGGGCATTTACCGTAAACTTCAGTTTGCTTGACAATGGCATATGGGGTGATTTTAATGTTGGCAAACTGATACCAAATCCAGACGCTGCTGACGCTGTAAAATATATCCCCTACACACCGGCATCTCCATCATGTACAAACGTGATCCTATTTAGTGAAGATGATAAACAACAGATCACCGATACGAGTTTTTTCGGCTATCCCCCAACTCAACTGGCGGCATACCCGTGCAGCGCGGTTACTAATACCGGGGCTGATCCAACTATCCAAAATACCGCACTGAAATATGCTGATGACAGCAAGTGCGGCTTTATGAGAATGACGCTGAGTGATCCGTACTATGGTTTTGGCCCTTCATTATACGCCAATGTGGTTACGAGTATTGCGTTGCGAAACGCCCAGATCATAATAGATGGGGGCCAATTGCTTAGCCCTCCCAATCCGCCATTTACACCTAATTTGACTGGTATTACGGCAACCTATACGGCTTGCTGTCAATACGATTTTACTTCGGCACCCGGTTACCCCATACAATGCTACCAGTACACACCGTTCAGCAACTATGCCGTTTATGACAGCACGGCGCAGGGCCAGCCCTATTGCTATGCGCCCGGGAACAACCCGACAAGCACCGGCTCAACTCCGGGCGTTGCGTTGTGGCCCACCTATAATTATAATGGCTATTTGTTTCTCGGCATCCAGGGCATGTTGCCTGCCGATGCAATGAATCTGTATTTTGAGCTGGCAAGAAATTACACAACCGGTGCTGCCGGCGATGCGCAGGCCGACTATTACTATATAAACAACAGCGGCTGGGCCAAATTGCCGGTACTGGCTGATGGCACCAACAAGTTTTCCTGTTCGGGCATCGTCAAGGTTAGCGTGCCCGGTGATATCGCAGGCGGCGACCAGATCATGCAGGATAAAAATTACTGGTTTTGCATAGCCGTAAAAAACAACCCGGCATCATCATTCTCGCAAACGGTTTTTTATAATACCAACGGGTTTACCGTTCAGCGTACCAGCAGTATTGCCGATGCAGGCAGCACAGTGCCGCAGATAGCGGCAAGCACCATTGCCTAAACGCAAACCGCTGTTCCGCAACTCGGCGCTATTGTCCAGCCTTTTGCCTCGTTCGGCGGCAAAGCTGCAGAAAATGCTCCTGAGATGGCGCTGCGAGTTTGTGACCGGCTGAAAACCAAGGACCGGGCAATCGGCATGGAAGACTATTCCAGGCTGATCAGGCAGGAGTTTGGCGGTATTTATTACGTGAAGCCAGTGCCGGATAAGGACATGCGAACAGCGGTGTATTTGGTGAAGGCTTATGGATCAAGCACGGATCCGAACGCATTTACGCCTATGGTAAGTGAATGTACCGAAGAAAAAATGAACAAATTCCTGCATGCCCGCACCTCAATATTCTCGGGCGCAAAGGCTTTCAATTTCAATTTCCAGTACGTGCGTGTAGTGCCTTGGGTGATCATCGAACCCCGCTACGAACAACAAGATGTACAGCAAAGCATTGTCCGGGCGCTCGACATATACCTGTCGCCATGGATAACCAGCAGCAGCGAACAGGTAAATATCGACCAGGAAATTACCGATGCCAATGTGGTGGCTTTCGTCCAAACGATACCCGGTGTTGCTGCAGTAACCCAGGTGCTATTTCAAACATGGAAGGCCGGCGACGCAGCACCGCCTTTAACTAACCTGACCGGCAATGCCACCGTAGCCCCGAAGCCTGCCTGCCTGATGATATCCAGCATGGATCATAACGTTCAATTTGACAGACCGCATGAGCAATAACAGCTACATAGTTGACAACCCGCTTCCGCTAAGCCAGGACTTTACCTCGCTGCGGCAGGAAGGGCTTGCCTATGTGCAGCAGGTTAGCGGAACCGAGTGGACCAACCTGAATGCCAGCGACCCGGGTATCACCATCCTCGATCAGTTATGCTATGCGCTTACTGAATTGGGATATTGCAATGATTTTGCGATAGCGGATATCCTGACATCCGCGGAAGGGAAATTAGAATTTGACGACCAGTTTTATCTTCCCGAAGATATACTAACCACTGCGCCGGTTACCCCCTGGGATTATGTAAAATATCTTGTGGACGGTGTTACCGGCGTAAAGAATGCCGTAGTTCAACGCGGCCTGGTCAGCCGTTTGCTGGATATTAATGCCTATGATATCCGCCTGCTGGTCGACAGTGCCATTACCGACCCGGACAAGATCAAAAAAATATGCCTTGCGGCTTATTATTACCTGGTAGCCTCACGCAACATCGGCGAGATATTCGGCAAGCCGAAACATTTAAAAAGTGCCATACATTTTATCACAGGCACTATTGCAATAACGAATAAGACGGAGTTGGATGATATCCTCAGCGCGATCACTTCCGCCATCAGCAACTATATTTTCCCTTCCATTACGCAATCGGGCTACCAGCAGCTGACGCAGGATGGGCTTGACACTAACCAGGTATTTAACGGGCCGCTGCTGCAAAACGGATGGATACCTGACACGGAGGACCAAAAGAAAAAAGACAAGCTCAGCACCATCGGACTTATTAATATGATCAGCGCAATACCGGGTGTTCAATCGGTTTCGGGCATATTGTTTGACAACGCTGTTCCTCCATGCACGCAAATAAGCTGTTACCCGGACCAGGTGCTGGTTATCGATCTGGATAAATCGCTTCAATCCGGACTTGAAATTTATTGTCAGGACGAATTGATAGCAGGAATAAACAAGCTTAACCCGATCATCATCCCACAAAAACCAAAGCCTGCGGCTACAAATATCCAGCTGGGCGCAGCCGTTAAAGTGCAAACTAATGTACCGCAGGGAAACTACAGGGATATCAATAGCTATTATTCGATCCAAAACACGTTCCCCGAAGCTTATGCCGTTGGTATAGACGCCACTACGGCTAATGCATCCAATTTCCAGATAGCGCAATCGAGGCAATTGAAAGGCTACCTGACGCTATTTGACCAGGTTTTGGCAAACCAGTTTTCGCAGCTGGCTAATTTGGGCAAGCTGTTCTCGTTCAAAAACTCGATGACGGGCACGCCTTCGGATCAATATCAATTTTACGCGGTTAAGGACCGATATGAGAAAAAGCATCCTGAGTACCCGGTACCTTACCTGGCTTTTGCGCCAACTTATTATTACCAGTCGCTTTACGATGTGCCGCACATCAGGCCTTTGCTGAAAGATCATAATATCTTCAAATTCGGCGACGCGCATGAGTCGAAGAAGAAGCTGAGCCAGAAAAGCTGGGAAGAATATAAACTCGATCCATACAACCCCTACATACACGGCCTGATGAAGTTTGTAGAGGATGAAAAGGACGGGCTGCAAAGGCGAAACGCCATTCTGGACCATTTGCTCGCACGGCACGGCGAATCTGTCGTTATGTTCGACGCCTTTATCAAAGGTTCGGTTTACACCGGCGACACCTTAAAGGATAAAATCATATTCAAAAGCATATACCTGCAAAATCTGGGCTTGCTATCGTACTACAGGCAAAAGGGATACAATTACCTGGCGGCAGCCAGGCTCCAGGGCAAGATAAGAAAAGTGCCTGCGGATCATGAAAAACGCATCCTGGGCGGTTATGTGAAAGATTTTATTTGCAATGCACGCCAAATAGACCGTATTGAGGCGCTTACCCAGCAGGATTTTGTCAATTACTCGGCCACAGAATTGAAGCTGAACATGCTTTTGGGGCTGAAGGCAGTATATAATGATTTTATTGCCGAAAACTATGATAACCCCGCAAGCCAGCCTGAGATCGATCTTGCTTTTTGGATGATCTGCGAGCGGAAGGGTTTGTTTTTTATAGAAACCGACCTGCTTTTGAAATTCCTCGCGTTTGATATTATTGTGGCTGAGGATCCGCAGGATGGCCCTTTCTGGCAGATCAGCGAACACGTGGATTATGAGCAATTACTGGCCGTGCTGGATCACATACAAAGCAACCCGGCGCCTAACCTGAACGACCAGCTTCATCAGCAAAAGATGAGTATCGGCGATGCTGCTTTTACCCTGATGCCGGCAGCTAATGCGGGCACAGCAAACAAGCACTATAAATGGATAGCGCAAACCGATTATTTCTATACGGTAAGGATACGATCGGGTAATGAGATAGCTGATACCAATAACCTGAAGCTTTTCGATATCAAGCTGGAGCTGATCTTCCCCGGTTTTATGCCGCAATTGAATACAAAGGCATTCCAAAACCGGCTGGAGTTCTTCCTGCAAAATACGCTTCCTGTTCAACTAAGCTATCGCCATCACTTTATCGAAAAGGATGAGCTTTTTCTGTTGATCGAATTATTCACGCTATGGTATAATTCGATCCGGTACCATGGACACATTCCGCTGGGTGCTGCCAGGCAAGCAGAGGCCGCAGGGAAATTCTACACCTATCTAACCACACTTAAACCCATACAGGCGTGATGAAAGGTGCAAAACATATGATCTCGAGGCTGAGGTGGGACACATCGTTCGACCTGAAGGACAGGGCCGCCGAATTACAAAACCGGCTGAGCAGCTGGAGCAGGATCAAAATGCCGGCGGAAATAGCCGATGTGTTTGAAAAAATGTGCCCTGCCGAACAGCTATGGCGGTTTGACAAGATGGTGATAGACCTGGGTACGGTAGATTACGCCAACCTTGAGGCTGAATTATCCGGAAAGCTGCGCGAGGCACTCGCCAAAAAACTTACCGAACTGCTCAACCTGCAAAATAATGATAGCAACATAGTGATACTGGACCTCAGCCGGTCAGGCATTGAGTTAATAACCCATTTTTTAATGCAGGGTTTTATCCCCTGGAACAACGATGCTGAAAGCGAAACCATTGACCAACTGATCGGGCGCCAGTTATCGGAAAACCGGGGCCATATGATCCGCACCATCAGGGATATCGGTGCAAGCCATCAGCATGCCCGGCGCCGAATGGCCTGGCAACTGAACGAGGCGAGTATCACGGGCATCATCGCAGCACTCGAGCCTGCCAATCATGAAGCCGTGACCGGCTTTGCCGATGAGATGACCAGGATACAATCAGACCAAAGTATTGTGCAGGGAGCTTTGCCTGAATTCAGAAAAAACCTTTGGTACTGGATACTAAATTTCCTGCTTACCGAGCGGGGTACGACATTCAATAAAATAGCTTTCATCAAAAGCAGCATTGCGCAAATGGCCGCACAATACAATGTGAGCTATGAAGAATTGGTGAGCCTTATTGAAAAGGCAGTAAAGCAAGTCGAGCAGCGTCAACCGGTAAAGGCCGATATCATCGTGGTGCTCAATATCCTGGTCAAAGAAAATAAACAGGCCGGCGGGAAACGGCAACCAGGAAAGCAGGGGCAAAAAGATAACTGGGCCTTACTGGAAAAACATCTTTTGAAACCAGGTGCAGTAAAAAAACCTGTTTCATCTGCCGAATTGAACGACCTGATCACAGCCTTATCGCAACAAGATAGCGAAAGGCTCAGGCAACTAATGATCGCTTTAAATACTGATCAAAGATCGATACATACTTTAGCCGGCAAGCTCAACGAAACATCGTTTGAGGCTTTAGTGAATTTATATGCGGGCACTGACACTACCGTCACTTCGCAAGCCATCGGCCTCCTATATGGCATCCTGCGGGAGGCAATTCCTGCTTTTGAAAAAAGATCGCTTTGGGAAGCGGTTCTGATGTCCGCCAGCAAAAAAAATGCAACACCAGGCTCCGGCGATAAGTTCTTCAGTCATCTTATTGAGCAATTGAGCACTGAAACCGGGCTAAGTAGACTCGCCTTGCTGGAGCTGATGATGAATACCCAAATTTCTGCTTCGCAAAGATCGATAGTCTCATTACCGGTGTACGTTGCATTAAATGCTGCATTTGCTGCGGAAATTGCCGCGTCTGATACCATTACAACCCGGCAACGTTTCACAGAGCTGCTAAAATCCTTTGCCCGGCAGATCGGTAACCCGCAGGATAAGTCCCTGTTCTTGTCCCTGAAACGGGTTATGACTAAATATATGCTTTCGTCTCCTGAAAATGCCCTGGCAGTATTCAGATCCTATGCCGATAAATCACAGCTTCAAGCACTGCTTGTCTACCTTTTAAATGATCATACAGAAGAGCTTCTTACCAAGCATGTGAATGAAGCGACTGATTCGGCAGCCACATCCATCCGGGAGATCATAACGAGGTTTCAGCATGACCGGGAACTTTCCGATGTTATACATTGGATAAACGAGCGTTTGCCGGCGCTCACGTTGCAAGCTGATATCTTTCATTCCGATGCTGCGGAGCAGAGGCTGATAGAGTTCCTGTTTAACGGGCTGAACGACGATATGCCCGCCCGTTTGCAAAAGCAATTTGAATCGCTCATCGCGCGGTTCCTTGCTTACGATAACACCGGTGCAAGTCCTATACCTGCGGCGTTACTGCGAAAGCTACAACAGAAGCCGGCAGGTGCGAAACGTAAGAACGTTTTGCAAAAGACACCGTTGCCGGTAATAAATTCCAAGCCCGATAACCAAGCGGCTGATCATAACAAATACTATCGATTGAGCAATGGCAGTAAGTTATCGCCTGATCAGCTTTTCAAGCTGGCGGAAGATCTGTTCACGAAAAATGATGATAGCCGCTTTGAAGAAATAATAACTATTGCCGCAGAAAATGATGCCGTGCGTACATTGGCGATGATCAAAAAGCTATCGGTTACCGGGGCAATGATCAAAGCGTTTGATCGCAGTACCTCATTCCGCCAATTCAGCAAGATAATAGCAATTGGTAGCCGCGGAGCCATTTACGATGCGCTAACAACCATAAACATCCTGTATGACGTGCTGCTGGATATTGTACCGGGAGTAATTGATGAAAGTGTCCGTCATGCCTTCTGGAAACAACTGTTGCAGGTAATAAAAACCGGTCGGCTTTCTTACGCAGGCCTTGCCCGGCTGATACAAATTTCATTGCACCAGCTGGCCAGGGATACTTACGCCGATTCGGAAATGATCATACAGGCAATTGAGCAAAGGCATATTCAGTTGAATGCGCCGCTGAGGACTGCGCTGATAAAATACACGCCTGCATTTGCATCGTTAACAGCGAAAAAGCAGGGCAAAGCCGAACAAAAACTGCAGGATACCGGCCGGAAGGGATTGCTCTATGAATTATGCAAAGACGTTATCACGGGAAGGCGGGTACCCTCCTGGTTTAGCGATGGAGAATTGCGAACTGCCGGGCAACTGCTTGCAGCGATAATTGAATACCAGCCGGCTTATGCGGCCATGGTTTTAAAACGTGAGCTGGTTTCAGAACGCCAAATGGTTTGGTTGAGCCGCACAGTCGATTTCAAATCGTTAACCCGATCTATCAGTATCCTGGAGAAAGGGCACCAATCGGTTCTCGAAGACCTGTACTTTATTTACACGCTGTTTGGCAAAGCGACCCTTTGTGGTATACCGGCAACTGAATTGCAATATACAGTCTTCAAAAAACTGATCCGCGCGTGGACCGAAAATAACTGGAAGATTGTTTCAGCCGGCAATATATGGACCGAATTGCTCTGGACACTTTCAACCAATCATAGTATTACGGTAAACGATCTTATACAATATGTCGGGCATTCGGGGGCATACTTGCCGCCGTCGCTGAAGATATCATTTAGCGAGTTCAGCCGGGCCGGTGAGAGGCCGACTGTCAATGTCAAAAAGCAGCTATTGCCTGAACCCATTAAGAAACAGTCTTATGAAAAGCAGCCTCCCGTGATCATGGCTGAATCGATCCCGGTTAAAAATGCCGGGCTGGTGCTGATCAATGGTTACCTGCAGGTTTTATTTGACAGGCTGGAGCTTACCCGTAATAGAAGTTTTATCGATATCGTATGCCAGATGCAGGCTGTACACTACCTGCAATATGTGGCGACAGGCTTAAGTATTACGCACGAAATACTGCTGCCGCTCAATAAAGTTATGTGCGGCTTACCCCTCTCCTTCCCGGTAACTGATGGCGTGGAGATATCTGCGCAAAACAAAGATATCATAGAAGGATTGATAAAAGCTATGATCGGTCACTGGCCTTCGGTCGGCGATAGTTCGGTATATGGGTTCAGGGGTAACTGGATGGTACGCGACGGGTTGCTTACCGAGCGGGAAGATAAGTGGGAGCTGGTGGTTGAAAAACGGGCCTATGATATATTGCTGCATAAATCGCCTTTTTCTTTTTCGATCATCAAATACCCCTGGATGGACAAACCCTTACACGTCAATTGGCCCTATTAAAAAGATATTGAACCATGAGCACGATCTGCATACAACGGAAAATAGATAGCGGCTAACCGGGCCGGTAACCTCATATGAAAAAAAATAATCCCTTAACAATCTTAAAAAGACCATTATGAATACTTATGACGAAAATCTCAGAAATACAGTGGTAGGAACGCTGCAGACCCAGGCGCTCGAGCAAAAAAGCCTGAAATCGGCCTACAACACCGCGGCCTTCGCACTTTATTATGCACAGGGCGCCACAATTACAGCGCATGAAAAGCTGGAGGCTGCAAGCCAGGACCTTTCAGATAAATCATTGGTAAAGGAGCAGGCTGTTGTAACCTCCAACATAAGCACCAACCTGCTTGAAGCAGCTACCGTAGCCAACCAATACATCGGACAATCGGTGTCAAACACGGCGGTTTGTGCGTCCAATGTACAGATCGCAACCAACGCTATAGCGCGCCTGGCCGGCGATGTCTGCAACATTTTCAGCATTATCAACGCAGCTGATTTTCATGAGGATATATACCCTCCTGCCGAAGATGTGCGCGAAATGCTTAACAAAACCGCTTATGCGGCCGAGTATACTTCGCAGGTAGCTATGGATGCTTCAACACTTACGTCGGAGGTTGCAGCGGCGAATGTACTGAGCAATGCGAAGGTTACCAATACGCAGATGGGTAACCTTTTTGGTATCGTTTCCGCCGATTTTAATACCGCTACTTCGCTGGTTGCGGCGGATAATGCAACCCTTGCCGCTGCAAGCGCGGCCGAAAAAATTGACGAAGGCGAGCTGGAATCGGCGCTGGTTGATTACAACGCTGCCAACGCTGCTTACGATCTTCTGAATAAAGATCTGAATCTAAAACTGAAGATTAAAACCACCGATGCTATTCACTTTAATGTTTCGGCGCAGCTGATCAAGGCGCCGTTTGCCCATTTCAATCCGACAGATTTCAACCTGTACCCGGTTAGCAGTTACTATGTTATCCTGGTAAAAGAAAGTAAACAGCTTACCTTCTCAGCTTCGATGGTAGAAAATATTCTGCTTAAATACCCACGACGATATGCTGATGTTACACCAGACCCCTTCGACCCCAAACAAGCAGGCAAAGGCAAAAGTAAAACCGAAGTACTGTTATTGCTGACAACCATAAACAAAACTATAGATTACATGGATGTATTACCCGGCGCAGGTAACACCTATGTACTGCAGGATTCGGATGGCGAGGTGATAAAACAGGGTGCCAACTACGTTGCTTTTTTGTCGGCAGTGTACCGGGATGAATACAAGAAAAAGATCAACAACTACGACGATTTCCTGTCGGCGCCGTCGAGCCCGTTCTGCTTCACCAATAAGCTGGCGAGAGTAGAAAATTCAGCTATTCATATTAAACCGATCAACAGGGCCTTGCAAAAACCTGAAGACAAGAAAAGCGAGGATGATTTTAAGGCCGAACTGGAGCGGATATTGCAGAACGACAATATACGAATGGATGATAGCGGAGCTGTTTACCCGCTTGATGCCGGCGCATCTGATTACACGTACAAGTTAACGTTCAAAGTAAAAGAAAACCCTGTATTTGCTGTCGCTTACCGCTGCATGTTCCTGCCTTATACCAGCCTGAGCGAAAAAATGCTGACGAGAGCATCGCTCAAATCATTCTTACAGGAGCAGGTTGCGCTTGAACGTATCAACAACGAATACGATCCGCAGATAGCTGCCCTGGGCGAAGAGCTGGCCCGGGCAAATAGCGCTATTGAACAGGCAACGCTTGCGAAAGAAGCTAAAAAAGTGATCGACGATCTTACGATATATTCGAACGAAATACAGTTGCTCATCGATATCCTGACGCTTGAAAAAGATTTGGAGATAGCGAATCTGAAAGAAAAGTCCAACGATAAACCCGGTTTCTTCTTCAATACAGCCTTAGCCGAACAAGTACCCACGGGCAATTACACCCCGGCAAAACAAGACTTGCTGGAGCCTGTAGGCGGCGAAATATCTTATCACGCTTTTATAGGACCGGCAACAACGGATAACTTTGGCAATCTGCTTATAAAAGGTTCCAAATACATCCCCGTCATTCTATCGGTATCCAGTGCGGATGAGGAGAACCAGACCAAATACACCAGTGCTTTGTCGGATTTTTCCAAACGCGATTCGTTTCATTATGAAGCATAATAATTTCTCTTAACCACTAAAAAAATAATGTCATGAGAACAAGATCCATTTTCCCGCTGGTAGCTCCGCCGGCTATCAAAAAATACGGTATAACCGAAGCTAAAAAAGCTGAGCTTGATGCATTAACGATACAGGTTATCGATGCGCAGTACGAAGTGAACCAGTACCAATCGATGGTTGCGTCGCTTACCAGTAAGGCAGCCAATTTCCAGGCCTTCCTGGCAACCGCGCAAAGCACCCGCACCGAGGCCTACGCCAACAGGACCCTGGTAAACCAGCTGTCCCA
>Ga0157374_10004105_pt1 | contig 12227 bp, 12 predicted proteins | sample M25metaG_FD_115308 | JGI IMG/M metagenome (GOLD analysis project Ga0157374, IMG submission 115308) | Miscanthus rhizosphere microbial communities from Kellogg Biological Station, Michigan, USA - M2-5 metaG | ecosystem: Host-associated > Plants > Roots > Rhizosphere > Soil | place: USA: Michigan...
CTCGAAGCCGGATCAATGGCCGACTATGCGCGCCGGCTGAACATCGAGAATTATCCTTTCGTCCAGAAGCTGTTCCAGAATCCCGCCTACACTGATTTCTGGTCGCTGCAGGCCGTCGACAAATGGATGGCTGCGCATCCCCTGACAGTGCCGACGCTAATCGAAGTCGGGCAGTGGGACCAGGAGGACAGCTACGGCGGGCCGGCCGTCTACAAGGCGCTGAAGGACAAATATGAGAGCAGCGGCTTGCTGCATCTGGCCATCGGGCCGTGGCGGCACTCCGGCGCCAACCATTATGGCTATGACCTTGGCGACGTCATTTTCACCGGCGACACCGCCGACGAGTGGCGGGCGAAATGGGTGAAGCCGTTCTTTGACCATTATCTGAAGGGTGCGCCCGATCCGCACACTCCCACTGCGCTCACTTACGCCACAGGCATCAACGAGTGGCAAGCCAGCCCAAGCTGGCCGATGGGCACGCCGACGCCCCTTTACCTGAGCGGCAACGGCATGGCTGGATTCGACCGCCCGGCGGCCGCCGGGCATGATGATTATGTGTCCGACCCCGCGAAGCCGGTGCCCTATCTGCCGCGACCGATCACGGGGCCCCAGTGGCGCAGCTGGCTGGTCCAGGACCAGCGCTTCGTCAGCGATCGGACTGACGTCATCAACTACACGACGGCGCCGCTGACCAAGGCAGTGCACATCATGGGCGCCCCGCAGGTCGATCTGTTCGCCGCGACCAGCGGGACCGACAGTGACTGGGTGGTGAAGCTGATCGACGTCTATCCCAACGAAGCGCCGGAGGGCGCGGCGCAAGGGTCCAAGCACGACATGTCGGGCTATGAGCTGGCGCTTGGGATCGAGATCTTCCGCGGGCGCTACGTCGACAGCTTCGCCAAGCCGCGGGCATTGCGAGCTGGGAAGGTCGAACATTATCGCTGGGGCCTGCCCAACGTGAATCACGTATTCCTGCCCGGCCACAAGATCATGGTGCAGGTCCAGTCGAGCCTTTTCCCGGTCTATGACCGCAATCCGCAGACGTTCGTTCCGAACATCTTCTACGCCAAGGCCGGAGACTATCGGAAAGCGACGCAGAGCGTTTATCGCGGGGGCGCGACTGCGAGTGCGATCCTGCTGCCAGTGGTGCCGAACTAGCTGAGTGCGGCGGCCTGATCCTGCGGGCTGCCCATCATCCTCTTGCCGATCGCCATCTTGAAGATCACGAAGGCGACGAGGCCGAAGACTGCGCTCGCGACGTGGATCAGCCAGAAGGTCGTCGTCGGCAGGCTGGAATAGAGGCCGCCGACGTAGCCGACGACCGCGTTGGCGATGAAGAAGGCCAAATAATAGAGGCCGATCACGGTCGCCGTGATTTGCTTGGGTGAGATCTTCGAGAACAATGCGAGGCTGACTGGGAGAACATGCGCGAAGCCGATGCTGTTCAGGATTTCGAACATCATCGGCCAGAAAAGGCTGATCTTGCCACCATGCGGCTGAGTCAGCGCGGCCATGAACAGGCACAGGCCTCCGGCCACAGTGAAGCCGCTGCCAATGATCATCTTACTGATCTCGTCGGGCTCGCGACGGCGAGAGCCATACCATTTCCAAAAAGCCGCCACCGCGACCAGCATGGTGAAGCTGACCGCGGCATCGACGGTGATCAGCCAGCTGCTGGTGTTGTTGAGCAGCCTCAAATCGAATTGCTGGTCGCCCCAAGTCAGATAGGCGTTGAAGATCTCCTGGTTGGTGAGGAGTGACACCGCGAGCACTGGGATGAGGATGATCAGATAGATGACGCAGATCCAATCGCTGCGCGAGAGCGGCTCGTGGTGGACCGGCTCATCCGCGCTGGCCCTGGCTGCTTCAGGAGCCAGGTAGCGGCGTCCTGCGAGGTAAATAAACAGCCCGAGGACCATGACGACGCCGGCGCAGCCGAAGCCGTAATGCCAGCCGACCTTCTGGCCGAGCGTGCCCGAGATCAACGGCGCGACGATCACGCTGACGTTGATGAAGATGTAGAAGATTTGGAACGCCATTGCGCGCCTGAGGTCATTGGGACCGTAGAGAGCGCCGACCTGGGTTGCGATATTGCCTTTGAAAGCGCCGACGCCGAGCACGAGCGCGACGAGGGCGAAGACGAAGGCCGACTGGATCGCCATAAGGAAATGGCCGATCGCCATCAGCACGCCGCCGAGGATCAGCGTCCGGTCGCGGCCCAGCCATTTGTCGGCAATGATCCCGCCGAGGATCGGCGTTCCGTAGACCAGCGAAGCATAAGTGCCGAAGATCGCCGAGGCGAGCGGCTGGCCGGAGATGCCGTGGTAGAGATGCTGTTGCACCCATTGCAAACCGATGACCTTCTCCATGCGCTCAGGCACGAGGAGGTAATTGACCATGTAGAGCACCAGCAGCGTCTGCATTGAGTAATAAGAGAAGCGCTCGCACGCCTCGGTGAAGCCGAGGAAGCCGAGGCCCTTGGGGTGGCCGAGGAACGCCCGATCGTTGCGATCGACCTGCTCAAGGTCGGGGGTCGCGTCGGCTATGGTCATCGCTGGACTGTCCCCTTCACAGCGCCGTTACCGGCGAGCCCGATTTAATTCATCGTTCGGGCGCTTGGTCCTGGCTCTGCTGTTCGCGCACCTCGCGCCGCGCCTGTTTGATTTCCTGCGTGAGACAGCCGGTGAACCCGCCAGGACCGACGGCCGAGCAGCTGCCGGTTCCGGTCGCGCCGACGGTCTTCAGCGCCTGCGACTGCCGCGACCAGGACTGGCGCTGCTGCCGAGTGCCCTGCGGGTTTTGAGAAGGTGCAAGCCGATAGCGCTGGCTTTCCGGATAATGCTTGCAGACCACGATCTGGCTTTCCGTCGACCGCGGACAGGGATCGGTGCCGAAGACCGCTACCTCGACCTGCTGGGCGGACACGGGTGCCGGAACGGCAGCGAGGCCCATCGCCATGGCTGCGCCGACGGCGGAAGTGATCACCAGCCTTCTCATCACAAACGTCCTTTCACGAGCATTCAGCGGCTGGGACCGCCGAGAAGTTCCTCAAATGCGTCTCGATAATCCGATAGCTACCCTGCAACCGGCACGGATGGCCGCCGTCAATAGGGGATAGCCTACCGCCTGCGCCGCGCCTGCCTCGCGGGCAGTGTCGCGATGCTCAAGCTCCTCGGCCTGGAATTCGGCGATATCGGCGGAAAACTCCGGATCCTCGTCCCCAATCGCAGAGAGCTGGCCTGCATAGTGGCGGTCGATCTCCGATTCGACTGCGTCAGTGCATGCCAGCGCGGCCTTTTCCGACATCAGAGCCGTGGCAGCACCGAGCGCAAAGCCGGCGACATTCCACAGCGGTTGAAGTGCGGTCGGACGGACGCGGCGCTCAGTCATAAGGGCATTGAAGCGCTTGAGGTGCCGTTCCTCCTGCGCGGCCATGCGGGCGATCAGTTTGGCTTCGGCGCCATTGCGGCGAAGCACCGCAAGCTGCCCTGCGTAGATCCGTGTCGCCCCATATTCGCCGGCCTGGTCGACGCGGAGCATCGAAGCGCGGTCGGCAAGTCGGTCGCCAGGCCGCCAGCTGCTCATGCCCGCCGCCCTCGAAGCGTGAGCAGAATGATCAGCGCGGCGCCGCCCAGGGAGAAGATCGCGTTCCAGCCGGCCAGCGTGATGCCAAGAAAGCGGAACTGAACCTCATCGCAGCGGACCAGCGGCGCGTGCGTGATCTGTTTCAACAGGTCGGCCGTACTGCTGCTCGTCGTCATGGCGGTGCACTGGGTGAAGCCTTCGAAGATCTTGGCCTCCACCCCCGCGTGGTAGACGCCGATTGCGCCCGACACTGCAATCGCCAGCGCCGCGAGCAATGTGAAAGCCCGGCTCCGCGTCAAATCCGCTGATCCACTGAAAGCGAGTACGGCGGGCGGAATCGCGGCGAAATGGGCGTAGCGCTGCCACCAGCACATTTCACAGGGATAAAGCCCGCCGAAATGTTGCGAGCCATAGGCCCCGGCGAGGAGGGCCAACGGGAGCAGCAAGGCGATGAGCCGCGCCGTGCCGGGCCCGTTGAAACGACGCGCCCCAGGATTCGCCACGAGAGCGGCTTCGCTCATGCGGACCTTAGCGCGTCTTCTTGACCGGAGCCGCGGACGCGATGTTCACCGGGAAGGCCAGCCGCTTGATCGTCTTGATCGCATAATCGAGCTGGAAATCCTTGATACCCTGCTTCTCGAGCGCGGCAGGAGTCATCATGAACCGCGGATCAGGGCTATCGTCCGCCTCGAGCAACTTGTCCTGGACCTTGGACTGCGCAAGCAGGTGGCGCCGGAGGTCGGCTTCGCGAACGACCTTGCGGTCCTTGTAGTCCGGATCGCTGAGCTGCGGCACCGGCACGTCCGGGTCGATTCCGCCGGCCTGAACCGAGCGGCCCGACGGCGTGTAATAGCGCGCCGTGGTCAGGCGGAGCGCGGTCTCCGGTCCGGTCTGGACAACGGTCTGCACCGAGCCCTTGCCGAAGCTGGTTTCACCCATGATCAGCGCGCGGCGATGGTCCTGCAGCGCGCCGGCGACGATCTCGGACGCCGAGGCCGTGCCGGCGTCGGTCAGGACGATGACCGGAAGGCCATGCGCCATGTCGCCGGGCCGCGCATAATAGCGCTCGATATCGTCCTTGGTGCGGCCACGCTGCGAAACGATCTCTCCGCTTTCGAGGAAGTCGTCGGCTACGTCGACCGCCTGGTCGAGCAACCCGCCCGGGTTGGAGCGAAGGTCGACGACATAGCCGAGCGGATGGCCCCCGGTTGCCTTGTCGATGCCAACCAGCGCCGCCTTGGTCTGCTCGGCGACGTTCCCCGTGAAGGTGTTGATGTTGATGTAGCCAACGCCTTCCTTGATCTCCCACTTGACGGGCCGGAGCTCGATCCGCTCGCGGTTCATGCCGACGTCGAACGGCTTGTCGCGGCCTGGGCGAACGATGGTCAGCTTGATCGGCGTGCCCGGCTCGCCGCGCATCTTGGTGACGGCTTCATCGAGCGTCAGGCCGTAGACAAGCTCGCCATTGATGTGAGTGATGTAGTCGCCAGCCTTGATTCCGGCGCGCCATGCCGGCGTGTCCTCGGTCGGGGCGATGACCTTGACCGCGCCGTCCTCGATCGAAACGCTGAGGCCGAGGCCGCCGTAATTGCCGTCGGTGGTCGCCTTGAGCTGATCGAAATCGCTCGCCTCGGCGTATGAGCTGTGTGGATCAAGCGCGGCCAGCATGCCGTCGATCGCGCCCTTGATCAGCGTATGGTCGTCGACCGGGTCGACATAATTGGCCTTCACGCGCTCGTAGACGCTCATGAACTTCTCGAGCTCTTGGTAATTGGTGGTGTCGGTCGCCGCGAAGGAGCTGGCTGTCACCGGCACCAATGCGAGCGCGCCGACGAGCGCGAGGGGCGGAAGCAGCTTCATGTTGGTTTTCATGGTCGAATCCTGGTCGGTCATTCGGGCTGGATCATCGCCTAGCGGTTTAACCGCCTTTGGTGCCCTTTGACAGAGAAACAGATGAACCTGCGATGAGGGCGGGCGAGATTTGACGCCCATTGTGGGACAGTTCAACCTGCAGCGGCCCCAGCGCGCGGCCGGCGGGGTCGCCAAGCCGAACGCGGTCCCCGGCTTGAAGCTCGCTCGCGACGTTGACGATCAGGCTCAGCCAGCCGCCCCCATGGTCGACAATCAGGACGCCATCATAGTCGCGAAAGGGCCCGGCAAATTTGACCACGCCATCGGCCGGAACCGTCACCGGCATTCCTCGGTAAGTAGCAAAGGTCAGGCCGCGCGAACGCACGCCGCTCGGGCTGACCGACGCCAGGCCATCGGTGACCGGTGAGGCAGCAGGGAGTTGATAGGCGAAGGGCGGGCGAGGGCCGCTGCCTTCGGGCGCGAACGGGCTAAGTGGTGCGGCGTCCTCTCCCGCGAGCTGGGCTGCGACGTTGCGGATCGACCGGTTATTGGCCTGCTCGCCGCGCAGCCGCTCGACGTCCTCGCCGGCGACCAGCGCGACGTCGCCGGCCCCCAGCGCCTGCCCTTCGGATGCGAGCGCCTGCTGAACCGCTTTTCGCTCGAGCGCCGCATAGGTTCGCTGCCGGAAGGCGAGATTGTCGCGGCTTCGGGCAAGCTCGGCCCGCGCGGCCAGTGCCGACTGCCGCAACCGCTCTCCCCACTGGACCTCGGCGGAAAGCCGGCTGGTCCGTGCGCGGATCACCGGCAGAGTCGCGTCGAGCAGCAGCCGGACCTTGACCAGTTCGTCGGTACCGCCGCGATCGGCGAGAACCAGCAGCGGCGGCCGGCGCCCCATGGTTGCCAGCCCAGCGAGGAGCGAGGAGACCGGCTGCTGCTTCGCAGCGAGCTGCCGCCGATGCAGGGCGAGGTAGGCCGACGTCAATTGCAGACGCGCATTCGCCGCACCGATCCGCGCTTCGGCGGCCTCAATCCCTTGAGCGGCGGCGGCCTGCTCGGCATGAAGCCGGTCGGCTGCAGTCCGTGCTTTGGCGGCGTCCTGTTCCAGACGAGCGGTTTCAGAATCGGCAGTCGATTGCTCGGCGAGGGCGGCTTTGAGCGCCGCGTCGAGCGGCGGCCCGCCCTCCTGCGCCACGGCGCTCGCCGCCAGGAGCGGGCATAGGAACAAGACAAAGGCGGCAGCCCGCATGCGCTAACCATCGCGGTGATAGGGGTGCTTGGCAAGGATCGAGGTGGCCCGGAACAGCTGCTCCGCGAGCATCGCGCGGACGAGCAGGTGGGGCCAGGTCGCCGGCCCGAAGGACAGGAGCAAGTCGGCGGAGCGTCGCGCTTCCTCCTCATGGCCATCCGCTGCCCCGATCAGAAAGCGCGCCTCACGCTTGCCGGCATCGCGCCATGTTTCGAGCGCTTTGGCGAGCTCAGTCGAGCTCAGCGCCTTGCCCTTTTCGTCCAGGACCACCGTTGCGCTGTTGGCCGGCAGATGAGCAACCTTGCCACCTCGATCCGGAAGCTCGGTTAGCCGCGTCGGCCACTGGATGCGCTTCAGATACCGGTCGACTAGATCGGCCTCCGGTGAGCGGCCGATCTTCCCGCGGGCAATAATGTGGAGGAGCACCCTATTTCTGGAGTGCGGGTGCGCCGAAGGGCCAAGTGAAGATGGCCTTGAATCCGTCGTATATGACGCGGGTCGTCTCGGCGATGGTGCGCGGGCGATCAGTGCCGCCGCGGGTGAAGATCGCGACCGCGACACGGTGCCCGTCGGGCATGGTGATGAAACCGACGTCGTCGGCCAGACCATCCAGCGTGCCGGTCTTGTGCTCGATCGGAACACCCGGGAGCAGCGCCTTCATCCGGTTCCTGCCGGTCTGGCATTGGGCCATCAGGTCGAGCAGGAAATTGCGGCTTTCGGGCTTGATCAGCTCCGCCTTGTAGAGTCGCTTCAAGAGATCGACCATCGCCACCGGAGTGCTGGAATCGCGATGGTCCCACAGGTCGCGCTTGCTGCGCAGAAGATCGGAGATGTTGCGGTCGACGCGCAGCCCCTTGATCCCGTTGGCCTGCAGCCAGTCATGGACGGCGCGCGGGCCGCCAAGATCGGCGAGCAGGATGTCGGTGGCGTGGTTGTCGCTGTGCACCAGCATCCGGCGCATCAGGCTGCGGGCCGATTGGCCGTCGATCGTGTCGTCGAGCGAACGGCGCCCATTGTCGACCTGGGCAAGATAGAGCGCGGCGACGGCGACCTTGACCGTGCTTGCCATCGGGAAGGGCGTGTTGCCTTTGATGCTGACGGTTTCGCCAGAATTGAGGTCGAGCGCGGCGATGCCGACGTCAGCCGACTTGCCGGCGACCATCGTGTTCAGCTGCTGCTCGAGACTCAGTAGGTTCGGCGACGAAGCCGCAGCCGCGGGTTGCGCGGCAAACGCCAAAAGCGCCAAGAAAAAAGCACCGATCCGCATTGCCCTCACCCGCGTGCAGCTGCGCTCACACCCGAATCATCGCCAAACGCCCACATTCGTTCCAAATTGTAAAAATTTCTCACTTCGGGACGAAAGATGTGAACGATAACATCGTCTGCGTCGATGAGCACCCAATCCCCCGCCGGGAGCCCTTCGATGCGGACGTTGCGATTAAATCGTTCTTTGATCTTGTCCGCAAGCTTAACGGCCATGGATGCGACCTGCCGTGTAGAACGGCCGGTGGCTATCACCATATGGTCCGCAATGTTGGATTTTCCGACCAGTGGGATGGTGACAACTTCCTGCGCCTGATCATCGTCGAGCGACTGAAGAACGAGCTTGTGAAGATCATCGACGTCGACGGGCGCTTTGCCGGCCTCGCCTGCGCTTTCAACGGGCTGTTCGGTCAAGGGGTCTCCTGGCGAACAATGGCGAGCCGTAACGATGCGAACGCTCATTGAGCGATTTCGTTCGACGATGCCAATGGGGGTCATGCGCGCGGATGGCGGTTGCGGAGGTCGGGTCGGGCGGCAGGCGAAGGAAAAAGATCGCCGGTGCACTCCACTCCGTCCACTGCTTGGCCTGGCTGGAAGGATGGACGAACCGTCGCAGCCAACCCATCGCGCGCATCGCGTGGGCAGGTGAATCATAACCGGGGCGGCGAATCACCGCAATCGGCACTTCGCGGGCTAAACCCCTCCAATCACGCCACAAGTGAAAATTTGGCAGGTTGTCGCTTCCAAGCAACCATATGAACGAATGCAGGGGGTGGCGGCGCTTGAGCTTGCGTATCGTGTCAACGGTGAAACGGGTGCCGCCGCGAAGCTCGAAGTCACTGACTCGAATGCGCGCCCGCCGAGCCATTCGTTCAGCTGAAGCAAGTCGTGCTTCATAGGGCGCCATGTCGCGCGCTTCCGCCTTGAGCGGATTGCCGGGCGAGACCAACCACCAGACCTCGTCGAGCCCGAGCGCACGTATCGCTTCGAGGGTAATGCGCCGATGCCCGGCGTGGGCCGGGTTGAAGGAGCCGCCGAGGAGCCCAATGCGCGCCATATCGCTCCCGCTAGCATGAGCGGCGAGGCCCGCATAATATGCCCGCGAGGGGTGAACACATGGACGGAATCGACGCAGTCGGCGAAGTCGTGACGGGTGGATTAGTCGCCCGCGCAGTCGAACCGCAGGCGGGCGAGGGGGATCCTGACGGCCACACCCACGAGAAGAGCTGCCTGAACTGCGGCAAGCGCCTGACGGGAGCTTATTGCTCCGCTTGCGGCCAGAAGGCACACGTCCATCGCTCGCTCGCCGCGTTCGGCCAGGATTTCCTGTCTGGAGCGTTAAATTTCGAAGGGAAAATCTTCAAAACATTGCCGTTGCTGACATGGCAGCCGGGCAACCTCACGCGGCGCTATATCGACGGCGAGCGTGCGCGTTTCGTGTCGCCGCTCGCCCTCTTCCTGTTCAGCGTGTTCCTGCTGTTCGCGACCTTCCAACTGGCAGGCGGATCGGCCGGGCTCAACAATGTCTCGGTCGGCGATAAAGCCTATCATTCTACCGACGAAGCCATTGCTGGCGTCCAGGCCAAGATGGCTCGGCTTAATGTGAGACGCGTCAGGGCGTCCACTTCGGAAAGGCCCGAAATCGACAAGGAAATCGCCGACCAGCAGAAGGCGCTGTCAACGCTGGAGGGGTTCAAGAAGAACGGCGTCACCAACGCCATCCTGGCGGACAAGGACAGCGAGATTAAGTCCGACCTGCCGTTACTCAACGACGCTTTCCAGCGTGCCAAGGCCAACCCGCAGCTCGCGATCTACAAGCTCCAGGACGCCGCTTCGAAATTCGCCTGGCTGCTGATCCCGATCTCGGTGCCGTTCCTGTGGCTGCTGTTCCCCTTCAGCCGGCGCTTCAAGCTATACGACCACAGCGTGTTCGTGACTTACTCTTTGTCCTTCATGATGCTACTGGCGATCGTCCTGACGCTCGTCTCGAAGGTTGGCATTCCGGGCGTCGGCCTGGCGGCCGTACTGGTTCCGCCGTTCCACATGTACCGGCAGCTTAAGGGGGCTTACGGCCTCAGCCGATGGAGCTCGATCTGGCGCTGGGTGCTGCTGCTGACCTTCGCGGCGATAGCCTTCTCGCTATTCGCCGTTGCCGTCGTCCTGGTCGGGATCAGCGACTAAGCGCGCGTCCGCACAGCGCGCCGATCGCGCCGGGCGAGAAGCTAACGACGACAGGGATATTTCTTTTGCAGGACGCGAAGCATTGCCTCCTTAAGACTCATCTGCGCGCGCTGGCCGGCCGGGATTGCTTCCAGCCCGTCGATAAATTCGTAGCTGCCCAGCTCGGCCCTAGGCTTCGGCGAACAATAAAGGATTGGCCTGCCCAGGCGTTCGGCCGCGATGCGGTCGTCGCCAATAGATTTGCCCACGGCGGTCGCTTCGGCCTTCAGCCGGCCGTAATCGCGATCGAAGAAGGCCAAGGGGCCCTTAGATTTCAGCCGGTTGGCCCGGTCGAGAAAATTCTGTGCCGTTCCGGCCGCCGCGGTAAATGCCGGGGCCGCTACAGACAGGGCCAGAATCAGGAAGAAGGCTTTTCGCACGCTCCCCGTTAAGCGCCGGCCTGTGCCGGTCCGCCGACGGTGCCAGGCTTCGGACGCTTGGCTTTCGGGATCGACGAGCCCGCGGCCGGGATCGAGGGGCCCTTGGTGCTGCCGCGATCGATCGGCTCGCCGGCGAGGACCTTCTTGATCTCGTCGCCCGACAGCGTCTCATATTCGAGCAGCGCCTGAGCGAGGCTCTCGAGCTGGCCCTGGTTCTCGGTGAGGACGAACTTGGCGCGCTCATAGCCGTCCTCGACGGTCTTGCGGATTTCCTTGTCGATCGCCTGCGCGGTTTCGTTCGACATCTGGCGCGTGCGATTGACCGAATAGCCCAGAAATACTTCTTCGTCGGGCTCGGCATATTGCAGCGGCCCGAGCGCGTCGGACATGCCCCAGCGGGTGACCATGTCGCGCGCCAGCGTCGTCGCATACTGGATATCGGACGAGGCGCCGGATGAGACCTTGTCGTAGCCGAAGATCATCTCCTCGGCGACCCGGCCGCCCATGGCGACGGCGAGGTTCGCATACATCTTGTCGCGGTGGTAGCTGTAGCTATCGCGCTCCGGCAGCCTCATCACGAGGCCGAGCGCCCGGCCGCGCGGTATGATCGTCGCCTTGTGGATCGGGTCTGACGCCGGTTCGTGCAGCGCGACAATGGCGTGACCGGCCTCGTGATAGGCGGTCATCCGCTTCTCGTCCTCGGTCATCACCATCGACTTGCGCTCGGTGCCCATCAGCACCTTGTCCTTGGCGTCCTCGAACTCCTGCATCGCGACCAGCCGCTTGCCGCGACGGGCAGCGAGCAAAGCCGCCTCATTGACGAGGTTCGCAAGGTCGGCGCCGGAGAAGCCGGGCGTGCCGCGAGCGATCACCCGAGCGTCGACGTCGGGCGCCAACGGCACCTTCTTCATGTGAACGCCGAGAATCTGCTCGCGGCCATCGATGTCGGGGCGTGGGACGACGACCTGGCGGTCGAAGCGGCCGGGGCGCAACAGCGCCGGGTCGAGCACGTCGGGCCGATTGGTTGCGGCGATAATGATGATGCCTTCATTGGCCTCGAAGCCGTCCATCTCGACCAGAAGCTGGTTGAGCGTCTGCTCGCGCTCGTCATTGCCGTTGCCGAGGCCTGCGCCGCGATGGCGTCCGACGGCGTCGATCTCGTCGATAAAGACGATGCACGGCGCCGACTTCTTGGCCTGGTCGAACATGTCGCGGACGCGGGATGCGCCGACGCCGACGAACATCTCGACGAAGTCCGAGCCGGAGATGGTGAAGAAGGGAACGCCCGCCTCACCCGCAATCGCGCGAGCGAGCAAGGTCTTGCCCGTGCCCGGAGGGCCGACCAACAGTGCGCCCTTGGGGATCTTGCCGCCGAGACGAGCGAACTTGCCCGGGTCCTTCAGATATTCGACGATCTCCTGAAGCTCCTCGCGAGCCTCGTCGATGCCGGCGACGTCGGCGAAGGTCACTCGGCCCTGCTTTTCGGTCAGCATGCGGGCGCGGCTCTTGCCGAAGCCCATCGCCCCCGAGCCGGCATTTTTCTGCATCTGGCGCATCACGAAGAAGCTGATGCCGAGGATGAGCAGGCATGGCAGCGAATTGTAGAGCATGTAGAGCCCGATGCTCGAGCCTTCCTCGCCCTTCACCTGGACCGCGACGCCCTTGGCGATCAGCTTGTCCGA
>Ga0157374_10004108_pt1 | contig 12223 bp, 9 predicted proteins | sample M25metaG_FD_115308 | JGI IMG/M metagenome (GOLD analysis project Ga0157374, IMG submission 115308) | Miscanthus rhizosphere microbial communities from Kellogg Biological Station, Michigan, USA - M2-5 metaG | ecosystem: Host-associated > Plants > Roots > Rhizosphere > Soil | place: USA: Michigan...
ATTGCCGCCGCCCACATTGCCTTGGCTGGGCAACAGTCTCAGCGTCGTTCTCTTTCACGATATGGGCAACGTGTTTACAAATGCCCGAGACGCCTGGGCCAGTGCTGCGCGAATTCACCAGCCGGAACGCGATCTATGCAAGGAGCTTTCGTACGCGGATTTTTCTACAAATCCGCCGACACCGCCAAGTCCCAACGGGCCGATTACGTCCACCGGGCAGCAGGGAAGCTGCCGCTTTGATTACTTTACGCATGCGCCAGGATTGGGCCTTCGCTATCACACGCCTATCGGGCCGATTCGGCTGGATTTCAGCTACAACCTGAACCCGCCTATTTACCCAGTGAATATTGACTACTCCATTGGCTACTCAGCGGAGAATCCGCAGGGTCCTTATTCTTCTCCGCACGTTGGAGAGGCTAATCATTTCAATTTCTTCTTCAGTTTGGGACAAACCTTCTGATGAGCATCTGGCCGAAAATTCGCGTGCATGCTGCTGGAGTGAAGCGCTCCATGATGCTCTGTGTTCTCGGTGGAATGTTTCCTTTGCACGCGGCGCAATCGCAGACGCCCGTGGTGCTCGATCGTGTTGTGGCTGTTGTGAATCGCCAGGCAATTCTGGCCAGTGAAATAGATGAAGAAATCCGGCTGAGCGTGCTGGAACCTGAAGGTTCAGGCCGGAATGCACTGAGCCCCCAAAGTGCGCTCGAGCGACTGATCAGCCGCGCGCTTATTCAACAACAGATTCGACGCGACGACCTGCAGAGTGCCAAGCCTACGCAAAGCGAAGTCGAAGCGCGCGTACATGATCTTCGCAGAGAACTGCCCGAGTGTGTTCATCAGAATTGCGCGTCAGACTCCGGCTGGAACGCGTTTCTAACTGCGCACCAATTAACGCCGGAGCGGGTTTCAGTCTATTTCCGCAACAGGCTGGAACTACTCAACTTCATCGAACAGCGTTTTCGCTCGGGCATTCACATTCCGCAGCAAGACGTCGAGAACTTCTACCGTCAGACTCTGTTGCCTCAGTACCATCCCGGCGAGGACGTGCCTTCACTCGAGAAGGTGGCGCCGCGTATTGAAGAGATTCTGCTGCAACAGCAGGTAAACATACTTTTTGATGAGTGGCTGACGAACCTTCGCACTCAGGGTGACGTTGAAGTGCTCGATCCGTCACTTGAAGAACCAAAGAGCAATACGGAGACGCAGACAGCGCCAAGCGCGGAGAAGGGAAGCCGATGAGCGAGACTGAGTCTGAGCTTACTTCTCCGCAGACTGAGCAGCCTCCGGAGACGGAGCAGCCGAGCGCACGGAAGAGGCTGCGCCGCTTCTTTTTGCGTCATGTTCCATTGACCATAGCAAGCATTGTGGTGCTGCTAGTGCTGGCCACCACCGGCGCTTATCTGTTCATGAGTACCGATCGGTTTGAAGGCATGGTTCGGCAGCGCGTGATTACCGAGCTGGAGCAGGCAACGGGCGGCCGCGTTGAGATCGCAACGTTCCATTGGAATCTGCTGCGGCTTTCCGCGGAAGCGGACGGCCTTGTGATTCACGGCCGCGAAAAGCAGAGCGAACTTCCGCTTGGGAAGATCGACAGGCTTCGGGCGCGCGTGAGCCTGCTGGGCCTGTGGAGCCCGAGCGTAAGGCTGCGCGAGCTGGACATTGCGCATCCCGTCTTTCACCTTATCGTTTATTCAGACGGCTCAACTAATTTGCCGCAACCGAATCGTCCTCGCAATCCGAACCAGCATCCGATCGATACGCTCTTTGATCTCAAGGCCGGGCACATTTCGCTGGAGCAGGGCTACTTCGAATACGAGAATCGCGCGTCCTCATTCGATGCGCAGGATCGGCACGCGCCGCTCGATCTGCAGGCCGACGATGTTTCGGTGCAGTTGCGCCATATCTCCAGCGCAGGGCGCACGCCGGAAAGCTATCGCATGGAGGCCGGCGCAGCGGATCTGAATTTAACGCGCACGGTTGCAAGCGACCTGCTTGGGCACAAACCCCAGCCGGTACACGGATATTTCCAGGCAACGCTCGACCTGACGAGTACTTCAGCGACCTTGCAATCTCTACGTCTGACTGCGCGCGATGCAGATAAGAAATCCCATTCTCTGAACATCTCCGGTTCACTCCAGGACTTTAGTCATCCGCGTTGGCAGGCAAAAGTATTTGGTGATTTGGACATGCGGCTCGTCGATCCGATCACTGGGTATCCCTTTGCGCCCGAGGGCATAACTCATCTGGAATTGAATGCTGCAGGTCAGGACGGCGAGTTCAATTCCGACGGCAAGATTCATGTGGACGGCGGGGCGTATATCGGGCCCGGCGCTTCCGTAACCGGTGTGCGGTTTGATGCGAAAGTTCACGCAGACAAACAGAGGTTGTTGATCTCTTCGATCGCGGCGCACTTGCGGGAAGGGGGCCAGGTTAGCGGTACGGTTGATTTGAGTCCATGGCTCGCAAAGCACGTTGAGGCCGCGGTACCCGCAGCAGCGCCGCAAGCCAGCGGTCGCAAGCATCACAATCACGCGCCGATAACGACCTCGACCCTTCCCATGAACGGAAAGGTTACGGCCGAATTCACAGACGTCTCCCTGGATACGATTCTCGAAATCGTGAGCGCACCGCCGTTTCAGCGCCTTGGCGTCGACTCGTTGATCAGTGGCCCTGCAACCGCGACATGGTCGAATGGCGAGAACGATTCGGTTGTTGTCAAAGCAAATCTTAAGCTGCGGCCTTCGTCGCATCCTCTGGCTGGCGAAGCGGCGGGCACGGGCGCGATTGATGCAACGTACACGCAGCGAAACGGGGGCGTGGATGTACGGAAGCTCGAATTGCACTTGCCCGCAAGCGATTTAGCGATGCATGGCCAACTAGGCGCGTATCCAATTTCAAGCACGTCGGCGCTGATGGTGGATTTTCATACCGCCAACCTGGGCGAATTCGACACCGTTCTGCGCAGCCTGGGAATGCAACACAACGGCAAATCCGGTGTTGCCGCGCTCCCTGGTTCAATAGGCGGCCAGGCGAATTTCCACGGATCGTGGGCGGGGTCAATTAAGTATCCGCGCCTTGCCGGCAATCTGACCGCAACACAGATCGATTTGGAAATGCCGCCACTGGCTGCAGACGCGAATGCGATGCCAGGCTCGCCGACGACAGTGCATCTGGATTCGGTAGATGCTTCTGGGACCTACTCCGCGACGCGGATCACGGTAGACCACGGAACCTTGCAGCATGGTGATACCAAGATCGCAATCAGCGGGTCTCTCAACGCTGCGCAAACCGTGGCGGATAGAGGCAACGCTCCGAGCAGAGCGAAACAGTCACGCCAAGATTCAGCAAGCGGAGTTCCGGCATTTGATGGAAATGCGGTGCTGAATATGCATCTCGATGCGGCAAAGATCGATGCCCGCGAGTTGCAGTCCATCGTAAGGCAACAGTTGCCGTTTACCGGTACGCTCGATGCGCAGATGCAGGTTGACGGGTCAGTTAAGGCGCCTGTCGCCAATGGATGGGTGCAGCTTGATTCAGGCACCCTTTATGGCGAGCCAGTGAATCGTCTGCGCGCGCAGGGGAGGATGGAAAACCGCGTGATCAGCCTGTCATCGCTTTCAATCGAGAGCGGCGCGGGAACGATTTCGGCGACCGGCAGCTATGACCTGCAATCGAAACAATTTCAGGTGGATGCAAGGAGTGCCGGCATCGATATAGCAAAGGTCGCTGCGATCAGTAAGCAGAATTTGGGCGCTACTGGCCGGTTAGGTTTCAACGTTCATGGAACTGGCACGTTCGATGACCCGCGATTGCAAGGAGATGCTACGCTTGCGAGTTTGGCGTTTGGAGGCGAGCAGGTTGGCGCTCTGCAATTGAACGCGCACACCGTGAATCATGCGCTGGTGTACGACCTTACAACGCGCCTGGATGCGGCGGCGCTGAGCCTGCACGGCCAAACCGCGCTCAAGCCGGATTACCAGACGCAGGCGCGCATTGAGTTTTCACGTTTCAATGTCGATTCCATATTGAAACTTGCGCATATCAAGCAATTGAGCGGTGATTCGGCTCTTGCGGGCACTATCACGCTTGAAGGGCCGTTGGCACAGCCAGAACTGCTTCGCGGTGAAGCTCGCCTCAACGAAGTGGACGCAACAGTGGCTGGTGTGCACTTGAAGAGCGTCGGCGAAGTGCATGCGACTCTCGCGAACCAGCGCGTCCAGCTTGATGCGCTGCATGTGACCGGGGAAGATACCGATTTACGCGCCCATGGAACGCTGGTATTGAATGGTGCGCGGCAACTCGACGTCGCGGCCAACGGATCGGTGAATCTGAAGCTGGCACAAACGATTGATTCGGATATCACTGCGTCAGGAACTACGACGTTTCAGGTTGAAGCGCACGGTCCACTGAAGAATCCCGCGCTGCAGGGAAGCATTGATATCGACAATGGCGCGGTCTCGTTTGGAGACTTACCGAACGGGTTGAGCCAGTTGCGCGGCAGGCTCGAATTCAACCAGGATCGCCTTGAGGTGCGATCGCTTACCGCGATGAGCGGCGGCGGGCCGTTGAGCGTGGGCGGCTATCTGTCTTACCAACGCGGGGTATATGCGGACCTGTCGGCGACCGGAAAAGGCGTGCGCATTCGCTACCCGCAGGGAATCAGCTCGCTGGCGGATGCGACGATACATCTGCAGGGATCGCAGAGCAGCATGCTGCTTTCCGGGGATGTGCTGATTACTCGTTTCTCAGTGAGTCAGGATCTGGACTTTGCCGCGCTGGCGTCGCAGGCCAAGTCTGCGCAGGGAGTTGTGTCGCCGAACTCGCCCACGAACCACGTCCGGCTTGACATTCGCATTCACTCCTCGCCGCAGTTGAATTTCCAGAATGCGTTTGCCAATCTTGCAGGCGAGGTGGACCTGCGCGTTCGCGGAACACTGGCTACTCCTTCGTTGCTGGGCCGCGTATCGATTACCGAAGGAGATGCGATGATTGCCGGAACGCGTTATGATCTGCAGCGCGGCGATGTCACTTTTACCAACCCGGTGCGCATTGAGCCCATTATCGATTTAAGCGCGAATGCCCGTGTGCAGGACTACGACATTACGCTGTCGCTGCACGGAACGCCCGATAAGCTTTCGGCCAACTATCGCAGCGATCCACCAATGCCTGAGGCCGATGTGGTGGCGCTGCTTGCGCTGGGCCGTACCGGTAATGAACAGCGGCTCTATACCCAGCAGCAGGAGAGCGCGCTCTCGAACCCCACCACCGATGCGTTGCTTGGCGGCGCTTTGAATGCCACAGTATCAAGCCGGGTGCGAAAGCTTTTCGGCACTGGGTCAGTAAAGGTTGACCCCAACTATCTTGGCTCATTCGGTACCTCGACCTCCCGCATCATTGTCCAGGAGCAGATAGGTCGCAATTTGACGCTGACCTATGCCACTGACGTGAATACCACTGGACGAGAGTTGCTGCAGGCTGAGATTGCCGTAAACCGGCATGTGTCCCTCGTGGTGGCCCGTGACGAAGCGGGTGTGTTTTCGATGGTCATAAAAGCTACGCGGCGCTATAGGTAATTGAATTCTTCTAGACGGAATTTCGATTTATCTTTCAGCGGATTGGCCAGCGGTCTCTCGAGTTGCCCAAGACGAAGAACCTCCAAATTCCAAGTGCAAACAACTTTTTTCCTAGATCCGTGTCTATTTGATCGGAAGATGCTTCGGCGCAGTCGTTCCAGCCGGCATCAGACGTGTTTGTGGGAACGAGGAGGTTTTCTCAAATGAAGAAGGTAACTGGCAGAATTGAAACAATCCTTGCGATGGTTATTTTCGCCGGAGCGGTATCAGGAGTTCCCTTGGTTGCAGGCGCGACGCCGTTGTCGGCAGGAGCGCAGGCGCAAAGCGAACAGGACGGAGCCTCGGCCGTCCAGCAACGGCTCAACAAGAAGCAATTTCAGAACGTGCGCGTTGCATTGAACGACGGAGTTGCGACCCTGTCGGGAACGGTTGCTCTCTACGAGTACAAGGTTGACGCGGAAAGGAAAGTGCTGCATGCGAAAGGCGTAACCGCAATCCGCAATCAGATCGAAGTGGCGGGTAATGCGGTATCCGACGCGGAATTGCAGAAGAAACTTAGCGACAAGCTGGCGTACGACCGCGTCGGATTTGGCCATATGTTCGATGCCATCGCGCTGAACGTGAATAACGGCGTGGTCACGCTCGGAGGGCATGCACATAACTATGTTAATCGCGACTCAGCGCTTGGAATTGTGGCAACCACACCCGGCGTCAAGGACATGATCGACAACATCGAAGTGGATCCTGTTTCGATCATGGACGATCAGACACGTATGGCCGTAGCCAGCGCGGTGTACGGGTTCACAACACTTAACAAGTACGCGATCGACCCTGCAAAGCCGATTCGCATCTCTGTGCAAAACGGTCACGTGGAGTTGTACGGTGTGGTTGACTCGAAGGCTGATAAGGATGCTGCGAACATACAGGCCAACAGCGTTCCGGGAGTCTTCAGCGTAAAGAACTACCTGCAGGTGGCGGGCCAGCCTACTGAAAGGCAGTAAGAAGCACGATCGAAATACAAAGGCCCCGAGCGGATCACTCCGCCCGGGGCCTTTTTGCGCTTCCTAATATTCGGTGCAGAGCAGGTGCGCAGGAGACTCGTCTTCGAAGATCTGCGGGAAGCGCGGGAGAGGCTCGCGAAAATAGTTATCGGTAGCATCGTCGTTCACTGAGGAGACTTCGCCGATGAGCCCATCACCATCGACCGCGTAGAACTGGTGGTAGAGGTAAGGCGTGAGTGTAATAGATTCGCCCGGTCCAAGCGTAATGAGGCCGCCTGCATCAACACTGCGTCTGACGCCATCGCAAATCACGTTTACGGGCGTCTGTTCAAATCCGCCGTCAAGTGCGCGATTGTAAAGTTGCACAGCCAACTGACCCGTGCGGCTATCGCCACGATTGATAATGTCTTCGGTTTTGCGAACGTGGTAATGGAACGGTGTCACCTGGCCCTCGCGTACGTACATTATCTTTTCCGCGTAGACCTTGCCGCTGCCATCGGGCGCGCCGTTGCGCAAGGTGAAAAGCGTAAGCCCGATGGAAGCGAAGTTGCCGGAGTTGAAATCTGTAATGTCCCAGCCGAGTTTGTACGCACGCAGTTCGTCGGCCTCGCTGCCGCGCTGTTTCCACTCGGCGAGCGTCCACTCTGCAAATGGCGGCAGCACAAAACGGTTCTCCGCAAAGAAAGCAGCGGCTTCATCGATGTAGCGGTTGATGTGCGATCTCTTCATTTGTATTCTCCGAGGGATCTGACAAAGAACCAGTTACACAAAGAAGGTACACCGGCGACCACGCGCCGCGATAGCCGAACCCACCACCGGCCGTAAAATGATCCTTTACATGAAAACCGAGCTTGCCAAAGCCGAAACCAGAACTGCGCTCTTTGCCGTGAAAGTTGCACATACGGTAGTGTGGGTCTTCTTCGTGGCATGCATCCTGGCTGTTCCAATTGCCGCTGGCTTGCACCGCTTCAAATTGTCGGGCGTAGCTGCGGCGCTGGTGTTCGGCGAATGCCTCGTACTGGCGGTGAATCGCTGCCGATGTCCTCTCACTGATTTGGCCCTCCGTTATGCTGAGGAAGACTCCCCGAATTTCGATATTTACCTGCCGAGAAGTGTGGCCAGATACAACAAGCAGATTTTTGGAACCATCTTTGTTTTGGGAGGTCTGTTTGCACTCGCAGAATGGCTGCTGGCCGTGCGGTGAACGCACGCTCTCGCGCGGGCAGTGGGCCTGCCCTCAAGTACACTCTATTAGAGCCATGATGCGCGGAACCCTGTATAAAATTCGCACCACTCTCGAGATGATCAAGTGGGAGCACTCGATATTTGCCCTGCCGTTTGCTTTGACCGCCGTTCTGCTTGCGGCAAACGGTTTGCCCGCCTGGCGGACCGTTGCGCTGGTACTGGTGGCAATGGTTTCGGCGCGGTCTTGCGCAATGGCATTTAACCGGTGGGCCGATGCTGATCTCGATGCGGCTAATCCGCGTACCAGCAATCGAGCCATTCCTGCAGGGCTGCTATCGAAAGAGTTTGTTCTCGGATTTACGATTGTCGCCGGACTGGTTTTTGTGAGCTCCGCGGCGGCGCTCAACCGGCTCACGCTTTATCTTTCGCCGATTGTGCTGGTGGTGCTGCTTGGCTACAGCTATATGAAGCGGCTTACGCGCTGGTCGCACCTGGTGCTTGGGCTCGCGCTGGGGCTGGCACCAACTGCCGCATGGATCGCGGTGCGCGGCAGTCTGGACGCGCGCATTCTTGTGCTGACAGCAGCGGTCACGTTGTGGGTGGGCGGCTTCGACGTACTTTATGCGTGCCAGGATTTTGAACATGACCGTATTGTGGGGCTGCACAGCCTGCCGCAGGCGATGGGAATTGCCGCAGCGTTTTGGATTGCGCGCCTGATGCACCTGGCAATGCTTGCCCTGCTGGTGTGGTTCGGACTGCTGTTTCATTTCAGCGTGGCCGGATGGATTGGCGTTGCGGCGGTGGCGCTATTGCTTGCCTACGAGCACTCAATCGTATCGCCGCGCGACTTGAGCAGGCTTAACGCCGCGTTCTTTACCATGAATGGCGTTATTGCGATGGTGTTCCTCGCATTCGTAGCAGTCGATCTCTGGTTGAGAACTTAGAGCATTGTAGTATGGGGCGTGGGCACCTTAGTTTCTGATCGTTGCAAGGCAGGAGAAGTTCGCGTCCGCATGAAGATCGCCATCCAAGGAGAACCCGGGTCATTCAGTCATGAGGCGGCATTAAAGCTCATGTCGGGCGCAGAGATTGTTCCGTGCGCTTTGTCGGCTGACGTGTTTGCCGCTCTGACCGAAAGCAAAGTGGACGCCGCGGTTATTCCCATTGAGAACAGCCTTGCCGGCTCGGTGCTGGAACACTTTGACCTGCTGCTTGCGCATGATGTGAAAGTCGATCGCGAGACGCTGATCCGCATCCGGCACAACCTGATTGTGATTCGTGGCGCAGACATCAATGAAATTGATCGAGTGTATTCGCATCCCGTGGCGCTCGCGCAGTGCCGACGCTTTCTGGCCGAGCATCGTGCCATGCGCGCCAACGCGTTCTACGACACTGCCGGCAGTGTGAAACACATTGTGGAGCAACATGACCGTCGCGCGGCCGCCATCGCCAGTGAAGCTGCGGCAAAGTATTTTGGCGCGCAGATTCTTCAAGCCGGCATCGAGGACAATCCGGAGAATTACACTCGGTTTTTCCTGGTGCGGCGCGGGCCCGATTCGCAGGCCGACCGTGAAGCGAACAAGATCAGCCTTGCCTTCTCAGTGGAAAACCGACCGGGGTCGCTGGTTGCCGTGCTCAACGAACTGGCCGCGCTGGGAACCAACTTGACCAAAATTGAATCGCGCCCGGTTCACGGCAAGCCATGGGAGTACGTTTTTTATGTGGATTGCCAGATCCACTCGAGTGAGGAATCGTCATTGGCCCTGGATGCGCTGAACCGCCACTGCGCAATGGTGAAGGAACTGGGCCGCTATAGAGAAGCCGAGATGTAGCCGACGAGAACATCGGCAACATAAAAAAGAAGGGGACTGGCCGCAGCCAGTCCCCTTCTTCTACTGCAAACTGAAATCTCTAGAAGTGGTAAGCCACGCCGATTGTGGGGTTGCTAATGTTGTACCAGCGGTTGGCACTCAACTGGGCCAGGCCGAAGTTGGGAACCTTGGTCACCAGTCCGCGATATTCCACGCGGAGGTCCCAGCTGGGACTGAGTTCATATGCGAATCCAGCACCGTACATGGCGCTGATCTGAGTCTGTTGCTTAACGTCGACGATGGTAGTGCCGGAATTGCGGATTGGCAGGAAAACGAGAGCCGCTGGGCCGGCTTCGACAAAGGGATTGAAGTTCTTGAAAACGAAGGAACGAACAAACGCGGCGGAGATTTCCTGCGTCCGGGTCAGCACTTTGTAGTGATTAGGGTTCACGTAATAACCAATGCTGTTCTGATAGGTGAGGCCGTAGTTGGCTTCGAGCGCATTGGAGGGGGTGAGCATAAAGCGGTAGCTGAGCAATCCGCCATAAGCTGGGGTGGAATTGACCTGAACGGTTGTGGAAGAAGCCTTGAACGGCTCAATCAGCGCCGATCCGCTAAGGCTTACATCTTGACGGCTTTCCTGTGCACGGCCTGCGGCCACACCTGCGGCCAGCAGTAAAGCTATTAAAGCGATCTTCTTCATTCGATCCTGATCCTCACGACTGCACAACCGTCCCGGCTGGCAACAAGCTTTGGCGTTTCCGGCGCGCCGATTCCTCCGGGCCCCGCTCTCAGCATTGTAAATGGCCTGACCGGGTTCAAAGGAGTTCAACGTCAACGGAATCTTCAGATGGTGTTTAGACGCAAATCATTAAAATCGGGCACCGTGGTTAGCCATGCCTTTCCACTTGGAAATAGAACGGAGGTCCATTGCGCCGGGCGAGCTCCTTAAGGGTCTGTAGAAAGGCTTTTCCGGCATAGGAAAGTGTGGCCTGCCGTCGATGCACGAGTCGCAAAACGCGGCGAATGTCCAACTCATCTACAAAGACGCGGACCAGGTCGCCTGTTTCAAGTTCGCGAGCCACTGCGAGGTGTGGCACCAGGGCGACGCCATTTCCCATGGCGACGAAGCGCTTGATCGCCTCGATGGTCGGCAGTTCGATGCCCATATTGAGAGGTGTGCGGTAACGCTGGAATGCCTCAATGACTTTTCGACGCAGCGGCGATGTGACGTTATGCGCGACAAAAAGCTCACTGCCGAGATCGTTGATGGAAATCCGCTCGACCGAGGCAAGCGGATGATTGGGACTGACGATGAAGGCGAGGCTGTCACCATAAACAGCAATAGAACGGAACTGCACGGGATCGGGCTTGAAGGAGACAACGCCCAGTTCGAAGGTGCGCAGGTTCAGTTCTTCAGGAACGCGCGAGGCAAGGGTACGGTGCACCGTCACATTGACGTGCGGAAATTCGCGGCGAAACGCATCGATGGCGGGCAACAGATACATGCATGTGTATTCGTTTGCTGCCAGTTGAAGGTGTCCTCGTTCAAGGCTCTTAAGTTCTCCAAGAGCGCTGGAGGCCTCACGCCGCAGAGCGAGCAATCGCTGAGCATAATCACGCAAAAGCGTTCCGGCGGCGGTGAGGGATCCGTCGCGTGCTGCACGATCGAACAGCGATTCGCCGACTGCCTCCTCAAGCTTGCGAATGACCTGGCTGATCGCGGGCTGGGTGCGATGCATGCGCACGGCAGCTCGCGAGAAACTACGCTCTTCAGCGACGGCGAGGAATGTCTCAAGCTGGTTAAGTTCCACGGGTAACCTCTGCTAGGTAGCAAGTTAGCGAGCTGGGGAGTCAGCTGCGCAAGTCATTGACATGCCGACGGCTAGCGCGCAGGCTTGCGGATTATCTGCCCAAAATCAGCATAACGTATTTTTATCGCATACCTAAGAATTATAACTTTGCGTTATATGCGCCTGATGCGAGACACTGGAAAAGTCAGAGATGGGCTTCCCCCTGACAGGCGAGTTCATGACTCAAAAACATGTAGTATTTTTCGACACCACCCTGCGTGATGGCGAGCAGTCGCCGGGTTGCAGCATGACGACGCAGGAAAAGCTCACGATGGCTCACGCGCTGGAAGACCTGGGCGTGGACATTATTGAGGCTGGCTTTGCCATGGCTTCAGAAGGCGATTTCGCAGCCATTGCGACAATTACGCAGGCTGTTCGCAAGCCGCGCATTGCGTCGCTTGCGCGTGCCAAGACCGAGGACATTGAGATGGCGGCCCGCGCGCTTCAGTTTGCTGATCGCGCCCGCATCCATGTGTTCCTCGCGTCGAGCGATCTGCACCTCGAGTACAAACTCAAGATGAGCCGTGCTGAAGCTCTTGAAACTTGTGGGGAGTCGGTGCGGCTGGCGCGTTCGCTGGCTGACGATGTGGAGTTTTCGCCTGAAGATGCGACCCGCTCTGATCGCGATTTTCTGGTTGAGATGGTGCGCGTTGCCGTGGAAGCAGGCGCAACAACCATCAACATGCCCGATACGGTCGGGTACACGACTCCTGAAGAGTACGCGAAAATGTTCCGCGACGTGCGCGAACGGGTTCCTGCAATTGACGCGCAAGGAATCGTGCTTTCGTCGCACTGTCATG
>Ga0157374_10004109_pt1 | contig 12223 bp, 9 predicted proteins | sample M25metaG_FD_115308 | JGI IMG/M metagenome (GOLD analysis project Ga0157374, IMG submission 115308) | Miscanthus rhizosphere microbial communities from Kellogg Biological Station, Michigan, USA - M2-5 metaG | ecosystem: Host-associated > Plants > Roots > Rhizosphere > Soil | place: USA: Michigan...
GCGGCTTCTCCCCGCCGGGAAAAGAGGAATCCTGGTGAATTCGACCGTTAAGACAATCATGTTCTGGGTCTTTATCCTGATCTGCCTTGTGCTGCTCTGGGGCGTTGTCCAGAAGGGCGCAGGCATGGGAGCCAAGGACACAGAAATTCCCTACTCCGAGCTGTTCGACAAGGTGCAGAACGGAATGGTGCAGGATGCAGCCATTCAGGGCACCGACCTTCGCGGCCACATGAAGGCCACGCCGAAGGAACAGTTCCATACCACGGTCGGTGAACACTACGATGACCTCGAAAAGGCGATGCTGGCTGCGCACGTCAACTTCGGAAAGAAGGACGCGCAGAGCAACCTGCTGCTGCCCATCCTCTTTAACGTAGGTCCATTCGTGCTCCTCGGCGCGATCTGGTTCTTCATGCTGCGCCAGATGCAGTCAGGCGGCAACAAGGCCCTGTCCTTCGGCAAGAGCCGCGCACGCCTGCTCTCAATGCAGCAGAAGAAAGTCACGTTCAAAGATGTGGCCGGCGTCGATGAAGCCAAAGAAGAGCTGAAGGAAATCATCGAGTATCTGCGTGAGCCGCAGAAGTTTCAGAAGCTCGGCGGACGCATTCCAAAAGGCGTGCTCCTCGTCGGACCTCCGGGAACCGGCAAGACACTGCTTGCCCGCGCAGTCGCTGGCGAGGCCAACGTTCCGTTCTTCTCCATCTCCGGTTCTGACTTCGTCGAGATGTTCGTCGGCGTCGGCGCAAGCCGCGTACGTGATCTCTTCGAGCAGGGCAAGAAGAACGCCCCCTGCATCATCTTCATCGACGAAATCGACGCGGTCGGCCGCCATCGTGGCGCAGGCCTCGGCGGTGGACACGATGAACGCGAGCAGACGCTGAACCAGCTCCTTGTCGAAATGGACGGCTTCGAATCGAACGACGGCGTAATTCTTGTCGCCGCTACAAACCGCCCCGACGTTCTCGATCCCGCGCTGCTGCGCCCCGGCCGGTTCGATCGCCGCGTCGTAGTCGGCCTTCCCGATGTTCGTGGCCGCGAAGAAGTCCTCCGCGTACACGTCAAGAAAGTTCCTGTTGCCGACGACGTGAACCTCAACATTCTCGCTCGTGGCACACCGGGCTTCAGCGGGGCCGACCTCGCCAACATGGTGAACGAAGCTGCGCTCAATGCAGCCCGCGTCAATCGCAAGCAGGTAACGATGTACGACTTCGAACTTGCGAAGGACAAGGTGCTCATGGGTGCCGAGCGCAAGTCGATGCTCCTCACCGATGAAGAGAAGCGCGTCACTGCCTATCACGAAGCCGGACACGCGCTGGTCTCCATCATGCAGCCGCATTCCGATCCAATCCACAAGGTAACGATTATTCCGCGCGGCATGGCACTCGGTGTGACGATCTTCCTTCCTGGTGATCGCCACAACTACACCCGCGAATACCTCGAAGCAAACCTTGCGACTGCATACGGTGGCCGTGTGGCTGAGGAGATCTTCCTCAACCAGATGTCTACCGGCGCAGGCAGCGATATCGAGAACGCTACCGACCTCGCTCGCCGCATGGTTTGCGAATACGGAATGAGCCGCCTCGGTCCGCTCACCTTCGGCAAAAAGGAAGAGCAGATCTTCCTCGGCCGCGAGATCGCCCAGCACCGCGACTTCTCTGAAGAAACGGCTCGCCAGATCGACCTCGAAGTTCGACGTCTTATTGATGAGGCCTATCAGGCAGCGAACAGCATCCTGAATAACCACAAGGATGCCATGCATCGCATTGCGGCCGCACTCCTCGAGCGCGAGACCATCGACGCAGAAGAAGTGAAGATGTTGCTTGAGGGCAGGGAACTGCCTCCCATGCGCTCCTCGCTCGCTTCGCCCAGCGATGGCGGCAGCGGCGGTGGCCAGACCATCCTCAAGCCCGACACTCGCACCGGATCTGGCTATCCCGAAGGCTCTCCGAGCCCCGCGTAAAGCCGGATTGCTTCCAACACAGAGGGCCGCTCTTCGGAGCGGCCCTTGATGTTTTCATCGAAGTAACGTTACGCCATATGAAAACCAGCATTGCTGATAGGAAGCGCGCGCCCTTTCTTCATTTGGAGTAACGTTACGCGAAACAGATCTCGCAGATTCGATGAAGATTGGGGCTCGCCAATAACCTATTTACACTGCAAATACTACTCACTTTGGAAACATTTACGCCGTTACTATCTGGTAAATATGCACCACATCCGGACTTATCGCCCCGCAAGCTGAACATATGACAAGACCGAAGAATTTCGCTGACATGCTCGTCGAAGTTTGGCATCCATCGTGCACTGCCGTTTGCAGCTTCAGTGCTCATCTTCTGTATCGATGAAGCTAGATCCTCATCGGTGATTTTCCACGCTTCACGTCTGGCGGGCTTGTCTCGAAAGTGTCTGACCTCGCCAGATTCAACAGCACGTCAGTTAATCCAAAAGCACGACCACACATTCACTCTCGCGGACCCTGAGTCCCTCAGGGCCACAATCCGCGTGTGCTTCAGATGGCTGCGCTCGCAGCCAGTCTCACTGCTTCACTTTTCCTTGGCACCTTAAAGCACTTGCTAGGGAGAAGTACGGATGTTCGAAATCAAGATGCGGCCCGCTCGGGCACGCGACACAATTGCACAGCAATCATTCAACTCCAGCCAGAATCAAGCCTCCAGCCGTTCCGTTCTGATTGCCCTCCTTTCTCTATGTCTCTCCTCGGTGGCAATCTCGGGATGCGGAGGGGTCGTCGCACTGGGTGGATCCAAGGGATCGAACCAGGCCGATGCCCCTAGCCTTGTCGCCACGCCCTCATCACTCGATTTTGGAAGCGTCAGCATCGGCAACTCTGCGAATCAGAAGGTGTCGATCGCGAACAAGGGATCGGATTCGGTTCAAATCTCGCAGTTGTCTCTGTCGAACACCGCATATCGCGTGGATGGAGTCGGGAAGCTCCCCGTAACCCTCGCATCAGGGAGCACCCTGAGCCTGAACGTCCATTTCTCGCCCAACGCCAGCTCGGAGTCGTCGGATCAGCTCGGCGTGATCACGAGCGCTTCATCAACTCCTGCGGCGACCATCAAGCTGCACGGTAAAGGCTCCTCTGCCTCTGCCGAGATCAGCGGGCTGACATGCGACCAAGTCAAAGTGACTGGCGCAGCTTCCGATTCCTGCACAATTGCCACCAGCGTTGCCGCGCCGACCGGCGGACTACAGGTGCTTCTCTCCAGCAACACCTCTGCGATCAAAGTTCCGGCCTCAGTCACAGTTTCTGCGGGTGCAAGCAGCGTGAAATTCGCGGCCAGCGTATCGAAGGTGAGTGCCGATCAGACCGGCGTAATCACTGCCACCCACGGCAGCGCCGTCAAATCGCTGTCGATTTCGCTTACTCCCCCCACCGCCGCAGTCGGTACTCCGCAACTGAATCTGCTTTCCTGCGCGACTACGTCGTTTACAGGTGCTGGAAAAACGGCCTGCACGGTGACGATGAGCGCAGCCTCGTCCAGCGCCGTAATCGTCAGTCTCGCCAGCACCAGCAGCGCGGTATCGGTTCCCGCAAGTGCGGCGGTGCCGGCTGGCTCAACAACCGCATCCTTTACTGCGAATGTGGCCGCCGTCGGCAATGCACAAACTGCAACCATCTCGGCAGCTGCAAATGGGTCATCGCGGAATGTTGCGATTCAACTGAAAGCATCGAACGCTTCGGCACCGGCTATCACGCTCAGCACTTCTTCCATGCAGTTCGGAGACGTTTCTGTCGGAACTGCCGTTACAAAATCGGTGACGATCACTTCGAGCGGCAATGTGCCTGTCAACGTGAAATCGGATTCGATCACTGGAGCAGGCTTCTCCGTATCCGGCGGCAGCTTGCCGGATTCCCTGAAACCGGGCCAGGCAATGGTCTTGACCGTCCAGTTCAATCCCTCTGCTGCCGGTTCGGTCGCGGGCGTCTTGGCCATCTCAAGCAATGCAGGAAATCAAACCGTTAGCCTCGCCGGCATCGGCACAACCACGACGCCCACGTTGACATCGCTCTCCTGCAGCAGTTCATCGATCGTTGGGTCGCTGGCCGATTCCTGCAAGGTGGGCTTGTCTGGATCCGCACCCAAAGGCGGCGTCACGGTCTCTCTCGCAAGCAGCAGTACGAACGTGAAGGTACCGGCTTCGGTTGTGATTCCTGCCACCGCGACGACTGCGACGTTCAGCGCGGATGCTGCAGCGGTCTCTACAGCGCAGTCCGTAAAACTCACCGCAACCGCGGGAAGGGCATCAACTTCGATCTCGCTGCAACTCAGTCCTGCCGCCGCGCAGTTGAGTGTGGATGCGACAACGGTATCCTTCGGCGTCGTTGCTCTAAATCAGCTCACCACAGAAATCGTGACTCTCAGTTCTGTTGGAAAGGCTGCGGTAACGGTGAAGTCAGTTTCGATCAGCGGAACCGGATTCACCCTGTCGTCTGTGAACTTGCCGGCAACCCTCAATCCCGGGCAGACTCTTCTGCTCACGCTGGTCTATAAAGCGACGACCAGCGGCTCACAGAAGGGACTGTTGACGATCACGAGCAACTCATCGACAAATCCAACCCTCACCGTCAACCTGGCCGCCACAAGCAGTCCGCATCAGGTTGAGTTGAGCTGGAATGCTCCCGCGGATTCGTCCAAACCCGTTTCAAACTACAAGGTCTATCGCGCTGCCGGAGGCTCGGGCTCGTTCGCCAAAATCGGAGTGACCGGGCAGACCACCTACACCGATACGAACGTGCAGAGCGGAAACACCTATGACTATTACGTGACCAGCATGGGCTCCTCGGGGGGAGAGAGTACGCCCTCGAATACATTCACGGCCAAAATCCCGTAGCGGCATTCCTCGTCGATTCAAACCGGTTTCATTCCAGTCGTCGATCGGCCAATAGCCCTAATTTTCATATCCCGATCGACGACTGTATCCATTTTGCATCGGCTATCGCATTTGCGCGCAATCGTACCTAGCACCGCTGTGCAAGCTGGACCAGGTTTCCGCACGTGTCATCCAGAACAGCTGTAATCACTGGACCCATTTCCACGGGTGGCTGCGTGAATCGGACGCCGGACGCCACCAGCCTCGTGTACTCGGCACGCACATCATCGACGCCGAATGACGTGATCGGAATTCCATCCTTGACCAGAGCTTTCTTGAACTGCCCGGCTGCCGGATGCGCATCCGGTTCGAGCAAAAGTTCAACTCCGTCAGGATCTGCGGCCGACACCACGGTCAGCCAACTGTGCTCTCCGAGCGGAACTTCGACCTTCTTTTGAAAGCCCAGTTTCTCGGTGTAGAACTTGAGGGCTTTTTGCTGATCGTCTACGAGAATGCTTGTCACCACGATCCTGATCATCCTTTTCTCTCCTGGTTGTTTTCGGCAGCCACCTCTTGGCAAGTTCCCTCAAAGGTTCCATCCGCAAATAGTGAAATTTGTATCTGCCCTGTCGCTCAGTTTCAATCAGGCCTGCAGCTTCAAGGATGTCCAGGTGCTGCGAAATTCCCTGGCGCGTCACGCTGATCTGGTGCTTCATCACCAGCCGCGCGCAGAGTTCGAAGAGCGTTTGCCCATCTCGCTCGCAGAGTTCATCCAGAATTGCCCTTCGCACCGGCGCTACAATCGCTTCGAAGATATCGCTCATGTCTGTCGCTTCAACAGGCAAGCTTTTACTTGCATGTCGTGAGTACACGATAGGCAAGCAATGACTTGCCTGTCAAGCGCCAAATTGATCTTCGTATGTGGGGATTACTCCGCAACCAGTGTTCTTTCGATCCGACGGTCCGGAATAAGCCAGATCAGCGCTACCAGAACGTAGATCAAATGCGCGACCCATGGCGCAAAGAATCCGCAGGGAATTGCCACGGCATACATCACAACCGAGAAGATACCCTTGCGGTCTTTGCCAACAGCTCTTCTGACCAGCGAATCTTCGCCCTCACCCGAGATGATCGTCCACTCAAGGATCCAATAAGCGACTCCCGACATCAGCAAAACCATGCCGTAGACAGCAGTCGGATCGGGAGCGAATCCGCTCGCGCCCATCCAGCCCGTTGCAAAGGGAAGCAGCGACAGCCAGAAGAGCAGGTGCAGGTTGGCCCATAGAACGCTGCCCTGTACCTGTCGCGTCGCGTGCAGCAAGTGATGATGATTGTTCCAGTAGATTCCGATGTACACAAAGCTCAGCAGGTAGGTGAGAAGGATAGGCAGCATCGGTCGAAGTGCGCCAAGGTCGCTGCCATGTGGAATGTGCAGCTCCAGCACCATGATCGTGATGATGATGGCGAGCACTCCATCGCTGAACGCTTCAAGCCGGCTCTTCGACATCGAGAGAATTCTCCCTGATCAGACGAAAATCTTCTACCTGCCGTGGCGCGAATCGGGTGGCATCTCTTCCGGGCTTGGAACCGCATCATCCTCGTTCGCTGTCACAACCGTTCCCTGGTGATACACGATGCGCCAGACCTCACCGGAACGTTCCCAAATCGTCGCACGTCGCGTGATCCGTCTCTGCTGATCGAGTGTATAGGTAAGCAGAAAGCAATCAGGTCCGACCTGTCTCAGGCCAAAGCCTGTGGCCTTCCAGCCCGCTATATCTGAATCTACTAGCGCCTCACGGCTCCGCATTCCGAGGATGAATTCACGGCTGTAACGCCTGCCGGAAGCGCCTACCTCCCAGAAATCCGGCGCGGTGCTGCGCTCGAACTCTTCCAGGCTCCGTCCAAACCGCTCCGTATGGAAGATTGGCTCACGGCTTCGAAGTTCGTCCAGAACCTGCTGTAGCCCGGAATCCACACGGGTGAACACCGATTTATTCGCCATTTACAAATTCTACGGTTTCCGGCAAATCAATAGAGTCCCGGCACCAAGGCCGAAGTCTCTTCCCGATAGACGTCGTACTTGCTGCCGAAGGCGTTCACCAGGTTCCGCTCTTCCATGCGCGTCTTTCGCAGATACGCCACGATCCCGACCAGGAGTCCACACAGAGCATGCATCTGCCCTGAGACGATCGCAGTACCGGCGTACATTGCGAGAAGGCCGGAGTAAATGGGATGACGAACGGTCGAGTAAGGCCCGGTCCGAATCAACTCGTGTTCTTCCTTGATCGTGATCTCGCCACTCCAGTTACGGCCCAGAATGCGCCTTGCCCAGATGGCCAGCGATACGCCGGCAACTTCCGCAGCAATCCCAAACAGCTTGATCGTCAAATTGTCAGGAAGGAACCGTCGGCTCAGAACGCCAATCGGCCAGAAGATCAGCAGCAGGGCAAGATTCGTAAGCACAACGTGAACTGCCCTGGATGCCTTCGATTCGGATTTAATCGCGGGAGCTGAATTCTTCGACTGCATCTCCCAATACATTGAGAATGCAACCCACGGCAGGAAGGAAACGATCACTGGCCAATCTCTGAAGCTGTAGCCCGAATGGTGAGCGTCGAGCCATGGCTTGATGATTGGGCGCGCAATCAGTGCCCCGATTAGTGCGCCAACCGCCGCTGCTATCGCGACCGTCTGCCGCGTGTTCGCCTTGCTCTCATCCGGCATGCGGCAATTCTATGATGAAAACCGGATAGCCTTGTCACCAATAGCCGGGACAACTAGAAGATCCTGTACGCGACTCCCGCGCTTGCTCCGTACGGCTTCAGCGTCCCATTGATCCAGTTCGGCCAGAATTGATACTCGAAGTCGATCGCACGAACACTCCAGTGCTTCGACAGATTAAGATCGACGCCGCCGCCCACGGCTACATCGGTGAATCGACCGTAGGCTTCCTTGTACTCAAAATTCATCTTTCCCAGGCCGACCAGCGCTTTCCCGTAGGGAACAGCCCCGAGGCGCTTGAACTCGTGGATTGGCACCCGCGGACCGAAGAGGTAGGTATCTTGCGTGATGTCGACATAGGAGTGCTCGCGCAGCCAACGCATCTCGGCCTCAATGGAAATCCATCGCGTCATTTTCAAGTCGGCGTATGCGCCAAATCCGTAAAGCCGATACGGACTCGTTCCCGGAACTCCACCCCCCGCATAGTCAGGCTGAAATGCCGATGCGAATCCGCCTGCGGTTAGGGAGATCTGTCCTCGATATGCCGAAGGCGTCACCTGCGCGTGCGCGCAGACGCTCACATCTACAAGCAGGAAGGTAAAAAGACAAAACAGAATTCTTCTCATGAAAGGGCGCTTATCCACTCCTGTGGGAAGTTGAAGCCTTGAGTTGAACTAGAAGCTCTGTTCGAGAACTCGAAATTGCGCTAAGTATAAAAGCCCAGAGGCGGATAACCTTAGGTTATCCGCCTCTCATAATCGAAGCTAATTACTTCTGGGGGTTGGGCGACCCACCCTGTTGTTGTGGGGGCGGCTGTTGTTGTTGGGGTTGAGGGCCTTCGTTCGGTTGCGGCGCCGGCTGATCCGCACCCGCCGGAGCACCAGCAGGAGGCTGCGTTCCGCCCGTCGTCGGAGTCGCCGAAGGATCACCAGCTGCTGCCGGTTGCGCAGGCGCCGCGTTCTTGGCTGCCGCCTGTGCTTCGTCATACCGCTGCAACCGGAAGTAGACCGGGGTCACTTCCAGAGGCATCTTGTCACGCGGATTCAAAGGTGCGTACAGCTTTGCATTCAGCTGGTGTACGCGGTCATCCCACGGATCCGTCTTAAGCCAGCTGCCAAGCGGCAGGGCAGGGCTCTGGGTGAGGTCGTCCCAATTGAGTCGGGGTCCGCCCTTCGCCAGCGCGGCCATCCAGGGCGTTCCATCCGTCTTCAACAATGAATCGCCGAGCTTAGGCGTGTTGAGGGCCTTGAGCACCCCACCGCGATCGGCAAGCTGCGACCAGTACAGACCGGCCTTTGAAAGCTGATCCTTGTACATGGAGGCACTCAGGTACTCCTGCGCCTTGTTGGACGCTTCCTGGTTGTCATGCTCGCTGTGGTTCATGGCGATGCGCCGGAACGAAGCTTCATCCGGGAACATCAACCGGTCGTTGAAGGCGTAGCGCGTATCGATATGGTGCCCGAGCGCGATGTGCGCCAACTCAAGTGAGACCACTGAAGCCAGCGTGGGCTCATCTTTCGGCATCGTGTCGATCAGTCCCTTGCTCATCAGAATCGTGTTGCCCACCGTCGTGGTTTCAATCGTGTCGGTCAACATGATCCGGCAGTGCACAGGCAGGCTCAGCTGGATGTTGTTCGGCACAACCAGGTTGGTGACGATCTGATCCAGTACGGTCTGCTCAAACCCATTCGGTGTCAGCGGAGCCACAAGACCTGCCTGCTCGAGGCGATCGATCACGTTGTTTTCGGCCTGCTGCACCCACTCGCGCGAAGCCTGCAACGGGCTCACATCCTGTGAGTCGTCGCTCTTGTCCTCCGCGTCATCCACCTTCATGCTCACGCTTTCGCTGTCGTGCGTCGGGAGCTTGAGGCTGTAGCCCCAGAAGTGCGTCTGCGCCTTCAGTCCGACTTGCTTATCGCCATCCCGGCTTGTCTCTTCTACGTAGATCGCTACGGGCAGCCAGATTCCCGGCTGCACATTCATGCGCCAGCTGTCGAAATGGAAGTAGTACCGCGAATCGTCTTCGCTGCGTGGACCTGTGTACGTGCCATTGAAGCGGACAACGTTGCCGTCCTGATCCTCAATCCACACACGACCGTAGAAGCGGCCCATGCCCGCGACCTTAGGATGTACGTCGTACACCCAGGTCCTCACCGATCCAAGAAACTCGCGACGCACATAGGTGAACGCATAATGCTGCTCGTCGAACCCGGTCGGATCGAGGAACATCATCTGCATGAATCCCGTTGGATTGTAGGTGAAATGCTTGTCCAGCCCCAGGGCTTTGGTCAGTCCGCTGATGGCAGCAAACGAGCCCTTGAACCAGCTCTTTTTGTCCTTCACGTCGCGCGGCTCGTAGCTCTTGTCGAAGAAACCCTTGCCGAAATCGACTCGGCTCAGCGTGTACTGATCCCCGATCGGCACCTGCCAAAGCTTCACATCCGGACGAGTGTCCTGGATGTACGTCTCAACGAGCGGCGTGCGCTGCTGGATGGCCTTGATCAGGATCTTTTCCTGCCCGATAGCTTTCTGTACAAGCGCGGCCTGGTCTGGGGTCAGTGGATGCGTCTGGTCATACTTCGGCGTCTTCTTCGCTTCTGCCGCAGACAGGCCCAAGAGCAGGGACAGGAGGGTAACAGGGATCTTTCTGTACATCATTTTTCTCCTAGAACTTCTTGTCTTTCCATGACAGCGGCTCCAATTTCAGATGAGTTGGCAGCCGACAGTCGTAATCACAGCAAACTTTTTTCAGAAGCTATGCGAGTTGGAACGTGATGGTGATGTTGGTCGTCATATCGACCGCCTGGCCGTTTCGAGTGGCGGGGCGGAAGCGAATCTGAGATGCAACGCGGCGAGCTTCTTCATCCAGCCCGTGTCCAAGCCCGTGTACTACGCTATTGATAACTACTTGGCCGGCTGCAGTGAAAGTCACGCGCAGAATCACATCCCCTTGCACCTTGAGCTGACGCGCCTCTGCCGTGTACTGCACAGCGGGCTTCGAGATAACTTCAAGGCTCGTCGGTGCAACTTCTCTTTTCTGCTGCGAGGCTGGCGTGGCTGCCACCTGGTTCTGAATGCCGGCCGACCCAACCCTGCCCCCCGCCTGATAGCCCGTCGAAGCCGTTCCTGTTCCTCCGGGAATTCCAGCCTGTGCAACCTTCCCGACAGTGCCGGCGTTCGAACCAGACTTCAGCCCATTGCCGATGCCTGCCGAACCAACTACTCCGTGCGGAGCAACTGCAGGACCCTGCATACCGCCATATGGATTTCCGATCGCGGCTACCGTCGCGGGACGGGTCGCATTTGGATTGGGTGTGACACCAAATGTTTCACCCAGATGAACAGGGGCCGTCGAAGCTTTCACCGTGTTGTTCTGTGCCGGCATTGCGGCCGTGAGTGCTGCCTTGGGCTGCGGTGCCAGAACGATCGCTGGTTTAGCTGTTTTGATCACCGGCGTGTTCAGCTTCGCTTCCATCTCCAGAGGCTTCAGTGCTGGCTTCGGCTCCGGCTTCGGCATGTTGATCTTCGGCTGCTCCATCTGGACTTCCAGCTTCGGCTTGGGAAGATCAGGAAGTTTAGGCGGAGGTGGAGTCTTGAACTTCGGCTGCGGCGGCGGGGTAGTGGGAAAGATCAGTTCCGTCTGCTCAAAATGGCGCTGCTGCAAGACATGCTTGGCTGCCATTCCCACCCAGATCATCAAGCCCAGGATGATCACATTAACGGTCACGCTCGTCACGAACGACGCAGACCGTCCCTCCGGCTCGGGGAGCAAACCGAAACTGGTTCGACCAGGATAGCCACTCATCTGCATTTTGATACCTCTGGGTTTGCCTTGGAGGCGGCGTCTTCTGTCTGAGGGATTCCAGTTGAAAGACCGGAGAATTGGGATGAAGTCTGACTGCACTTCGCCATGGTGTCCCCACCCTTTTCCGGGCGTGCGTGATCGCTTTTCAGTAGCCGCAAACGCTCCTCGTTTACCGCGGCAAATGGCTGAATCCAAAAAGGAAAATGTCGCTTGCTATGCGGACACCAGGAGGAGGGGATTGTTGTGCTCCACAGGGCCGCGTGCTCTGTTTGACGTCGCTCTCCGCAAAACGGAATGAACGGTACGCGAGAGTCTCTACCTATGGTATCGGAACTGGTTACCCAAACGCCAGAGGGGTTATCTCCAAATTGCCGAGGTCCACCCTGCTCTGTAACCCTGTATCCGTAACGCTTTCCCGCGCGCATTCCTGCTTCTCCCAGAATCTCAAATGCATCGAAACCAACTGTCGCAGAGATCCTCATTTGAGGCCGGGAAAAAGGGAAACTGCTTGCCGCGCCGTACATTTTCCTCAAACCCGGGCTCTGAACCAGTGTTTCGTTCATTCAGCCGCGAAATTTGAGCTTAGCCGTCTAAAGACGGTCTTCGTTCAAATGGCGCAAACCTCGTCTGGTTGCCTTGCTGTAATAGACTCACGGTAACCCAAACCGCTCTGGAAGGACACTGTTTTTGTGAGAACTTTGGTTACCGGCGGTGCCGGTTATGTCGGGGGCACCGTAGCCTCTCTTCTTCTCTCGCAAGGCCATCAGCCCGTTGTATTTGACAACCTTTGCCACGCACGTCGAGAGATGGTTCCTCCAGGTGTGGAATTCATCGAAGGTGATATCGCCGATCGTGATCGGATCGAAA
>Ga0157374_10004111_pt1 | contig 12217 bp, 8 predicted proteins | sample M25metaG_FD_115308 | JGI IMG/M metagenome (GOLD analysis project Ga0157374, IMG submission 115308) | Miscanthus rhizosphere microbial communities from Kellogg Biological Station, Michigan, USA - M2-5 metaG | ecosystem: Host-associated > Plants > Roots > Rhizosphere > Soil | place: USA: Michigan...
CGGGAAGTGCTGATGGAGACTATGTCGGCAGCGAAACCTGCATTTCCTGCCACGCGGATCAGGAGCGCCGCTTCAAGGATACACCGATGGGCAGGGCGATGGCCCATCCCAAAACGCCAGAGGAAGCACGCGGTTGCGAATCCTGCCATGGACCCGGGCGAGTACACGTCGAGGCCGGGGGCGGCAAGGATACGATTCCGATGCGGTTTGGCAAGGACTCGCCAAATTCGGTTACCGAAAAGAATGCGAAATGCGAGGAGTGCCATTCGCGCGGCAACCACCTGTTCTGGAAGGGCAGCCCGCATGAGTCGCGTGGCTTGGCCTGCGTGGATTGCCACCAGGTCAAGCAGGAAGTGCGCGTTGCGCTGTCCTCCGAAACCCGCTTCAACGCGCCGCTTACCGAGAACACCGGCTTGAAGAAGTCCCAGCCTGAAGTCTGCCTGCAATGCCATCAAATGCGGCGCGCGCAATTGCAGCGCTCTTCGCACATGCCCTACCGCGAAGGCAAAGTGACCTGCACCAGCTGCCACAATCCGCACGGCTCGCCCAATCCCAGCCAGCTCATTCAAAGCACCACCAACGAGAATTGCCTGAGCTGCCACACGGAACGCCGGGGTCCCTTCCTGTGGGAACACCCGCCGGTCATGGAAAACTGCGCGAATTGCCACGAGCCGCACGGCAGCAACAACCCGCAACTGCTCAAGGTGCGCATGCCGCGCGTGTGCGATTCCTGCCATGACAGCAGCCGCCACCCCACCCAGGCTCAGCCTCTCGGGTCCATCAAGAATTTCAACCGCGGCTGCACCAATTGCCATTCCTATATTCACGGTTCGAATCATCCGTCAGGCAACGCGTTCCTGCGTTAGGAAGGGAGCAAACAGTGACGAATTCAAAATTGTTCTCAGCATTGTCGATCCTGGCGTTCCTGCTCCCGTCCGGCGTTCGGGCTCAGGAAAAAGGCAAGGAGACGGATAAGGACAAGGAAGCGATCTACGGCACCGTTGAATTCGGTGTGCGATATTCCGAGGGCGACGTTTATGGCCGCCCGGACCTCCAGACTGGCCAATGCCTGGGCTGCGGCTCCCCATTTAATCCCGCCCTGAGCAATTCGAAATTCAATGAATATCGGGATATGCGCAATGGTTTCGTGATCAGCCACATCGATCTCCACTACGACAATATTCTCGGGTCGAAGACCTATCTGACGGTGAAGTCGCAGAGGACGCTGTACCGGGATCAGAGCTATCTCGCCACTTTCGGCCAGTACAGCAGGTTCAAGATCCAGTTCCGGTATGACGAAATTCCGCATATCTACAGCAGCACGGCCCGCACGCTGTTCACGCAAACCGCACCGGGGGTGTGGAGCTTTCCGGCCGCGATTCGCGCCCAGTTGCAGGCCAGCACTGCCGCAAACCTGCCATCGCTGATCGCCGGTACCGGGGCCAATGCCGCACTGGGAGTCGTATCGGATTTCAATTTCATCACGCCGTCCATACTGCGGAGGGCGGGAACCGCGCTGTTTTCCTACAACGCAACCCAGAGATTGAATGTGAACGGATCGTTCCTGCGGGAAAGCGAAAGAGGCACGCGGCCCATCGGCACGATCATGAATTCCAGCCCGAGCGCCAGCGCTACCTCTGGATTCGGAGCGGAACTTCCGGAGCCGATCAATTATTTTAACAACCTGTTGCGGATCGGCGCCGCCTACGGCACGCGCGCGTGGGCCGTTCAAGCCAACTTCATCGGATCCTTTTTTCAAAACGACACGAAGTCGATGACCTGGGACAATCCTTTTCGTCTCACCAACGAACAGATCACCAATCCCCTTACCGGGCGCATGGCGTTGTATCCGGACAACCAGGCGTACTATGCCGTCTTTGCCGGCGCCGCGGACGTCACCAAATACCTGCGCTTATCAGCCAGCATCACTCCCGGGTGGCTGCGGCAGAACGAATCTTTTCTGCCCTACACCACCAACACGGCCATCAATACGTGCGGGAGTGGGGCGCAGGCTTGCAATTCCACGAGCGTTCTTCCGGAGCAGAGCGCGGCCGCAAGCAAACAGACGCTGGCCATGAATTACAACCTGGTGACGACCATCTGGAAAGACATTCAATTTAAAGTTTCCTACCGGCAATACGACTATCACAATGACACGCCGGTGTTTACGTTCACACCGGTCGAGGGCGACGCTGCCGCCCCCACATCGGCGGAGAACACGGCGTTTGGCTTCAGCCGGAAAGACGTCCAAGCCTCCGGAGAATGGTTTTTTGGGAAGAAGAGTTCGGTGAAGGCCGGTTATCAGGGCGAATGGATGGACCGCTCGCATCGCGACGTGGCGCGCTCAATGGAGAATTCTGTGTTCGCTTCCGTCGATTGGGTCCCCATCAAGGACCTGCTCTTCCGCGTTTCGTACAACTTTTCGAACCGCAATCCGGACGCCTATCAGGATGACACCGCAAGCGATCCGGTTAGCGGCAATGACGTGACTTGTACCGATACGACTACGGTAAGCTTTACGGCCGAGCAGCGCTGCCATCGCCGCTTCGACGAAGCGGCCCGGCTGCAACATCGCGGCGACGTCCTGGTGCAATACAGTCCCACAGACAGGCTCACGCTCTCCGCATTCGGCGGCACAACGCAGAACAACTACAACCGCGCTGGGGGCACGAACAGCCCGACTCCGCTGAATTTCCTCAGTGGCTCGATAGCCACCGTTGGCCCTTACTACCTGTATGGCGTTTTAAAAGACATTTCGACCAACTACGGTTTCGATGCGGACTACGAGTTGGCCACGCAGGTGACGGCGTTTGCCGAATTTTCTCGCGAGCGTTATCACAAGCGGATGATCACGCGATATCGCACGCCCCCTTCGGGCTTGCAGACGATCCTTACCTGCACAGGATGCGATACGCCCAACAACGACTGGGAAAGTGTGGCCAAGGACCCGGTCGATATCTACACGGCTGGCGTGGATACGTACTGGGGCAAGAAAGCCTACTTTACCGTGTATTACTCGCTTTCCGCAGGCAAAGGCGACGTCTTCTCCCGTCCGCTCGGCGATCCAACGATTGCGACGGGCGCCAACGCCTTCTTGCTGACCGGAACCAACTCCGCAACCAACTATCCGGAGACGGTCAACCGCAATCATGAGGTCGCGGTCATCTTCAAATACAAAATTACCGAAAACCTGACTCCCAAAATCGAGTATCACTACCAGCAATGGGATTACAAGGATTACCAGACTTCGCCCATGACGCAGTACATGGGCTGTGTAAGTCCAATTCCCAACGGGCCTCCAGCCACCAATTCCGTGCCCGGCTGCGCAACACCGGTGCTGACCACCAACACGCTGAACCCGGTGGGCGTCGCCAGCCCGTTCTACCCTTACTTCGTGGTGGGCGATCCGTCAGCGGCCCGTTACTTGTTTCTCGGCGCGGATCAGCCTTCCTACCATGCACACACTGTGCAAGCTACGCTCGAATATCGCTTCTAGAAACGTCGTACTATGGAAGAACCGGGTTGTTAAGTGCACGATTGGTTTGGGATTGATCCGGAGGCGAGAACCGGGGCTGACGGCGATGACAATTTGATCTGGCTGGAGTAAGAGTGCGGTGCCGATGCTTCGGTGCTCGATCCATACGAGCGGGCGCATCGAGCGGTAAATTAGCGAAAAGGAGAATATATGATGACGGTACGGACCATGATGATCGGGATGAAGCGGTTTCTTCCGTTGTGTCTCGCGCTGTTATTCCTGTCTGCGGTGAGCGCGCTGGCGGACGCGGAAGCTACCTACAGGGCAAAATGCGCAGGCTGCCACGGCCCAGACGGAAGCGGCAGCACGGCGGCGGGCAAGGCCATGAAAGTTCGTGATTTTCACGCCCCGGAAGTGCAGAAAGAAACCGACGCGGAATTGACGGACGTCATTGCCAACGGAAAGAACAAGATGCCCAAGTATGCGGATAAAATGAAAGACACTGAGATTAAGGAACTCGTGACGTACGTTCGAGCTCTGGGGAAAAAATAAATCCGGGGCTGCTGCCCTCTCGAAATGTCGATGAGTTTGTACATTGCCAGAGGTCGTGGTGGTGGGAACGCGAAAATTTGGCTACAAATAATCGGTTCTCTTGATTCAATGTTGATTCAATGATGGTTTAATGATGCCGCCGGCGATTCATGAGCCGATGTTCCATTGTCCGGGTCGCCTGCTGGCACGGGTGCAGCCAGAAATAAATCCCATCGCTCTCTGAATCGGTGGATCCGATTCGGTGAACGGAAATGGATTCGCCGATCTCATGACGCTTCGAGAATTCGTTCCGCGATGGTTTCGTCCCGCCGCCTATCTTTCCTATAACACTTTTACGATGATCGGGGCGGTGCTCGCCATCAGCTCTGCGGTTACGATTGTGGGATTCTGGATATACGACTTTACTACTGGTGGTCCAATCAATCCGTATATCGGCCTCATTTTTATTCTGATTCTTCCCGGTCTGTTTCTGATTGGCCTGGTGATGATCCCTGCAGGTGCGGTTTGGCATCGCCGCAGACTACGACTCGCTGGCAGCCTGCCGACTGAATATCCACGGGTGGATTTCAACCAGCCGCTGTTTCGCCAGGTCGCGGCCTGGGTAGGCGGCTTTACGGTGTTTAACGCCATTATCCTCAGCGTGGGGTCCTATCGAAGCGTTGAGTACATGGATTCAGCCAACTTCTGCGGTCAGACCTGCCACACCGTGATGCAGCCGGAATACACGGCCTATCTGAATTCGCCTCACCAGCGCGTGAGCTGCGTGCAATGCCATATCGGGCCGGGGGCAGGCTGGTTCGTAAAATCAAAACTGTCGGGTGTGCGCCAGGTGCTGGCCGTAACATTTCACAATTACGACCATCCCATTCCGTCCCCCGTTCAGCAATTGCGGCCGGCGCGCGAAACCTGCGAGCAGTGCCATTGGCCAATGATGTTTACTGGAGACAGGCTGGTCGTGCGAAGAAAATTTTCGGACGACGAGAAAAACACGCCTTTGACCACGGTCCTGCTGATGAAAATTGGAGGGCACAACGGGCAGATGGCGGTTGGGATTCATGGCCGCCACCTGGATGCAAACTCGCGAGTTCAATACACGGCGACGGACCGGCAAAGACAGAATCTCCCGCGCGTAACTTACCTGGATGACAACGGCAAAAAAGTTGAATTTATCTCGACGGATGCCAAGCCGACGCCGCAGCAACTCGCCGCCGGCGAATCCCGAGCGATGGATTGCATGGACTGCCACAATCGCCCCGCGCACACTTTTCAGTTACCCGATCGCGCCGTCGACCGGGCCATGTCCGAAGGTCTGATCAACACGGATCTTCCGTTTATCAAGAAAAAAGCGACCGAGGTGTTGAAGGCGAACTATTCGGACCGCGACGATGCCTCGCAGCGCATTGCCGCGACCTTGAATGATTTCTACCGGTCATCGTATCCGGATGCGTATCGGGACAGGCGTTCCTCGATTGACGCGGCCGTTCATGAAGTTCAGGCGATCTACCTGCGTAATGTTTTTCCGGAGATGAACGTTACCTGGGGAACGTACCCCAACAATCTCGGACATGCGGATTTTCCGGGATGCTTCCGCTGCCACGATGGCAGCCATTCGACGGCCGACGGCCGTACAATCTCCAACGATTGTGATACCTGCCACTCGCTCCTCGCGGTCGAAGAGCCGAATCCTAAAGTTCTCGCCGATTTAGGAATGAAGTAGCGCAGACTTTCGACCTGCGCGAATGATCAGGGATGCATGATGCCACGAACCAGACAACTACAAATGATTGCGGCGCTGGGATTCGGGCTGGTCTTCGTGCTGTCAGCGTCCGGCCAGAATAAAACCGCCGCCAATCCTGACGAAGATTGTCTCGCTTGCCACAATAATAAGGATTTGAAGTCTGAAGCGGGCCACAGCGTTTTTGTCGATCCGGCAAAGCATAAGTCCAGCATCCATGCCGCGCTCAATTGCACGGTCTGCCACGCAGACATAAAGGAATTCCCCCATCCGAAACAGGTTGCCGAGGTGAATTGCGCAACATGCCACGCGGATCAGGCAACGCAGATCGCGAAAAGCGTGCATGGTGTGCTCGGTTCGGATTCCTGCTCGGGCTGTCACGGCTCGGCGCACTACACGCAGGGGGCGGCGGATGTGATGCCGATACAATGCGCCACCTGTCACGGCGGCGAGGTCAAGGTTTTCCTCTCCAGTGCGCACGGATTGGGGGCGCTCCGGAAAGAATCGGGAAGCCCGTCTTGCGAAAGCTGTCATGGTTCGATTCACAAGGTCGTGGTTGCGGGCGATCCGCTTTCGCCGGTCTCCAAAGAAAATCTTCCGAATACGTGCGCTTCCTGCCACTCGAATCCTGATTTTCTGGCTAAGTACCAGATTCCGTTTGCCCATCCGGTGGAGGCGTTTCGGCTCAGCGTGCATGGCCGCGCTCTGGCTGCCGGCAATTCCTCCGCGCCGTCCTGCTCGGATTGCCACTCCAGCCACGGTATCCTTCCGGGACGCAACGCGCGCTCCCAAACAAATCACTGGAACATTCCGAACACCTGCGGCGGTTGCCACGCGGAGATCAAGAAGGTCTACGACGAATCCGTGCACGGCAAAGCGGCCGCGCGGGGCGCGCCGGACGCCCCAGTGTGTACGGATTGCCATGGCGAGCACGCAATTCTGGCGCCCGGCGATCCGCAATCGACGGTCAATCCCGCCCGCGTGTCCATCGTTACCTGCGGGCGCTGCCATAGCGACGAGCGGATCGAAACCCGCTACAACCTTCCCGCCGATCGCGTGCCCACCTTTGCTGACAGTTTTCACGGACTGGCGTCGCGCGCCGGTTCGCAGACCGTCGCGAACTGTGCTTCCTGCCACGGAATCCACAACATTTTCCCTTCGAGCGATCCTCGTTCCACCGTGAACGTCGCTAATTTGGCCCACACTTGCGGAAAATGCCATCCCGGCGCCGGCGAGACGTTCGCGATCGGGCCCGTCCACGTAACATCCGCCACGCGCAGCGAGAACGCGGTGGTCAGGTGGATCAGGCTGTTCTATTGGGTGCTGATTCCGATTGCGATCGCTTTCATGTTTTTCCACCAGGCTGCCGATTTTCTTCGCAAGGCGCGCACCATCCGCGCGATGGACACGCGCCACAAAGTGGCGCGCATGAATTTTAATTTTCGGGTCGCTCATTGGCTGGTCGTAGTGAGCTTTCCGGTTTTGGTCGTCACGGGTTTTGCGCTCAAGTTCCCGGACTCGTGGTGGGCGCGCCCGATGTTGCTGTGGGAGACGAAATTCGCATTCCGCGCGACGTTGCATCGCGGGGCCGCCATTGTCTTGCTGGTTGCCCTCGTCTACCATGTGCTACACCTGATGCTGGTGCGCCGCGACCGCGCGCTTCTCGCATCCATGAAGCCGGGCCTCGCGGACCTCTACCATCTTCAAAATACGCTCCTCTATAATCTGGGTATTTCGAAGGTCCGGCCTGTCTATTCAGGCTGCGCCACCTACGTTGAGAAAATTGAATACTGGGCATTTCTGTGGGGAACTTTCGTCATGGCCGCGAGCGGGCTTCTGCTTTGGTTCAACAGTTTCAGCCTGCGCCATTTTCCCAAGTGGGTGACGGACGCTGCAACAGCCCTCCATTTCTATGAAGCAATTCTGGCGACGCTCTCCATCCTGATCTGGCACATGTACACCGTTATTTTTGACCCGGAAATCTATCCCATGGATCGTGCATGGATCTCCGGAATGGCTTCCGCCCGTCATGTCGAGCATCTCGAAACGATAACGCCGCCCGCGAATTCCGGTATGACGGACGAAGCAACCGAGAACGGTTCCTCAAGCGACAAGACTTCTGATAAAACTTAGCCGGGCCGAGTGCGGAGGATGGCAGCGCCTTGGACGCAACCATGTGGTGTCTGGCCGCTTCTAGCGCTTCTAGATTGATACGAGATCGAAGCGGGTGTAACGTCAACAACTGCGGTCCGTATCGGGTTGCAAGAGGTGCCACGATGAAAACCAAAATCATGATTCTGTTCGCACTGTTCGGCGGTTTTTTGCTGAACTCCGGATCCGCCTCAGCTCACCATTCGATGTCCATGTACGACCGCGACCGCGACACCACGTTCAAGGCGACCATCACGCAGTTCGAATGGGCCAATCCCCATGCGCAGATCATTTTTACGGTCACTGACGAGCACGGCAACATCGAAAAATGGGTGGCCGAAGGTCCCGGCCCGAACCGGCTCGCGAACCATGGCTGGAGCCAGGATTCGCTCAAGCCGGGGGACCAGGTAACCATCGTCGGTAATTGTAATAAGGACGGCTCGCCGACCATGCGTTTTGTGAAGGTGATCTTACCAAACGGCCAGGAACTCGAAGCGCGCCCGCGTTATTTCTAACTAGAGTTTAAAATTCCCGAGCTTCTCTCACCGTCGCAATGCTATTCGCGTGGATCAGCATCGAAGCGACAATCCCTCGAATCTCAATTGTGTTTTCTGGTTTCTGACGTCCATGGCATAGTCTGTAGGCATCGCGTCCGTTCTAGACCTGAAGATGCTCCGGGTGGTGGAGAGGGCAGGAATGGCCAAGCTTGACTCGCTGATTGAGGATCTTGTCGCTGCCAACCGTATCCTTGCTACGGAGGGCATCGTCGACGCGTTCGGACACGTGAGTGCCCGTCATCCGGATCGTGAGGATCGCTTCCTGCTCGCGCGCTCCGTATCTCCGGAACTGGTGGAATCGCGGGACATCATGGAATTTACGCTCGACGGCGCGGCCACGGATTTTGCTCCCGGCAAGCCCTACCTTGAAAGATTTATTCACGCGGCCATTTATCAAACGCGGACGGAAGTTCAGTCGGTCGTTCACAGCCATAGCCACGGCCCGATCCCGTTTGGTTTGACTGGGGAAAAGCTTCGGCCTGTGGTACACAGTTGCGCAACGATCGGAGAGGATGTTCCGGTCTGGGATGCGCAGGCGGGCTTCGGCGATACAGACCTGCTGGTGTCGGACATTTCCATGGGGCTCGATCTGGCTCGCGCGCTTGGAGAAGGGAATTGCGTGCTGATGCGCGGCCATGGTTCGACGGTAGTGGGCAAATCGATCCGCGAGGCCGTCTACACCGCGGTTTATCTGGAAATCAATGCGGAGCTTCAGTGGAAAGCGAAGTTCCTGGGAAAAGCTAAATTCCTCTCGCCGGGAGAAATTGCCGAGGTCAACAAGCGCCTGGGCCAGTCGCGACCCGGAGAAGGCTTTAACCGATCGTGGGAATATTGGTCCCGCCGCGCCGGAATTGCGTCAAAGCCCGGCGCCTAGATAGAAGCAGCGAAGACAAATGGAAGAACGCTCCACAATCAACATCACCCGGCTGGTGGATGAGCAAAGAATCGGCTTGTTTAACCTGGGCATTCTGCTGTTGTCGTTCCTGGTGATGTTTTCAGACGGGTATGCGCTCGCTGCGGCGGCTTACGCCGCGCCGTCGATTGTCCGGCAGTGGCACTTGAACCGCGCGGTGATGGGGCCGGTGTTCAGCGCCAGCCTCGTGGGCATGCTGTTTGGAGCTCCCATCCTCGGTTACCTCGGCGATCGCTTTGGAAGGAAGAGCGCGATTATCCTGGGCTGCCTGCTGTACGGAATATCTTCGCTGATGATCGTGGAATCTCGCACCCTGCATCAACTGATCGCGCTGCGATTTATCTCCGGCCTTGGCCTGGGTGGATTGCCGCCGAACACCATTGCTCTGAACGCAGAATTTGCTCCGAAGCGCGCCAGGGCCACCATGATCGTTTTTATGTTCATGGGCATAACGGTGGGCGGCATTTTTCCCGGCGTCATCGCCGCTTATCTTCCGCAATATGGTTGGCAGGGGCTCTTTTTTGTGGGTGGCGCCTTTCCCCTCGCCATCGCGCTTGCCGTGTTTTTCTACCTTCCCGAATCCATTAAATTTCTGGTGTTACGAAACGCGCACAATAAGGTCGCGGAGCTGGCGAGGAAGTTGGCTCCGGGAATTTCCGTTTCTCCGGAGTCGACATTCCTGATTGATGAGAAGCCTAGAACCGGATTTTCGATTCGGCTGATTTTTGCGGATGGCCGCGCGTGGATGACGCCTGTGCTGTGGATCGTTTTTTTCTCGAACTTAATGGCCAATTTCTTTCTGAACAGCTGGATGCCCACGCTGTTTCAAGATTCCGGATTATCCGTCCGGCAAACCGCGCTCACCATGGCTATGTTTTATGTCGGCGGGATCGCGGGCGGGATCACCATCAGCCGCCTGCTGGACAAGCGGGGCCTTGCCGCGATTGGAGCCTCTTTCCTGCTTGGATGTCCTGTCGTCGCAGCGATTGGCATCCCCGGACTCTCTCATCTATTGCTGAGCGTCGCGGTCTTCTTCGCCGGCTTTTGTATTTTGGGAAACCAGCTTGGGCTGAATGCGGTTTCCGGTTTGCTGTATCCCACGGCGATACGGTCCAACGGCGTGGGATGGGCCAACGCAATCGGAAGATTTGGAGCGATTGCCGGCCCCATGATCGGCGGCTGGCTGATTGGCAGGCATTTGCCGCTGCAACGCCTTTTCCTCGTGCCGCTCGCTCCGATGATTGTCGGGGCCGTTGCTAGTTTCGCACTCATGCGCATTTGCTTCAGAATGTTTGGTGGCCGCCGGCTGGAAGACGAAGCGCAAAATGCGCCCACGGTTTCGGCAAAAGCGGCAACAATCGCTCCGTCTCTGCGATGAATGCCGCTGATCTCCCGGTGTCTCTGATCGCATAGCGAATCCAGGGAGCGCGCGCTGAGGCCGCTCTGTGATTCGTTGAAAACCGCATCCATCATGTTTGGGCGTGCAATACTGGATCCCGCTTCGTCAAACGAATGAGCTCAGAAATGGCATCAACGCTGTCTACGGTATCCTGATCGAATCCGGTCTCGGCAAAATTAATACCGAATACTTCTTCCAGAAACACAGCGATTTCGACCGCATCAATCGACTGTAGCCGCCCGCTAACGAGGAGCGAGGAATTGTCACTGAAATCTTGGCTGTCGCCACGTCGCGCCAGAAGTTCCATCAAGAATTGCCTGACCGCAAGTCTCTGGTCCATAGGGTCCCCCACACTTAAGAAACGAAATTGAACAGATGAGCGAACAGCCGCAAATGTTCGTAGATCGGATAGGTGCGATCAACATAATCGAAAACGTGCAAGACGCAAAAAAATCCAAGTACACAAAATGCCGGCACAACTTTCCCCCGCAACCACCCTGGTTTGGGCTGCGCCTTTCTCAATTGAGATATTCCGATCCCAATCGCCAATAAAATTGAGTAAACGATATATACGGAAAATCCCCGCAACGTGTCCCACAGACCGAGTTCCCCAACGACGACAACTTGATGTGAATAAAATGTTAAAATTACATTGCCAATTGCGGCAGCCGCAAATGTCGCGGCGAAGAGACGAAATCGCGGCCATCGTTTGAAATATCGTGCAAAGGTTGGATAAAAGAAAAAATCCACCAGGAGTTCTTTGTAATAATAAAAATACCGGTTCCAAAATTCGGCAATCGATCGCGATTCCAGTGGACGATATGTATTCCTCGGAGCCATAAATCCGGCGACTCGACAGATCGCCACGATCTGGTGTCCCCACACGGAAAGCTCGAGCATTCTTTCAAAAAATGCTGAAATCAAACTCAGCCAGGCAATAGACAACGCGAAGGGAACGCGTTTTACGTTCCATTCGAGCACCGTATCGAACGCCGGAACTCCGAAGTATCCATGGACCACCCAGGTGAATGCCCTCAGAGCAATCATCAGAATGCACGCCCATGCAAGCAGCTTCACGCCCTTGATCTGCGCGATTCCCAGTTGTTCCGCGCTCTTGGCCTCTATCCTGCGGAGATAGGCGGCGCCTTTGGGAATAGGGGTTGCCGTTGATCCCCAGAACGGGCGATAGGTGCCCAATTGGCGTGTGAAATAATCGCGAGTCTTCGAGTTGATATCGAGCAGCGAATATCCGATGAAACCTATGTAGGCGCCAAACAGAATAAGCAGGCTCCAAACTTCCGTTTGATAAGGTATGCGTGCACGGAGAAGCCCGAGCACCGCGGTCAAGACGCCGAAACCGCCGAGCAATACTACGAGAGGCCTGCGACGAAACCAGGACTCAGTGAATCGAGTTCCAGCGCTGAAGAGCAAACCC
>Ga0157374_10004113_pt1 | contig 12213 bp, 10 predicted proteins | sample M25metaG_FD_115308 | JGI IMG/M metagenome (GOLD analysis project Ga0157374, IMG submission 115308) | Miscanthus rhizosphere microbial communities from Kellogg Biological Station, Michigan, USA - M2-5 metaG | ecosystem: Host-associated > Plants > Roots > Rhizosphere > Soil | place: USA: Michigan...
ACGAGCGCGAGCGCCACTGCCGGCGCGCAACGCTACTTCAACTTCTTCGAGTGCGTCTCCCAGTTCGGATTCGTGCAGAGTCCGCACTTGTCGCCGACGAACATCGCGGAAGCTTTCTTGTCGCCCTTGAGCTGCCAGTCGAGCCACGCGACCGTGACGTTCGCGAATTCGCCGCCGCCAGGATGGAAGTACGTCGCCGAGTGACCGGCGTTCGCGCGCGCACCGTAGAAGATCGGTACGTTGTTGATCGCGTCGAAGTTCGCCTTCGACGTCGCCATCATAAAGTCGGGCTCGCCGCCATTGAGGTACAGCGTCGGAGTGTGGATCTTCGGCAGCGCGTCAGTCGTCGGAAACGCCGCGCCACCTCCACCGCCGGGACCGCCGCCGGCGCCACCGCCACCCGCCGCCGGAGGCTGCACGCCGGAGTTGAACACCCCGATCGTCGAGACCCGCGGGTCGGAAGACAGCGCGACGGTCAAGAAGCCGCCGCACGAGACGCCCATCACCGCGACGTGCTTCTGATCGATCTTGCCCGCGAGCGGCGAGCCGCTGCGAGTCGCTTCGGCTAGCGCCCAGTCGAGGCCCGCCTTCAGATCGTCGGCCGTCGCACGCGGCGGAGTGGCGCCCTCGGGCGACGCGGTCGTGACCACCAAGTAGCCGTGGGATGCCAGCGTCTTGAGATAGCCGCCGAACTGTCCGCTATTGAGTGCACAACCGCCGTTGCCCCAGACGACGACGGGCAACGTGTCCTTCTTCGGAAACGCGTCGAGCTTCGCGGGGCGAAAAACGGCGAGCCGCGGCGAGCCCGCAACGGGCTCCATCACGGTGTCATACTGGCCGGCGATCGCGAGCGGCGCGCCCTCGAGCGGCAGCTGCCGCCCGATCATCTCGCGTGTGACGCCAGGTGGTTGAGCACAGACGGCGCTAGCGAAAAGAATGCCCGCGCCCAATGCGGCGAGTGTACGAGTCATGGCGAATTCCCCCTGTGTGCCACGGTCGGTTCCGCGACACTAAGCGCTCGAACCCGCAAAGACTAGCGGGCGCGCGTGAAGAATTCTTCCGTTTCGACCGACTCGAGGTCAGCGCGCCCAGTGGCCTTCCTCGAAGTGCCAGCGGCTGCTCCGCTCCTCCCAGCGGTCTGGTACCCAATGCCAACCACGACGCTCGGGCAGCCAGCGGCCTTCAATCCAGACGTGTTCGCGGCCGTTCCAGCGCCAGTAGCCTGGAGCCCAGACGTAGCCAACGCGCGCCGCGGGCACGACGACGACTCGCGGCGCCGGCGGTGCAACGAGAATGTCGACGCGGGCGTCGTGTCGGCGTGGCGGCTCGCTAACGGCGCAGGCGCTCAAGCTGCACGCGATCAATGCGAACAGAGCGATCGTCCTTGATTTCACGGTGCACCTCCGTTGCAGCCAGTAACGCACGAGGTGACTTACGGGTTGATCACCGGATCATTGCGATGCGGTAATCCATCGTTCCGCGCAGTCGACATAATCGAGCTGCCAGACGCTGCGTCAATCGACGCGTCGATCAGCAACGCATGTTGCGTCACGCGGGTTACATGGACGCCCGGAGAAGACGGGGGCGCAACCGTTATGGCTTCGGTTGCGGTTGCGGCGAACGGTAGATCGGATCCTGCTGGAGCAGCTTCTCGAACCGCACGATGTCTTCGTTGTTCTCGATGCACTCGTACTCGCGAATCCGCTCGCTCGGCCGCAGTCGAAAAATCTCGTACATGTGCCACGGCTTCGTGAACACGACCGGGTCCTCCATCGTGACCTCGTAGCGAATCGTGTCGAACGAGTCGCGCGTGTAACGCTCGGTCACGCGCAATTGTTCGCTGTGAACAGTGCCGACGGTCGACAGCCAAGTGTTCGTGTTGAAGCCGGTCACGTCGACGACGAAGGTGTCGCCGTCCCAACGGCCGACGGAGTCACCGAGATACGACGGCTCGAGATCGGACGGATGCGGCGTGCCGTCGCTCGGAATGATTCGAAACGCGTGGTGGATCTCGTAAAGGATGATCGTGCGATTCGGCAACTGCACGATCTCGAACGGCAACGGTCGATATTGGATGCGCGGCACACCGGTCAACAGGCAGCGCCCCATCGGATCGTCGATGCCGCGGCGCGCGAGATAGTATTGCCGCTTCGCATCCGCGTCGGGCTTATAGGGCGGCGGCTCGGGCGGCGGCATCACGCGGCCGGCTGCCTTATCCGCCGCCTGCGCGGCCGCGAACGCGTCTTCGCCTTCGAAAAGCAGTATCGCGCCCGTCGCAACCCACATGCCTGAGAGATCGGGCTTGCCGTTCGCGGCCTTCGGAACGGCCTTTGCCGCGGCCTTCGCAGGAGACGCCGCGGGCGACTGAGCCGCAGCCGGCCCAACGATCAGTCCCAAGACGATGGTTGCGACGACGAACGAGTCGACAATTCGGTGAGTCACGGGTCGTGCTCCTCGAAAACGATCAGGGCACCTTGCGTATCGGGCCCCTAACGCCCGCCGGTGCCCGCGGGGGGTCCGGCCGCGAGCTTGCGGCCGTCGGGAAGTGTGACGTCGCGCAGCGCGCCCAAGTTCGCATCGTTGCGCGCGAGCCATCCGGTCATCGTGACCATGTCGCCGACCTTCACCGTGACGTCACGCTGCCAACCCTGGCGCACCAACATGTTCGGCGGAAAGCCTTCGAAGCGCCAACGCGTGACTGCGCCCTTGTCGCCCTTCACGTCGACTGAGAAGTAGACGTGCGGATTTGTCCACTCGATTGCCGCGACAGTTCCGCTCATCGTGAACGGTTTGTCGGCGTCGTACTCCGCCGCGAACGAGTGGTGCGCGTTGGCCGCCCCCGCTGCACAGATCATCGCCACTCCGATCAAGACGTTGATCCGGATGCTCATGCGATCCCCCTTCGCCTCGCGTGAGCGGCTGCGAGCGCGCGACCGATTATGGTCAGGCGCGAAACGCCGTTGCAAGTCTGGGACGGTCGCAGGTGCTATTTCTTCGCGAGCACACCCGTGATGTAGCCCGCGACGTCCTTGAGATCGGCGTCCGAATACACCCTTCCGAACGGCGGCATGTTGTTCTTCCCCGCCTTCGCGATGCCGACGATCGTGTCCGCCGGCTGGCCCGCGACGAGAGACGGCCCGCCGCCGTGGCCGCCGTCGCCCTGCTCGCCGTGGCACGCGACGCAGGCCTCGGCGTACAGCTGGCGGCCGTGGTCGACGCTCACGGGCCGGTTTTCAGGGGGCGCTTGAGGCCGGGCGCCGAAGGCGCCGCCTGGACCGCCTCCTCCGCCCGCGTTGGTCTGCGCGCCGCCGACGGGCAGCGACTTCATCGTGCCCTTCACGGAGAACATCCAGATGCCGTCGCCGCGCTGGGCGCCCGCGAACACGCCGCCACCTGCATGCACGACGACGCGCTGATCGCCGTTCCAATCGAACGTCGTCACGGTCGTGTTCACGCCCGCGTCGGTGCGGAACTCCCAGAGCGACTTGCCGTTGCTCTTGTCGAGAGCCGTGAGCCGGCCGTCATTGCGACCGACGAACAAGAGGCCGCCCGCTGTCACGACCGAGCCGCTGTAACAGATCTCGCGCCACTGCTGGCGCCATGCGAGCTTGTTCGTCCGCACGTCGAGCGCCGCGAGAATGCCCCGATCGTCCGCATTCGCTTGCACGAAACGGCCGCCCATGTAGACGTCGTTCGCCTTCGGCGTCGGCAGCTCGGCCTGCACGCTGAACGAGTTGATCCGGTCCGTCGCGCAAACATATAGAAGGTGCGACTCGGGATCGTACGAGCTCGGCGGCCAGTTCGCGCCGCCCATCGTGCCAGGCTTCATGGCGATCGGATCGGTCCAGAACGGCGTGAAGATCTTGCCCTCGTTGATCACGCTCACGCCGCTCGGCACGATGCTCGAGCCCTCGGGCGGGATGTCGATCGACTGCGGCACGATCGCGTCGCCGACGGGAAACGGCTGCGTCGCCGAGGTCGCCTGCCGCGGCTCCTGCATCACGGGCTTCTCTTCGATGCCGACGAGCGGCTGGCCCGTCTCGCGGTCGAGGATGTACGCCCAGCCCGTCTTCGATACCTCGACGAGACCTTTGCGCATCTTGCCGCCGATCTCCGCGTCGAATAGCACGACCGGATTCGGCGAGTCGTAGTCCCAGATGTCGTGATGCACCTGCTGGAAATGCCAGCGGTATTTGCCGGTCTTCGCGTCGATCGCGACGATCGACACGCTGAACAGATTGTTACCCGGCCGCACGCCGCCATGCAGATCGGGCCCCGGGTTGCCCGTGGAGAAGTAGACGAGCCCGAGATCGGGATCGACCGCCGGCGTTTGCCAGACCGGCGCGCCCCCGAACTCCCACGCATTGTTGTCCTGCGGCCAGCTCTCGTGCCCGGTCTCGCCGGGACCCGGGACGGTATTGAACGTCCACGCGTCCTTGCCATCCTTCGCGCGGAACGCCTTCACTTTGCCGCGGCTCGCCATCTCGCCGCCCGAGAAGCCGACGATCACGAGCCCGTTGTAATAAAGCGGCGCGCTCGTGAGGCTGAAGCCCTTCTGCCAAGGCTCCGCGACGATCGACCAGACGACTTGGCCGGTTTTCTGGTCGAGCGCGACGAGCCGTGCGTCGAGCTGCGCGACGAACACCTTGCCCTCGCCGATCGCGACGCCGCGGCTCGAGCGGCCCATCGGCACGCCGGCCTTCGGATCGGGATTGCCATGATAGGTCCAGAGGATCGCGCCGCTGTCGACGTCGAGAGCGAACACGTCGTTCGCGCCGTTGATCACGTAGAGCGTGCCTTCGAAGTGGAGGATTTGCGCTTGGCCGGAGTTGTTCGGCAACGCGCCCGAGCCCATGCTCGTGCGCCAGAGCGCCTTCAAGTCCTTCACGTTGTCGCGGTTCAGCAGCGTCAGCGGAGAGTAGCGCTGGTTGAGCACGTTGCCGCCATTCGTGATCCAGTCGCGCCGCGGCGGCTGCGTCAGGTCCTTGGCGGAGAACGCGGGAGCCGTCGCGATCTTTCGATCCGCCGCGTCGAGCTTGACGGCCAAGAGAACGGCCAGCGGCACGATCGCGACGATCGGACCGCGAAGAATTCCACGCATCGAATCACCTCGCCAGGCGGCGGACCCGCTCCGGCGCCGTCGCGAGCCTAGCTCAGCGCGTGTAACCCGGCAATTCCTGCGAATGATCCGTCCGGGTTGTCTCCAAATGACGACTTCCTCGGTACGCTGGTAATCCGTCGTACCATTCGGATAGTTACAGAAGGAATTGCCGTCTGTGATCGGCGCTCTTAGTCGTCACCGGCGGCTCGGCGACGCGACGGTCCGGCAAGGAGGACGACCAGCTCATGAGAACATCCCGATGGATCTGTTGCGTCTCGCTCGCATGGTGCGGAGCCGCTCTGGCGCAGAGCGGCGACGGTGCGCTCGAGCGCTCGGCATCGAAGCACCTGCAAGGCGCCGAGATGAGCGCAGCGCTGTCCCAAACCGTCGATGCGCGCAAGGCGAAGCCCGGCGATGCTGTGACAGCCACGCTCACGGACGACGTTCGGGCCAACGGCCGCCTCCTGCTGTTCAGAGGCACGATGCTGGTTGGCCGCGTGACTGAAGCACAAGCCAGAACGGGTCGCGCCGACGGGAGCGACGGGTCCACGGAGTCGCGCCTCGGCATAGCGTTCGAGACGGCCGTGCTCCGCGACGGCCAAGAGGTGCCGATCAACGCGACGATCGAAGCCGTAGCGGTCGCCGACCCTGCCGCATCGAGCAGCGCTCGTGGGTCCGGATCGGAAGTCGGCGCCGGGCGCGGGCCGCTGACGTCGGGAACGCGCGGCGTATTCGGCATCGCCGGCGTTCAGATCGTCGCGGAGGCCGCAGCCGACGGGCGTGCGCCGCTCCTGGTATCGAGCACGGGGAACGTTGCGCTGAAGAGCGGCACGCAGCTGCTGCTCGTCGCACGCGGCGAGAGAACGGGGAGCGCCGACGGCGCAGGCAACACGGTCGGGCACGAGGGCGGCCATGCGCCGGGCGCGACGGGCTCCTAGGCCGTCCGGAACTAGCCCTTCACGCGCACCAAGCGATAGTCTTTCCGGCCGCCGCGGACGACCAGCATCGTCGGCGTCACGAGGTCGTCGATCGAGACTTTGTGCTCGACGTCGGATATGCGGACGTTGTTCACGTATGCGCCGCCTTGCTGGACGAGCCGCCGAGCAGCGCTCTTCGACTCGGCGACGGTGCGGCTCAGCAAATCGACGATGCCGATGCCCGCGGCTAGATCGGCGCGCTGAATCTCGACGACCGGCACCACCTGCGCGAGCAGAGTCAGCGTGTCGTCGCGCACGCCGTCGAGGCTGCCGCCGAACATCACACGGCTCGCTTCCTCGATCCGCGCGACTTCTCGTTCGCCATGAACCCAAGTCGTGAGCGTTCGCGCGAGCTCGCGCTGAGCCAGGCGCTGACTTCGATCGGCGTCGTGGCCGCGCACGAGCTCGTCGACCTCAACGAGACTGCGTGAGGAGAACAACTTGAGAAACCGAGCCGCGTCTTCATCCGCGACGTTGAGCCAGTACTGATAGAACGCGTACGGCGAGGTGAGCTCGGGATCGAGCCAGATTCGCTCCCCGGTCGAGGTCTTGCCCATTTTCTGGCCCGACGAATCGAGCAGCAGCGGCTGCGTGAGCCCGAAGAGCTGCGCGCCTCCCATTTTCCGCGATAGCTCGCAGCCCGCCGTGATGTTGCCGTATTGGTCCGATCCGCCGACCTGTAGCCGGCAGCCATGCGCTTTCGCCAAGTGCACGAAGTCGAACGCCTGGAGCAGCATGTACGAGAACTCGGTGTAGCTGATGCCCGCCTCGCCCTCGAGCCGCGCACGCACCGAGTCCTTCGCCATCATGTAGTTCACGGTGAGGTACTTGCCGACGTCGCGCAGGAACTCGAGGTAGCCGACGCCTCGCGTCCAGTCCGCGTTGTTTACGATCTTCGCCGCGTTCGGACCGGGCGCGAAGTCGAGGAAGCGCTCGAGCTGCTTGCGGATACCGGCGACGTTCGCGTCGAGCTCGTCGTCGCCGAGCAGATTGCGCTCGATGCTCTTGCCGGACGGGTCGCCGACCATGCCGGTCGCGCCGCCAACGAGCACGATCGGCTTGTGCCCATCGCGCTGCAGCCGCGCCTGCACAACCAGCGGCACGAGGTTGCCGACGTGCAAGCTCGAGGCGGTCGGGTCGTAGCCGCAATAGAAGGTCACGCGCTCCTTCGACAGAAGCGCCGCGAGGCCCGCGCGGTCGGTGACGTCGGCCACGAGGCCGCGCGCGTCGAGCTCGTCGAGAATATGCATTGCGCGCGCAGCCTAACGCGTTCCGCAGTCGTAATCGAGTTAGACTCTGCCGCGGTTTAGAACAACAACGAACGACGAAGGTCGCCCATGAGTCGCATGTCCGCGCACGCGGCAGCCGCCGCCCAGCCCTGGTACCGCACGATCACCGCCGAGCAGTGGCGCGTGCTCGCGGCCGCGAAGCTCGGCTGGATGCTCGATGCGCTCGACTTCATGTTGTACACGATGGCGCTCAATCAGCTGCGCGTGTATTTCTCGTTCGGCGACGCAACCGCTGGCTTCCTCGGCACCGCGACGCTCGTGATGTCGGGCTTCGGCGGTCTGATCTTCGGCTGGATCGCGGACCGCTTCGGCAGGACGCGTGCTCTGATGGGCACGATCATCGTGTTCTCGCTCGCTTCGCTCGGCGCGGCGACTTCGCAAAGCGTGCTCCAGCTCCTGTTCTGGCGCACGGTGCTCGGCATCGGGATGGGCGGAGAGTGGGCATCGGGCGCAGTGCTCGTGAGCGAGACGTGGCCCGCACACCTGCGGAACAAGGCGATCAGCATCGTCCAATCGGGCTGGGCGATCGGCTACATCATGGCGGCGGTGTTCGCCGCGCTGATACTCGGCAGCGCGCGGTTCGGAAACGAGGGCTGGCGGTGGCTGTTCCTCGTGGGCCTCGCACCGGCGCTCGCGACACTCTGGATCCGACGTAACGTTCGCGAGCCGAAAAGTTGGGCGGCGCGAGCCGCTTCTCTCAAACCGCGCGTGAACCCGTTCCCGGTGATCTTCGGACGCGATCTGTTGGCCCGTACGCTGCTGATCATCGCGCTCGGCGGCGCGACCCAGTTCGCCTACTTCGGCCTCTTCTTCTGGCTGCCCCCCTACCTCGCGCGACCGATCGCTCAGGGCGGCGCCGGCATGGGCGTCGTCGGCTCGCTGCAATGGATCGTGCTGATGCAGATCGGCGCGTACTTCGGTTATCTCACCTTCGGCTTCATCGCCGACGTGCTCGGCCGCCGACGCACGTTCGTGTTGTTCATGATCGCGGCGGCGATCATCGCGCCGATCTACGGCAAGCTCGCGGCGACGAGCCCGATCGCGCTGCTCGTGCTGAGCCCGCTGCTCGGCTACTTCGGCCACGGCTATTTCAGCATGTTCGGCGGCTTCCTCGCGGAGCTTTACCCGCCCGAAGTCCGCGCAACCGGTCAAGGCACGAGCTACAACTTGGGCCGGACGCTCGGCGCGTTCGGACCTTCGACGATCGGTGTGCTCGGCAGCTTGCCCGGCGTCGGCCTAGGGCTCGCGATCAGCGCCACTTCGGCGTTTTTCCTGCTCGCTTCAGTGCTGGTCTTCACGCTGCCGGATCGAAGCGGGCAGGCGCTCGAGTAGCCGTTCGCGCAATCCCCTTCGCACTGGAAATCGTCTCGCAACGAGGCGCGCATTGCGCAGGTGTCGGGTAGGAGTTACAGTCCCCGCGGGCCGCTGGAAAAACTTCCGAAATCAGGTGGTTTCAAAATGAGAAGTAGATGGCGCGCTTCCCACGATCTTTCCAATGCTGTGGACGGCTACGCGCGCGCGATCACCGCGCTGATGTCGATGCCCGCCCGCTTGGCGTGCGATTTCTCTTCCGCGTTCGAAAACGCGGCTTGCCGGTCGAAGTCGAGCGGGTGCTGCGACCCGTGCCCACCGAAATGCGAAACCTCATGCGATCCATGTGGCGATCCATGTGATCGCTGTGGGTGCGCTAAGGACGATTGCTGTTGTGAGTCGAAGTGTGATCCATGTCAGACCAGCAGCTGTGGATGCGGCGACCCCTGCTGTTCGAAATGCCGGCCTAAGGCCCCGCATTTCCCCATCGGCGTCTGGGTCGAGGTTACCGGTGGGCTCATCGGGCAGGTACGAGAAGTCAAGGACTACTACGTAACCATCCGGTTGGGCGATAAGGACGTGAGGTACGCCAAGACCGGCATCCGCAGAGTTCTGCCGATTCCGTTCCCGCTCAAAGCGAAGGATCGCGTGCAGATGATCTTCGGCGTCATTGGAAGGATCGATGCGGACGTCGCTGATGATGCGAAGACCGTGAAGGTCGCCTTCGACGAGGCGGTAGGCGGTAAGGCCCTCGTCTTGGAGTTTCCCCGGGCGGCGATCAGCGAGATCGTCGCCCGTGCGGACGCGTAGTCTCTCAGCTCGGACACCGACCGCCCAGCCTCACACGTAGCCGATTCGTCGGTACCACGCGAGCGCGTCCTTGACCGTATCGGCTAAGGGACGCGGAGCACCTCCAAGTTCCCGCTGAGCCGCGTCCGGCTCGAGCCACTCTTGCTCGCAAATCAAGATGGGCAAGATCGACGGCAACGGTGATTCTCGCCCCGCCGCTGACCATGCGGCTTCGAGCCAGATCGAAGGCAGAATGCCGAGTGCCGCCGGTGCCTTGAACATGGGACGCGCGGCGCCGGCCGACTCACACACGAGCGCGAACAAGCCGTCCACCGTCGTGTTGTGACCCGAGACCGTGAGCTCGGATCCCGAGTAGCCGGTCTCGACTGCGCTCACGAGAACTCTCGCCACATCGCGCGTGTCGACCACGTTCAGCCGGTGCTCGGGCGTGACGAGGACTTGGCCGCCGATCAGCGCCGGGATCCAGCACTTGTCGCGCGGCTTCATGTCCCACGGACCGACACAGAACGTCGGTCGAATCGTGATGGCGCGCAAACCGTCCGCGCTCGCCTGCGCGACGCGCGCGTCAACGAGCGCCTTGATTGCGAAATACGGATGGACACGCCGGGCCAAGTCATTCTGAATGCCGAACAGGGCAGCCGGCCGTCGTGGCTTGATCGACGTTCCGATGTACGCGAGCTGGACATCGCGGCCTCGCAGGCCGCCAAGTAGGCGCTCCGTCCTGCGCTCGGCTCGCGCAACCGAATCGCGATCGCCGCCGAACATCTGCAGCGCGTAGGGCGCTGCCGCGTCGACGATCAATTCGACGCCTTCCAGCTGATCCTCGGACAAGGCGGTCGAGCTCAAATCGGCCGACAAGTACCCGACATCGAGGCCCGTGAGGTTCGCCGGCAGTTTGCTTGCGCGGCCGACGGCGACGACGCGATTACGGCGCGCGACGAGCTCGCGGACGATCGCGTTTCCGATCAGTCCGGAACCGCCGAGGACCAGCGCCTTCACCGAGAATCGGCCGCGCCCGGCGCGACGCGCGCCGCGAGCATGCTGCCCTGATACTGGCGCATGAGCCGTTCGCAGCTCGCCGAATCGAAGAGCCTGGAGACCAACGACTCCACGTCGTGCTTACTCATCGGAACACTGAGCGGTAAGCCGCCAACGTCGTAAGTCGCCCTGCCCGTGCCGTTCGAATGGACGTCGAAGCGCACTTCTCGTACTAGCCGCGATGCAGTCGCCGCATAGAGGTCCACGAAGGGATCCGCTAAGCCGCCGAGTAGGGTTTGCCATAGTCGCAGCGGGCGCGTCGCACCGATCGGCGTCGAGCGCACGAAGCTGGAGAAGCTCTCGGCGAGCGCTTGTCCACGCAGCAGCTTGAACGCGAGCCGCGCACCACGCTGCTCGCGGCCGATCGTCACGCGCACGAGCGGCGCCCCGAGCAGCTGCAGCTTGAACGTACCGATCTCGAAGATGCCGGGCCGCAGCTCGAGCTCGTAGGACAGCGTGTGCTTCTGCATGGCGCCCAGCGCCCAGAGCTGCGGGCCGACGCGCTGCAAGAGACTCGTCACGAACTCGTCGGGCAGGCGTAGCTCTGCGCCGTCGATCGAAGCGACCGCGGTTTCACGCGAACCTTCGATCGTCCGTTGCACGTCCGCGCCCTCGAGCGTGATCGCCCAGCCTTCGGTATCACGTCGAACGGACACGGTGCCGCGCTCGACACGAGCGGCTCCGACGCGCGTTCGATAGTCGAGGGGCGTAGCTCGGGTCTGCGTGCTCTTTCCGCCACCGCGATCGAACTCGAGATCCAGTACGCCGTCGACGTCCACGCGACCGACCGCACGCCCGAACGTTGAGACGTCCGGGCTGCCGCTGTCTCCGAACAACTGCCGCAAATCGACGCCGAACCGTATTCCGAGCCTGCCACCACGTGAATCCACGGCCTTGAAGTCGAGCTCGGCACGATCGAGCGCCGCCAGCAGGTTCTGGGCCAACGCATTGTCGGATTCGTCGCGGGTCGCCGCGTTCGTGAAATCGACGAGCCGCAATGCGTTGCGTTCGAACTCGAGCCGCATCGTTGAGACACGCTCGGCTTCCGCGGAAAATGCTGCGACCGCGGCGTTTCGGTCACGGAGCTCGACTCCGGCGGCGGCACCGAGATCGCCGACCATCTGCGCCCACAGCAACGCGAACTGCGCGCCGAACGCCCAAGCCGGGGAGGCGCGACAGGCCGCATCGCCGACGATCACCGTACGCGAACCGTTGGTGAAGCGTGCGGCGCGATCGAGCCGATAAGAGAGGTCGACGGGCAGCTCCGCGAGATCGCCCACCACACCGGCTTCGGATGCGACCCGCAAAGCGCTCGGAGCGTCGGCGCCGACAACGTGGCGCGTGTTCACCGTGAGCAAGCCCCGACCGCTGTTGAGAAACACGACCCAACCGCCTCGAGTGGCCTGCGCGTCGATCCAGGCCTCGCCGAGCGGGTGACCGAGAAGCTCACGGTCTGTTCCGCAAATGAATGAAACCGTCTCGACGCGCTCTGCACCAGCCTCGACTCTCTCGATGCCGAGCGTCCGGCTCAGCGATCGTCGGCCGCCGCCGTCTGCAATCACGAGCAGATCCGTCGTGGCAGTTCGTGCGCCCGGCGCGCCAAAGGAAACGCTGACAGCATCGTCGGTCTCGAGACATCGGAGCACCGGCGCGTCGTAGTCGATCGCGATGCTCGCGGTGGACTCGG
>Ga0157374_10004114_pt1 | contig 12209 bp, 11 predicted proteins | sample M25metaG_FD_115308 | JGI IMG/M metagenome (GOLD analysis project Ga0157374, IMG submission 115308) | Miscanthus rhizosphere microbial communities from Kellogg Biological Station, Michigan, USA - M2-5 metaG | ecosystem: Host-associated > Plants > Roots > Rhizosphere > Soil | place: USA: Michigan...
AAAAGCCAACTTAAAGGAGTTATTCCAAATATGATTGATGAAATTAAAGCAGCTCTTTTATTATATAGTCGTTCTGATATTTGGAACACAAGGAAGGTATCAATTATTGCAATTAATCCCATTATTATTCGAGGGGTGAGATACAACATCTCAATTGAAATGGTGTTACCAACTTGTGGATTTATGATGTGAGGATAACCAATTAATGAAAATATCCCTGCTAAAAAAAATTGTCCAAAATATGGATGATCATAAAAGGTAGGATCCTCTTGTGGTCCCAATCCATTCATTAAATGCATTGATCTACCTAGGTATATGCCTTCATCATAATAAAGACCTGGCCAGCCTATTGGATTAAATAAATGAGTAAATGAGCTTAAAATTAGTGATACTAACAAAAAGAAATATTTGTTATTATTATCTATAATTTTATGAATATTTATCATGATTTTGGTTGCGCTTTTCTATTACATCTACAATATAAACGTTATAAAGAGATTTGAGATATTGCGAATATACTCTGTTAATTAACATCATAAAACATTTTGACCCTTTTATCATAGACAAATGATATCTCTTTAATTGTTTATATATAAAAAAGATGAGAATACTTAAACCGTTTCATCCTTTTTAAGTTTTAATATTACTTTATCAATAATAAATATTACAGTTTTAGATGCTTGTTGTTTTGCTTATAAAGAACAATATATCGATATTGTATAATCCTGATGTCTTTGTCTGATGATAAATACCCAGAATCGAGCAAAACCGAGGTGCTACATGGTAATGATGTCATTATCAAAAAGACACTTGAGACCTTTTCATGGATGAAGGCAAGCATGGAAGGTTCTATTGATAAAGACGGTCCATTTCTCAATGTATCTCATGAACCTATATGGAATGGTTATATAAAACTTAAAAAAAGGGGTATAAAATTAAGATGTGTAACAGAAGTTACAATAAACAATATCCAATACTGTAAAAAGCTTATGGAAGTTGCTGAGATTCGTCATTTAGAAGGAATTAGAACCAACTTTGCCATAGCTGATAGAAAAGAGGTAATGCTCTATGGTGTTTCACAAGAAAAAGATCCTTTATCTCAAGCTATTGTAACTAGCGTAAAGGGACTTGTAGATGCTCAGCAGTATATGTTTGAAAATCTATGGAATAAAGCAATTCCAGCTGAACACAAAATTAAAGAAATAGAAGAAGGCATCAAACTTGATGTAATAGAAACTATTACAGATCCTGCTAAAATACAAACTCTATATCTGAATATTTTAAGATCTGCCACTACAGAGATAATGCTAATTATCCCTACCGCTAATGCAATAAGTCACCAAGCGGGTATTGGAGTATTTAATTTATTAAAAGAAAAGATTGAAGAGTATGATGCCAATAAGAATGTACGCATTAGACTTTTATCTTCACAAATAAATAACTATTATTATAACCTAAGACAACAGCAACATCAAAAAGAACAAAATACATTATTGTCTTTTTCTCTTTCTTCTCTTCCTATTGAATTGAGAAATATAGAGGCGGATTTAACAACAAAATCTATCATTATTATAATAGATAAAAAAGAATCTTTGGTTATAGAAATAAAGGATGACACAAAAGATAACTTTGTTGATTCTGTAGGATTTGCAACCTACTCTAACAGCAGAGCAACGGTATTATCCTATATATCTATTTTTGAGAGTTTTTGGAAGCAATCAGAACTAGTAAAAAAATTAAAAGAATCAGAGGAACTTCAGAAAGATTTTGTTCATATTGCTGCTCATGAGCTTAAAAATCCAATACAACCAATACTAGGATTATCTTCTCTTTTGATGAAAAATATACCTGATAAAAAGGAGGATCTCATTAATATTATAAAAATTATTAATAGGAATGCAAAAAAATTGATTCAATTAACAAGCGATATTCTAGATGTTACAAAAATAGAAACTAATAACTTGAAGTTAAACATGGAAGTGTTTAATTTAGATGATCTAATATCTGATATAGTTAAAGATTATAATAATCAGGCCGATAAATACCCGTTAAAATTAAAATATGAATTTCTTTATTGTAAAATAATTGATGATGATAATAATATTGAGCCTAAAATAAAGGAAGAGCCCACTAAAAGGGGAACAAAAGGTTCGATATATATTCTTGCAGACAAAACTCGGATAACTCAAGTATTATTTAATTTGATAAATAATGCTATCAAGTTTACAACAAAAGGCATCGTAAAAATTACTGTTGAATTAAAATATGATGATGGAAAAAAAGTGCATATCAGTATTAAAGATACTGGTAGTGGTATAGACCCATCTATAATTCCACATCTATTTTCAAAATTCACTACTAAATCAAAAGGAGGAACGGGTTTAGGACTACATATCAAAAAACATTATTGCAGCTCATGGTGGAAAGATTTGGGCCGAGAACAATACAAATGGAAAAGGTGCAACATTTTCATTTAGTCTTCCACTAACAATACCATAATAATCTATATAAAATAGAATTAAAAATCAGTTCATGTAATTAATGGTTTTAAACTAATGGGGCTCATGATGGTATCGATCTAATAATTGGATTCACTTTTTATATAATATATTGATAATTAAAGATTTACAATCAATAGATATATTTTTTAATCTCTCTTACTAAGATTTTTCAAAGAATATTTTAGTATTGTTTTGTTATTTGGAATAAACTAATCTCTAAAGCAAGGAATCACATGTCATTATTTATATGCTGAGATAATTAGACAATGATTCCAACAGATAATACTAGTGATGAAGAAAAAATAAAAATGATTTTTATCATATGAAAAGATCATAGATATTAAATTTAGTCAATGATTTTATTTCTTTGTCAATTGTTCAGAGTATTAGTATCGTCATCAATAAATAATGCAAGAATATTGTAAAACAAATGATAGATCAAAAAGTTGCCATCGTAATAGGCAGAAGTTCGGGTATTGAAAGGGCAACTGCAGTTGCTCTTGCAAAACAAGAGTTAAGGTTACGGTAGCAGCCCTTCGTGATAAAGAAGGAGAGGAAACCGTGCGTCTTGCCAAAGAAGCGGGCAGCGAAGGTATCTTTGTAAAGACCGATGTAACAGACGAAGATGATATCAAAATGCTTGTAGAGAAGACCTTCAAGAATTACGATAGGCTTGATTATGCATTTAATAATGCTGTGCTATGCCCGAAACAACTACATCATTAATAGAACAGACATCAAATGACTTTGATCAGGTCATGAATGTAAATGTCAAAGGTGTATGGTTGTATATGAAATATGAAATTCCTCAGATGAATAAAATAGGAAGTGGAGTAATAGTAAAAATGTCTCCTGAAGCGGGTGAAATAGGAATTCCCTAACAATCAATTTATAGCGCGAGCAAACATGCTGTGCTTGGAATGACCAAATCAGCTGTATTAGAATATATCAAATATGGAATTAGAATAAATGCTATTGCTCCAGGCGTAGTTGAAACTGAAATGCTTGAACGAGTAACTGAAGACAACAAGCAACTTATAGAAGGCCTCAAATCAAGGACGTATGGTAGGCACACAGGAGATTGCTAATGCAGTAGTTTGACTATTGTCTGACAAAGTATCTTTTGTCTTAGGTCATACGTTATTAGTTGATGGGGGAATGGTTAGTCGATGAAGAATTTCAAATGGATAAAATATCGATAGAAAATCCAGCAACATATATAAATAATGTTGCATTAAAATAAATCTGACAATTTATTATAGATTTCCAATCTAATTACAGCTTTGTCGAGCAGCATATTTAATTAGAGTAAATTTGCCATTAGGCTTGATTTATTAGCATACTCTTTATCTTCTTGAGTTAGGCTTTTGATGACAGTTCCAAAGCACCAAAAAGAGATAATATTTTGTTTATTTTTAGGCTTAGGCATTACAATTGCCTATTATTTTAATTTTACAACTTGCACTTATATAATTGCATACAATAAAAATTCATTATATAATTTATTTTATTGCAAAAGATTCCTGATCGATAAATAAATGTTTAGTTCTTATTGCTTAATGAAATCAAAAAACATATTTTTGCTAGCAAATATAGCAGTGTTAACTTCTATCCTTTTAACTATGTCGACTATCGATATGACCAATAAAAGTTACAATGCATTTGCTCAATCTCAAAATGCCACTCAATCTCAAAATGGAACCACTAGTAAGATAGTCATATTTGCAAATATGACAAATAATGGTAGTCCAGGCATGATGTCTAATTCAAATGCAACAGGCAATGCAACTTTTACCCTTATGGGCGATGGAAAGGCTATGTCATATAAAATTAGTGGAACTGGTATACAAGGAAATATTTCCCAAGTAGATATATCATCTAGCACTGGAGGTCGTTATACAACTTTGGCCCTACTTCACTATGCTCCTACTCAAGACTTGATTACAAAACATACAGGATCTGCAACAGGCAATCTTACAACTGATGACTTTATGGGACCTCTTAAAGGAAAACAAATGCGAGATTTTGTTAAAATGATTCAGGATGGAAATGTGTATATCAGAGTACAAACTGTTACTCTTCCATTATTTGGAGAGATTGGAGGCAAATTACAACTGAAATAAAATAGTAAAATAGCAAGAATATAAAAACATTAAAAACAAAAAATATCATTTTTTTTATCTAGGGCAAGATGGGCTCTCTATTCACTTGATCAATTTTAATTTATTGATATGGGAATCTGTAAATAAATTTGGCCAATTTATTACCTATAAAAAGAAAGTTGTCAATAATATAGACAAGTTCCAGTTTTAGATTCAAATTGTGTTTTATCTTCTCCGTATTTCTCTTTTAAACGAGTATGTTTTATTTTCAAGAGTTATTATATGAGAACATACGTCCAAATCCCATAACAATATTAAATCTGCTTTATTTCTTTTATAATGCTCTTATTTTACAATAAATAATAACTCATTTTTTCCAAATTTCTGTTTTAGAATATGGACCTGATATTTTGGTCTTCTCTGGTTTTAAGGATTCCAGAAACGAGGAGTATTCTGCAAATCCATTGAGATTTCCTACACTTTTTCCATTTCTATTCCATAGCCATCTGTAAAAATGCTTTATACTGTGAAGATAATCATTATAAGTTGTTATCCATTTTTGTTCTGGCTCGTTCTTTGTACTTAATTTTAGTTTGAAGGAATAATAAAACATCTTCTTTTTTATTGATATCATTTAGGGAAGCCTGACCAATATAATTTGAAAAAGATAATATTGTCTTTAAATTATTGTTTTGATGCCTCTCTAAAGCACAATTTTCTTCAGAAAAAGTCCAATTTTTAGGATATAGAATTTTTATATTCTATTTATTATTTTGGTATTAGAGAAAATCTGATTTATTTGTCAAGTTATTGAGGCCTTTAATATTGTCAAAAGACATTTAGATATTTTTATATTTATATCTCAAAGGTATTGCTACATTTGCTAGTGTATAATGTTATGAATCTTGATAAAATAGAATATGGAGAATAGAATAATTAAAAATACAATTTAAAACATGGGCAAATATGTTCTGTTTATATTTTAAAAAGGCAGATTAATTTCTTTTTAAATGATAATTAAATGCTCTTTGATGTATTTGTTTGTCTATAGGATTTTCCCAAATTGAATCTCTTTGTCCATCGATACATAAAGACAAGGAAAACCGGTGATGTTAAAGTCAAAAAAACAGGATAAAAAATCGATGGATTATTTTGAGTAATTACATGTGCAACTAACATCATTGATATATATGTTGGTATTCCTATAACTAAAGATTTTTGGAAATGATAAATCCTTGTAAATGCTGCAAAGTTAACAAAAGGAATAATTGACAGCATTAATTGAGTTATCAACTTTACGTTTTTATCAATATTATCTCCATAAGGTATTTGGCCATTTTTAATTTGCTCATTCCATTTTATACTCCACCTTCTAGCAAAAAATACAAGTGCTCCTCCAGATAACATCAAAAACAAATTAAATCTGTCTTCATATCTTAAAGGAAAAAAATGATATCCTGGCATTATAGTAATTAACACGATTATTCCAATTAGTATCGGCAGTATAGAACATATGGCCATTTCCAATCGCTGTACTCTGAAAAAAGCCCAAAAATTTATCAAAGGGATAAGTGAAAATAACATTTGCCACCAAACGCTTACCGTATAATTTGAATAACCTTTTTGTTTGCCATCATTATTAAAATTGTAATAAGTATTATTATTGTAGTAGTAAGAATAGGATTTGTTGAAGTTCTGGTCTTTTACATTGTCTGAACCTGTTGAATATTTTTCATATGCGTCTTTAATTGAATATTTGACTGCATATTTGCCATTATCATAGTCAAATCTTTTTTGCTCGTCTGATAGAATTTCATAGGCTTCATTGATTTTTTTCATCATATCTGCAGCACTAAGGGAGTTATTTCTGTCTGGATGGTATTTTAATGCAAGATTCCTATATGCCATTCTTATTTGAACATAGGTTGAATTAGTAGATACTCCAAGGATAGAATAGTAACCCTTTGGATCCATCATCTACAAAAGATTGAAAAATAATTTAATTGTTTAATTAGATTATGTTTTTATTGGCATTTTAAAAGCAAACTAAATCATTTGTAATCCATGGAAATCAAGCCATAATGGTTTCCATGAAATCAAACATGTAATTACATTTACTGCTACTAGATAAAGATATTTTAATGCGAGTATTCTTATCTTTTTGGATTAATTTATTCCTATTTTGGTGTCGGTGATATAAATTTCATCATAGCTTTCATAATCAATTAATCCCTCTTCTTTTAAATCAAATACTAAATATGATATGTATGCCTTCTTAGTATACTCGTAAATCTATTTCTTTAAGAATTTTAATTGTTTTCAAACCTTCTTTGACATTATCATTTGTTAGTTTATAAAGATCATAAAGGGATTTTGTCTTTAAAATCTTTTAACTTTTATTTTTTAAAAATATTATAGTTTTAGATTATTATCATTTCTGACCAATAAGACCAAGCCATCAAATTCTTTTTATTTATCTCGAACATCAATGTAGTAATTTAAATCAACCATAAATTCTTGAAAGATATGCATAATATATTATTAGATAAGAAATAAAACCGCTCTGCTATTATTACAGCATATTTTTTCATATATTGTAGTAAATGTATAGTCATAATACTATAGGCTCATTTAAGAAATAAGCTTTAATTGACCATATTAAACAGGCAACGAAACACCACTTGCTTTTAATTGCTGCATTATCTGATTTACTTCTTCTGCTGTAACATGGCCAATTATTGATGAAGAATCTTTATTTTGCTTTATCATGACATTTACAATTTGTGATATAAGTTCTGAATCATAAAATGAATATGAACTAGAAAGAACTTCAGATATCTTTGAAATATCCATATCTGAAGTTATTTTTCCTTGTATTATTGACTCACCAAATTTTTGAACTGTTTCATAAACTCCTATATTGTATGCTATAAATGCAATTTTTTCAGGAGATATAATATTGTAATCAAAATCTTTCATATTAAAAATAAGATATTTAATATATAATATCTCTATTTCCTTGTTACTCTCGCACCCACTCATAAACACATTCACTCTCTCACTCTCTCACTCATCTTAACCTAATACCATCAACTCTCCATCCATTCAACATATTCTAAATTTTGTAATACTCTTTCTCTATCATTTTTTTTCTTTATTCTACTTCTACTTCTACTTCTTGTTAAAATCTACTTCATTTATGCAAAATCCAGAAAAATGAAAACCAAAGATATGATACAATGAATATTTCAATATTTTAAGATAATCAAAATTTACTTAAATGAGCATAATGTCAAAGTTTAGTAATAGTTATATTAAATGTCAAAATTTTTTATTTTTAGATTCTATATCATAATTTTATAAAAAATCAATTATTATAAAAGGATATAGCGGATACCTTTTATAGTTGCAGTCATATTTAATTCTAGAGTATTCTTTGTATAATTAATTATTTGCAGTAGATAAAGTCAGACTATTTATCAATTTTACAGAATAATAATAATTTTAAGAAATAAATAATAAATAAACGTACAAAACCTGAACTTACAACACTGACTGATTTTTGTCAATTAGTAGAATAAAGATCTCCCTTGCTGAACCCTTACCACTAGAATCCACATATTTAATAAGAATTAGTACCAAAGTTGTTTGAATGCATCAAAGATCTTTGAGATTATTTACAATTTGGATGACTTTATCAGTAGTATTAATTTTATTAATTTCATTTGGAACACTTAAAATAGCTGTAGCTCAGCAACTGCCAGATAAAACAGGATCTACAAATTACAATAGTAGCAGTGCAATTACAGATCGCCTCGATAAAATAATCAATCTTTTAAACCAAACCAGGCAGGGAAGCATAATTGCACTGTATATTACGATAATTGTATTCTTGATGGGATTATCATTTGTAATCTTTGGATTGTATATAGGACAGGAACAAAAACTTACTCTTTTTACAAAGAGATTATATATATTTGCATATTTTGCACTTATCGTTCCTGTTACATTAATAATAATTCGATATATAGTCAATACTATATTATCAGGTGAATTTGACGATCCTATTCTACCAGTCGCATTACTACTCCTTATTCCCATAACAAGTTCATACATACTAATGATTGTAAAAAGCAAACATCATATTTTACCCAAGTCTTAATTGCATGAGTTTATTCACATTACTTGATTGTTTTGAACTGTTTGATAAGTTAGGTAAGAACTTGCCATTAATTTAATAATAAAGGAATTGGCAGTAAGAAATCTACAAAATTGGAATATGAATATCATATGAGTCTTGGATAAAAATATATTAAAACTATCTTTTAAATTTATTACAAAATCTTTTTTTAAAAAAGATATAGCAATTCAGATATTTCTTTACACAAATATTAAATATTATCAGTTATATATTATATATAAATTATTATATGGATGAATTATTAAAAAAAGTTTATCATAATTATAAAACATCGAGATTAGTCAATCGTTTTAATAAAATATCCTTCGATAGAAATAAAAAAAGTGATAATTCTGAATCTACCTCATCTGAATTAATTCAAGAAGGCATTATTGCAGGCCAAAAAATAGCAAAAATATCTGTAGTGACTTTGATAAGTATTGGAATAGTAGAAATAGCTACCGGTTATCTAAGTGGAAGTAATGTAGCAACAGCCGATGGAATAGATTCTTTATCTGATGCATTAATATCCTTTATGGTTTTGATAGGTTTAAGAATTGCAATTAAACCTGCTGATAGAAAATTTCATTTTGGTTATCACAAAGTAGAAAGTTTTGCTGCACTACTTGCTGCAATAGGAATGGTAGTTATTGGCGTTATTATATTTTATAATTCATATCAGGCGTTAATCCACCCACATGAAATTAATCATCCTTATATTACTATGGCTGTATTAGCAGGAGCTAGTGCCCTATCCTTGTATAGAGCATTTCAGATGCGAAGCATTGCAAACAAATATAATTTGCTTTCACTTAAAACCGATGCAAAAAATTCAATTAAAGATGGTTCTGCTTCTATTGTAGGTTTTTTTAGTATTTTAGTATCGACCCAATTTGGATTTATTCAAATGGATGCTATAGGAGGAATGATTATAGCTTTCTATATTTTTTCTGTATCTTATGTCTCATTGAAAAGATCGTCTCTTGTTCTGGTAGATTCTTGGCAAAATCCAAAATTAACCGATCTGATAAAAAATGTAATTTCTGAGCAGTTTCATGATGAAAAAATCCGTGTTAGAGAGGTATTACTACGTTCATCTGGTATGATTGATCAAGCTGAAATTCATATTGAATTAGATGGAGAGCAATCTATTTCAGAGGTAGAAGAAATTTCTATGGAAATTCAAGATGTTATTAACTCTAAATTCCCTTCAATAGAAAGAATTTCTGTAATTCCACACTCTTATTCAAAAGCAAATACTCCTACTCCTACTCCTACTACATCTAGATCAAACCTGTTGAGAAACATAAAGTTAAAGAAACCATTAAAATATTCGACTATCCTCAACTCTTATTCAAAAGCAAATACTACTCCTCCTAGTCCTCCTACTACATCTAGATCAAACCTGTTGAGAAACATAAAGTTAAAGAAACCATTAAGATATTCAAACAAAAATAATCAGGAATCCTTATAAATATAAAATAAATAATTTATAAATAAATCAAAAATTAATTAAATTATATATGTCTTAGTATTGTCTTATATGCCTGCGACATTTCATGATCTAAAGCCTTGATATATTCTCGTTTTAGTTTAACATATAGATTATATCCAGATTCAAATACTCTAAATTCTTTAGAATTTCCTCTCTATCTGTTCCCACTATAAAAGATTCTGTAGTATTTAGTTGGAAATCATAAATCTTATTATCTACTATTTTTACAACACCTTAATGGATGTCTATCTTTATTGGTTTGAACTTTGTACCATCAATCGGACCAGGTTGAAATAAGAATCTTGGCATCCGGAATTAAACCGAACAACGAGTCTATAAGTATTACATCGTGTATTAATGAGTACATTTTAAAGTAGAACAAAAGAACATACTAGAACATTCATTCATTTTCTAAGTTAATTGATGTACATCGTCAATTTTATTTTAACGTAACGAAAAATAATACCAGAAAGACTTAATGTATTAACATATATTACATTATTGAACGATATCATCTTTAAAATATTATAGAACATTTAGAACATGATATTGGATATATGCCATGTTATGCAATATCTTAACCAATATAATAAAATTAAAGCATACCTTCAATCAGATTTTATTACATAAAATTAAATTAAATACATCTTAAAAATATGACATTGAGATTTATTTTAAAATCAAACAAGTTTTTCATTAAATCTTGTTTTACTTTTTTCTCTTTAATTTTGTTATTATCTGCATCATTAACAATGACGCATTTTAATAGTTTCAGCAAATCTTTTTTGCCATTCTCAATTTCCAATTTTAAAGCTTTTGCACAATATTCTATCGCACCGATTTCACCTTCTGGTCCAACAGTTAATGATCCTGCTTTAAAGGTGCAAATAGTTTTTCCACCTTCTGGCAAAGGAAATACAAGTATGGCATTTTTAGCACCAAATGATATTCTCGTCTTAGAAAAAAATACAGGTAAAGTTGATAGAATTGTCAATGGAAAATTGTTACCTAATCCTGTATTGGATGTTGCTGTTGCAAACTATATAGAAAGGGGTTTGCTTGGGATTGCTGTTGCACCCAATCTTATTCCAGACAATAAAAGATATGTCTACTTATATTATACACAAGCAGGCAATGACACCACAGATAGAGATGAATTTCTCGGTCTTGCTCCTCCAAAAGGTAATATGGTATATAGATATGAATGGGCTAATAATCAACTTATCAATCCAAAACTACTGATGCAGCTTCCTGCTATGCCTGGATCAACTGGTCGTTCAAATCATAATGGAGGTAAAGTGACAATTGGTCCTGATGGCAATATTTATGCGGTTATTGGAGAGGTAGGTGGCCATCAAACCATGGCACAGAATGTAAAAAACGGTCCTCAAGCTGATGGAACCGGTGGCATCCTCAGGGTTACAGCAAACGGACAATCAGTTCCAAACAGTCCTTTTGAATATGAACCTCCTTTAAGCAATTATTTTGCCTATGGTATTAGAAACAGCTTTGGTATTACCTTTGATCCTGTAACAGGCAATCTCTGGGATACTGAGAATGGGCCTAACTATGGAGATGAGATAAATCTAGTTAATCCAGGGTTCAATAGCGGCTGGAAGATTATACAAGGATTTGCAAAAGAGTCTCATCTGGGGCACGGACACATAAATCCTTCTTCTTTAGTAAATATGTCAAATAATGCTCAATATTCAGACCCAAAGTTTGAATGGGAAGACCCTGTAGGACCAACCGCTCTTGCATTTTTAAACTCTGATAAATTGGGACCCCAATACAAAGACGATTTATTTGTAGGAGATATCAACAATGGAAATCTATATCATTTCAAATTAAGTGATGATAGAACAAAATTGCTATATCCAAATGGACAACCAATTGAAGAAGAGCCTACTACATCAGCACAGATTCCACTA